>Ga0265330_10000951_pt1 | contig 17878 bp, 12 predicted proteins | sample 41919metaG_FD_202083 | JGI IMG/M metagenome (GOLD analysis project Ga0265330, IMG submission 202083) | Rhizosphere microbial communities from Carex aquatilis grown in University of Washington, Seatle, WA, United States - 4-19-19 metaG | ecosystem: Host-associated > Plants > Roots > Rhizosphere... | reverse complement strand
TTTGTCCCACTGGCTCCAGCGTCCATCGGGAAGACCGCCGGAAAACCGTCCTTCAATCCAGGTCTTGCCGCCGGGATGCCAGGCGGTGAAGGGGCCATCAAGCCGCCCGTCACGGAAATCGCAGGTCTGCCGCCTCTCTTTGCCGTTCGACTGCAGCTCGACGTACTGAGTCTTCCGGCCGTCTTTGCTGCGACACCATTCAAAGCTGCCTGGTCTTGAATCCCTGCGGTTGAGTGACATGCCGTCAGGACAAAGGCGCGGTCCCGGGTGTTGACAGGCCACAAGACCACAACCGGCCAGCACAAGCAGCGGGAGAATATGTCGGCACATGGAAGACAACCTCCGCACTGGCTATCGGCTCGTTGTGCCCGCTCGATAAGCAAGAGTTCGTGTGGAGGCGCCGCGATTTCCCTGTCCCGGGCCGCACAGTCCAATCGGATTTTGCTACGCCGAAAGGCCTACCCCGGCCAGGGTTTCAGCCGCACCCGCTCGACCTCGATGCGCGCCGACAGGATCGCTTGGCCTTGCCGCGCGAACCATTCTGGATCGTCGGTGGTGGCGTAGTGCCGGGTGCCGTTGCGCCACAGGCGCCGCTCGATCTCGGGGTGGCGCACCAGCCAGTCGGCCAAGCGGTCCGCAACCAGACCGCCTTGCGCGATAATCTCGACCGAACGGGGCACCATCGGACGCAGGGCCGGCAGCAACAGGGGATAGTGCGTGCACCCGAGCAACACACGACTCGGCGGATCAGGCGCCGCAAAGAGCGGATCCAAATACTTGTGCAAGAAGTGTTCAGTGCCGGGGCCTGACAGCTCACCCGCCTCGACCAGGGGAACCCACAGTGGACACGCCTGCTGAATCAGGCGCAGCCCGGGCGCCAGTTTTGCCAACTCCAATGCATAGGATCCCGAAGTCACTGTGCCCGCTGTTCCCAACACCGCCACTGTGCCGGTGGTCAAGGCCGGCGCGGTCACGCCCGGAATCGATCCCGGGGACAATCCCGCCAGGGCCTCGGCCGACGGCCTCACCACGCCCAGAATGCGCCGGTCGGGCCGATGCGCGGGCAGGTGCCGTTGCTGAAGCGTGCGCAGGGCCTGCGCCGAAGCGGTGTTGCAGGCCAACACGACCAAGGGGCAGCCGGCGTCGAAAAGGAACTCCACCGCCTCGCGCGTGAAGGCGTGCACGACCTCAAGACTGCGGGCGCCATAGGGGGCGCGCGCGCTGTCGCCAAGGTAGAGGTAGTCGTACATGGGCAGCCGCCGCAGCAGCGCGGACAGCACCGTGAGACCACCGAAACCCGAGTCGAATACGCCAATCACGTCAATCCTCGATCAGCGCTGCGTATTCATCCGACAGCATAAACGCAACCATCTCGCGCAGCGCTGCCGAGCTGCGCACCCGATCCTGACGCCCGCCTTCCTCGGCCGGAGCGCTTCCCTCCGGCTTGAACTGGCCGGCCAGCGCCTGCAGTGCCGCGAGCGGGCTGCCAGAACAAAGGAGCCCGACCCGGTCGGCTGTGTAGCGACAGCCACGCACGTAGCCTTCCAGATCCGGCGGCCGCGCCAGGGCCTCGCCCGCATCGACCAGCAAGTCAGCGCGAAGCTTTCCCGTGGGCATGAAGCGGGCGATCGCCGGCTGAGAAAGCAGAGAGGCCCAGGTGGCTGCGCGGTCATCCTCTCTGTCCTGTCCGCGGCTTGCTTCGTCAGATGCGCCCAGCGAGACCGCGCGAATCACCCCGCGCAGAAGCCCGCGCAGGCTGTCGACCGACAGGCGCGCCACCGCCAGCGTGCCTGCCCGCGCTTGCTCCAGCGCGCGCCCGACAAAGAAGCGCAACTCGGCGATCTCCAGATCCTCAGCCCGCTGGCCCACCAGGACCATCAGCGGCTGCGAGGCGGCGAATGTGACGTCGGCTCCCACGCCCCGCACCACGGCTCGAAAGACCGGGGCCCCTAGTCGGTCGCGCAGCTCTTGAAATACGGTCTCGGCCTTGCGTCCCAGCGGCGCCCCCTCGATGGGTCCGCCCCCACTATGGGGCACCTCAGCCAGGGCCGGCGCCAGTGCCCGCAGAACGTGGCGCAAAGGCCCGCGGCACAGGGGATGCTCGGCCGCCGACGGGTTCCACGCCGACGCGAGAGCAGAATTTTGCGTGCCCAAGTTCGCGATGTTTCCCTTGAGGGGCAGGTCCGGTTCGAGAAACAGGGCCAGATCCCGCGCCGCACGCGCCAGGGCCATCCGTCCCGCCCGCTGCTGCAGATAGGCCACCAGCAGCGCCGTGCCTACGTCGGCCGGATCGCCGAGCAAGCCCCTCAGCGCGACGGCGCACAGGTCCGCCTCAAACTGCAGCGGCGTGGACATGCGCATGGCCGCAAACACCGCATCCAGCTTCTCGAAAACCCCTCGATCGGGTGGTAGCCGGCGCATGCCGCTGTCACTGCCGCCCCCCATACCCGGCTGGGCGGGCTTGCACGACAGGCGAACCAGTTCGCCCAGTCGACGAGCCACCGGCCCCACCTCAAACGCAGTCTCGGCCAACGCGTCCTCGACAAGATCTTCATCCTTGCTGGCCAGAATTGCAGCCAACGCCACCAAAAACGGGAAATCAGGTTCAGCCGACGGCGGCCGAATCTCCGCGCGAAGCAGGCCACCACCCACGTCGGCCAGGTTGGACAGGTCGCCGCGTTCCCAGTAGTAGGTCACCAGGCGAGCCAGTGTCGGGGCAAAGCTGGGGTCGAGGTCCGAAGAGCGCAGATACGCATCGTTGGCCCCATCGATGTCGCCGAGTGAGACCCGCAAGATTTCGCCCCGGCGGTACAGAGCCGCGGCCCGCTCCTGGGACTCGTCGAGCTTGCGCGCCAGGCGCTCGCACATCGCCGCCGCTTCACGATGCAAACCCAGACGCTGATAGGTGTCGACCAGGCATTCCAGCACTCCCGTGCGGTCGGGGTCGCCGGCCTGTGCCATCTCCAGGTTCTGCCGGGCGGCGGTCAAGTTTCCCAGCGCGAGGTAGGTCTCACCAAGCCGGTGGCGTATGTCGGTCAGGCGATCAATCGCATCGCGCGGCAGGAGGCGCAGCACCTCCTCCAGTTTTGCAGCAGCGGTGGCCCGGTCGTTGCGCTCGAGCGCGAAGCCGGCCAAAGCCTCGCGTGCGCCGGTGTGCTGCGGATCCAGACGCGCCAGCTCCTGGTAGGCACTCTCCGCTTGCCCGGGCTCACCGAAAATTTCGGCCAGCTCCGCCCGACGCAAAGCCAGCTGGTCCGGTGCAATTGCCGAAGCTGCATCCGGTAACCCGGCCAGGCGTGCGTAGGCTCGGCTCGCCTTTTCCCAGTCCTGCGCGTGGTAGGCCAGCTCCGCCTGCGCGGCCCACGCGCCTGCATGGTCGGGCGCAAGCGCCAGCGCCTCAGCCAAAAGAGCGCCCGCCTCATCGAGTTGCCCCCGCTCCGCCGCGATCCGTGCCTGCACCGCGAGCTGACCGGCGCGCTCCTGGGCGCCGCTGTCGAACATCCTCGATCGCGCCAACTCCTCCTCGGCTAGGGCGGCATTTCCACTCTGTTCGGCGGCCTCGGCCTGGGCCAGGTGCCACCGCGCATGACAGGCTGCAGGCAAACCAGGCACGCGTTCCAACAAAGCGCCCCAGGCCCGGTTGCGCTCCTTCATGTCGGGCAACCGCCCGCACACCTCGAAGAGAGACTCGGCCAGCGACACATCCGAGGGGTTGGCGTCGAGCAACTCTTCCAGCATGGCCCGTGCGGTTTCCGTCGATACCGTGGGATGCGCCACCACCGCCGCCAGCCGCTTGTCCACTTCCGCCCGTGCCGCAGGGTCGGCCTGGCGGAGCGCACGCAGGTGCTGCCAGCAGGCAATCGCGTCGATGGTGTCACCGGCCTTTTCCGCCAGATTGGCGCGCAGGTCGAGCGCATCCTCGGGCAGAAGCGCGCTGCCCACTGACTGCAAAAGCGCAAGCGCAGGACCTTCGCCCTCGGCGCGCGCGAGATGCAGGCGGGCGCGTTCGATCAGCAGAGCCGCGGCGGCCGCACCGTCGCCATCGCTATCCACCCGTTCCAGCAGCAGAGCATCCGCCTCGTCGAGCGCCCCCTCCTCGGCAAGCAGCGCCGAGAGCGTCTCGATGGCGCGGGCCGAACCGCGCTCCGCCAGACGCCGCAGAACAGACTCCGCTTGGGCGCGGCCGTCGTCAGTCAGGGCCAGCAGGTCGGCCAGCTCCAGCCCGATCGCTTCGCGGCCGATGCCCTCGATCTCATCCTGCTCATCCCGGGCGTCGATGACTGCCCACAGGCGCGCCAGCAGCGCCTCCAGCTCTTCGCTTCGGGATTGCTGGCGGCAAATCCCGGCCAGCCGGTGCAGGCCGCGCAGGTCATCGGGAGCCTGCTCCAAGAGACGACGGCAGGCCGCCTCCGCCTCATCGATCTTGCCCATCTGCTCCAGCACTTCGGCCAACGCTGCGGTGACTGCGATGCGCGCCGGACCCTCATCCAGCGTCTGTTCGCGCAGAACCAGACACTCGGCCAACTGGGTCTCGCGGCCAAGTGCCCTGCAGCCCTCCATCAACAGGTCAAGCGGCGCCCCATCGGGTTCAAGTGAGAGGGCCGCCACCAGGGAGGTCTCGACCTGCTCCGCCTGCTCCGCATTCTGTGCTGCCTGCGCAATTCGCAAGTGGGCCTCGCCCAGCACCGCCACCGTGCACCCGGGACGGGTCACCAACTCCTGATACTCGCTCCGGCTCTCCTGCCATTCACCACCCCGCCAAAGCAACCGGGCCAAGGCCAGACGCGCCTCCGCGTTGCCCACGTCGAGATCGAGCAGCACCTGGTAGGTGGCGACAGCGTCTTTCTGATTCTGCAGCCGTTCCCCCAAGATCGCGCCCAGCCGCTCCAGCAAGGCCTTCGCCTCTTCGGGCCTGACCTCGCCCAGCCGCCGGCGCAACACCTCGGCCATGCCGATCCAATTCCCGGTCTCGCCAGCGATTGCCTCCAGGGCATCCAGGGCTGGCGCGCAGGTCGGGGCCACGCGCAACGCCGCTTCCAACAGGCCCACCGCCTCCTCGCTCGCCTGCAACTCCTCATGGGTCAGTCGAGCCGCCTCACACAGGCGCGCCGCCCGCTCTTCTGCCGTTTCAGAGGTGCGCGGGTCGACCGCCCACCCGGCCAGGGCCTGCGCTGTCTGCCGAACCTCGCCCCGTCGTGCGTGAATATCCGCCAAATACTGCCACGCCGCTTGTGCGATTGAGCCTGGGGCTTCGCCCTGCAAACACTCGTTCAACCACTCGACCGCCGCCTCCTCGTCCCCCAGAACCAGGCACAGCGCGGCCATCTGGCGCGCGGCCTCGGCCCGCGGAACTTTCGGATCGGGCCATTTTTCGCGGAGGAGCAGGTTGTCGAGGGCATCCACCGCCTTGGCGCAAAGGTCCGGCTCGCCCGAAGCCACCGCCAGCTCGGCCATCTCAATCACGGCACCCACGTCGTCCGCGGACAGGGCCTGCGCCTCTAGCGCCCGTCGCCCCAGCATGGGCAGGATTTCGTCCCAACGACCTTCTGCCCCAAAACGCAGGGCCAGGGCTCGAACCGCAGGACCAATCTTTGTCCGTTGCGCGAGTGATTCTTCCAGCGCCTTGGCAGCGCGCTCGGCCTCGTCAGTCAGACCCCATTGACGGGCCGCCGCCAGCCAAGCGAAGGCGCGATCCATGCGCGACCCATCGCTGCTGCCAGCCAAGCTCTCGAACAACTCGGCGGCCTGGGCCGGGCGTCCGGCCTCACTCGCAACCACCGCTTCGGTCAAGGTTGCACTCACCAGTCCTGGCCAGCGTTGCAGCGCGGCCGTAGCCGTGATCTCGGCCTCGGGCAGCCGCTCGGCCGCCGAGGTCAGCAGACCCAGCAAACGAGCGGTTCCTGCCCGATCACCACCTTCGACTGGCGCTGCCTGTCGGTAGCTGGTGAGCGCCAACCCCAGGTCTCCCGCCAGCAGGGCCGTCTCGGCCGCAGCCAGCCGTCCAAGCGCCGCGGCATGCTCGGCCAGCCGATCCGACATGGCCGAAGCGCCGGCAGAATCGGGCGCATTCTGAGTGGCGAAACAGGCAAACAGGAGTCGCTGCGACGCCGCCTCGGCATGCAGAGTCGCCCCATCCAGGTGTCGCCGCTCTGGCATCCGCCACCCATGCATGGGCAGAAGCGCCAGCAAGGCCAACTCACGTACATCGATCTCCAGATCGGTCGCCCCGTCGAGGTGCACAAGCGGCACGACGCCTTCGTCAGTCTGGCCAGAGGGCGCCGCGCCCAGCGCAGTGAAGAGCGCCGTTACCAACAGGGGCGCGGGCACGGAAAGAAAGCCGTACACCAGCACGTCAAATATCGAAAGGCGAGCGCGGCCCGGCTGCACCATGGTGAAGGCCCCGGTGGCCGTGAATTCCGCTTGCCGATCCCCGATCACGGCTCGCGCCCCGATGCGAACCAGGCCATCCTCGATCTCCACCTGCGGGTCAAAGAGGCCGTAGTCGGTGAGCGGCGCTTCGCGCAGAAAACCGGTCAGATCATCGGCCCGAAACCAAACCGCCATCTCGCGCAGCTTAAGACGATGGTTCTGAAAACGCGTCACCCCGCCGGACAGGTCAAACGGAAAGCGTAGGTTGGGGATCTCAAGTTCCAGCTTCTCCACGCGGCCAAAGGTCGAAAGTTCCCGGCCGGCCAGGCTAAGAAGGCCTCGCCCCTCGACAAAGGTGAGCCGGAATGCCCCTTCGGGTTCAGCCATGTTCCCCCTTCACCCCACGATTGTAGAACAGGTCGCCGCGCCGTCCACCGAAGTAAAGGAGCAGCACGACGCAAAACAGAACCCCAAGTGCCGCGGAGAGCAGCGGCACCTGAACCATCAGGGTGGAAGTCAGTTGGGCCACGTCCGCGGGCACGGGCGACGCGTCCCCGATCCGGGCATGAACCTTGGCCGCCACGTCCTGCAAGACCGGCACGGCATCCGCCACCCCTCCGCGCACCACCGTAGATAGAAACACCCCGTTGCCCAGATACAACGCCAGCCCAGCCCAGCCCGCCAGCACACTGGCAGGGCGGGCCCTCGGATCGTTGGAGAAGACTGCTGCCACGGCGAAGAAGAATACCAGCGCGAGCACCAGCCGGGCCGCGGCCTGAACCTTCGCCGCCACGGGATGAGCCCGGTCCACGGCTTCGTCAAGGGCGAGCTGCCCGCGAATCAGCACTTCCTGATTGGCGTCGCCCAGCCCGTCAAGACGGACATCCGCCATCGATTGGCCCGTGGCCAGCCGGCGCAGATCGGTCAGGCTGCCCAGGAACAGACGCGCGCCCGCCAACAGCATCAACACCGCCAGGACGGTGACCCAGCGGGGCCGGCCTGCGGGCAAACGCGCGGCCCCGCCGGAAGGCCGCGCTGTCCCCTCCCCCGGACCCTGGTTGGCGCTCATTGGTTCGGGCGAAATTTCGCCCTGCTAGAACCTCGGCGGCGAGCAGGGCTCGTAGGCCACAGCGCCCTCGGGTCCACCCTCGTAGCGAAGCAGGTCCACGTTCACGTCGATCTTCTTCGCGTCTCTCGCCTCCACGCAGCGCCGCCGGGTCCAGTCCATCACCACCGCCTGGGCCTTCTGTTGGGCAGCGTCGTCGGCCATGCGCTGCTTTTCTTTGTCGAACTCGGCCATGTCAGGCTTCATGTGTTCCTTGAGCTTCACAACGATAACGCTGCCCAGTTCTTGGAAAGGCCCAGCAAAGGGCGACTCGCTGGTCAGCTCGAAAGCGGCCTTGGCCACGGTCGCGGCCGGACCCATGCCCTGCACCATCGAGCCACGACGCGAGTACAGGCCGGTTTCTTCAGCGCGGGGCACGTCCGACTTGCTGGCCTTGTCGTCGCCCTCAGGGGCCGGGAAGAGATCCTTGAGGCTCTTGCTCGGCTCTGCCTTGGCCTTGGCCAGGGCCGCCTCGGCCAGGGCCTTGGCGCGGGCCTGCGAACGCTCCTGGCGCAATTCGGATTCGGCAATCTCCGGGCGCGCCTGTTCAAATGTAATGTCGCCCTCGCGGGTGGCCTCGGGAACCACCAGGGCCAGTCCTCCTGCGATCTTTACCGGCCCGACCAGCTCGCCGTCCTTGGCCGCCCACACCTTGTCCTCGACCTCAGCCCCGAGGGTGGTGCCCCCCTTGCGCTGCCATCCCAGATCCCCGCCGCGCGCCTTGCTGTTGGCATCGTCAGACGACGCCTTGGCCAGCTTGGCCAAAGGCTCGCCCTTGCGCACGCGCACGGCCAGGGCGTCAGCGCGCTTGCCCGCCTCGGCCGTCTTTTCGGGGTCAGCGTCGCTGGGGACCGAGACCAGCAAGAAGCGCAGCCGGCGTTGCTTGGGCTGTTTGTCATACAGCGCCGCCTTGCGCTGGTCGTACTGCTTCTTCAATTTGTCCTCGTTGGCCTTGGCATAGGCCACGATCTCCTCGGGCCGCAGCTCGACTTCGTTCTCGTATCGATGAATCGGGAAACGCAGGTACTCCAGGTTGACCCGGTCAGACTGGCGCAGGTAGTTTTCCTTGACCTCATCGGCCGAGACACCAACCCCGGAACGTAGCAAATCACGCATGCGGGCTGCCATCAGCTCGCGGCGCTGTTGATCGATGAAGGACCTTTCCGTCATGCCCAACTGGTACTGCCGGAACTTGCGAAAATTCTCTAGGGAAAACACGCCGTCTTTCTCCGCGTAGGGAATCTTCTGCTCGCGCCCCATGCTGACCATCTTGGCCTCGCTGATCATGTCTTCGACCTCTTCCGTGCCGACCCGGAAGCCCAGGCGTTCGGCCTCGGCCGCCAGCAGCTCACGATCGATGAGCATGTCCATGATCGTCTCCTTCAGGCGAATCTGCTTGGCCTGCTGCGGAGATATCGATCCGGCGTTGAGCACGGTGTAGGCGTAGGTCCAGTCCTTGAGGGTTACCGAACGCCCGTCCACCCGGGCGGCTGCCTCGGTCACCCGTGCGGGCATACGCATGCCACAGCCGCCTACGGACTGCGGACCAAAATTGACGATAAAGACAACAATCACGATCGAGAAAAGCAGATAGATGAGCAGCGATCGGGATTGTTGACGCATCTGCTCGAGCATTTAGAAAGGCCTCCGTTTCACTGGGCTATGAGGGCTGAAAGGTGCGGCAATCTAGCACGACCGCTGGCAAAAGCGCACCCCGATACACGGCGAGGTGGAAATTGTCGCCAGCGGCCAGCGAGGGCCCCACTTTCGCCGGAATCAACGGGACCAGGGACCCGCCCGACAGAGACGGATCTTCGTGTTGCCCGCGGCCGCGAGGTGGCGTAGAGCACCTGGCGCGACGGTGGCGGCAGCGAGGGACTGAGGTTGCTACTTGATGCCGAGGTTGCGCCGAATCCGGCCTGCAGGCTCCTCGAAGTCCGGCACGAAGCCCCGCCCGGTGATCAGTTCATAGAGCGCAATGTAGCGCCGGGCCGCCTCGCAACGGACTTCGTCGGACAGCGGAGGCGGCGGTCCGTCACCCCGGTAACCTTGGTCAGCCAGCACCCGACGCAGGTATTCTTTGTCCAGGCCGCGCGGCTCTTCGCCCCGGTCGAAGCGCGATTGATAGTCGTCGCCATACCAGTAGCGGGAACTGTCGGGCGTGTGGACCTCGTCGATGAAGCAGAGGCTGCCGTCGGCCCGCCGGCCGATCTCGTACTTCGTGTCGACCAAGATCAGGCCGCGCTGGGCAGCCAAGCTCTGGCCAAAAGCAAAGATGCGCGCGCACATCTCGGCCGCGCGATCAAAATCGTCGGCTGACAGTGCGCCCGATGCCAAGATCTCTGCGCGCGAGACCGACTCGTCGTGGCCGCCCTTGGCCGCCTTGGTTGACGGTGTGAGGATGGCCTTGTCCAGCTTCTGGTTCTTGCGCATGCCGTCCGGCAGCTTGTGTCCACAGAAAAGCCGGCCGCCCTTCTCATAATGGTACCAGATCGAGGTGTGGGTTACGCCCGTCAGATAGGCGCGCATGACGAACTCGACTGGCAAGAGCTGGCACTCGGCCGCCACCATGACCGTGGGGTCAGGCACCGAGATCACGTGATTGGAGGCAATCTGCTTGGTCGCATCGAACCAGTAGGCCGCGATCTGGTTCAGCACCTGTCCCTTGAACGGGATGGTTCCGAGAACCACATCGAAGGCGCTGATTCGGTCGGTCACCACGATGGTGCGCTGGTTGTTCTTGCTGTAGCAGTCACGCACCTTGCCGACGTACTTGTTGCCCAACTCGGGGAAGTCGGTCTTCTCCAGGGTCTTGGCAAGCTGTGCTCGGATAAGTTCGTTGGAAACCATGAAGTGCCTCCCTCGGTTGCTAGCCGTCTGCGTCTCTTAGCGCTCGGTCGATGATGACGCCGCCCCAGCGCAAGTGGTGCTTGATGTCGAATGCTTCGTCCAGATCAGCGACGGTCAAGTGTCGGGTGATCTCGGGATCGGCGCCCACCCGCTCGCGGAAGCTGGGCGCGGATCCGGCCGGTTGCCCCAGCGTCGCCGATGCGGCCAGAGCATGTTTTTGCACCATTTCGTAGGCCGTCTGGCGGGCCAGGCCCTTGCGCACAAGCGCCAGCATCACGCCTTCGCTGAAGTAGAGCCCGCCGGTCAGTTCCAGGTTGCGCTGCATGCGTTCCTGGTTGACCACGAGTCCGTCGACCAAACTGGCAGCCCGACGGACCATGAAATCGGCAATCCCAGTCGCATCGGGACCAATCACCCGTTCCACCGACGAGTGCGAGATGTCGCGCTCGTGCCAGAGCGCCACGTCCTCCAGGGCCGCGCCCGCATAGGCACGCAGCATGCGCGCGAGGCCGCACAGGTTCTCGGACAAAATCGGGTTCTTCTTGTGGGGCATGGCGGACGAGCCCTTTTGTCCCTTGCCAAAGGCCTCGACCGCCTCGCCCACCTCAGTTCGTTGCCAGTGTCGAACCGTGAGAGCAATGCGCTCGACCGCAGTGCCCAGCCGGGCCAGCGCCATGAAATAGCCGGCGTGGCGATCACGCGCCACGATCTGGGTGGGCACGATCTCCGGGTGCAGGCCCAACTTGCCCAGGGCGCGAATTTCGATCTCGGGATCCAGGCTGGCGTAGGTGCCGACCGCTCCGGCCAGTTTGCCGGCCGAGATCTCCTCCCTCGCCACGACCAACGCTCGTCGCGCGCGGCTGACCTCGCTGAAGAAGCCGGCGAAGACCAGGCCGGCGGTGATCGGCTCGGCGTGAATGCCGTGCGAACGGCCAATCATCAAGGTGGCACGATGTTCTTCGGCTTTGCGGGCCAGCGCCTGCATGAGCAGATCGACCCCGACCACGATCTCATCGGCCGCCTGGCGCAGCAGGATGCCCAGCGAAGCATCCAGCACATCAGAGGAAGTCATGCCCAGGTGGAGCCAGCGCGCCGGCTCACCGGCCAGTTCCTCAACATGGCTTAAGAACGCGATGACGTCGTGCTTGGTGCGTTCCTCGATTTCCAGGATGCGCGTGGCCTGCAGCTTGCCGGCGGTCAGCCGGCGCACCTTTTCGGCGGTTCCAGCGGGAACACGCCCCGCCACTTCCATAGCCTCACAGGCAGCCAACTCAACCGCCAGCCAGGTCTCGTAGCGGTGGGCGTCGGACCAAAGTTCAGCCAGCGCGGATCGGGTATAGCGTTCAATCATGGTGTATGCCGGGCAGAGCGGGCGGTTCTAGCGGATCGGCGCGAGCGATTCAATGGACTCCAGCGCCTCCTGGCCGTGCAGGCCAATTCGCACCTCGCCAAGCCAGGCGAGGCGCGCTAGTCTTTTCGTCACTACGGTGCGAGTACGCGCAAAATCCGGCTCTCTGCACTTCGCGTATGCGCTGTCCTTCCTTTGTGGAATGGCTTCCACCCCGATTTCCTACGCCCAAGACGCGTCAGCCTCACCAGCTTTGAGGCAGGCTGCGGCCACCGGGCAGACCGATGCTGTGCGCACCCTTCTGGCACAAGGCGCTCCCGTCGACGGCAAAGACGAATCGGACTGGACGGCGTTGCACTTCGCGGCCGCCCATGGCTGGACCAACGTGGCCGCCATTCTGCTTGACCGGGGCGCCGATCCCAACGCACGGGCGCGTTTCGAAATGACGCCGCTCCACTGGGCTGCCCTGAGAGGGCACGCTGAGGTGGCGGGACTGCTCACCCGCAGGGGATCTCGCACCGACGCGCGCAGCGCCTACGGCATGACCGCCCTGCACCTGGCCGCCGATGACAAGGTGGTTGCGGTGCTGGTTGCGGCGGGCGCGGAGGTCAACGCAATCGACGATCGTGGCAGGACGCCGCTGCACACGGCTCGACAGGGCCTGGTGGCCAAGAGACTGATCGATGCAGGCGCAGATCTCCGCATTCGCACACCCGCGGGGCGCACCGCCATGGAGCTGGCCGTTGTGGAAACCACGGAAGGCGCGGGACTGTCCGTCCAGGGTCCCAGGCTGGCACGGCTGCGCGGACTCATCAGCCAGGCCACGCTGACGCTGATGAACATCTCGACCCATCCGATGGATAGCTTTGTTCTCACCGGCCACAGCCCGGCCTGCAGCGTGGACGTCACCCCCGCGCAATTGCCCAGCCTGCAACCGGGGCAGGTGGTGGACTTTGTGCTCACCTTCGTTCGGTCACCCGACGCAAACCAGGGCGAGCATCCCTTCTTCCTCTCGACCTCGGTGGCAGGCGCGCACCTGGTGGATTTCGATTTGAGGATCAACACCGACATGCGTGAGATCCCTGAAGACAGCGGCATGATCCGGCTGGCCAAGGGGAGCATTCGGCCCGCGCCTTCGCGGCTGCACTACCTGGCGTACCTTGCGGTTCCCCTGCTGGTGTTCGGGGCTTGGTTCTTTGTTCGGCGGACGCGCGCGCGTGGCGAATAGCTTACCTTGGGCCGCCCATCGGAATTGCACCCAACCCCACCATGATGGCCAGCACCCCCACGGTCACGAACATCACGGCCCGCACCGTGGATCCGTTGATGTAGCGCTGCGCTCCGCTCTCTCTGGCTTTCCGAGGTCGCACCAACGCCTGGGCCACCCCGGATATGATCAGGATGGCACCGCCCACCACGAAGAACTTCAAGCCAAACTGTTGGGGATTCATGCTTGAGCCTCGACCATCTGGCGATAGAGCGACATCAACCGCCGGGTCACGGCGCCAGGCTTGCCGTCACCCAACATCAGCCCATCCACCCGAATCACGGGCAGCACGCCGCGCACCGAGCTGGTCAGGAATGCCTCGTCGGCCCGCCGGAGATCGTCGGGACTCATGAACGAAACCTCATGACACGGAATGCCGTTCGCGCGAGCCAGTGCCAGGATCTTCCCGCGGGTCACGCCATCCAGAATCCCCACCTCAAGCGCCGGTGTGCGCAGCTGACCGGCGTTGACCGCGAACACATTGCTGGTCGCTCCTTCAGCCACGCTGCCGCTGGCCGCGCACAAGATCGCCTCGTGGGCCGAGGGCCGACGGCGGCGGGCCTCGCCCAGGGCCAGCACGCTGTTCAGGTAGTTGCCCGACTTGACCGCAGGATCCATGGCCCGCGGCGAATTCCGGGTCACCGATACGATCTCGACCTCCACGCCGCTCTCGTAGGCCTCTGGTGGTGGCCCGCCCAGCGGCTGGACGATGACCACCAGGCGCGGCTGACCGGCCGCAGCAGGATCCAGGTCTGCGGTTCCATCACCCCGGGTCACCATGATCCTCACGCGGGACTCGGGGTTCGCCGCCGCGGCCACGGTCTCCTGCACGGCCTGCTCGATCTCGGATCGCGGCGGCAACCGCAAATACAGGCGCTCCGCCGAGCGCGCCAGCCGGTCTAGGTGGTCGTCGAGAAAGACCAGTTTCCCCTGACTCGTGCCCACGGTCTCGTAGACGCTGTCGCCAAAGAGAAAGCCCCGGTCGAAGACTGGGACCGCAGCCTCCTCGCGGGGACAAAGCCGGCCACCGATATGCACACGGATTGACATCTAAAGTGGTGCGAAAACTAGTACAATCGTGGTAGTCAAGCCACCATCAGTATCAGACCCCTTCAGGAGGGGGTATTCATTGAACATTCTGCGTGTCCGCTGCAGAAGTGCTGAGGAGTTTCGCAGCTACTACGATGCAGGTCATCCCGAGGGCGGAATCTTCTGCCCGACCACCAAGGATCTACCACCCGAGGCCGAGGTGGTGGTGGAAATCGTCTGCAATGCCCTGCCCAACCGGGTTTTCATCCGCGGCACGGTGGTGTCCTGGCGACCGGCCTTGCCTCGCCTGCGCGTGCGAGCCGGCGCCGTAGTCAAGTTTGCCGCCGGGGAAGCGGCCAAGCGTGACTTCGTGCTTGAGACACTCGACGGGCAGCGCAAGCCGACGCCACGACGACGACACACGAGAATCCCGATCGGCCTCCCGGTTAAACTCCGCCTGACCGGCGGCCCCGATCCCGTCGACGCTGATCTGCGCGAAATCAGCACCAACGGCGCGCTGGTTAGTGCCCCGATGACCCCGGAGCTCGGAACAGAGGTGGTGATGGACCTGGTACCGCCTGGCGGCGTGGCACCCATGGCGATTTCTGGGCGGGTCATCTATCACGCGGGCCCGGGCCAGATCGGCATCCGATTCGTCTTTCGAGAGGGCGGCGGCTCCCGCCGATTGCGCGAGCTGGTCCGCCGCTTCAAGAGCGCGTGACGAGGCTGGTTCTATCCGTCACGCACTAGGGTTTTGGGGGCTCCGAGACTCGGCCGTCCATATCTGGACACAGGGAGCCAGGCCGCTTCGGTCCAACTCACGGAAAATCCTGTTAGCGCCTATCAGGGAATAGCCTGTAATATCACCCTGCCCATGAGTTCATCGCCTTCCGCAGACATGAGAAGGAACAACCAGATCGCTGCTGGCGTATTGGTTGGCGGTCGCTTCCAGGTCCAGCGTTTCATCAGCGAAGAGGGCGGCAGCGACGTCTACCAGGCTCAAGACTCCCAGGGCGGTGCCTTGGTGGCCCTGCGCGTGTTCAATGCGAAGAGTACGACGCGCACAGTCGCGGAGACAGATCTGGGGCAGGCATCTGGAGTGCCTCACAAGAACCTGGCCACACTGATTGCCTGGGGATTCGAGGGCGACAGGGCCTATGTTGCCTCCGAGGCCACAGACGGTGCCACGCTACGGCAGCTCATCGACGCCAGACGCAAAGACGGCGGCGTGATTGGACTTACCCACGCCCATGTCTTGCTGGGGCACGTGATCAATGCCTTGGACACGGTGCACGCAACCATGATCCATGGGGGCATCAACCCATCGGCCATCAAGGTCACCTCTGGCGGCCGGGTCAAATTGACCGACCTCGGCCTCTCGCGGGCGTTGCCTGGATTGGTTCGGCGGGGTGGTGCGGACACTATCTCGCAGGGCGCGTACCAGGCGCCCGAGGTGGCAGCGGGCGAGGAACCTTCGCCTTCTGCTGATGTGTACTCGCTCGCGGCGATCCTGTACGAGCTGCTCACCGGCCATGCCCCGGCTTCGCCTCTCTGGCCACCCAGTCAGGTCAACTCGGCGGTGCCGCCAGCGGTGGATGCAGTGGTGGCGCGCGGCCTGGCCCCGCTGCCCGAGACACGTTTTGCCAGGCCCAAGGAACTGCTGGAGGCACTCTCGACCGTTCTTGCCAACATGGCGGCGGGCGGAACCGGCGCGGCCGGCCCTCGCAAGCGGCCCTCTGCCGCCCAAATGATTGTGGGGAAGTCGTTCAGTGTCGCCGATGCTGTGCGCCTGACCGAGGAATACGAGCGCTGGCTGGTTCAGAAGGACAAGCTTGACTACGGCCCCTTTTCTCTGGCGCAGGTCATGGCCCAGATGGACAAGGGCATCTTCGGCGGCGACGACGTCATTGTCGATGTCGATTCCGGCGACCGGCAGAAGATTCGCGAACATCCCCAACTGGTGGAGTTCGCACGCGCCACGGAACGCCGCCTGGAAGTCCAGCGCCGGGCACAGGCCGAGCGGGCCCACGAACATGTAGAGCGCAAGAAGGGCCGTTGGACGATCATGATCATCGGCACGGCCGTGGTGGCGCTGGCCGCGGGACTGGGCTGGTTCATCCACAAGCGCGCGGCGGCCAAGGACGACGTCCTGGCCTCGCGTGTGAGCGAAGCCGACGTGGATGCCTTCCTCAAAGACGTGAAGATCTCTTTCCCTGAGCACAAACGTGCGGCTCGCAGGAGCGGCCCGGGCGGCAACCCCGGGGTTGGCCCAGGCGGCGTGGCCGGCCGCGCCGAGGACTTCAACAACAACATGGATTTCGGCGATGTGAGCCAAGGGGGCGGAGACGCCATCCTGGATGAAGGCGTAATAGACAGGGTCATGCACGCCAACTACCGCCGGCTGGTGCCATGCATTATGGGCAAGGGCGTGTCGACCATCGAAGTCGACTTCGTGGTTCAGCCCACTGGACGGGTCAGGGCGGTGCGGGTCAATGGTCAGAGCAAAGGACCGCTGCCCGTGTGCATCCTGAACCAGATGCAGTCCTTCGGTTTTCCCTCCTACAAGGGCAAGAACACCATCGCCAGCTGGTCCATGTCGCTGCGCTAGCTTCCGTCGCTCCGCGCTCGTGGGACAAGCCAGCGCCTGGCTATTTGGCGAAGCCGGCCAGGCGTTCCTTGCCGAGGTGGGCCGCCAGTACGCGAAGGCCGAGGATCAGATCGTAGGTGAAGCAGAAATGCTCATCCTTCACGGTGTGCAGGCACAGATACTTGTCGCGCAGCTCGGCCCGGACAACTTTGTTCACCGGCATCACGTCACCGGGTGCGGCTACGAGAAAAATCGCTTCGCGTTCCTCAGGAATCGCGATGATGTCTTGGCTGGCCGCAAGTCCCTCGGCGGAAAGCGCGGCGATAATGGTGTCTTTGGTCATGATAGTTGGAGTCTACAACGAGCGCAGCCCTTCCAGGGTGCGCGCAATCGCGTCAGGCAAATCACTTGCCATCAGATTGTGCGAACCAAGGGTTTGAATCGCGTCTTCCGCCGATTCGCCATGCACGAATACGCCGGCGCAGGCCGCATCAGCCGCCTGCATGCCTTGCGCGAGCAGGGAGGCGATGACCCCGGTAAGGACATCGCCACTGCCGGCTGTGCCCAGGGCCGGATTCGCCGTCGGGTTGATGTACGCCGTCCCATCGGGTGTCGCCAGCACCGTGCGGGCACCCTTCAACACCACCACGGTGTGCGATCGTTCCGCCAGTCGGCGGGCATGGCCCAACCGATCCTTCTCGATCTCGGCAATGGGTAGACCGCACAGCCGCGACATTTCGCCGGGGTGCGGGGTCAGGATGCGGGCGGCGCGGGCCGCAGACGCCACTGGCACCACGTCCTCGCCGAGCAGGTTCAATGCATCCGCGTCCACAACCAGCGGCATGGGCAAATCGGTCACCAGCCGGCGCACCAAGGCCGTCATGCCAGGCCCCGTAGGAATGCCCGGCCCCAGGGCCGCTGCCTTCACGTGCGCAGCCAGGGCGAGAATGCGGGCGTAGCTCGCCTCATCGGCATCGTCACCGTCAGCGTAGCAGGCGGTCATCTCGGCCACGACCTTGGCATCAAGCGCTGCCTGTCCAGCCGCTGTGGTGGCCGCGGTGGCCAGGCCCGCACCAGCGCGCAGGGCAGCGCGCGCAGCCAGCAAGGCCGCGCCAGTCTTGCCAGCTGACCCCGCAATGATCAGCACGTGTCCAGCCGTACCCTTGTGGCCGCTTGGACCTCGACGGGGCAGCGTCCGCGCCACTCCCTCCCGTTCCAGCCAATGGCAGAGCGGCCCTTCGGTCTTTGCGGCTGCCAGGGCAGCATCAAGCGAAACACCCAGATCCACGACTTCGACTCGTCCCACTGGCGCTTCCGGATCCA
>Ga0265330_10000948_pt1 | contig 17890 bp, 14 predicted proteins | sample 41919metaG_FD_202083 | JGI IMG/M metagenome (GOLD analysis project Ga0265330, IMG submission 202083) | Rhizosphere microbial communities from Carex aquatilis grown in University of Washington, Seatle, WA, United States - 4-19-19 metaG | ecosystem: Host-associated > Plants > Roots > Rhizosphere... | reverse complement strand
CCTGACGACCTTAGCCCGCCGGCCCCACCCCTTCCCATCCCGAACAGGACCGTGAAACGGCGGCACGCCGATGATAGTGTGGATTACCCATGCGAAAGTAGGTCATCGTCAGGCACCCTACAAGCAGAACGCCCAGCCAATCCGGCTGGGCGTTCTGCCTTGTGCAGTTGAGAATATCGCGATCCACGCCCGCTGGAATTCGTGACGACGGAGGACGACCATGCGATTGCTGCTGCTCAGCAACTCCCAGACCGAAGGCCTGCGCTATCTCGAGCACGCGTCGCGCGACATTCGCGACTTCCTCGCCGGCGTCACGCCGCACGCGGTCTTCATCCCATTCGCGGCGGTCACAAGACATTACGATGATTACCTTGCGCAGGTGCAGGGTGCGTTCGGCCCGCTCGGCATCGACGTGGCGGGAGTGCACGCGGAGCCCGATCCCGTCGCGGCGATACGCAATGCTGCGATCATCATCGTCGGCGGCGGCAACACGTGGAAGCTGTTGCGTGACGTCCGCCTGGCCGGATTGCTGCCGGCGATCCGTGATCGCGTGATGGCGGGGACTCCATATGTCGGCTGGAGCGCCGGGTCGAACCTCGCCTGCCCGACTCTCATGACCACCAACGACATGCCGATCTGCGACCCGCGCGGATTCGATGCGCTGGGCCTCGTCCCCTTCCAGATCAATCCGCATTACCTGCACGGCAATCCACCCGGATTCAAGGGCGAGACGCGGGAAGAGCGAATTGCGGAATTCGGCGTCCTGCAGCCGAGGGTCTGGGTCGCCGGCGTGCGCGAGGGAACGGGGCTTCGCGTCGAAGGAGCGCGCGTGCGCCTGCTGGGAAACGCAACGTGCCGGGTCTTCCGCGGCACCGTGCCGCCGCGCGAGCTCGGCGCGGACGCCTCGTTCGACTTTCTGCTGGAAGCGTGACGACGGGCCGGTGCAGAAGCATCTGGCCGCCGCTTCCGATCGACCGACCAAGATCTGCTTCCGGCACCGGCGCGCGAACGCCGGTGCGGAGGTCGCGCCTATGCGGGCTGGCGCAAATCGGCGTCGACGAGACCGCGGCCCGCGAGCATCGGTCCGACCACTGCGTCACGACCACGAAACGCGCGAAACGCTGCGGCGGGCTCGAGCGTGGACCCCGACGAATAGATGTAGCGGTGCAGACGGTCCGCGACTTCGGAATCGAACGGGTTGCCGGCCTCGACGAATGCCTCGTAGCCGTCGCAGTCCAGCACTTCGGCCCACATGTACACGTAGTATCCCGCGGCGTAGCCGTCGCCCTGGAACAGGTGGCCGAAGTGCGGGAGCCGGTGGCGCATCTGGATCTCGCGCGGCATTCCGATCCGCGCGAGCTCGGTACGCTCGAATTCGCTGATGTCGATGTCGCCGGCGTCGGTGCGCGAATGAAGTGCCATGTCGACCAGTGCGCTTGCCGTGTACTCGACAGTCTCGAATCCCTGGTTCCAGCGCCGCGCCGCCCTGATCTTGGCGATGAGCTCGTCCGTGATGCGCTCGCCGGTGACGCAATGGAGCGCGTGCCGCTTCAGCACCTCGGGCTCCTGCGCCCAGTGCTCGAAGATCTGCGAGGGCAGCTCGACGAAATCGCGCAGCACCTGCGTCCCCGACAGCCGCTCGAAGGTCACCTGCGACAGCAGGCCGTGCAGGCCGTGGCCGAACTCGTGGAACAGCGTGGCGACGTCGTCGACCGAGAGCAGCGTCGGCTGGCCGGGCGCCGCCCTGGCGAAATTGTTGTTGTTGACGATGATCGGAAGCGTCTCGCCGTCGACCTTCGACTGGTAGCGATAGGCCGCCATCCACGCGCCGCCACGCTTGGTGGGCCGCGCGAAGTTGTCGGACAGGAAGATGCCGACGACCTTGTCGTCACGACCGCGCACTTCGAACACGCGCACGTCCTCGTGATACGCCGGCAGGTCCGGCCGCTCTACGAAGCGGATGCCGAACAGCCGGTTTGCAGTGTCGAACGCGGCGTTCAGCATGCGGTCGAGCGTGAAATACGGCTTCAACACGGCGGCGTCGAAGCCGTAGTGCGCCTTGCGCACCTTTTCCGCGTAGAAGCGCCAGTCCCACGGCTCGATCGGATGCGTCGCGCCATGCGCGAGGGCCGTCGCGCGAAGGGCATCGCATTCGGTTGCGGCGCGTGCCTTCGCAGGCTCCCAGACCTGCGCCAGCAGCGCCGACACGGCGGCCGGCGTGCCGGCCATCCGGTCGACGAGTGCGTAATCGGCGAAGTTGGAGTGACCGTGCAGCCGCGCGAGCTCGTTGCGCAACGCCAGGATTTCGCGCGCGACGGGCCGGTTGTCGTGCTCGCCGTCGTTCTCGCCGCGGCGCGTCCACGCCTTGAACGCCTGCTCGCGCAGGTCGCGGCGCTCGGAGAACGTGAGGAACGGCGCGATCAGCGAGCGCGACAGCGTGATGACCGCGCCTCCCGTCTCGCCGCGCTGCTTCGCCGCCGCGAACGCCGCCGCGCGAAGGTCGTCCGGCAGGCCCGTCAAGTCTCGCTCATCTTTCAGTACGAGCCGGTAGCTCGCCTCGTCGGCGAGCACGTTCTGGGCAAATCGCGTCGACAGCGTCGCAAGGCGCTCGACGATCTCGGCGCGCCGCGCCTTTGCGGCGACGGAAAGATTGGCCCCTGCACGCTCGAAATCGAAGTGGATCCGCTGCAGCAGCCGCATTTCCTCGGCAGAGAGCCCGAGCTCGGTGCGGCGCAGGAACAATGCGTCGATCCGGGCGAACAGCGCGGCGTCGAGGTGGATCGCGCTGTGATGCGCGGCGAGACGCGGCGACATCTCGCGCTCGACGGCCTGGAGCGCGGGCGAGGTCTCCGAGGCCGTGAGGTTGTAGAAGACCCTTTCGATTCGTGAGAGCGTCGCTCCGCTGCGGTCGAACGCAACGAGCGTGTTGGCGAAGGTCGGCGCGGTCGTCGACGCCGCAATCGCGGCGATTTCCTCGCGATGCTGGCGCAACGCCTCGTCGAACGCGGGGACGAAATGCTCCGTGCGAATCGCGGAAAACGGCGGGAGACCGAAAGGCGCGGTCCATGGCTGAAGTAGCGGATTGTCGGTGTGCGATGTCATGGGAGATGGAAAATGTCGCAGGAAGGGTCTTTTGCCCGGTGCGGCCGGGCGGACAAGGGCGATATCGTACATCAGCTTCTCCGGCGGCGCCGCGTCAAAGGACATCGCGCGTTTCAGGTCGCGCGGCGGGTCTTGCGCGTGCGCTTTGGATCGAACCTACCGCAACCGATCCGGCAGCGGGACTCGCGCTGTCTGCGAGCGGAAAGGACGATAGCATTGCGGCGTGTTGCAGCGCATTCCGACGACGGATTGCTCGCCCGAAAACTGATTCCCGCTGCACGATGTCGGGCATGGCTTCACGCGTGCCATGTGCACCCTCGCGCGATTGCTGGTCGCGCGGCAACGCTGGACGCTCAGGCGCCCAGCTTTCCTTTGGTGCCCAGGTAGTCGATGATCAGATCCGCGGCTGCTTCCACAGGCATCGCCGTCGTGTCGATCCGGATCTCGGCGCCTTCGGGCGCCTCATACGGCGAATCGATGCCCGTGAAGTTGGCGAGCTCGCCGCGCCGCGCCTTGCGGTAGAGGCCCTTGGGATCGCGGGCCTCGGCAATGCTCAACGGCGTGTCGACGAACACCTCGACGAACTCGCCCTCGGGCAGCAGCGAACGCGCCATCCGGCGCTCGTTGCGGAATGGCGAAATGAACGCGGTCAGCACGATGAGGCCTGCATCGGCCATCAGCCGCGCCACTTCGGCCACGCGGCGAATGTTCTCGACGCGGTCGGCGTCGGTGAACCCGAGATCCTTGGTCAATCCGTGGCGCACGTTGTCGCCGTCGAGCAGATAGGTGTGCCGCCCTTCGGCGAACAGCTTGCGCTCGACGATGTTGGCGATTGCGGACTTGCCGGAACCGGAGAGTCCCGTGAACCAGAGCACGACGGGCTTCTGGCCCTTGATCGACGCGTGCGCCGCCTTGTCGAGGTCGAGCGCCTGCAGATGCACGTTCTGCGAGCGGCGCAGCGCGAAGCGGAGCATGCCCGCGCCGACGGTGTCATTGGTGATCCGGTCGATCAGGATGAAGCCGCCGGTGTCGCGGTTCTCGAGATACGGATCGAACGCGATCGGGCGGTCGATCTCGAAATCGACGACGCCGATCTCGTTCAGTTCGAGCGACGACGCGGCGACGTGCTCGAGTGTATTGATGTTGATTTTGTACTTGAGCGGCATCACCGTCGCCGTGGCCGTTCGCGCGCCGATCTTCATCAGGTAGCTGCGCCCGCGCAGCATCGGCTGCTCGCTCATCCAGACGAGCGTCGCCTGGAACTGATCGGCCACCTGAGGGAGCGCTTCGTTGGTCGCGATGACGTCGCCGCGGGAGACGTCGACCTCGTCGGCCAGGACGAGCGTCACCGACTGTGCGGCAACGGCCTCGTCGAGATCGCCGTCGGCGGTCACGATGCGCTCCACCGTCGTCTCCCGCGCCGACGGCAGCACGCGGATCCGCTGCCCCGGCCTGATCGTGCCCGATGCGATGGTGCCGGCGAATCCGCGGAAGTCGGGATTCGGCCGGTTGACCCACTGGACCGGCAGGCGGAAGGGCTGCTGCTGGAGCCGGTCCTGGTCGACTTCGACCGACTCGAGATGCTGGATGAGCGTGGGTCCGCGGTACCAAGGCGTGTGCGGCGAGGGCGTCACGACGTTGTCGCCGTGCACGGCCGCGAGCGGAATGGCCGTGACGTCGGAAAGACCGATGGTACCGGCGAATTCGCGATACTCGGAGGCGATCGCCGCGAACGTCGATTCATCGTAGTTCACGAGATCCATCTTGTTGATCGCGACCACGACATGCCGGATGCCGAGCAGCGCGACGATGTAGCTGTGGCGCCGCGTCTGCACCAGCACGCCCTTGCGCGCGTCGACGAGGATGATCGCGAGGTCGGCGGTCGAGGCGCCGGTCACCATGTTCCGCGTGTACTGCTCGTGGCCCGGCGTGTCGGCGACGATGAACTGGCGGCGGTCCGTGGAGAAGAAACGGTACGCGACGTCGATGGTGATGCCCTGCTCGCGCTCCGCGGAAAGCCCGTCGAGCAGCAGCGCGAAGTCGACGTCGTCGCCGCGCGTGCCCGCCTTCCGCGAATCGGCGGCCAGCGCGGCCAGCTGGTCCTCGAACAGCGCCTTCGACTCGTAGAGGAGGCGCCCGATCAGAGTGCTTTTTCCATCATCGACGCTGCCGCAGGTGAGGAAGCGCAGAAGGTCCTTCTTCTCCTGCGCCTCGAGGTACGCGGAGAGACCGTTCGCGAGCGCTTTGGTGACGGCCATCAGAAGTAGCCTTCCTGCTTCTTCTTCTCCATCGACGCTGCGCCGTCGTGGTCGATCATCCGGCCCTGGCGTTCCGACGTCGTCGCGAGCAGCAGCTCCTCGATGATGCCGGCCACATCGGCGGCATCCGACTCGATCGCGCCCGTCAGCGGATAGCAACCCAGCGTGCGAAAGCGCACGCGCTTTTGCACCGGTTTCTCGCCGGGCGCGAGGCGCATGCGCTCGTCGTCGACCATGATCCACGCGCCGTCGCGCAGCACCACCGGCCTCTCGGCGGCGAAATAGAGCGGCACGACGGGAATGTTCTCGCGATGGATGTACTGCCAGACGTCGAGCTCGGTCCAGTTGGACAGCGGGAACACGCGGATGCTCTCGCCCTTGTGCTTGCGCATGTTGTAGAGCCGCCAGAGCTCGGGGCGCTGGCGCTTCGGATCCCACGCATGCTGCGCCGTGCGGAACGAGAAGATGCGCTCCTTCGCGCGCGACTTCTCCTCGTCGCGCCGGCCGCCGCCGAAGGCCGCATCGAATCCGTACTGGTCGAGCGCCTGGCGCAGCCCCTGCGTCTTCCAGAGATCGGTGTGCACCTGCGAGCCGTGCTCGAACGGATTGATCCCGAGCTTCTGTGCCTCGGGATTGCGGTGGACGATGAGGTCCATCCCCATTTCCTTCGCCATGCGCTCGCGCATCGCGTACATGTCGCGGAACTTCCACGTCGTGTCGACGTGCAGCAGCGGAAACGGCGGCGGGGCCGGATGAAACGCCTTTTTCGCGAGGCGCAGCATGCACGCGCTGTCCTTGCCCATCGAATACAGCATCACCGGGTTGGCGGCCTCCGCCACCACTTCGCGCATGATGTGGATGCTCTCGGCTTCGAGCCTTTCGAGATGGGTCAGTCGCTTCATCGGGATCGTTCTTGGTCTCGCGGGCCGGCCGGATGTCCGGCCGGTTTTCGCCGCATAGTCTACCTCGCGGCTGCGCCTTCGAGATCGGCGTGCGCCGCCGGTTTCCGCCGTTCAGCGCGGCTGCCCGTAGGTCTGAAATTTTTCCAGCGTGACATCCATCTCGGCGTCGGAGAGGAGTTCCGGCTCGCCGTGCTGCAGCACGCGCCAGTACATCTCGGCCAGCGTCTCGACTTCGAGCGCGACGGCGAGCGCGGCCTCGAGGGTTGCGCCCGTCGCGATCATGCCGTGATGGGCGAGGAGGCAGGCGCGCCGGTCGGCAAGGGCCGCGACCGCGCGATCGGAGAGCTCCTGCGTGCCGAACGTCGCGTACGGAGCGCAGCGGATGTCGCGCCCGCCTGCGATGGCGACCATGTAGTGGAAAGGCGGTATGCCGCGATTCATGCACGCGAGCGTCGTCGCGAACGGCGCGTGCGTGTGGACGATGGCGCCGGCGTCCCCCCGCGAACCGTAGATGTCGCGATGGAACCGCCATTCGGACGATGGCAGCCGGCGGCCATGCGCCTTGCCGGCGAGCGTCATCGCCACGATGTCTTCGGGCATCGTCTGCGCATAGGGAAGCCCCGTCGGCGTGATGAGGTAGCCGTCGAAGTCGTCCGTGACGTAGCGCATGCTGACATTGCCCGACATGCCGCGGTTGATGCCGAGCGCATTCATCTCGCGCGCAGCAGCGATCACCGCCTCGCGCATCCGCAGCTCGCTCATCGGGCGCGCTCGGGAAACATCGCGAGGAGTGCCGCGCGGTTCGGCTCCGCGATGCCGCGTTCGGTGACGAGACCGGTGACGAGTCGCGCCGGGGTCACGTCGAAGGCGGGATTCACGGCGTGCGTACCTTCGGGCGCAATCGCGACCGTCGTCGTCTGGCCGTATGCATCGCGCCCGATGACGGCGAGCACTTCGTCCGCGCCGCGCGTCTCGATCGGAATGGCGGCACCGGAATCGATCGTCGTGTCGAGCGTCGGCGACGGCAATGCGACGTAGAACGGGACCGCGTTGTCCTTCGCTGCGAGCGCCTTCTCATAGGTGCCGACCTTGTTGCAGACGTCGCCATTGGCCGCGACGCGATCCGCGCCGACGATGACGACGTCGACCTCGCCCCGCTGCATCAGCGCACCGCTCGCGACGTCGGCAAACAGCGTGTAGGGCAGTCCGCGCCGGTGCATTTCCCACGCAGTGAGGTTGGCTCCCTGCAGCCGGGGGCGCGTCTCGCTCACCCAGACGTGCAGCGGCAGGCCTTCGGCGTGGGCGAGAAACAGCGGCGCGGTAGCGGTGCCCCAGCCGCACGTGGCGAGCGCACCGGCGTTGCAGTGAGTCATCACGCCGACGGGGCCGGAGCGCTTCCGAGCGATCTCGCGCAGCAATGCGAGCCCGTGGATGCCGATCGCATGATTGCGCGCGACGTCCTCGACGGCAATGGCGTCGGCCTCCCGCCAGGCGGCATCGGCGCGGACATCAGGCGGGAGAGCCGCGACGGCGGCGCGCACGCGGTCGAGCGCCCAGCGGAGATTGACCGCTGTCGGTCGCGTCGCGTCGAGCGTCGCGTGCGCCTCGGCGAGCGCCGCATCCGACGCATCCTGATCGAGCGCGAGGGCGAGGCCGTAGGCGCCGACGGCGCCGATCAGCGGCGCGCCGCGGATCCACATCTTGCGAATTGCGCGCGCCGCGGCGCCGAGATCCGCGATACGCACGGTGACGACGGCATGTGGCAGGGCACGCTGGTCGAGGGCCTCGACGTAGCGCGTTCCGGGCGGATGGACGAGCGCGCGATACGGCGCCGGGTCTTCCGTTGCGGTGGCCAGCGGACGCGCGCGTTGCATGCGCAAATTCTAGCGCGAACGCGACGGAGTGGCCCGCCCGCCCCTCAGAAATCCTTCAGCACCTGGACCAGGTTGTTGAAATCGTCGGTCCAGAGGCGCAGGCCCGGACGGGGCTCGATCGGGGTCGCCGCTTCCGTCAGCTGCGGCGCCTCGAGCAATGCCTTGTTGGCGGACAGCAGGATCCAGTCGCTGCGGCTCGCGTACGGGTTCTCGTCGCCGTTGTCGTCGATGCGAAGCACGTTCAACCCGTGGCTCTTCGCAAGCAGGCCGACGACCGGCGCGAGATCTAGAAAGCGGTTCGTGACGTGGAAGGCGATTACGCCGTCCGGCTTCATGTGCCGTGCATAGACTTCGAGAGCCTGCGTCGTGATGAGGTGGACGGGAATCGCATCGCTCGAGAACGCGTCGATCGCGAGCACGTCGAACTGCTGCGACGGCTCGCGCTCGAGCGACAGGCGCGCGTCGCCCAGCACCAGCTCGATCGTGGCGTCGCTGTCCTTGAGGAACGAGAAATCCCGCTGCGCGATCTCGATCACGGCGGGATTGATGTCGTAGAACCGGAACACGTCGCCCTTCGCGCCGTACGCGGCGATCGTGCCCGTGCCCAATCCGATCACGCCGACCTTGAGCGGCGCCAGCCTCGGATTGAGCTTCTCCAGCAGGCGTCCGATGCCGGACGTCTCGGTGTAGTACGTCGTCGGCGTGCGCCGCGTTTCGGCGTCGAGAAACTGGCGGCCGTGCATGATCGTGCCGTGCATCAGGGTGCGGTAGTGATTCTCGCCCTCGGCGTGATAGTCGAGCACGCGGACGACGCCATAGAAATTGCGCTTGACGACGATCGTGCCCTCGTAGAACGCCCGGATTCCCCAGATGGCTCCCCCCAGCGTCACCGCGGTCGCGGCGATGCCGAGAACGCGGAAGAAGTTGTGGTCGCGGCGCACCTGCCAGAGCAGCAGCAGCGCGCACAGCGCGAGCCCGAAGCCGAGCTCGAAGTACGCGGGCAGCACGAGCGGCGCGACAATCCCGACCAGCACGGCGCCGACCGCACCGCCCAGCGACAGCATCAGGTAGAAGCGGGTGAGGTGCCGCGGCGCGGGCTTCAGCCGCGCCAGTTCGCCATGGCAGAACATGCAGGCGACGAAAAGCCCGATGCAGAAGACGCCGATTTGGAGGCCGAGCCGATGTTCGAGCTCGGCATCGGCGAGCGTGAACGCCATTCCGGAGAGCGCTACGGCGGCGGCGACGCGAAAGAAATTGCGCCGGTACCATCCGGCGGCGTCGAAGCAGAGAATGAAGGTGAGCAGGTAGATTGCGAGCGGCACGAGCCACAGGAGCGGCACCGACGCGATGTTCTGCGTGATGTGATTGGAGACGCCGAGCAGCAGCAGCGAGCCGGTCGCCGCCAGCGTGCACCAGAGCAACTGACGCACGAGGGTCGGCGGCGCGGCTTCGCCGGCCGTCACCTCGACTGCGTCCGGGCCGAGCGGATGTACGATCGGCGTGCGCGATCGCCCGATGCTCGTCCAGCCGGCGGCCGCGCACAGCCCGACGAAAAGCGCATAGCCCAGCGACCAGCCGATCGCCTGCGTGCGCGTCGGCGACCACGGCTCGAACAGGAACGGGTAGCCCAGGAGCGCCAGCATCGACGCGAGATTCGACAGCGCGAACAGCCGATAGGGACTCCCGCGGGGGCGCGTCCGCGCAAACCACGCCTGCACCAGCGGGCTCGTCGTCGACAGCAGGAAGTAGGGCGCGCCGATGGTGACGGCGAGCAGTCCCAGGATCAGCCACGACGGGTTTTCGGCGCCGCCGGGCTTCCATCCGGACGACGGAATGATCGGCAGAACCGCCAGCGAGAGCAACAGCAGGACCACGTGCAGCGTCACCTGGTTCCTGGGTTTCAGGCGCCGCACCACCGTGTCGGCGTAGAGATAGCCGGCCAGGAGCGCGGTCTGGAAGAACACGAGGCAGGTCGTCCAGACGGCAGCGGTGCCGCCGAACCACGGCAGGATCTCCTTGGCGACGATCGGCTGCACGAGAAAGAGCAGGAACGCGCTGACGAAGATGGTGACGGCGAACAGAAGCATCGTGGGGAGATCGCGTGGCCGTGGTGTTCGCGCGTGAGAGCCGCGCAGCGGGCATTCTACCGGAGCCTCCGGAAGGGAGCGCGGTGTCCGGCCACGCTCGCGGGGCACCTGCGATCGGGCCGGCGCCGTGCGTATAATCGGCTGCCGAAACCGCCCGCGATTCCCACGCATTCAACGCGGCCAGCGAAGCAGCTCCGCCGCGCCGCAGGAACGCAGGAAAGCAGAGGACCCCATGGCCGCGCGTAGGAAGCCCGACGAGTTGCGCTCGCACCGCTGGTTCGGCGAGAACACGCTGCGCAACTCGACCCATCACTCGCGTGCGGCGCAGATGGGCTACTCGCGCGCGGACTACGCGGGCAAGCCGATCATCGCGATCCTCAACACCTGGAGCGAGATCAACGTCTGCCACTCGCATTTCCGCCAGCGCGCCGAGGAAGTGAAGCGCGGCGTGCTGCAGGCCGGCGGATTCCCGCTCGAGATGCCGGCCATCGCGCTCGCGGAAATCTTCCAGAAGCCGACGACGATGCTCTACCGCAACCTGCTCGCGATGGAGACCGAGGAGCTGCTCCGCTCGTATCCCGTCGACGGCGCGGTGCTGATGGGAGGCTGCGACAAGACGACCCCGGCCATGCTGATGGGTGCCATCAGCATGAATCTTCCGGCGATCTTCATGCCGGCCGGCCCGATGCTCCGCGGCGATTGGCGCGGGCAGTTCCTGGGCTCGGGCACCGACGTGTGGAAATACTGGGCGGAAAAGCGCGCCGGCAACCTGACCGACGAGCAGTGGCATGCCATCGAGGAGGGTATCGCGCGCTCGCCCGGACACTGCATGACGATGGGCACCGCGTCGACGATGACCTCCGCCGCCGAAGCGATGGGCTTCACGCTGCCGGGCGCCGTCTCGATTCCGGCTGCCGACTCCCGACATGCGCGAATGGCCGCCGAGACCGGCCGCCGTGTCGTCGAGATGGTCTGGGAGGACCTGAAGCCGCGGGACTTCGTGACCGCTGCGGCGATCGACAACGCGATCACGACGGTCCTCGCAATCGGCGGCTCGACCAACGCCGTCGTGCACATGGTGGCGCTCGCGCGCCGCGCGGGTGTTCCCTTGACGATCGACCGCTTCGACGAGCTTGCCCGGCGCACGCCGCTCGTCGCGAACATTCGCCCCGCGGGCAAATTCCTGATGGAGGATTTCTACTATGCGGGCGGCCTGCGCGCGCTGCTCGCGGAAATCGGCGATTTGCTCGACCTCGACGCGATGACCGTCAATGGAAAGTCGCTGCGCGAGAACATCGCCGGCGCCGAAGTCTTCTCCCGCGACGTGATCCTGCCGCGCGATAAGGCGCTCGTCCAGCGCGACAGCCTCGCCGTGCTGCGCGGCAATCTCGCGCCGAACGGCGCAGTGATCAAGCCCGCGGCGGCGGAGGCGCGCCTGCTGCGGCACACCGGCCCCGCGGTCGTGTTCGCCGACTACAACGACATGGCGGCGCGCATCGACGATCCGGCGCTTGCCGTGACGAAGGATTCGGTGCTGGTCCTGCAGCACGCCGGTCCGCAGGGCGCGCCGGGCATGCCGGAATGGGGCCAGCTGCCGATCCCGAAAAAGTTGCTCGCCGAGGGCGTGCGCGACATGGTGCGCATTTCCGATGCGCGAATGAGCGGCACCGCCTACGGCTGCTGCGTGCTGCACGTCGCGCCGGAATCGTTTGTCGGCGGTCCGCTGGCGCTGGTGCAGGACGGCGACCTTATCGAGCTCGACGTCGAGGCGCGTCGGCTCGAGCTCAGGGTCAGCGACGCCGAGCTCGCCCGCCGTCGCGCGGCATGGACGCGGCCGGCGCCGCGCTACGAGCGCGGCTTCGGCGCGCTCTACCAGCAGCACATCACGCAGGCCGACCAGGGCTGCGATTTCGACTTCCTCGAAGGGACCGCGCCGACACCCGATCCGGAGATCCACTGACGCGATGCGCACGATCGCCGCCGCGAAGCTTCGCGCGCTCGTCGCCGCCATCATGGAGGGTGGCGGCTGCAGCGCGGCCGAGGCGCGCACGGTGGCCGAACGGCTGGTCGCGTCGAACCTCGGCGGCCACGATTCGCACGGCGTGCTGCGCGTCGGCAGGTATCTCGACTGGATCCGCGACGGCACGCTGGTCCCCAACACACCACCGTCGATCGTGTTCGACAGCGCCAGCCTCGCGATTGTCGACGGCCACCGCGGCTTCGGCCAGGTGACCGGCGAGTTTGCGACGAAGCTCGGCATCGCCAAGGCCGCCTCCACCGGCATCGCGATGGTGGGGCTGCGCAACTGCGGGCATCTCGGGCGACTCGGCGACTGGGCCGAGATGGCAGCGGACGCCGGGCAGGTGTCGCTGCATTTCCTCAACACATCGGGCGCGCAGCGCGTCGCGCCGTTCGGCGGCTCCGACCGGCGCCTGTCGACCAATCCGATGGCGATCGGCGTTCCGCTCGAAGGCGCGCCGCCCGCGATCCTCGACATCACGACGTCGACGGTCGCCGAAGGCAAGCTGATGGTCGCGCTCAACAAGGGCGAGCAGGTGCCGGAAGGCTGGATCGTCGACCGCGACGGCCATCCGACGACGGATCCGAAGGATTTCTACGACGGCGGGGCGCTGCTGACGATCGGCGCGCACAAGGGCTCGGGGCTGTCGATCCTCACTGACCTCCTCGCAGGCGCGGTGACGACCGGCCGGAGCTCGGATCCCGCCGACACGATTCTGCGCAACAACATGCTGTCGATCTACATCGCGCCGGCGATCTACGACCACGCTGGCAGCGCGCTCGCGGAGGCGAAGCGCCTCGTCGATTGGGTCAGGGCGTCGCCCCCCGCGACACCCGGCGCGCCGGTGCTGGCGCCGGGCGACGTCGAACGCAGCACGCGTGCGGCGCGATCGGCAAACGGCGTTCCGCTCGACGAAAGGACGTGGGCGGATCTGATGGCTGCGGCCGCCTCGGTCGGCATCGAATCGACTCGTGCGGCCGCACTGGCGGCCTGAGCAACTCCACTCCGGGGAGGAGGGAACATGAGGAAGCGGATCGCGTGGGTCGCCAAAGTTGCGCTCGCACTGCTGCCGTCGCTCTGCGCCGCGCAGGCGTGGCCGGCGAAGCCGATCAAGTGGGTCGTGCCGTTCGCGCCGGGCGGAACGACGGACATCCTCGCGCGGACGATCAGCGAGAAGCTCACCGTCGCGCTCGGCGTGCCGGTCATCGTCGAGAACAAGCCCGGCGCCGGCGGTGGCGTCGGCGCGGATCTCGTCGCCAAGTCGGCGCCCGACGGCTACACGATCCTGGGCGGCACGATCAGCACGCATGCGATCAACGCGTCGCTCTATTCGAACCTTCCGTACGACCCCGTGAAGGATTTCGTGCCGATCACGCTGATCGCGCGGGTGCCGAACATGCTGGTCGTCAATCCCGAGGTGCCGGCAAAGGACGTGAAGGAGCTGATCGCGCTGCTGAAGGCGAATCCCGGCAAGTACACGTTCGCGTCGAGCGGCAACGGCACGTCGCAGCACCTCTCGGGCGAGCTGTTCAAGTCGATGGCGGGCGTCGAGATGCAGCACATTCCGTACAAGGGCAGCCCGCCCGCGCTGCAGGACGTCGTCGCGGGTCATGTGACGATGACGTTCGACAACATCACGACCGCGTGGCCGCTCGCGAAGGCGGGCAAGCTGCGCGCACTGGCCGTTACCACGGCGAAGCGCTCGTCGATCGCGCCGGACGTGCCGACGCTCGCCGAAGCGGGCCTGCCGGGATTCGAGATCGGTTCGTGGCAGGGCGTCTTCGCGCCGGCCGGAACGCCCGCGCCGATCGTGCGCCGCCTCAACGCGGAGATCGTGAAGATCCTGCGCCTGCCCGAGATCAACGATCGGCTCGCGGGCCTCGGTGCCGAGATCGTCGCCGATTCGCCGGAGGAATTCGCCGCGCTGGTGAAGGCGGAGGTCGTCAAGTGGTCCGAGGTCGTGAAGAAATCCGGCGCGAAGGTGGACTGAGATCCAGGCACGCATGAACGAGACTGATCCCGCATGAGCGCCGCCGACGCCGAGCTTTTTCCCGGATTCGCACAGCATCGGATCAAGGTGTCCGGTGCTGCGATTCCCTGCGTCGTCGTGGGCAACGGGCCGCCGCTGCTGCTGCTGCACGGATACCCGCAGACGCACGCGATGTGGCACCGGATCGCGCCGCGTCTCGCCGAGCGCTACACCGTCGTCTGCAGCGACCTGCGCGGCTACGGCGACGCCGGGAAGCCGGCGGGCGGCGAGCGCAGCGTCAACTATTCGAAGCGGGCGATGGCGGCGGACCAGGTCGAGCTGATGCGCGCGCTGGGTTTCTCGCGCTTTCGCCTCGCCGCCCACGATCGCGGTGCCCGCGTTTCGCACCGCCTCTGCCTCGATCATCCCGACGCCGTGGAGCGCGTCACACTGCTCGACATCTCGCCGACGCGGATCATGTACGAAAAGGCCGACACCGCGTTCGCCACCGCGTATTACCACTGGTATTTCCTGATCCAGCCGTTCGACCTGCCGGAACGCCTGATCGGATCCGCCCCGGTCTACTACCTGCGGCGCAAGCTCGCAGGCTGGGGCTCGGCGGGACTGTCGATCTTCGATCCGCGCGCGCTTGCCGAATACGAGCGCTGCTTCAGCGATCCCGCGACCGTACATGCGACGTGCGAGGATTACCGCGCGGCCGCCGGCATCGACCTCGAGCACGATGCGGCGGACGCGCAGGCCCGCATCACCTGCCCGCTCCTCGTTCTCTGGGGCGAAAAGGGGGTTGTGCACCGACTGTTCGATCCGATCGCCGACTGGCGCTCGGTCGCAACGGACGTGCGCGGGCGGGCGCTGCCCTCCGGCCACTACCTCGCTGAAGAGGCGCCCGACCAGACGCTTGCCGAGCTGACGGCGTTCTTCGCCGGCTGAGCGCCTCCGGCGGATGCTCGAATGCCAAGAAGAACTGCACATACAAGCCGTTGACGGCATAATGGCGAACACCGGGGGCGCAGCGGTCCTGCCTCCCCGTTTTACAAAACGGCAGCGCCGTTGCAATCGCTTTGGGCGCGCCAATCCCATCAGCGAAGGAGAAGCTCATGAGCAAGCAATTCTGGATCGTCGTCGGCGCCGTTACGCTGATTGTTGCCGGCGTCGCCTACGCCCAGTATCCGGTCATGGACGCCGTGGCGAACAAGGTCATTCAGAAATACGAGAGCGCCAGCTGCGAGCAGCTGTGGGAAAAGAAGGGCCAGCCGAAGTCGGCGGAGGAGCAGCGCGTGATCGGCTTCCTGCAGAGCGACCCGCAGATGCGCCAGGCCTTTTTCAACAAGGTGTCGGGGCCGATCGTCAACAAGATGTTCTCGTGCGGGATGATCCCCTGATGTCTCACGGCGCCCGTCCGGGCGGATGGAGTTCGCGATGATTCAGTTCGGTTGGATGGGACGGGCGCTGTCGCTCGTCATTGGATCGGTGTTCGCGGTCACGGTGAGCGCGCAGTCCGCGGCACCCGCCGCGCCCGCGACCGCCGCAGCGCCGGCGGCGAAGGCACCGGCGGCGAAGGCACCGGCGAAGTCCGCGAAGCCGGCAAAGAGACCCGCGGAACCGGCATTCAAGATGGTGCTGGAACCGAAGGCGATGGACCTCCTGAAGACGATGAGCGACAGGCTCGCCAAGGCCAAGTCGATGTCGTTCACGGCGACCGTGGGGTACGAGTATCCGAGCCGGCTCGGGCCGCCCATCGTCTACACGATGCGCTACGACGTGACGATGCAGCGGCCGGACAAGCTCAAGATCCTGATGCCTGGCGACGGCCCCGCGTCGGAGTTCTATTACGACGGCAAGGCGATGATGGCGTATGCGCCGGCGGAGAACCTCGTCGCGGTGTCCGCGGCGCCGCCGACGGTCGAGGAGGCGCTGAAGTTCGCCTACAATTCGGCGGCCCTTTACTTTCCGTTTGTCGATCTTCTCGTCGACGATCCGTACGCCGCACTGACCGACGGCGCGATTCTCGCCTTCTACATCGGTCCGTCGAGTGTCGTGGCCGGCACGAAGACCGACATGCTGGCGTGGGCGAACAAGGACGTGTTCCTGCAGATCTGGATCGGCGCCGACGACAAGCTGCCGCGGCGCGTTCGCGCAGTCTTTGCGGCCGACCCGCAGCAGCTGCGCCACGAGCTCGATCTTTCGAACTGGAAGCTCGATGCGGCGGTCACGCCGGACACGTTCACGTCGGAGAAGGCGCAGGCGGCCCCCCGCATCGCGTTCAAGAGCCCGACGACCTTGCCGCCGGGCATGAAGCCGCTGGTCAAGATGACGCCGGCGAAGCCGGCGCCTGCGAAGCCGCAACCGAAGACCCCCTGACCGGAGCCTGCGATGAAAACGATCGTCACCATCACTGCGACACTGATCGCGAGCGCGGTTGCCGTCTGGGCCGGCCCCGCGGCCGGCTGGGCTTCGGCGAATCGCGCCGGCGGCAGCACGACCCACAGCTACGGGTCCACGAGCCACACCAACGCGTACGGCGGCAGCTCGACGCACGAAGCGGGCGAGGGCACCGAGCACACCAACGCCTACGGCGGCAGCACGGCGCATGCCGAGGGCGGCGGCACCGAGCACACCAACGTCTACGGCGGCACCACGGCCGGTGCGTACGGTGCAGGCGCCGTCCACACGACGCCTTATGGCGCGACCGCCTACCATCCACCGGGCGCCTATCCTGCGGCCTACTATCCGTATCATCCGCCGACGGCCGTTCCATATTACGCATCGGGCTGCTATGGCTGCGCGGCGGCGGCAGGTGCGGTCGTCGGTGTCGCTGCGGGTGCGGCAGTGGCATCGGCGAACTCGCAGGCGGTGGCGTCGAACGCTTATGCAGCGGGTGTGGCCACGGGGAGCGCCAGCACGGCGGCTGCGACCAGCGCGGCGTATGGCGCCGGCGTTGCTACGGGTGCGGCAATGGCGAGCGCACCTCCGGCGAATTATTCGATGGGCGTCAACTACGCGGCGCTGCCGGCGGGCTCGATGTCGATCAACAAGAGCGGCGCCACGTACTACCTCAACGGGAACACGTGGTTCCAGCCGTCGTACGGCGCGAACGGCGTCTACTACACGGTCGTGCCCGCACCGTGACGCGGCTTCGGCGCCGCGAGCACATCGGCGTCAGCGCAATGTTTTCCATGGCGCGCTGATTGCGCCATGGCGCTTGCCGCGCACTCGATCGTCGTCAAAGGCGTCGCGCGATGTACGCATTCGTCGTAGCCGCCGTTGTGCTTGCGTGCGTCTTCGGGGGCGCGCTCCTCGGCCGATTCCTGCGCGTCCGGCTGCCCGATCGCCACCTTGGCGAGGATTCGAAGGACATCGTGAAGCTCGCGATCGGCGTTGTCGCGACGATGGCGGCGCTGGTCCTGGGGCTGCTGGTGTCCTCCGCCAAGGGCTCGTTCGACCGGATGGGCGACGAGCTCACGCAGACGGCGGCGAAGGTCGTCGAGCTCGATCGCGTGCTGCTGCAGTACGGAACCGAAACTGCACCGATGCGCGCGGGGTTGCGCAGGAATTACGGGGCAGTCGTCGATGCGCTGATGTCGCAGCACGAGTCCCGCCTCGCGCAGATCCAGAACCCTGGCGCCAATGGCCGCATAGAGAGTCTCGCTTCCGCGA
>Ga0265330_10000947_pt1 | contig 17890 bp, 20 predicted proteins | sample 41919metaG_FD_202083 | JGI IMG/M metagenome (GOLD analysis project Ga0265330, IMG submission 202083) | Rhizosphere microbial communities from Carex aquatilis grown in University of Washington, Seatle, WA, United States - 4-19-19 metaG | ecosystem: Host-associated > Plants > Roots > Rhizosphere... | reverse complement strand
AAAGAAAAATTTTATGGCGATCATATTGAACAAGAATTAATCAATAAACACATACCATACGTTCGCGAATTTCCCGTCCCCAAAACCGACGATCGTATTGACTTTCTGATCGACAAAACGGTCATTGTAGAACTTAAGTCGAAGCGTTATCTTTTAAAAGAAGATTATTATCAAACCCAGCGTTATCTCCATTTAATGAACTTGAAACTGGCTTTGTTGATAAATTTTCAAAATCGTCACCTAAAACCATCAAGAGTAATTCGGAGCATCAAACCACCGCCCGGCGTTAATTAGAAGATTCGCATGCATTAGCAGATTGGCATCGCGCCGCCCCGAGGGGCAAAGAACCTTCATTATTTAATTTGTATAAATGTCCGAATTCTATCACCCCGAACTCTCATACCAACTCGTTGGCCTCGCGTTTAAAGCCCATAAGAATGTTGGCCGATTTGGCAAAGAACGCGATTATTGCGTTGCGCTTGAGAATGAGCTCAAGACCGCCTCCATCCCCTTTGTCCGCAAGGGATCGGTCGCCGGATACCGCGTCAATTACATTGTCGATGACAAGATCGCTTTGGTCGTGCGCGCGAAAAAATATTTGCTGATGGATGATTACTGGAAGATCAAAAAATGCCTGCACGCGCTGAACTTGGACCTCGCCCTGCTTCTAAATTTTAAAACGGATTTCTTGAAGCCGATCAGGATAATAAAAGGCGACCGCCCGCCGGGTGCGGGTTTGCCGGTAATCGAGATCGGAGATTAAAAAATGTCCCGCGCAATGCGGGGCATTTTAAATATGATTACTGTTACCGTGGAATGTTTATCAGATCGGTGCCGGAATCATACGGTGTTGGGTGGGAATTTTCAAACCCGGCCGGCACTTTATAAGCAGCATTGGGAATCGGCCCGTTACCGCGTGCAGCAAACATCATCATCAAAATCGAGCCGCCAAAAATTACAATTGGGATTATTAATCCGACCAACCCAAGAACGAGATACTTTGCTTTGCGGCCGGCGGTTATTTTTACAACAACCTGACCCTTGCGGGCTTTAAATCCGGCATAAACCATGTACATGTAAATTGCCGAAACCGGAGCCAAGACAAGACCGATTATGCCGTTTATGACTTGCGTGAGATACGGAAGCTTAAAAATTCCAATGATTAAGTTAACAATGACAACAACAACCACTGCGATGAAAACCGGCAAAAGAGTGAAGCCGACAGCCGACCACCACTTGCCGCGAATATATTCACGACTATAAAAAAGCGCGTTCATGCCGCCTTGGTTTTCGAATGCCAAAACATAGATGGCAAAAATGAACCAGCCGGATAATAGCAATCCTGGAACAAAAAAGAAACCAGACCATCCGGTAACAATAATAAAAGCAATTATTGAAAGCCAAATAGCGCGCGGCAATTTGCCAAAGGCGCGGCGGTAAGCTTCGGCAACACCAACCGCTTCCCCGCCCTGGACGGCGAACATGAAAGCCATGGCCACAACAAGTTGAACAAACGGAAGGATGATCATTACCGCCAGCATTAATAAACCAAAGCTCTTTTTATCAACAAAAATTCCAACAATAATTGAGGCCGCGGATGAAACGACGGCAATCCCCATGTATGAACCCGTTCTTTTTCGGAAAACCCCCCAGGCGCGCTTCCACATTTCCACGGCCGAAGGCAATGGGTTTGATTCGGCCGATGCTACCGGGTGAGATGCCATCGGCACCGGCGGAACCGGCGCGCCTTCCATCGATGAAAAAGCCGCATCAATGTCAGCGCCGAGCCAGCCGGCATTTATCAGGTTGGCATGGATTTGCTCTTTGGTCTGTCCATGTTCGGTCGCTTTTTTTATGTAATCAATGAGTTCACCGTGGGCCATAAATAGTGGGTTAATGGTAGTTAACCAGTTTAACCTTAACGCAGTAAAAATACAAAAACAACCTGGAATTTCCAGGTTGTTTTTGGTGCGGGTAGGGAGAGTCGAACTCCCATCTTATCCTTGGCAAGGATACATAATAGCCGCTATACGATACCCGCGAGCGAGAAGCAAAGAGCCAAACTTGTTTGGACTCTTTCTTCGAGCGAGCGGGTACAAAAACCGAAGTTTTTGTCACCCGCGTTTTTAGCGAGACAAACTCTTCGCTAACGCTCCAAAATATATCAGAATCGAATATTTTGCGCAAGATTATGTGCCAAGACCTTCTTTTCATGTTTGACAGTTTACCGCGCAAAGTGTTAAATGATGCGTTGCTCCCCACACCAAACGGATAGCCCCCTGACAAGAGGTAAAATCATGAAACGGGCAAAAGGTCTGCTGATCACTTCGCTCGACGACCTCGAACACCATAGTTTGATTCCGAAGAAACGAATCTCAACTATAGGTTGTCGCCTAAAAAACGACGCGATCATTGAGCTAGACGCTCATCAAGAGGGAGACAGCTTTGCTATAAAGGCATGCTTCGATACGGACGAAAGCGAGGAACGGAAGGTGTTCGAACTCGAACACGTCTTCAGCATCGCCGCCATGCCGACGATCACCATCACTCACCGAGCATTCGCGGATATTTCGAGCGCTGATCCCGACGACATGATGTCTAAAATCGTGTCCACCGCTCTTTCCCGCAATTGCAAGCTGACGCTTGAAAGAATCAAAAACGGGCATTCACCCGATACGATCCGCATCGACATCTGCTCCCGGGGATACTCTTCTTCTACCGATGTCCCCCTTGCCACGCTCGCGGATTTCCTGGAAACCGTGAGGCTACCAGGCGAGCACGGCTGATCGGAACGATCACATCGTCGCCCAAAGGACCGCTCCCGGTCCTTTTATTTTTTAATCGATATGTAGGATTAACCACTATTTATTAAATGAAATAGAGGGAAGCGGTTAAGCTTCCCTCTTGATTCGAACGCCGGACGAAGCGCTACGCGGTTGATGGCGCGGCCGCCCGATAGATCACGGCGACATCCTCGAAAAACGAGGCCGTGTAGATCGCGAGCAGATGACTGCCGAGACAGAACATTTGCATCATCCTGACATCCGTACTGGTTCGACCCTTGAACCGGCACGACACCTGACGCTTCTTGGCATCGACCGCGATCTCCTTCGGCGCCCGCTCAGCGAGCGCATTACGAAGCGCGGTGGCGGCAAAAGCGCAGACACCGGCGGCCGCGTACCACCTGCCATCAATCACCGTCCTGCAGTCGATGATGATAGTCACGGTCGCGTCGCACTCGCCAACCGTGTTGAGCTCGGCAAGCTGTTCGGCGTCGCAGGTATATTCGATCCGGAGTTCGCCGAAGCAGGGCTGCCCTGTACCACTGAAGCCGAGACGGTATTTGAGAGATCCGCCGGCAGAAGCGGTGATGAGCGTCGCGGGCTGTGTTGATTGTGATTGTGTTTGTTCCAAGGCGCACCTCGTCGGTTGTGGGTTATTGAAAGATCGAAGATTGCGATAACTAAACACTGTTTTTGTAAAAATGTCAAGCATCAAGCGGCCGTTATCCTCGACTCGGCTTCGGCCTCGCTCGAATATAATTAAAACATCCCACAATGACAAAATTATTGATATGATGTGGGTATATGACCAACTCCGAGATCAGTAAACAACTCATGGAAATGGCCGCGTATTATGAGATGAAGATCACGCCGGCGACCAAGCCGAATGACACCATTCGCTTTAAGCCGCGCGCTTACGAACGGGCGGCGCAGGCGGCGGAAGGTTTTGCCGAACCGCTTGAAGAAATTTATCGCCATGGCGGCGAGAAACAGATCATTAAAGAAGTGCGCGGGATCGGGCCGGGCATTGCGGCGCATATCGCTTCAATGGTGAAGACCGGCACTTTCCCTGAACTAAAAGCCGAGCGCAAAAAAACGCCGGTCAATATTGGCGAACTCATGCAGGTCGAGGGTATTGGCCCGCGTTCGATCAAAACGCTTTGGCTGGAACTCAAAGTTAAAGACCTTAAAACGCTCGAAGCCGCTTGCTTGGCGCACCGGATTGACCGTCTGCCGCACTTCGGCGAAAAATCGGAACAGAAAATATTAAGATCGATCGAACACCTCAAGTCATCAACCGGACGGCACCTCTTGGGCGAGGCGCTGCCGCTTTCGCGCCGGCTGGAAGAACGGATAAAAAATATTCCCGGCGTAACGCGCGCGACGACGGCCGGCTCGGTGCGCCGGCGGCAAGAGACGATCGGCGACATCGATATTTTGGTGACGGCCAAAGATCCGAAAAAGGTTCACGATGCTTTCATTAAAATGCCCGAAGTCGCGAGGGTCGTCAGGAAAGGCGACGGCGAGGGAATTACCTCCGTAATTTTGTCCGATGGCATTCAGGCCGATGTTCGTATTTTAAAAGACGACGAATACGGCGCCGGGCTGCAATATTTCACCGGCGACAAAAATCATAACGTCAAACTGCGGACGCTGGCTATTAAAAAGGGATTAAAACTTTCCGAATACGGATTGTTCAAAGGCAAAAAGCGCGTCGCAGGCAAAACCGAAGAAGAAATTTACAAGGCACTGGGCATGGAGTGTCCGCCGCCGGAACTCCGCACCGACGAAGGCGAGATCGACGCGGCGCGCGCGCATGCGCTTCCGCATCTTATCGGCTACGCCGATATCCGCGGCGACCTCCAGGTGCAGACTGACTGGACCGACGGCGATTCCTCGATTGAAGAGATGGCGGCGGCGGCAAAAAAAGCCGGACTCGAATATATCGCCATCACCGACCATACTAAATCGCTTGCCATGACCGGGGGGCTTGATGAAAAAAAACTCGCAAAGCAAATGAAAGCGATCGCCGCGGTAAATAAAAAAATAAAAGGCATCATCGTTCTTTCGGGAAGCGAAGTGAATATAATGAAAGACGGCTCGCTCGACATTGACGACACAACGCTCGCGAAACTCGATTGCGTCGGCGCGTCGGTGCATTCGTTCTTTGGATTATCAAAGGCGGACCAGACAAAGCGCATTATCCGCGCCATGGAAAATCCCAATGTCGATATTATCTTTCACCTCACCGGCCGCAAGATAAAAGCGCGGCCGCCCATTGAACTCGACATTGATGCGGTGATTGCCGCGGCCAAACGCACCGGCACGGCGCTTGAGGTGAACGCCAGCCCCGACCGCTTGGACATTCGCGACGAATACGTACGCAGGGCCGTTGTTGCGGGCGTTAAGCTCGCAATCGACTCCGACGCCCACTCCCCCTCGCACTTCGCATTTTTAGAATACGGCATTGCCACCGCCCGCCGCGGCTGGGCCGAAAAAAAGGATGTTTTGAATGCGTTGCCGGTCGGGGAGTTGTTGAAGTGGTTGAGGACGGCGAAAGAACGACGGTAACCCCTCTGTATCTCCCCTTACATTAAGGGGAGGGTAATATTACGCCTGTATCTACCCTTACATTAAGGGGAGGGTAATATTACGCCTGTATCTACCCTTACATTAAGGGGAGGGTAAGATTACGACCTGTATCTCCCCTTAAATTAAGGGGAGGAGAGTATTATCCCTTCGGAGATCGAATCCGTCCCCTCCCTTAGGGTAAGGGAGGGTAGGGTGGGTTACGAATGTATGCAGAAACTCTATAACAACAAAACCCTGCAACCGTTGCGCAGAAAATTACGAGCCGCGTCAACCGATGTCGAACGGTATTTGTGGCAGCGATTAAGAAGCAAGCAGTTGCTCGGGTTGCGATTCCTCCGCCAATACGGAGTTGGGAAATATATTTTGGATTTTTATTGTCCTGCAATCCGGTTAGCTATCGAGTTGGATGGCGGACAACATGCGACGAAACAAGAAGCTGACATACTGAGAACGAGTTTCCTAAATTCACAGGACATTATCGTCTTGCGATTCTGGAACAATGACGTTTTTCAAAATACTGATGGGATTATGCAGACCATATTTGAAGCGGCGCAAAAATTGATGAAGCGTTCGTAACCCCTCCTACCTCCCCTTACCCTAAGGGGAGGACAATATGCTCTTGAAAATTCATCGATTCCGAAGTAATGTTCAAGCACGCTGGAGTGGCGGAACGGCATACGCGGAAGACTTAAAATCTTCTGGAGGCAACTCCTTGAGGGTTCGATTCCCTCCTCCAGCACTTTAGTTGCTAGTTAGGCGGCGCAAGCCGCTTTTTTGTTTCTGGCATTTTTAAAAGCATTGCGCTAGGATGTTCCCAGTTAACACGGTCTTTCTCAAACCAAGGGGGCTAAATATGGCCAGCTCAGAAGATCCCGTTCCTATCAAAACCGCGCTGGGCAACAAAGCGCTCGCGCCGATCATCCTCGATGAATTCGGCAACCAGCTCGAGGAGTGGTCGCCGAATGGCTCACCGGGGCATACTATGGAAAGCGACCTGATCGCCGGTCGCGGCGGTAAAGATCCGCAGATAGGCATTCACAGCATCTGCGGCGGAGCCGTCAATCGACTGCCTAGTTCCGAGAAGTTCGATGTTCTCATTTGCCGCTGGTGTCTTCTGCGCGTGCAGATACCGGTGAGCATCAAGACCTTCCATGACCTGAGGAGGTATGTGAAGAGCGTCGAAGATGATCGGAGGCGAAGGGCGGAGACCCTGCGTCGCGCTAACAATCTCTGCAACACGAGCGAGCCGATGGGCTAACGAAAGGATGATCAAACATGGCGACCGGTTTTGACGAATTTCTAACACAACGCCGCAACGGAGCATCGCACCCGATCGTGATCTGCGCTTGCGGATGCAATAAGTCGCTTAGCGAAGACGATCTTCGGGCGGAAAAAACCATGAACGGCGAACCGATCCGCGTGGAATGCTGGAACAACGCGATCGGCGGCTTCCCCCTCAAACCGATCCGTTTCGGATCGCCAAGGAGATGACCATGGCGATAGACGCTAAAGAATGGCTGGCGGATCGACAAAAAAATCCGCCGAAACCGGAATTGTGCTATTGCGGACGACCGTTCAAGCCGCGTTTCGATGGCGGCCCTAGACCCCAGATAAATGGCAAAATCGTCTGCGATGATTGCTGTGAGGAGAGTATCGAAGCCAGTGCTGGTGAGCCGCCTGACCTCGGCGGACACGCCCACGGGCACGGACAATCGTTTTCCGATTAGACGACGAATCGGCGCACCATAACCGGCCAGCGACCACCGTGTCGCCGGCCGGATTATTTTATTCCCGCACCTTGACTTTCTCCCATTTAAAGCACACATTGGCGTTATAATCATTATCAAAAAATTATGCCTTGGATATACATAATTATCGTTCTAATTATCGTCATCATTATCGCCAACATCAAGATCGTCAGGCAGAACACGGTGCTCGTGGTAGAAATGCTCGGCAAATACAATCGCATCATGGTGGCGGGGTTCAACATTAAGGTTCCGCTCTTGGAGCGCATTTCCAAGGTCGTCACCATGCGATCGCAAAACTTCGTCATCGCCGGTAAATATCCGTCGGCCGACAAGGTAATAGTTGACGTGAACACCAACCTTATTTTCACCGTTAACCCGACCGAAGACGGGATCCAGCGTTTTACTTACGCGCTCCAGGACGCCACCACCTCGATCGGCGCGACCGTTGAGAATTCGCTCCGGACCTACATTGCCAAAGAAACGCACGAGGGAATTTTGGAAAAGAAAGAGGAGCTCGCGTCGCACATTCAACACGACCTGGAGGTTCAATTTGCCGAATGGGGAATGCTTATTAAGAGTTTCCAAATTACCAATGTTAATTTTCCGCTCACGATCACCAATGCCATGAGCGAAGTCGTCGCCTCGCTCCAGCTCCGTAAAGCCGCCGAGAACAAAGGCGAGGCCACGAAGATCCAGGCGATCAAAGAGGCCGAGGCTGAAAAGGAACGCAAGCGTTTGCAAGGCGAAGGCATCGCGTTGGAGCGCGAAGCCATTGCCGAGGGCTTGCGCCGCTCGGTCGAGACGATGCAGAAGATCACCAACCAGACCTCGGCCGAGATCATGGCCATCCTTAACCTCACGCAATACTTGGACACCCTGAAGACCGTGGGCGGCAGCAACAATTCAAAAGTAATTTTCCTGGATACCAGCGTCACGAAGACCGCCGACCTCATGAAGCAACTCATAGCTTCGAGCGAGGCGAAGGGGTAGGGAGTAATGAGTAGGGAGTAAAAAAAACAGACCCGTTTCCATGGGTCTGTTTTTAATTTCAAGTAAATGTTATGGCCGCATTTTCGCCTCAAGAATTTCGATCCGGCGTTCCAATTAGAAAAACCCAAAACGATATACGGCACTATCAAGACGCGCCTTAATATCAGTTTGACCCTGTTCAAGCTTAGCCAAGCGATCATCAACTTTAACCAATTTAGTGCCGATCTCATCAAAGCCATGTTTGACCATTATTGCCAGATCATCGACGGCGGCAAAACCGTCTTTTATCATCCTCGGCAACTCTTCGTTGTTGGTATTATTTTCCATACAAAAAGATTATATGCCTCGTCAAAAACCGCCGCAAGAGCCGCCGCCGCTCGCATTTTGCGACTGATTTTGTTAAAGTATCGTCAACCTATGACCGTGCCCGAATTCGTCGCCGAATATTCCATATTGGAACGAAAGCTGTGTTCGATGCTGCCCGGATTCAAGATCCGCGATGGCATGACTCTTCTTTTGAATAATTTACTGAGGAAAAATAAGATTTCGGAGGAAGCATGCCGCACAATGCGAGAAATTGCGGAATTCAGAAACCGTCTCGTCGGCAACCACCCCAAAACAACATTCGTCACTCCGGAAGCGACGAACAAGATCGAAGACGCTAAGAGAACGCTCGGATTATGAGAGAGCACGGCTACGAAAGATCCATGGAAGTATTCAGTCCCGAGGAAATGAAGGAGGTTCTCAAGAATCCCGGCTATTTGCCGACGCGCGAAGAGATTGCCTATGCTTTCACCGGTCAAAAAGACGCTTTTGAAAAAGCATCTAATGAGGATATCGATGAGGGGTCCGAAACGCACTTCGATAAAGAATCTTGGGAGGGATCATTTAATCAACAGGTGAAATTCGTCGAGTTCTGCAATGACCAAAAAAATCCGACTTATGAATTCCTTAACGAGGAATATCTGAATGATCTTAGTGTTTACTTGTCAGAACGAATTAAGTCTTTAGCCAAAGATGGCGAGCCGTTAACGATTATTGAGGCAGGGGCCGGCAACGGACGCCTCACTCATTTTCTGAAACAAAAACTGGAAGAAAAAATTCCCGGGAAATTCCGCATTATCGCGACCGACTCCGGGGAATGGGACATAAAAACATCATTCCCGGTCGAAAAACTCAGCCACGAAAATGCCCTTAAAAAATACAAGCCGCAAATCGTCATTTTTTCTTGGATGCCATATGAAGAGGATTACACTGCGGATTTTCGAACCGCTGAAAGCGTCGAAGAGTATATCTTAATCGGTGAGGCAGGAGGATGCTGTGGCGATGAAGAACCCACATGGCGCAACCATTTTGAAACCTCGACGGGAAACCCGCCATACAAGAAAGATGTCTTCAACAGAAAAAATCTTCATGATATGTCAAATAATCAATTTTGCCGATCCGATTGGTTCGACTTTGCTGGCTTCGGCAAATACAGTACTGTCTCTTTCCGCCGCGAAAAAATCCCGCAAATTCCGCTTTTAAAAAAACATGGCCGTCGAGACGACCGGCGCCTTGCCGAAACAACAATTTCACCATAGCAACCGAGAAGAAATGGGGACACAAAATCCGCCCTCGCAATTCGAGGCGGATTTTGTTAAAGTTGAGGAAACCTAATGCCCCTCACCCCCACTCCGCTGAAGCTTCGCGGGGCGGGCCTTCCCTCTCCCCACTCCGCTTCGGCTACGTGGGGCGAGGGGTGAAAAGATATGGGAGACGCGCAAAATAACGAAAAAATCATTGGAAACGATCGGGCGGTTTCGCCGGTCGAGCTCCCCGAGGACGCAAAAACCGACCTGACCTTGCGGCCGTCGGCACTGGACGATTTTATCGGGCAAGACACGCTTAAACGCCAGCTTTCGACTTTTTTGTCGGCGGCAAAAAAGCGCAACGAGCCGATCGAACACACGCTGCTTTACGGTCCGCCCGGCCTCGGCAAAACCACCCTCGCGCACATTATTGCGCGCGAGATGGGAAAAAATATTCGTATCACTTCGGGTCCGGCCATTGAACGCGTTGGCGACTTGGCGGCGATCTTATCTAATCTTGAGCCGGGCGAGATACTGTTCATCGACGAAATTCATCGCCTTCCCAAAACGATTGAAGAGGTTTTGTATCCGGCGATGGAGGATTTCGCGCTCGACATGGTGATCGGCAAAGGCCCGGCGGCGCGGACCTTGCGGCTCGATATTCCGCGCTTCACATTGGTTGGCGCGACGACCAGGCTTTCGCTTTTGTCATCGCCTTTGCGCGACCGCTTTGGTGCGACCTATCATTTGGATTACTATTCGGCAAACGACATGAAACGGATCATCGAACGTTCGGCGAAATTATTGAATGTTCCGCTCGATGAAAACGCCGCCGCCGAACTTGCCGCCAGAAGCCGCCGCACCCCGCGCATAGGAAACCGCCTCTTGCGCCGCTGCCGCGACTACGCGCAAGTGCATGGCGACGGGAAACTCACGAACGCGATCGCCATGAAAGCATTGGACGAATTGTGCGTCGATACGATGGGGTTGGACGGCGCCGACCGGATCATCTTGGAAGCGCTGATCAGCAAATTCCGCGGCGGCCCCGTCGGGATTGGCACGCTCGCGGCCGCCACCCATGAAGAAGTCGCCACGCTTGAAGAAGTGATCGAGCCGTACCTCATGCACATCGGCTTTTTGGAGCGCACGCCGCGGGGACGGGTTGCCACCGTTGCCGCTTATAAGCACCTTGGTCTTGTTCCGCCCTCGGGCGGGTTGGTGTAGAATTACTCTACTAATTAAATAAGGAAGACTGTTGGCCCCCCGGGGCGAGGCGATGCCAATATACGAATGCATGCGAATCTACTAATCCGTTCCAAGTCGCTTCGCGATTTGTCCAATATTTGTAGATTCGCATGCATTAGCAGATTGGCATCGCGTCACTGCCCGCAGGCAGTAAAGAACCTTCAATACTTAATTTGTAGATATGCCCTTGTGGCTCCTCCTCATCCCCTACGCCCTGTTCCTCTTGATCTTTCTGGTCTTTTCGCTCGTCGATCTGGCCAATGCTTGGCGTTTCCGCACGGGATTCTTTTCGGCATCCTTTCTTATTCTCGCCTACCTTGCGGGAACGGCGGTTATTGTTTTTGTAACGTACAACCTGCTTTCGCCGGTCGATTGGTTTCAGGTGATCGGCGCCGGCCTTAAATTCACGCCGCTTACGCTATGAATATAAAAAATTTGTTCCAGTTGAAACCATATGAGCATGTTGAAATGCTTATCCGCAAGCATCCGATCTTCCTTATGTGGGATGTCGTACTCTTCGCGATCCTCGCCGCCGTTCCGCTCGGCGTCGTCACCGTAATGCAAACCGTTAGCCAGACCATTCTCACGAACCCGATCTCCATGCCTATTGTCGCGGTCTTGGGCTCGATCTATTACCTTGCCATCTGGCTCTTCTTCTTTTCCACGGTCATAGACTACTACTTGGACATTTGGGTGGTGACCAACGACCGCCTCATCGCCGTCCAACAGCAAGGACTGTTTTCGCGGACCATTTCGGAAATGGACCTATGGCTGGTTCAGGACGTCACCTCCGAGGTCAAAGGAATAGGCGCCACCATCTTCGGCTACGGCACGCTCGCGCTCGAGACCGCCGGCAAAGAAGAACGCTTTCACTTCGGCAGCGCCGCTGATCCTTCGCATGTGCGCCAAAAGATCCTTACTCTCGCCGAAACCGATCGAAAGTATCACATCGGGAACTCAGTACTAAACAAAGTCGGGCTCTAAGGCCCGACTTTGTTAATATATGTATTTTGAAAAGCCGGCACACGAGCGTGTGCCGGCCAAGTGCTACTTGCGAGCGACGAGGAAACAATCTCCTTTGTTCCACCTGTGGCTATCGCAGTAAGTTCGCGCCCCAATATCGATTTCCCGTCCCCAACGCGCGCCCAAGAGTACGTGCCAATAGTATCCCTTGTACATTTTGCTGATAGTGATTACCGGAAACTTTCTTTGTTCTTCGGGGTACCTCGTCCCGAAAACTAGAATTTCGTGGATGGTGGCGAGGCGGAGGCCAAGTCGTTTAGCTTCAATCCTTACATCTTCGTCGCTAGCGTCGTGATCAAGGCGGAGATAGAATAGGTCGGTCTCAACAGTGTCACCGCTACCGGTCGGAGTCGTCGGAAAACTTTTGGCATACGATTTCCAGTCGTAGCTCGTGTCGGAGTATTTACCATCTTCAACTAAGTCAACCACAGACTTGGCGCAGTCAACGGCTACCTTGAAGGTAGCGGCATCATCTGCGGTAATGACTGCCATCATCTTTGCCGCGAGCAACGGATTCTTATTGAAGCGTTCGACCAACTCTGAGGTCAGGCCGGCCTCGACCAACTTGGTATTGAACGTGTTAAAAGTGTTCGTCATTGGCTTTCTCCTTTTCAAGGACCCTCTTTGATCCGGCCACATTGTGTGACCGTCTCAAGTTGGGGGAGGTCCGATCGATGTCGGACCTCCATTCGTACGTTTGCTATTTACGAGCGACGAGGAAGCTCCAGCGCGTAGACCAACGGTTGCTGTTCTCCACGCTTTCTCCGAATCGGATCACCCGACCATCTTTTCCATCTTCCTCAACATGCGCGTGAGCGCTGACACGGATACCATGGTCGCGCTCTCCGAGCGGAATAACGGTCATGACGATGTTGTTCTCCGACCCCACATCAGGATTTTCGACCGCATAGTTGAGGAGCTCAGCAAAAGTAGCCATACGAACGCCTTGCCGTTCTGCCTCATCGTAGACTTCCTGATCCGTAGCTTTGCGGCCAAGCTTGATGCAGAAGAGCTCGACCGACTTATCACGCCCGATGGCTACCGGGCAGTACTTGGCAATCGCGGCGAAAGCAGTACCAATGTCTTTGTCGAAGTCAATAATCTGTTTCGTCATCGTCGTTCTCCTTTCAAGGAACCCTCTTTGATCCGACCACACCATGTGATCGTCTCAAGTTGGGGGAGGTCGGCGTTCCGACCTCCGTAATCGGTGCGGCAGTTTTAGGACTTGCCCAGGTCCCCCGGTCGAGAGGCAGATTTTTAGACTTGCCCGGGTCTCTAAAGCTGTTTTAAGACGTTGCTTAGGTCTTGGGAGCCTAGCCATCCGGAAGTGTCCCTACCTCCGGATGCGGTCTGCAGTTTATGGACTTGCTCGGTCCCTCGGTCTTTGAAAAGAGCGGCTCTTCCGTGTGGAGAGAGCCGCTTGGGTTCCTTGTTCGCCTGAGGTTGGGCCTCTCTCCAAGCCCTTCCCTCATCCTGTATATGCATGCTAGCTCATTTCCAAAAAATGCGTTGATGGGGTATCAAAATATATCTTGAATATTGACATTTTTTCGCTAATCTGATATAATAAATATGTCGAAGTATTTTCGACAACAATATGATAAACAACCTGTTAAAACAGCTGGGCTTTTCGGAAAAAGAAACGCAAATATACCTTGCCTTATTGGAAATCGGATCAGGCAAAGCGCAGGATGTCTCGAAAAAGACCGGGCTGAACCGCACCACGGTCTACGATATCTGCGAGACGCTGATGCAAAGAGGTTTGATCAGCAAATACAAGAAAGGCGCCGGCACTTTTTTCAACGCTTTGGATCCCAAACACATCCTTTCATATCTAGATCGAGAAAAAGAGGAGGAAGCCCGGGAGATAGACAAGCAAAAAAACAAGGTCGCCGAGCTTATGCCGCAGCTCATCTCGCTGCAGAATATTTACGGCAGCACCAAACCCAAAGTGCAATTTTTCGAAGGCGAAAAAGGCATGCGCGAGGCCTATGAAGATACGCTGACCAGCAAAGACATGATCTTGGCTTATGCAAACCCGAAGACGATGTTCGAAGGGCTGCCCAATTTCTTCCCTGAGTACTTCGCCCGGAGAGCGAAGGCCAAGATATTTATCAGGGCAATAATGCCTCGCAATAAAGTTTCCGTTGAAAGACAGATCCATAACCAGGAAGAAATGCGCGATACTCGATACCTGCCGGAAGAAAGCATGGATTTCTCCCCGGAAATTAACATTTACAACAACAAGATGCTCGTAGCTTCATGGAAAGAAAAGATGGCGATCATCATCGAATCGAAAGAGCTGGCATCACTGCAGAAACTCAGCTTCCAGTTGCTCTGGGCGACCTTGCCGAGCAAATAAAAGTCGGGATGTAAGTCCCGACTTTTTTAGTTGTCATTCCGAGGAGGGGCGACGAGGAATCTCGAAGCTTTGTTAAGAACAAATACCCCATCGTCAAAAAGAAGCTTTGAGATCCCTCGTCAAGCTAAGCTCGACCGAGCTGCGGCTTCGGGATGACGGAAACGACGCCGTGGATCTTCCGCCCGAGGCAGACAAGCAGTGTCGCGGCACGGAATGACGAATACAATAATATTATTCGAGCGAAGTGAGCCGCTGCGAACGTAGTCGAGAATTACCTTTTTACTAAGAAGCTCTGAGGTCCCTCACCGCGGTTCGGGACAACGAAAACGACGCCGTGGGTCCCAGCTCCCGGGCTGGGATGACGGACCTCACCCTACCCTCTCCTTGATAATGTAGTTTTAGCAAGCGTTGTCCCCAGTTTCGACTAAATAAGATGACAATCGTTGGGAAGGTGTTTTTCCATTTAGACCCATGTGCGGTCTGGTGTGGTTGTACTCATCGATGAATTTATAGAGCGAGGATCGACGTTCCTCGTATGATTTGAAGGTGTTTTTTCGAAGCCACTCGTGGATTATCGTTTTGATGAACCTTTCCGCTTTTCCATTGGTCCACGGGTGATACGGCTGAGTGAATTTCTGGCTCAGCCCGAAACGTTTGCAGGCCGCCATGAAGACATGATCCGCCCCGCCCTTATACTCTCCGCCATTATCCGAATAGTGGCACTCGACATGGAACGGCAATCTCGGAAGAGTATTTTCGAGAAACACCGCCGCGCTCTCCGACGTCTTGTCGGGAAGAATGTCGGCCGCGGCGAATCGAGAGTTATCGTCAATGGCGACAAACAGCACTTCCCGGCGCATTTGCCGCGCCGGCAATCCTTTGATGGCAGGCAGGCGCTTGGTGTCGCCGTGCAGGAGTTCGCCCGGAATTGATCGTTCATATCGTGGGTGATTATTTCTCTTGTCGAGACGTTTCTGAATAACGACCTCAGTTGCGAAAAGTCTCTTTAGGCCGTATTCGATCGTTCGATATCGTCGGTTCATACTATCATGAACCGAGAAGTCTCCGATCCTTCCACGAAGCAGAACCCTTGAGACGATTCTTTTATCTACATGATAGTAGCCGGCCAATGCCCTGACGCTGCTATGAGAGCGACACCATGTTTCGTATAGCTCTCTTCGCATGGTCGGGGTTAGTTTGGTATGCTTGTGCATACGGGATTGTGGTTTACTTGGTTAGTTAGTACCTTCCAAGTATCGCACATCCCGTATTTTAATTGTTAGTGACCGGGGACAACCCGACTATAAACTACACATTAAGGGAGGGGAAGAATGTTACCCTCCCCTTAGTGTAAGGGGAGATACAGAGGGGTTACGGTTCCGGTAACAGCGTTTATGGGTTGTTTTTGCTATACTGATAGCATGAACAAAATTAGAAAATTTTTAAAGCGCCTCGGCCCGGGGTTCATCACCGGCGCGGCCGACGACGATCCGTCCGGGATCGCCACTTATTCGCAGACCGGGGCGCAGTTCGGTTATGCGCAACTGTGGATCGCGCTTTTCGCCACCCCGTTCATGATCGCGATCCAAGAGATGTGCGGGCGCATCGGGCTCGTGACCGGGCGCGGACTGGCGTCGGTCATTAAGGCGTGGTTCGGCAAGACCGTGCTTTTGATCGCGGTCGCGTTGCTCCTTGTGGCCAACACCGTGAACATCGGCGCCGACCTCGGCGCCATGGCCAGCTCGGCGCAACTTGTTTTCGGCGGGGGATTCGTATTCTGGATATTCGGCATGGTGATCTTTATTTTGTGCCTTGAGATATTCGTCACTTACAAGACCTATTCGCGGTATTTAAAATATTTCGCTCTCTCGCTTCTTGCTTATGTGGCCGCGGCTTTCGCCGTGCATCAGGACTGGGGGCAAATATTTCGCTCGGTGTTCGTGCCAACGATCGTCATGAGCCGCGATTATTTCTTCAACCTCGTCGCCATTTTGGGCACGACCATTTCGCCGTATCTTTTTTTCTGGCAGACGAGCGAAGAGAACGAAGAAGAGATCGCGGACGGAAAACTTAAGGCCATGGACGAGGGCGTACCAAAGGTGACGAATACGGACATCAAAAAAATGCGCTTCGATACCGCTTCCGGCATGATCTTTTCGAATGTCATAACTTTTTTCATCATCGCGACCACGGCCTCGACCTTGGGGCGAGCCGGAATAATGAATGTCGGCACCGCGACCGAAGCCGCCGCCGCGCTGCGCCCTTTGGCCGGGCCGTTCACCTCGATCATTTTCGCCCTTGGCGTTGTCGGCACCGGACTCTTGGCCGTTCCCGTTCTTGCCGGCTCCGCTTCTTACGCCGTGGCCGAAACTTTGGGCTGGCGCTCGGGGCTCTACCGCAAGCTCAAGGACGCGCACGGATTTTACGGCATCATCACGATCGCCACTTTGGTCGGCATTCTCATTAACCTCATGGGCGTGCCGTCCTTTCGCTTGCTCTATTACGCCGCGGCGTTGAACGGGATAATTGCGCCGGTCTTGATGGCGCTTATTCTCATTATCGCCGGCAACAAGCTCATCATGGGGCGGCGAGTTAACGGTCCGTGGGCGAAAATTCTCGGCTGGGGCGCGACAGGCGCCATGTTCGCCGCCTCCGTTGCGCTCTTTGTCATGAGTTGACCGTGCGACCCTTTTTCGATATATTATAAGCAATATGCAGGAAGATAAGCGCATAATTTCGATTTCCACCGGCACGATGATCCGCGCCGTATTGGTGTTATTTGCCGTTTGGTTGGTCTACCTGACCCGCGGCCTTATTGGCGTCCTTCTCGCCGCCGTGTTGCTTGCGGCCGTCATGGATCCGATCGTCGATTGGTTCGAGAAAAAGCGCGTTCCGCGTTCGATCACGGTCATGCTTCTTTACGCCGTTATTCTTCTTATTCTCGGCGTTCTGCTTTTGGCGATCATTCCGCCGATGATCATTGAGGTGAGGGGAGTGGCCGAAAATTTCGGAGGCATTTGGAAAAAAGTCGTTTCCAGTTTCGACGCCCTGCGTTCGATCTCGGCCCGCTACGGCTTGGAAGTCAGTTTCCAGTCAAGCATCGACGCGCTGAACGACGGACTCACCGGCGCCTTCGCCGGCCTTTTCTCGACCGTTACCGGCGCGCTTTCGGGCGTGGTTTCTTTCTTCATCATGATCGTCATTTCGTTCTTCTTGGTGGTGGAAAAGGACAGCATCAGAGACATCGTCAACTCCATTTTGCCGAAACGCCACCAGGAATACGCCGGCTCGATGCTCATCAAAATGCAACACAAGGTCGGCCAGTGGCTCATCGGCCAGCTTATCCTCATGCTTTTCATCGGCGCGCTCACTTACGTCGGCCTGATCGTTTTCGGCGTGCGATACGCTTTGCTTCTCGCGGTCCTCGCCGGAGTGTTTGAGATCGTCCCGTACTTGGGTCCGGTCGCCGCCGCGATCCCGGCCGTTTTTTTCGCATCGGTCGATTCGCCGACCAAGGGGATCATCATTCTTATTTACTATTTGCTCATCCAGCGCGTCGAGCACATGATCTTGGTT
>Ga0265330_10000945_pt1 | contig 17897 bp, 13 predicted proteins | sample 41919metaG_FD_202083 | JGI IMG/M metagenome (GOLD analysis project Ga0265330, IMG submission 202083) | Rhizosphere microbial communities from Carex aquatilis grown in University of Washington, Seatle, WA, United States - 4-19-19 metaG | ecosystem: Host-associated > Plants > Roots > Rhizosphere... | reverse complement strand
TCTGAAGATGGGCGACGCGGTTGCCAGCGCGGTCTTTGCAGCCGGAAGTGGCGGGAGCATCAGACTTGAGACAACGGCCACCCTCAAGATCGAGCATGGCTCCGGACATCTCGACGTGACCGCAATAGCTAGGTCGGCTGAAGGCACGGTGCTTGGCACCGGGAAAGGGTCAGGCGAGGTGGTCGCGGGCCAGACCGCAACCGTGAAGGTGACCTTCGGCAGCGGCGGCACCGACGGCGGCAGCGGTGCCGACGGCAGCGCCGATGTGCAACCGGATTCAGCAGACGACGGGGCCGTCGATCGAGCAGGACCCGACGTGAGCGGCGGCGTTGACAGCGGCGCGGGTGATCTTGTCGGTCCCGACCACGCGAGCGAGCCCGACCAAGCCGCGGGCAGCCGCGACGCCATCGACGCAGACACCGGCACCGGCGGGGCAGGGGGCACGGACGGAAGCACGGGAACGGGCGGAATGACGGGCACAGGCGGGGCAGGGGGGCAAGATGCTGCTGGTCCCGACGGCCCAGTTGGCGGATCTGGTGGTGGAGGTGGCAACGGTGGCGCGATCGGGATAGCCAAGATCGTGAGCGAGCCGTCGGCGCTGCCGTTCGGCGAAATCCCCACGGGAACCTCGAGCGCGGCGATGTCGACCATCATCCGCAATGTCGGTACTGCAGCGACGCCGCCGCTGGCGGCGAGTTTGTCCCCGACAAACGCGGCGTTTGCCATGCAGGCCAACAGTACCTGTGTCGGTAGGGTTCTGGCGCCCAGTGATACCTGTACAATCTCGGTGGTCTTCTCTCCTGCCACGCTCGGTCCGGCTTCGGCCACGCTTTCCGTCGTCGCGGGCAGTGTCGCGGGCACGGACATCAGCCTCACCGGAACCGGCACGGGCAAGACCACGCCGGTTCTGGCGCTGCAGCCAACCCAGGGAACCTTCGGCGTGATCGATGTCGGCAGCAGCGGCAACATTCCCTTCATTGTCACCAACACGGGTGGTGCATCCCCGTCCTCGCTGCTGGTCAACGCCAGTGGCCCCGGATTCAGTATTGTGAGCGACGAGTGCAGCAACAAGGCCCTGCCGGCCAACACTTCGTGCAAGTTTGCAGTTAGCTTCGCGCCCACGGCGACCGGGCCAGCCAATGGAGACGTGACGATCAAGGCGGCGGATGGAACCGTGTCCGCGACCGCAAGCTTGACCGGCACTGGGCGCACCTACTTCACACTGACGGTGAATCTCGCGGGAAACGGGGGCGGAACCGTGGCGGGGTCCGGTTTGACCTGTCTGGCGCGGGCTTGCACGGGCCAGTACGCGACCACGGCGTTGCCTGGATCGCCCGAGGTTCAGACTGTCACACTGACTCCCAAGCCCGATTCGAACTCAACCTTCGGGGGTTGGGTTGGCGGTGGATGTGACGGGAAACTGGCGGGCTGCGATGTCGTTCTGACATCGGACATGACCCTGCGAGCGACTTTCAACGCGCCCACGGTCATGTTGGGACTCAACGCCTTTGGTCTCGCGGGTCACAAGGGATCGGTGTGGGCGGCTGACGGCAGCTTCTATTGCTCGGAACAGTGCGCGCCAACCGAGATGTCGCCCGCGGCCAGCATCGCGCTCAAGGCGGTCCCCGACCCCGGCTCGACGTTCATCGGGTGGACTGACGGGCCGTGCACGGGCACCTCATCCCCTTTGTGCACGGTCCCGCTCACCAGCGACGTCATCGTGTCCGCGACCTTCGGGCCGCAGGCCTACATGTTCATCACGTCAAGGACGCTGGTTCCGGGGCAGTTGGGAAGCGCGTCCAACGCCGACGTGCAGTGCTCGACGATGGCGGCGCTGGCTGGCCTACCGGGAACCTATGTGGCGTGGCTCGCGAGCAGCGCCGGACCTGCCAGCACCAGGATCGGCCCAGGGGGCTGGGTGCGCGTGGATGGCCGGCCCTTCGCGCGCAACAGCGCAGCCTTGGGCGTTTCCACCAATCAAGCCGTGTACTACCCGCCACGGATCGACGAAAGCGGCAGAGACGCGGGATCGGGTCACGTCCTGGTCGCCACAGGTGGCGACTACGTGAGCGGATCGCCCGGTCCCTGCGCCGACTACACCTCTAGTTCGGGAAGTATCGTTGTGGGGGATGCCGTCGCAGGCAGTGGCAACTGGGCCGATTTCCAGACCATGGCCTGTTCCACCCCGCTTCGTCTCTACTGTTTCCGCAGCGATCTGCCGCCGGTCGACATCACTCCCCCTCCACTGGCGGGACGCCACGTCTTCGTGACCGCGTCTGCATGGTCGCCATCAGGTGGGATGGCCAGCGCGGATGCGCTTTGCCGGGCTGACGCCGCCACGGCCGGACTTGCCAACGCCGCCAGGTTCGTCGCTGTTCTGGCCACCAGCACCGCGTCGGCAGCGTCGCGCCTGTCAACTGGAGGCGCGGCTTGGAAACGAGTCGATGATGTGATCGTCTTCCAGAGCCCAGACGATCTGGCGAACGCCAGGATCCTTGCGCCCTTCGGCCTGACGGCGAAGGGGGACCAGTACGGCACCTTCTTCTACTGGTCAGGAGCGCCGAGTCCCGGGAAGATCAGCCCCGCAGGTCTTTCGTGCCAGGACTGGAGCCTGGCGACCAGCGCGAACAACGGCCTTTTCGGCAACGCAAATCTTTCAGGCGGTCCCGAATGGTTCGCCGACACTGCGACCACCAACAACGCCTGCAGCAGGACCGACATACACCTGCTTTGTGCCGAGCCCTGATTTCTACCCTGAACGACGAGGCTTGGTTGGCGGTAGCAAGTCCACTGGCCCGGGATTCAGATCGACCGGCGCATTGAGATCCACGGGTGGCTCGCTGGCGGGGGCCGGCGTGATCGGCTGCGGGGCGAGCGGTCGGAGAGTCATTCTGTCTGCAGCCGCGGGTTGCGGGCGGCTAGGGGAGGGTCGGGCAAACACGGTGGGCACGATCACCGGGCCCGGGCCCGGCATCGGCCCGCGTGTCGGTTGCGGGGCCCGCGCCACGACCGGCGCCTGGGAAGGCTGTGACTGACGACGAAGCGGTCCTTGAATGCTCCCAGCGGGGTCAGGCGAGCCCCCGCGTTCGGGTGGGATCGTGATCGCATCGCCGGTCGCGGCGGCCGTGGCGACCTGGCTGGCACGGGTCGCGGGCGCCTCAGCGGAAGGCCGTTGCCCGGCCGGGGGTGCCGCGGCGGGCGCCTGCGGCTTGCGCGTCACGGTCAGGTAGGGAAGGGCGTCGTCCACCTGGCGCTCAAGCGCGCGCGAGGCGTGCTCCTGGCGTCGTTCCCACACCAGGTTGACCGTCATCTCGTGAGTCTTGGCCTTGATCACATGATACGGCCGATCCACGTGGATGCCCTTCGCGGTCACGTGGATGACGTGATAGCCCTTGGGAACCTTCAGGGTGACACGGCCGTCTTTGGTCGTCGCGGCTGCCTTGCCGCGATCCTGGTCGACCCACACGCGCGCGCCATCGACCGGGCCGCTGTTGTCCACCACCGTGAGTTTGAACTCCGCCTCGGACGCCTCCAGATTGAAGGCGACAAAGGCGGTCTTGCGGGGGAGCACATCAACTGTCTCACTGGGCTCGTTCAAGACCAGAACCTGGCGTCCGCGCGTGTAGATGCCGTACAGGTGAACGAAGTACTTGCCCTTGGGAATGCCTCGAAATGTCGTACTTCGTTCGACATGCCAGGCCTCGAAGCGCCGTTTGCGCTGGCCCAGCCATTCCAATTTCTTCTGGTAGGCGGTGACATTGTCAATCGTCGGCGGCTTGTTGCTCTGTGAAATGAGGATCGAGAACATCTCTTCCTTGGAATCGGGATCCCACTGCACGCGCACCACGATGGCGCCGCGGAACGAAAGCACGATCACCCAGGCCACGGAGCCGAACAGGACCAGCACGAACAGACCAAGCATCACGGGGTTGACCATCACCAGGCCGGTGGAGCGGCCAATCAGCGTACTCTTGGCTTTGAAAACCTTCTGCTTGGCGACATCAAACAGCATCAGCTCAACGTCGACCCACGGGCTAAGCCCGGCGGGCTGGATGCGGTACATAAGCACCGCCTCGCCGCCCAGGTCGCGCGCCAGGACCGCAAGTGCATCTTCCGTGGTTCGCTTGGCAGGAAGGTCCTCGGTGCGGACCCGCGAGCGCGAGGCCTGCAATTCCCAGGGTGGACGCATGAGCGCTTCCAGCAGACCGGCAGAAAGCCTTTCGGGCCGGACCAGGAAGGGCCAGTACAAGGGCTGCCCACTTCCGGGCAGGGGCGCGATGGTCACCGTGGTCAACGTCGGTTCGTAGAGCGGGTCGAATTTCTGCAGGATGGTGTGCAGGTTGCGCGCCAGGGTCGAGGGTGGACCCACCGGCTTGTCCGGCCGGCTCACCTCGGTGCGGGCCTGAACCGATTCTTCCTGGCGTGATTTGATCTCTCGGCCTAACGCCGCGGCCGCTGGATCGGACCCACCGACTTTTTCCAGGCGGGCGCCGACCGCCTTGACTTGATCCGTGCTCAAATCCTCAACCTTGATGAGCGGGGCGGCCTGGCTCACGGCCGCGCCGCCAGTCAGGGCGCGGGCTGCCACGGTCGAGGCCAGGCCTGGCTCTTGCGCTGCCAGTTTCTGTGCGGCGGCCAAGGCGGCCGATTCCACTTGCGGCCCAAAGGTCCCGGGTGGTGATGCGGCGACAAGGGGCAGGGCCACGCGCCATTCAGAAGCAGGTCTGCCCAAAAGGGGCGCCAGGGCCTCATCGCGCTTTGCCACGGGATCGCCCCGCTCGACGGCCAAGGCGGCTCTGGCGACCACCACCGCAGGAACGTTGCGCGCGCCTTTGAGCATGTCGAGCTCGCTCTCGGCAGCGTCGAATTCCCGCAGGGCGACCTTGGCCCGCGCCTTGGCCGCGCGGAGAACGACGTTCTTGGGATCAGCCGCCAACCCTTCGTCGGCCAGTTCAACCGCAGCGGCCCAATCGCCCATGAGCAGGCGCGCCTGCACCCGAGTCTGCCTGGGCAGCCCAGGCTCCTCGGCCAGGGACCGCAGGACATCCAGCACGGCAGAAAGATGCGCGGCCGTGTTGGGCAAGGCGATTTCGACGGCCCGGCTGGCAGCGGCCGCATCGCCGGCGAGCAGTGCGGCCTGTGCCGCAACGAAAGGCCGCAGGTCTGCCAAGCCGATCGCAGGGCCGTCAACCACGGTGGCGCCAATGGTTGGAGCCAGACGCTCAGCCACCTGGTGTGCCAGGTCGCTGAGTTCCCCGACTGCCACACCCACTGAAATGCGTCCCACACGTTTGCCAGCCGGACCATAGACAAGGCCAGTCACCACAAGGCGCTTGGCCGACTGCTGAAGCTGTGCGATCAGAATCCGATCCGCGCCAAGCTGCTCGGCCAACCGAGGCGCAAGATCTGGGGGCACGGTCAGGCTGCCGCGCGGAGTGCGGCCCGTGAAGGCCTCGATGGCCAGCGCCAACTCGTGGCGCGGCACCAGGTGACGTCCCCCGGGTTTCAGGTATGAACGCAGCAGCAGCGATACCGCAGCCGCTTCTGCGCCAAGTTCCGGCGGGGCGCCAAGGTCAGCGAGCACGGCGGCGCCTTGCGCCTGTGCCGAGCGCGTGGGAGCCAGAACCCCGAACAGGAGAGCGGTCAACAAGGTCAAACGGCGGTCGGGGAGGACAGGCATCGCGGGGATCTGTATCTGATCTTCGTCGGCTTCTTCTGACAAATCAATGGCACCGTTGCCCATTCGGCAGCGCGGTGTGATCGCGTCAGGGGTGCTAGAGTGTGCGGCCATGCCTCTTCATCCCTTTCGCCTCGCCACATGTCTGGCCGCTTGCCTCATCGGGGGCGCGGGCGGCTGTCGCAGCAACCCCGACCAACCGCTCGGCCCCGCAGATTCCTACATCTTGTTCGCACCGACGGGAAAACAGGAGGGCACGCTTCCCGTCGTGCGCCGTCTGAACATCAAGGACGATGCTGTGCAACCCCTTCCCCGGGTGCTCGAATCGACTTTTGCCTTCGAGATGGTGCGAACGACCTATTTGGCCAAGCAGTTCATTCGGGACGCCACCGTCGACGGCCAACCATTCTCCGCAGCCGCGCGGCGCACCGCCACGGAGCCGACCTGTCTTGTGCTAGGGACGGAACCGTCGCCCTACGGACGTGGGCTGGCCGTGCCCCAGACCTTCGGCGGGGCGCAGCCGCGCCCAGGCCTGCCGTGGATCGGCGTGCCGGCTGATCCCTCGGCCGACAAGGCGCTGGTGCAGACCCTGACTGGCCGACTGGCAACCTATGTCGCACATCTGGTGGCCACAGCCGGAAATCTTGCCGACGGAGTCGCCCCTGCCCGGGTCCTCGTGGAAGGCTACCGCATCGCCATGGAGGTGATCGCGCGCGAGTGGCGCGTGGGCACCGGACCGGCAGGCGTGATCCAGGTCGAGGAGGGTTCGTTCGCCCAACGTCAGATATTCGGCAATGTTCGGGAAAATCGCTACGTCCTGCAACCGGATGGAACCACCCTGCGCGACGCGCGCGAGTTGATCGAAGATCCGGGCGTGGCAGCCACCGTGATCTACCGCATGGCCCAATCACGCGCGCTGGCTGGTCGAGTGGCACCCGATCCCTTCTACCAGCCGTTTGCGGCGGGACGATTGCTCGCCGGTGTCAGTCCAGCGGCTATCCTCGGAACCTTCAGGAATTTCCAGGCCAAGTTTCTCGCCACCTGGGCGACAGCAGCGCTGCGTGGCCATGCGCCCCGCGACGTGGTCGACTTGGTCGATCTCTATGGCGCTGCTTTTCCGGCCGAGCGCGCTGAGGCCGTTCGTATTTTCGTCGTGACAACTTTCGGAGCCACGGCCAAAGCGGGTGGCGTGTCAACCAAGCCCCAGGATTCCACCCGGGCCTTGGCCGAACTGACCGCCCTGACCGGAGAGATCGTGGCTGGGCGACGCTCGTTGCGTGAAGCCCTGAGTGCCCGCCCAGTCGACGCAGGGGCAAGGCCGGGCAGGGCGCCACGTGGCGAGGAATAGGGCGCTGTCTGAACTGGCGTTGTTTCGCGATCTTGCGGTATGAAGCCTCGATGAAATCTTTCAACACTGAAGGGGTGCTATGAAGCGCGCGCTTGTGACGGGAATCACCGGTCAGGACGGCTCGTATCTTGCCGAGTTCCTGCTGGCCAAGGGCTATGAGGTTTTCGGCGTCATCCGCCGATCGAGTTCGTTCAACACCGAACGCATCGATCCCATCTATCAGGATCCACACAGCACCGACTACCGGTTGCGTCTGGTGTTTGGGGATCTCGATGACGCCAGCTCGATCAACCGCATCATCCAGACCACCCAGCCGACCGAAATCTACAATCTGGGCGCGCAGAGCCACGTGCGGGTCAGCTTCGACGTACCGGACTACACCGCCAACACCGTGGCCATGGGGACTTTGCGCTTGCTCGAGGCGGTGCGCGAAACCGGGACGCGCTGCCGCCTGTACCAGGCGTCTTCCAGCGAGATGTTCGGATCGTCACCGCCACCGCAGAACGAGAATACCCTATTCCGTCCGCGCAGCCCCTATGCATGCGCCAAGGTCTTTGCCCACCAACTTTGCCAGAACTACCGCGATGCCTACGGGATGTTCATCTGCTGCGGGATCCTGTTCAACCACGAATCTCCCAGGCGCGGCATCCCGTTCGTCACACGCAAGATCACGCGCGCGGCAGCGCGCATCCTGCACGGACTCGACAAGAAACTGTTCCTGGGCAACCTGGACGCGCAACGCGACTGGGGATTTGCTGGCGACTACATCGAGGCCATGTGGATGATGTTGCAGCAAGAACAGCCTGACGATTACGTTATCGCGACCGGCGAATCGCACTCGGTGCGTGAGGTCCTGGAAGTTTCGTTCGGCGCGCTGGGGCTCGATTGGCAGAAATATGTCGAGACCGATCCTCGCTACCTGCGTCCGACCGAGGTAGACCACTTGCGTGGCGATGCCAGCAAGGCGACCGCCAATCTCGGCTGGAAGCCCAAGGTGCGCTTCCGCGAGCTCATTGAAATGATGGTACGGTCTGATGAGGCGGACGTGCGGGCCACGCTGGCCGGCCGCGCTCCCCAGACCTAGGCTTCTGCAGCGCTGAGAGCTCGTCTTGCCAAGAACAATCATCATCATTCCCACCTACAACGAACGCGAATGCGTCGAACCGATCATCGCAGCAGTGCGGGCTGCGGTGCCCGAGGCAACCATTCAGATCGTCGACGACAACTCGCCAGACGGAACCGGCGCCGTGGCCGACCAGATCGCGGCACGCGATCCACAAGTCCGCGTGCTGCACAGGACGCAGAAGTCCGGCCTGGGCGCTGCCTACATTCATGCCTTCACCCAGGCGCTCGACGAGGGTTGGGACCGTATCGTACAGATGGACGCGGATTTCTCCCACAATCCAGCCGACGTTCCGCGGTTGCTGCAAGCGTTGGAGGACGGCGCTGATATGGTGGTGGGGTCGCGCTACATCGCTGGCGGAGGCACAGAAAACTGGGGACTGGGCCGCCGAATCATCAGCCGCGGGGGTGGTTTCTACGCCCGGATGGCTCTTGGGGTCGGGGTGCACGACCTGACCGCCGGATTCAAGGCCTGGAGAGCCGCAACATTGCACGGCATCGATCTCGGAGCGGTCAATGCCCGCGGCTACGGCTTCCAGATCGAGATGACTTATCGGACCCTGCGCGCCGGCTTCCAGGTGCGCGAAGTTCCGATTCTGTTCGTCGACCGTCGGGTTGGCCTTTCCAAGATGTCGGGCTCGATCTTTTTTGAGGCGATGACGTTGGTCTGGCGGTTGCGATTTCGGGTCGCTCGCGAGAAGCATTCTGGCGTCGGCTAGCAGTCTGTTTGGGCGCTACACTGCAAATGTCTGATAACAGATATTATGTCAACTAGCCGAGGCTGCACTTACCGTTCATCAGCCTCCGTCCCCGCTGGCGGGCGGTCTCACCCCGACGTGGGTTCAAGTCCGCGCTGTTTGCGCACGCGCTGCTCGCGCAGTTCGGCCAGCACAAGATCCAGTGCGGGTGAGCGCGCGGGCTGGGCTTCCACGGCAGCGATGGCCTTGTCGAGAATCGCGACATCTGTGACCGCACGCTCGCGCAGGGCTGCGTACATCTCGGCGAACTGAACGTAGAAGGATTGCAGTTCATCCCCACGCCGGAGTTGGCGCAGCACGGGCGGTAGGCGATCATCGCGAATGCTGGCGCAGGTGGCGGCGATGTTGTGCAGCGGCCCCGCCACCTTGTGGGTCAGCCAGATGCCTGCGGCGGCGATGGAAAGCACCAGAACCACGCCGAATCCCGCCATGCCATAGAGAACGATGCGATCGTTGGCTTGAAACCTGGTCAGCAGCTCGGCCCCGGCCGTGGGATCGGCCTGCACCGTCAGAAGCACAATGCGGGACGATTCCTGAGTGGCTTGATAGACCTTGTAGCCGAGCACGCCAGTTAGGAGCACGGCCACACCCATGATAAAGGCCGTGTAGCGAAGCTGCAGTCCCACATCAAGTAGGTAGTTGCGCAATTTGCGCTTCCTTGCAAACGGCGGCTTTTCAAAGATTTCATTTTCCTGAGTCATGCTTGTCTTTCCTCTCGGATCCCGGCCTTAACCACCCTGAGAGCGGAAGAATTCGAGTAGGCTGTCGCCCAATTGGCCTGCAGAGGCCTCGATGCAGTCGCGTCGGGCGTTGAGTTTGTCGGCGTCGCGCCGCCCGCCTTGCACGGCCGCGCCGGCGCTGGTCCACAAGATGATGCTTTTCGACGGCCAGCGCGCGACCATGAGCTTGATTTCGCAACTCACCTCGACGCCTCCACCAGAGGCAGTGGGAACCTCTTCAAGGCGGGACACGTTGCCGTCGACCAGGAAACCCGCCAGGCTGGTGCGACCGCGCCCTTTGCTTGCGGGTGCGTCCCCGGTGAAGGTCAACTGGGGCAGTTTCTCCAGCGACTGTTTGAGCGCGCTGTGCAGCAAGGCGAGCAAGGCGGAATCCGCGGTCTTCACGCCGCCTGAAAACGGACCGACGGACACAAAGATCTTTCGGTCCTTGACCTCCTGATCTTCGATTGCCGAGATTGCAATCTTCACTTGGGTGCTGACAAAGGAATCTTGCTCGCGTACCAGCAGGGCTTTGAGCACCCCCGCAGCCGCTGCGCTGCCCAGCTTGCCCAGCGATTGGGCCGCCATGGCACGCACTGACTTGTCTTGGTCGTCGAGCGCCTTGACGAGTGCATCGGTCCCGGCTTTGTCGCCCAGCTTGCCGAGGAGCAGCGCCGCTTGTACCCGGACCTTGAAACTCGGATCGTGCAGCAGGGCTTTCGACAAATCGTCCACCTTCCCTGCCCAGCCTGTCCCCGGCGCAAGCATCAGGACAAACACCGTGAGCACGGCGATCACGCCTCGTGATCGAGAAACCGCGTTGGTCATTCTGCCGTACGCTGCCTCGACGACGGCCCGCTCGCAGGCAATTCGATGACGAAGGCCGAACCGCCTCGTGGAATGTCCTGCACCCAGATGGTCCCGCCGTGCACTTCCACAATCATTTTTGCCAGCGCAAGTCCAAGACCGTGACCGATGGGCACATGTTTGGCGGCCTGGGAATAGGGTTCGAAGATGCGTTCCCGTTGATCGGCCGGAATCCGATCATGATCACCGCCCACGCTGACGTGGGCCAGTCCTGCCGCACAGGAAATGCGCACCAGACACTGGTGGTTGCCAGGCTGGCGCAAGACATTGGCCATCAAGTTCGCGAGCGCCTCTTGCAGGTACTCGGGGTCTCCCTGCACAGGCTGGGCGTTGGCCGCCGTTTCCACGAGGATGGTCTTGTTGCGGGTTGCGGTTGATGTCTCGATGACGGTCTTGGCCTTTTCAGCGACCTCGGCCAAGAGAACCTGTTCTTCACGCAGGCCGATCCGATCGGATTCAAATCGTTCGTAGTCGATGACGGTACGCAGGCCGCGCGCCATATCTCGAAACAAGGCGCGGCAATCCTGGATACATTCGTCCACTTCGGTCTTCGAGGAAATCCGGCTGTGTGCGGCTACTTCGTGGGCCAGAAATTCGAAATTCGCCTGCACAGCGCCGATGGAGTTTTGTAAATCATGGATCAACCCGCCCACCCAGCGACGTCGTTCACGAATTGCGGCGCCCTGGACCGCCCGCTTCTTCTCCTCGCGCCGAAAAAGTACCTGAGTGCGCAGGAGAGCCCAGAGACGGGCGCGCCGTACATCGAATTCGGTCGTGGGGTCAAAGATCGCATCCGCGCCTGCGCTCGCAGCCCGCAGGTGCAAGGACTGGGCGCTCTTGGCCTCAGACCACAAAATCACGGGGACGAAATGCGTGCGACCGTTGGCCTTGAGTCGTGCGCAAAGGTCAACCCCATCCTCCGTCGTCGCCTGTGATTCGATCAGCACCAGATTCGGACGGTGCAGGAGCACCTCTTCAAAGGCGATGTCCGCGCTGCTGACCAACTGGACGTTGATGCCCTCGGACTTGAGAAACTCGACCAGAGCACGCGAAGACGCGCGTCCGGACGCAACCACCAGGCCTTCAACCTGACCCGGGGTTGGTACGACATCATTGCGTGTCGTCCTTTCACTGGAAAGCATTCGACGGCGAATCCGCGCCGGGCATCAACGTATCAAAAACCGCGTGGCTTTTCAACGCTTAGCACAACGTATCGACGCATCTAGCGCGAATGCCTATGGGCACACATGTAGGTTTTTTGACTTCATTGTGGGCCATGGCACCGTGTCAGCATGAGCAACCAAGATGCCGCTCGACGATCCCCCTGCCCCCCTGTTCAAGAGAAGCGTCAGCACCTACGCTTCGACAAGGTCTTCCCAGTCCGCGTGGAATCGATTCTCTTCGGCGAGCTGGACTGTGTAGCCCGCAACGTCTCGGCCGGTGGGATTTTCGTCGAGATGACCGAACCCCTTCCCTTGGGCGCCCATGTGAGGGTTTCCTTCCACAGCGCCGACAGCTCAGCCGAAATCGTGGCGCTCGGCGAGGTCAAGAACCACTACTTCATGAACTATGCGAAGGAAGGCCTAACCCTGTCTGTCTCGGGAATGGCCGTCCGGTTCTACGGTTTCGAGAACGAGAGCCAGCAGATTCTGGCGGACTGTCTGGATCGGTTTCGAGTGCTGAACTAGCACTACTCTGCCAGCTGCGCTCTCACCACGACCGGTTCCTTGAGAGCCACGGTTGTGTCGGGGTCGATGGGGATTTCCACATCACGGGGGCCTTCCGCGATGGTGAGCGTCCGGGTTCCTTCGCGCACGCTGAGTTCGTAGCGTCCTGGCAGCACGCCGGTGACCAGAAAGCGTCCATCACGGTCGAGCGCGCCCACCGCGGGTCTGGGGAACCCCAACGAAGGCGCGCGCCCCAGCAGAAGCGCGCGGGTGTCGGTTGACAAACGAAAGCCGGGGCGAGGGATCACCTGGCCGGTGACCCGCGCGCCTTTGTGATCCAGGCGAAGCTCGACGGTGACATCGCCCTTTTCGGCCAGCTCGATCTTTTCCGGGGGATAGGCCAGCATGTCGCCTCGCCGCGCCCACAGGTAGTAGGTCCCAGGGGCGAAGTGATCCTGCGCGAAGCTCCCCTCCGCGTCGGTGGTCCAGAAAATGGGAAGGGTCGGCGCGCCGGGCACGTCCGACAGCACCGCCGCGACCGTGGCATTGGGTTCGGAAGATCCATCGGCGTTTTCGACCACGCCGCGGATGACAGTTCCGTGCGCCATTTTCACCGTCAGCCGTGTGGCAGGGGCAGCCAGCGCATTCTTCATGGCGATCGACTTCCAGCCGAATTTGTGGGCACGCAGCGAATACCGTCTGGCCTCAAGACCACCTAGCACAAAGGTTCCATCCGCCGCTGATCGTGCCTCACTCGCTTCAAGAGCGTCTTCAGGTGTGCGCACGGCTTGCAGCAACGCGCCTGCCACCGGGGCACCGGTCTCGGCGTCCACCACACGGCCCTTGGCAATCGACTCCGGTCCCATGCGGAAGATTCGCGGGGTGGCGGTGCCCGTCGTACCAAGCTTGTCCGGTGCCAACCGATCGACGATTTCACTGGCCAGGCCGGGGCGTCGCAACCTGAGGGCGTAGGTCCACGGGCCGTTGCGCAGATGAAGCTTGAAGGTCCCATCCTTGGCCGAGATTTCGTCGCCGAGTGGCGTGACCTGTGTGCCCCGCGCAACCCAGATGTCGATGTGCACGCCCTCCAGGCGGTGGCCCGCATCATCGGTCACGCGTCCCGCAAAAATCACCTCCGGCCTGTCCGCGGTGTCGCGGTTGAACACAGCTCGATGGAAGGCCAGCTCCGACTCGAGCACGCAATGTGGTTCGGCGGCCCAGGGCAAGGCACAGGTAGGCGCCAGCGACGAACAGAACTCCACGCAATCCTCGGAATCCTTGGGATCGCAAACCCGGGGCCGCGACTGCGAGGCTTCCAAAAAGGGCGCTTCGCCTTCTCGGCCGACGCAGTACAGACAAGCATCCGGCTGCTCGACACAGAGGACACCGCGCGGAGATGCGGTGATGACGTCGACCGGCTTCGCACTCGATACCTGGACCGAGCGCTTGCACGCTGGCAAGGCGAGGCACGTAGCCACGGCCAGACACAGCCTGGCAGGTGCATGTTGTCTTGTGCGACGAGTTGCCACGAAGCAAGAGTATAGGATTGCGCGCCCTCGGCAAGTGGGGGGATTGGTTGTAGAAAGGGTGCCAATGAGCGAAACCTTGACCCGCGGCAGACTGATCGTCTTGGAAGGCATCGACGGCTCGGGCACGACGACGCAGACAGAATGTTTGGTCGAGCACCTGCGCCGGCGGGGACGCACGGCTATTCCCACGCGTGAACCCAGCGCCGGCCCCATCGGTCGCCTGCTGCGCGAGGCACTGCTGGGGCAGCATCGCATGCCACGAGGGTCTTCCATGGACGGACGAACCATGGCGCTTCTCTTTGCCGCTGACCGGCTCGATCACCTGCAACGCGAAGTCGAACCCCTTTTGGCCGAAGGAACCGACGTGGTTTCGGATCGCTATCTCATGTCGTCGCTGGCCTACCAGGCCGAGGAGGCCGATCGTGAATGGGTGGCTGTGCTGGCGCGCGGGGTTCGGCCGGCCGATCTGACCATCCTGCTCGACATCCCTGTCGAGGTCGCAGCCCAGCGCAGGCAGCTGGCGGGACGCCCTGTCGAACGCTACGACGCCGATTCATTCTTGGCCCGGGTCGCAGACAACTACCGCAGGCTGGCACGTGCGGACGCTACTGCGGTGATCCTCGACGGTTCCGCTGCGCGAGACCAAGTCACGGCGGCGATTGTGGCCACCGTCGAGGCGCAACTCGCATCTTCCGTCACCCCATGAGAGGATGATGGGCCATGCATCGATCTCCCATCAACCTTGTCATGAGCGGCGCTTGCGCTGCCGTGTTGCTGGCCACCTCCTGTGCGACAGGCAGGCCCGACCTGCCCGACCCAGCCCCCGTGGGCGAGCAACCCACGCCGATCGTCACAGCCCCGCCCTCCCCGGTGGCCGCATCGCCACGACCTGCGCTACCCGAACCGCCCGTCTGTACGGCATTCGCGAGGCCAGGGGTGCTGAAGCGATCTGCGGTGGCGCGTGTGATCGACGCTGGCGTTGGAAGCTGGCTGGCTGGCGGCGCGGAAGTGGAGGAGAAGATTGCCAAAGGCCGTTTCCAGGGTTGGAAAATCCGTCGCCTTTATCCCGGTGATCCTTGCTACGCCACGGTTGACCTGCAGCCCAACGACGTGGTCACTCAGGTAAATGGGAAGTCGGTTGAAAAGCCGGAGCAGGCCCACGACGTGCTGACCAGCCTGCGCACCGCCCCGGAACTGGTGGTCGATTTTCTACGTGACGGTCAGCCCAAGAAACTGACCCTGCCGATCAGCGACGAATAGCGAGTGCCGCCGGTCAGAATTTCTGTCAGGTTTTGGCTGGCGATCCATCCCGGCCGGCGGCGTTGCTCCTCGGTCACATAGGGTTGACTATGCTCCCTCGTCGCGCCTTGCCGGCCGGGCGCCTCGCCACCCAAAACATGGCCGATCTTCTGACCGGCGGCACTAGTTTAGAGCGCCCGATAGGAAAAGCTGACGAAGGGAAAGCCAAGCACAAATTCGCCGCTCACATCGTCGCCGACAGGCCGGATCAGGCCGATGTCTCCCGCGAATCTAGCTGAATGAAAGCGGACGCCGTAGTTGAGCAATGCTAACGGAGCCTGCTCGAAATCGGAACCACCGGCGGCCGAGACCACCTCCGCGACCAGCTTGGCAAATTCACTGACCTTGACCAGCAGTGAGCCGCCGTACAGCAGGGCCTGGGTCCCGCTGCCCCACATCCAGGTGGCGCTGGCCGATAGCAGAGACTCGCATCCTTCACTTAGACAGGCGCTGGCGAGGAGCCCGAGCGAGCCAGCGGTGGCGCTGTCTGAGGAATCCTTGGCGAAGGTGACCGAGATCTGACTCGCCAGCTGGAGGCGAGCCGTGCTGACGATCCGCCCCTTGAGCGAGAAGATGCCCACAAAGGGCATGTCTTTCACGTAGGGAGGCAAGATGGTCAGGCTGGCCTGAGCGCGGTCTGTGATGCCGTAGGTAATTCCGTGCAGCAACAGTTCGTAGTTGCTGTAGGTCAGACTGCCAGCGGGCTGGGTCATGGCCGTGGCGAGCAAAAAACCGCGGTCCAAATTGGGGTCAAGGGCCGCTCCCCGAGCAGAAGGATCCCCCGCGGTGGCGGGGCACTCCGCCTTCGACTGGGCCGGCGTGGCAGCGACCGGGCTCGGCACCGGCGTGGCAGGAACCGGGGCCGTTGCCGGCGTGGGGCTGTAGCGAACCGGGGCAGGGGCGGCAGCCGGGGGCGGGGTCGGTGTGGCAACGCCTTGCGCACGGGCCGTTCCCGCAGCAAGTACCATCGACAAGCTCGAAAGCGTAAGACCAAGGGCGACGGAGGTGCGAGACATCAACTTTCTCCTTCCCATTTAGGGAACGGAACGTCGATGAGCAAGAACGGTGCCGACCAGAATTTTCCCAAAATTCCGCACAGTGGACTGTTAGCTTGTTGACTCCGGTAGCTCCAAAGTGGTGGATTCTCACCAATCGATGTGAAGGCAACCGGACGAAGTCCGAAAATTGAGAAGCGCGTTACCGGGCAACAAGACCCGAACGTGGCGCCGCTGCGCCGGCAACCGCGACATCGGCGCCGCGGGAACGTCGCCTGGCGCGCGGCGCTGGCTTTCTCACAGAAGGCAACGGGCCAGATCTCGGCGACGCCCGAGGGCAACGTGAACGAGAACCATCCGATCGTTGTCGTCGGGGTCGGTCTGATTGGCGGATGCAGGGCCGGAGAATGGTTGAAAGTCGAAGATGCGCCCAAGACCCACCAGGGCAAGGCGATTGATTCGAATTACAGTGGCGCTCCCATTGTGGTTGACGTACCTCTGCTTCGCGGCGGTGAAAGCTATCGCCTCTATTCAGCACAGGGAGCGGTGGGCACTGGAACCGGCTCGAAGGTAACCGTTGAGGTCGACGGCGCCGGCAATACCTATTACCGGGTCAAGATCAAGCCGGCGAGCAAGCCCACGAGGAAATGGCTGTTTGCCATCAATGGCCATTGGGACGCAATACCGCGCGTGCTGAAGGCGAACAGGAAGGGGTACACAGTCGACGTGGATGGTGATGGACACGAGGAAACCATACGCGTGCGCACCCGCAAGAGCAGGCCCGCACAGGGCGAAGGCGACAGCGAGGGACAGGAAAACGCGAAGGTGGTCACATTCACGCTTGAAATGAACGGCAAGAGTTTCCGTCTGATGGAGCTGACCATTGACGGCACCTATGCCGAAAAGTACGAGGTCGCGGCCATAGACTTGAATGGCGACGGCAGGTTGGAATTTGTCTTCACCACCACTGGCCACAACCAAAGCCTGAAGGTCGTAGACCTGGTGCAGGGCAAGCCACAAGTCGTACTCGACAGCTATTCGGGCGATTGAGCATCAGCCACTGTCCAGATCGACCAGGAACGCCGAAGAGACCGACATGGAGAGAATGAAAAACCTACCTCTGCTGCTATTCGCTGCTCTTGCCGGCATAGTCGGGTGCAGCGGGACGGGCAAGGGCAACACCGTTTCGGGGGGCGCGGCTTCCGCGGGTGGTTCTCTCGCTGCGGGCGGCGGGCCGCAGCAAGGACGCGCGATTGGATCTGGCGGAACAATTTTCTCCGGAAGCGCGACCCAGGGAAGCGCGCCCACAACGGGCGGCGCGCTTGCTTCGGCTGGGGTGACGGCCGCGGGCGGCTCCCAGAGTGGCGTACGTCAAAGCCAAGGGCCTGGGCGGCGTCATCCAATGGGAATTGAACGAAGGCTACCTGTCATCGGCTGCGACCGGCCAGCGCAATCCCCTGCTCATCGCGATCCGCGACCGCGTCCTGCATTGACATGAGGGCGCATCTTGGCGAAATCCGGCTGCGGAATCTGGCATCGACGCCGCCATCGGCGTAGTGTCACGATAGGACCGGATCCTGAACAGCGGCACCAGGAAACAATAGATGGCGGAATCGTTCAAGTTGGACAGCGTCGCGATGCTTGAGCTGACCCGGAAGATGGCCAGGCTCGGCAGTTTCGAGCACGCGGTGAATGAGGACCAGATCCTCTGGTCTGACGAGATGTTTGAACTCTTCGGTATCCCTGTCCAGCAAGGTCCGCTGACCTACGAGCAAGTCAGCCAGATGGTCCATCCCGACGATCGGGCTTTGCACCGCGAGGCAATTAGAAGGACCATCCAAGACGGGCAACACGAATTTGAGCACCGTGTGATTTGCCCGAATGGAACCATTCGGTGGCTATGGACCGCGGCGATG
>Ga0265330_10000943_pt1 | contig 17902 bp, 16 predicted proteins | sample 41919metaG_FD_202083 | JGI IMG/M metagenome (GOLD analysis project Ga0265330, IMG submission 202083) | Rhizosphere microbial communities from Carex aquatilis grown in University of Washington, Seatle, WA, United States - 4-19-19 metaG | ecosystem: Host-associated > Plants > Roots > Rhizosphere... | reverse complement strand
TTCAGAACCTCGTAGACCGCCTCGGCTTGGCGTTCTAATTTAGTATATACGTCCAACTACAGAGAATTGTCTGCAATTCTCTGTAGTTGGACGTCCCGGCACTCCTCGTCCGGTAAACTCACGCTAGAGAAGCATCCTTTCATTGCGCACGCCTACGCGGTCCAGACCATCGACGGCTTTCCGTATGTCGTCACCGAGTACGTCCGCGGCAAGGAGGGGCGTGGGCCCGATCTCAGATCCTGGATCGGCGACCCCTCAGTTAGCCTTCCGGTCGCTATCGAGTTTGCCCTGCAGATCGCCCAGGGCATGCAGCACGCAGTACGCAAGGTGCCGGGACTGGTGCACCGGGATCTCAAGCCCGCCAACATCCTAGTCAACGATCGCGCGCAGGCCATGGTGACCGACTTCGGCCTGGCGGCCGGGGCAGGGCTGGAAGGGGGAACCCCGGCGTACATGGCACCCGAGCAGTGGCGAGACGAGCCGCCCGACGTTCGGACCGACATCTACGCCTATGGGTGCATCCTGTACGAGCTGTTCACGCGGCACCGTCTGTACGCGGCAGTCAGCGAGGGCGACTGGCGGCACGCGCATCTTGAATTGACCCCGTATGCGCCGCGGGCGCATTGCCCCGAGCTGCCCGAGGAACTGGATGGCTTCGTGCTCCGTTGCCTGGACAAGGCACGGGACCGGCGGCCCGCCGGCTGGGACGACGTCGTCGAGATCTGCGCGCGGTGGTTCCACCGACTGACCGGCCAACCGGCCGTGCTCGACTTCGCTGCCTACGCGCTTGACGCAAATGAGCTCCTGACCGCGGGCTATTCGCTTTCGCGGCTCGGCGGTCATGGCGAGGAACAACTGGATCTCTACGACCGCGCTCTCTCTGCTGGAACTGCGGATGACGAAACGACGGCGAGCCTATTGGTGAAAAAGGGCATCACGCTGGGCGAGCTTGGTCGCGGCGAGGAGGAAATCCGGGTCTACGACGAGGTGGTGTCGCACTTTGCCGGCGCGCCCGAGGCCGGCATCCGCGAGCGGGTGGCGGTGGCGCTCAGGAACAAGGGCATCACGCTGGGCGAGCTTGGTCGCGGCGAGGAGGGAATCCGGGTCTACGATGAGGTGGTATCGCGCTTTGGCGATGCGCCCGAGGCCGGCATACGCGAGCAGGTGGCGAGGGCGCTCGCGAACAAGGGCATCACGCTGGGCAAGCTTGGTCGCGGGGAGGAGGAAATCCGGGTCTACGATGAGGTGGTATCGCGCTTTGGCGATGCGCCCGAGGCCGGCATCCGCGAGCAGGTGGCGATGGCACTCAGGAACAAGGGCATCACGCTGGGCGAGCTTGGTCGCGGAGAGGAGGAAATCCGGGTCTACGACGAGGTGGTGTCGCGCTTTGCCGACGCGCCCGAAGCCGGCATACGCGAGCAGGTGGCGCGGGCGCTCGTCAAGAAGGGCTTCAGGCTGGGCAATCTTGGTCGCGGAGAGGAGGAAATCCGAATCTACGACGAGGTGGTATCGCGGTTCGGCGACGCGCCCGAGGCCGGAATCCGCGAGCAAGCGGCGGTTGCGCTCGTCAACAAGGGCATCACCTTGGGCAATCTTGGTCGCGGGGAGGAGGAAATCCGAATCTGCGAGGAAGTGGTGTCGCGCTTTGGCGACGCGCCCGAGGCCGCCATACGCAAGCTGGTGGCGAGGGCGCTCACGAACAAGGGCATCACCTTGGGCAATCTTGGTCGCGGGGAGGAGGAAATCCGAATCTGCGAGGAAGTGGTGTCGCGCTTTGGCGACGCGCCCGAGGCCGGCATTCGCGAGCAGGTGGCGAAGGCGCTCGCGGGCAAGGGTTTCAGGCTGGGCCAGCTTGGCCGTGGCGAGGAGGCAATCCGGGTCTGCGACGAGGTGGTATCGCGTCTTGGCGACGCACCCGAGGCCGACATCCGCGAGCCGGTAGCGATGGCGCTCGTGAACAAGGGCATCATGCTGGGCAATCTTGGTCGCGGGGAGGAGGCAATTCGGGTCTACGACGACGTGGTATCACGCTTTGGCGACGCGCCCGAGGCCGGCATACGCGGGCAGGTGGCAAAGGCGCTCGCGAACAAGGGCGTCAGACTGGGCCTGCTTCGCCGTGGCGAGGAGGCAATCCGAATCTGCGAGGAAGTGGTGTCGCGCTTTGGCGACGCACCCGAAGCCGGCATCCGCGAGCAGGTGGCGATGGCTCTCCTGAGCAAGGGTATCGCGCTGGGCCAGCTTGGTCGCGGGGAGGAGGCAATCCGGGTCTACGACGGGGTGGTATCGCGCTTTGGCGACGCGCCCGAGGCTGGCATCCGCAAGCAGGTGGCGATGGCGCTCGTGAACAAGGGCGTCAGGCTGGGCCAGCTTGGGCGCGGGGAGGAGAAAATCCGGGTCTGCGACGAGATGGTATCGCGTCTTGGCGACGCACCCGAGGCCAACATCCGCGAGCTGGTGGCGATGGCTCTCCGAAACAAGGGAGTCAGGCTGGGTCAGCTTGGGCGGGGTGAGGAGGAAATCCGGGTCTACGAAGAGGTGGTATCGCGCTTTGGCGACGCACCCGAAGCCGGCATCCGCCAGCAGGTGGCGATGGCTCTCCTCAGCAAGGGCATCACGCTGGGCCAGCTTGGTCGCGGGGGGGAGGCAATCCGGGTCTACGAAGAGGTGGTATCGCGCTTTGGCGATGCGCCCGAGGCCCGCATCCGCGAGCAGGTGGCGAGTGCTCTCGTGAACAAGGGCGTCACGCTGGGCCAGCTTGGCCGCGGTGAGGAGGAAATCCGGGCATACGAGGAGGTGGTATTGCGCTTTGGCGACGCACCCGAAGCCGGCATCCGCGAGCAGGTGGCGATGGCGCTCCGAAACAAGGGAGTCAGGCTGGGTCAGCTTGGGCGGGGTGAGGAGGAAATCCGGGTCTACGAAGAGGTGGCATCGCGCTTTGGCGACGCACCCGAAGCCGGCATCCGCGAGCAGGTGGCGATGGCGCTCCTCTACAAGGGCGCCAGGCTGGGCCAGCTTGGCTGCGGGGAGGAGGCCATCCGGGTCTACGACGACGTGATTTCTCGCTTTGCCGACGCACCCGAGGCCGGCATCCGCGAGAAGGTGGCGAAGGCGCTCGTGTACAAGGGCGCCAGGCTGGGCCAGCTTGGCCGCGTTGAGGAGGAAATCCGGGTCTATGACGAGGTGGTGTCGCGCTTTGCCGATGCACCCGAAGCCGGTATTCGCGAGCAGGTGGCGAGGGCGCGGACTGCTCGCGAAGCTCTTGTAAAGGCCGAAGAGTCGAGGCGCGAGGCGGAGCGGGCAACGCCCGAATCGGTGATTTGCCTTGCAGAGAATCTTATGCGGCAGGCCCGCTCTTCCGACGCCGTCAGGCTACTCGACGATCTCCTCGCGCGGCTCAGAACATTCAGTAGTGCCTCCGACCGTGAGCTCGCGGCATGGGCGTCAGAGCTGCGCAGGAATGCTCTACGGTACAGCGGTCGGTAGGCAGCGTGCTTCCGCGCCATCGCATGGAATGTCTCACTGGCCTCGTAGCGCCACCGCCTCGGCTGGTGCCTTCGCGAGCGCCTCCGCTTCGATCTGCAGCCGAGTGAGACCGCAACGAAACACCTGCCCAGGCGCCAGGCGAACCGGGCCAGTCGGTTTCGTCGCTGCGGAAAACTCGCCCAGGAAGGTTCCGTTGCGACTCCCGGCATCTTCGAGCCACCAAGCGTTTTCGCGCAAGACCAGGCGTGCGTGGGTCCGCGAGGTATCGGGATCCCAGGGCAGCGCGAGACCGCCGACCGCCACTGACCGGCCGATCTCGATGGCCGCGGGCGTTCCCTTGGCCTCCAGGTTCACTGTCTCGCCGTCGCGAGGACCACTCATGAACGTAAGGGAAACGGTGGTACTCATGTAGAGCCTCCTGCTTGCCTGAAGGCGAGGCGATCGCCATCGGCATCGATGGCGACGTCACCCGCGGCGACTTGGCCAGCCAGAAAGGCATCCGCCAGAGGTCCGACCAGCAGCCGCTCTACCGCGCGCTCGAGCGGCCGCGCGCCCATCATTGGATCGTAGCCGCGGTCAAGCAGCAGGCGCCGGGCTGCTTCAGTCAACTGGATGCGCATGCCCTCGTCAGCCAGGCGGCGCGACTGCTCGGCAAGCACGATATCCAACACCGCGACCAGGCTGGCGGGTGAGAGCGGTTGGAACTCGACCACCTCGGTGATGCGATTGACCAGCTCGGGCCGCAGGTAGGTCGCCGCGCGCTGGCGCAGGCGATCCTGTTTCGCCTCGGCGTGATCACTGGCCTTGGCGGCGAATCCTACCGGGGCAGCATCGCGACCAAAAGCGCCCAAGTTCGAGGTCAGGACGAAGATCGCGTTGCTGCAGTCGATGATCTTGCCGCTGCCATCGGTGAGGCGGCCGTCGTCGAATGCCGCCAAGAAGACGTTGAAGATATCCGGGTGGGCCTTTTCGATCTCGTCGAGCAGAACCACGCCGAACGGTCGCTTGCGGATGGCCTCGGTCAAAAGGCCCCCCTGACCGCTGTCTTTGTATCCCCTGGCCGCGCCGATCAGGCTCCAGGCCTTTTCCTTTTCCTGGTACTCGCCCATATCGACACGCGTGAGCGCCTCCGCGGTACCGAACAAGAAGCGCGCCAGCTCTTTGGCAAGCTGGGTCTTGCCCACGCCCGACGGGCCCAAGAAGAGGAACACGCCGACCGGCCGGTTGGGCGCCTTCATCCCTGCCAGCGCGGTCCGCACGCGGCGGGCGACAGCCGCCACCGCCTCGTCCTGTCCGATCACGCGCGCTGAGAGCACCCGTTCCATGTCGAGCAAGCGCTGCCGCTCGTCCGCGGTGAGCTGGCGGGCCGGGATCCCGGTCCACTCCGCGACCACGCACGCGATGTCGTCCAGGGTGACCGAGGTGCGTTCCTGCACAGAGGCCCGGGCGCACGCGATGTCGAGCGCGTCGATGCACTTGTCGGGTTGGTGGCGATCCTTCACGTACCGGTTGGTCAGGCTCACCGCCGCCTGCAGGGCCGCTGGCTCGACCGTGAGCGCCTGGCCGCGGGCGGCGTGCTTGCCGACGATCCTGGGAGCGACCTTCTCCAGCACGGCGATGCAGGCTTCTGGTGTCAGCTCGCTAATGGCCACCGGCGAAAACCGACGCTCGAGCGCCGGATCCTGGCGAATGAACTTGGCATACTCGTCCTGGGTGGTCGCGCCGATGCACGAGAGATCACCACGCGCCAGCGCGGGCTTGAGAAGCTGGGCTGCGTCCTGCGTTCCCTCTCGGGAAGACCCCGCTCCGACGATGGTGTGCACTTCGTCGATGAACAGCACCACCTCGGGGGCGTTGGAGGCTTCCTTGACGATGCCGACAATGCGTTCCTCGAACTGGCCGCGCAGGCTGGTGCCCGCGGTCAGGCTGCCCATGTCCACCTCGATGATCCGCTTGCCGGCCAGCACCGGCGGAACCCGACCCTGGGCGATCCGCCAGGCGAGTCCCTCGACGATAGCGGTCTTGCCCACCCCGGCCTCGCCGAGCAGCAGCGGATTCGATTTCATGGTTCGCGCCAGGACCACGACCATCTGATCGATCTCCTTGTCGCGGCCGATGGCCTCGGCCAGCTTTCCCAGCCGCGCCAACTTGGTGAGATCGCGGCCGAACTTGTCCAGCCAGGGGGTTGGCAGCGAGGTCGGCACCATCGAATCGGGTGCAATAGACGGGCCGGGCGATGCTGCTGGCAAAGCGGGCGGGACTCCTTTGCCTGCAGGCCGGGGAGGCGTCGTCGCAGCCGCGGGCGACTGGTCGGGCGCTGCGAAGCGGGTGGCGTTGGGATCGTCGCTGGCTGCGGCCATGCGGGTTTCGTCCGCAGCACCGCCCATACGCGCCAGAAGCGACCGAGGATCGTGGCCAAGCGATGCGAGATAGCGCAGTGGCAAGCTCTCGCCTTCCGCTATGAGTGATTCGAGCACGCGGCGCTCACTAGGAGCCGCGCTGGGCGTGATCCCGTCGATGGCGCGTTGGAGGATAGAGGCCAATCGTGGGGTGAGCGGAGGCGTCGGGGAAGCACCGAGCCCATGGCCCACCTGGCGCCGAACGGTTTCCGCGATCTCCGACGGAGAAAGCCCCAACCCTTCCAAGAAGCGCGCCCCCTCGGCTCCGGTCTGGGCAAGTGCCAGAAAAACATGCTCGGCGCCGATATGTCCGTGCTTGAGGCGCGCGGCCTCTTCCCTTGCGCGTTTGACCAGGGGAATCTGGTCCGTCCACCAGCCCGGGGGGTTTTGTGAGGCCATGGAGGCGAAGCTAGCACGGAGAGATATTCCAAGTCCCGCATGCACAAGGGCTCCATCTGCATTGCGCAGCCGCACTCACAAGGATGAGCGCCAGCACGCCCGGAAGATTCATCATGGTGTCCCCACCTCTGCCGTATCCGCTCGATGGAATGATCTCCAAGCCCCGACGATTTGACGATCCATTCATGGGACGGGCGAAAGGACTGCGCCGCCGAATACGAGGAGAGGCGGCATAGCTTCCTCATCCCGGAGTTCGTCCAACAAACACGTCTGGAATTCTGGCTCGGCCCCAAGGCCAGCCGCAAAGTCCCTGATATTGGACAGCCGCCCTTCGCCTTCGGTCGCGACCAGCACGACGAGCCCGCGCGCAGAAAACAGCGGCATCCCAGCTGCCCGCGCGCGAACGTAGGCCAGGAGTTTCTGGCGAACCTGCGCGAGCGGCTGCCCGATGCAGTTCACCTCCCACATGACGACCCTGACAATGCCCCCATCGTTGATCGTCGCCAGGCCGTCCGGAACCAGACGAGCCTCGCGGAACGGCGAGCGGTTGGCCAACTCGCCGTCGAGCCGGACGTCCGTTACGTCCAGAAGTCCGCGCGCCCTCGCGGTCAGGAAGGATACTGCCACGTCGCGAACCGCCACCGCGTGTCCCAGTTTCTGGGACTGGGGGTTCAACCGATACGGCCTGCTCTTCTCCGGGGCGAGCCCTTCGTCGCGCAACAAGGCCAGGCCGCGCGGTCCAAGAGTCCACACGGTGTCGCGATGAAGGGCTCCTCCTTGCAGGTGGGCGCGCAGGTAGCCGTGGTCCAGCAGTGCTCGTAGGCGGCGCTGCGCCCGTCGCCGTGATGGGAAAGCCAGGCGTTCGATCTGCCCGGTCGTGAAAAACCCTGCCCAAAACAGATCGGGGAGCAGGATGCGTTCTCGGGCCGACGGCACGAGTCCGGCTGTGGGCTTGCGCGGGCAAACGCGTTTCGGGAGGCGGAAAGTGGTCAATCGAACCTCCGCCATGGAAGCACCACAGCCAGTTCACAAGTTTCGCAAGGGAACCAGTCCACTTCGTTGGAACCACAGACACTGCATTTTCCTACCCAGCCCAGGTATTGGCCGTGGCAGGTCGTGCATTCCCAGCGCGCGGCAAGGGCGTTCGGGTGACCATTCGGGCAGGTGAGAGTGTCAGCCCAGAACAACGGCAAGCGCCCAACCCAACGCAGGACCCTCGGAAGATAGACCACCGCCACGAACGCGCCCACGATGGCGAACAGGGGCGCCATGATGAGCGAAATGCCAACGCGCGTGATGGACGTGCGGCCCGAGCCGGTGGGTTTCGTCATGTTGGCCTCCGCGGCGTCCAGCGCGGTGGACCGAGAATGGCCACGGGATCATCAGCGACAGTCGTGTTGGCCGCCGGTGGTGGGGGTAGTGACGACTTTTCAAGTTCAGCGATGGGGATCGCTGCGTTCCCCAGCCGAAGCCGGCGTGCAGTTTCAGCAGGCAGAAATGCGGGAGCCTCAACATCGACGTCGAGAGCGCGAACCATCTGGGCCTTGTAGGGCGCGCGGCGCTGCCAATAGTAGAAGGTCCGATCTGGAAGATGTGTGACGCCGTCGACGAGCCGGGCGAGTTCTTCCGATGCTGTAAGATAGGGGCTCTTTGGTCGCTCCTCCCACGGCTGTGCTGGATCGCGCGGGTGGCGGCTGGTGACTGGGAGCATGTGGACCATGGCCTTGGCATCCTCGCCCGCCGCCGAAAACAACGCTTGGTGGCTGGTGTTGGTGGCCACGATCTTGGGTAGCGAACTCGAAATCTTGGCCGCGCCAGCCAGGGATTGGCTGATGAGCATGAGCGACACGCCCCGTGATCTCGCCATGGCCAAGACCCGTTCGTAGTTCTCGGCAGTCTCGTCGCCAGCCGCCAGTCCCTCCTGCCACTCGTCCACCGCCATCAGCACCGGCCGTGCCGCCTCCTCCGGGCTGCGCTCGAAGATCGCGCGTGTCGTCTTCAGCGTGATAAGACCGCCCCACCAGCGCGCGATGTCCTCACAGCCGAGCGGCGGATTGCCCAGGTTTGCCAAAACGATCTTGTCGCGCAGGAGCGAACGAAAATCGATGCATCCGCGTGCGCCCAACATCAAGCACGTCGCGGGGAGACGAAGCAGCCGGCTGAAGCGTGCCTGAAGACCGGCAGCGGACGAAACCGGAATCGGGCGTCCTTCGACGAAAAAACGCCGCACGTCGGCGTTTGGACTCCGCGCAGCTACGGCCGCGCGAGCCGCGGGATCCATAATCAGCGGCGCCAGGTCCGGCAGGGCGAGATGGCCGTCGCACACGCCCATCAAGATCAGGTTGAAGAGCATCTGGTCCTGCACCACCCCGGTGGGCGCGCGAGTCATGCGCTCGAACATCGAGGCTACCTCGTACGCCTGCACTTCCGGAGGAACAAGGCTGCCAGGATCGCGGGCAAGAACATTCAGAGGAACAAGTCCTCCATTAGCGAATGGGTCGATCACGACCAGGGCGTCCAGTAGCCGGTTCGCCTGCTGGGACGGCAGTTGGTGAACCAGCTCCGCGATGAAATCATGGATCAGGTTGACCAGGTCACCTTTGAAGTCCGCCACGTGAATGCACGCAGCCGACGGTGATCGAACGAATAGGCGCAATAGTTCCCCAATGATCCCCAGCACAAGCCGCGTCTTTCCAGTGCCTGTTCTTCCCAGAACCAGCCCATGCCCAGCACCCAGCAGGTCTCGAGGATTCAAGAACACGGCAAGTGAGGGGTCGATCGCGCTCGTGCCGATCTTGATGGCGCCGCCCTGCTGGGCGAGGCATTCCATATCTGCGCGGAAGCGGGGATCGACCGGATCCCGCACCGTGGCCCTCATCATCGAGGCATTTTCGCGGGCCTTGGCCATCGCCAGGTCACGCTTGGTGCGACGAGACCACACCCAGGCGCCCATGACGACTCAGGCGACGGGTGGATTCCCGTCCGGCGGGAAGTTTGGTGCCGGGGGCAAGGCCCGGCGGCGCATCCGGGGCGCCGCGTGGTCCTGCCCTCGGCCGCTGAGCCGCGCGGACAGCCAACGCCGGCCCACCATGGCCAGGACCAGCAGAAGAACCAGAACGAGTACTCGAACGCTATCATCAACCAGGCCAGGCCCGACGGGGCCGCCGTTGGAGGAGACGGCGTTCCGGGAGCCGCGCATCGCCGCTAACACCAAGGCTAAAGCCAGCACCAAGGCACCCCATGCGACTGCGCCGGTGGCACCCGTGAGGAAACCGAGGCGCCGAAGAAGTGGACGAGCAGCGACCATCACCAAGCCGGCCGCGACCATGATGCCAACGATAGTCATGGCTGGGAACACCATGGCCATGAGGCGCCACCGTCGGGCAGCGAAGCCGGATCGTCCTTGCCCTTCGGATCCGGCGTGGACTGGGCGGTCGTGATTCGCGCCCGGGCCTGCTCCAGGTCGGCGACCCTGCGGTCGATGCGCTCAATCTGATCGTCGCGGCCAGCACTGCGTCCGATAAACAGTGCCGCGGCGGACAGCATGACCAAGCTGGTCAGCATGACGAACCACGGCCAGACCTGCCGTGCGCCCCGTCGAGCGATCGGGATGCCCTGCAGCAACTCGGCTATGGTCACCTCCGGTAAGCAGGCCGATGTCGTACCAGCGGTGGCCGGAGTGATCGCCGGCGGTAACAGCACGGGCTTGAGCAATTCGCCTTCGGGACCCCGGTAGACACCGAGCCGAGGCTCGGTGAAAGGGTCGGCCACGATCCCGATGGCATGAGGCTGGGTCCATGTCGTCTGGTTTCTGAAGTCGACGGCAGAGTACCGGGCGCCGTACCGGACGTGCCCGTGCACCCAGCCCACCGGAACTCCATCCGGGTAGAGAAGCCGAGCGCTCGTGCGAGTCTGCAACTCAGAGTCAAAGGATGTGTGTACGGAAGCGTGGCACGCGTCGGCGCCCGGATCGGGAACCACACCAAGGATGACGACATGCCGGCCAACCTCACCTTCGTAGACGCGACCGACGAGGAGCCCATACCATTCCTTGGGCGCCTCACGCTCGCCGAGCATCATGATGCGTTCGACCACCGTCTCCGGGATCGCCACTTCAAACCCAGTCGCGCCTCCGTACACCTGGTAGCCCGACCGCGCCTCACACCTGCCCTTCTGCCGGATGGGTTCCTCCACGATCCCGATGGGCGTGAAGCCCGAGTCCTTCTCGATGGCAGTCGTCTTGATTTCCCTGGTCATCTCACAACCTCAGCGGCCGGAATTCTTCGCCGTCTTCTTCCCGGTCCAGCGCGAGGAAGGCAGACTCCATCGGCACTGGGTCGAAGAGGGGCGTCTCAAGGACGGGAGACAGATCCACCACCGGCCGAAACGCGCTGCTGGGCTCGTCCACAGCATGCGTAATGTCAGCGGGCAGAATGGGGTAGCGCAAGTCCGGGTTGAGCGGTCGCGTCTTCAGCACCGTCCGCCAATACCGCACCGCCGGTGGATTCCATCCGCCGTATCCGTGCTCGCGATCCGGTTCGTCACAGTTAAGCAGGCGCATCACGTGCACGATCAGCTGCCCTGCCAACATGTGGCCCTGCGCAAGCTCCCAGCCCTCGCCCAAACAGACGGAGCCGCTGCCAGGCTGGACATGAGGCGACCAAGGCAGTGGCGCGCCAATACAGGTGACGCTCGGCCTGCTGTAGGGGTAGTTCGCTCCGGCTAACAGGTCGAACTTGGCCTTCACCGTGGGCGTCGTCTTGCCTTCGCCGACCAGGACAGGGAAGCGGTACTCGACCAAGTACAAGCGAACGAGCCCCGCCGCGCCTTCGACAGGCGTGGCCACCGAGCCCGCGCGGAGGGTCTGCTCTGACACGAAGGGATTGATCGGCCCCAAGTGATCTGAGCGAAGCCCCTGGACGACCTGGAAGTCGAACGCCAACCGCGAACGCGACTCCGCTGGACTGAGTCGACCCATGGTTTCACGCCCCGGCCGAGGTTTCTGTCACCGCGACGATATCCCCATCCTGAATCCCAGCCGTCACGAGGGCCGCGGACACCGGAATCGTCGCGCCCGTGCGCTGCAACTGCAACGCGTATGCCCTCGTAGCGCCGGCTGCCTCGATAAAGCCGGCCTTGACCAGGCCGTCGATGGCCTGTTTGCCGGTGGTGCCGGGACCCACCTCTGCTTTGAATTCCCGTGAATCCCGCGGGTGAAGAAATACGGCCGTGATCTTGGTGTTCGGGGCGGTGGTCATGTTGGTTTCTCCTCTCGATGCTCTTCATCTTTGTTAATGCCCAAAGAGGCCGGGGCGTTACGGTCCCGTCGCCGCGTTTCGAATAGGTCGTCGAGCCCACCGGCCAAGCTCACTACGTGCATCGCACCGGTCGCGCGGTCCTCGACCTCGAAGATGGCTGCAGGCGGAAGGCCCAGCGTACGACACCGACGTTGTGCCAGCGGGTCGTCGCCGGCCACTGTCGATGCAACCACGATCCCGCTGTCGCCCAGCCGAGGCAGGTCGGGGCACTTGGCGCAGCGTGGAGGTTGAGTCACGCCCCAGACTGGCTTGCCGATCTCGATCGGCGATCCGCAGGCAGCACAAGGCATCTCGACGACATAAGGCGCCGGCAGATGTATCACAGGCTCCGTCGTAAATTCGCGAACTGCCTCCAGGACGGCACGCACGGGCTCCTCGGAGCGGACAGCAAGCGGCCGAACCCCAGCGAGTCGACGATGTACACCTGGGCAGTCGGGATCGGTGGTTAGATGAAGAACCCGGGACTGGCCGGTGTGGAGATCGAGGAACATAGCCCGCCCACCGAGGGGGAACCTTCCGTGGACGGCTTGAATGCCGTGTTCCGCGGCCAGGGCACCCAGGACTGCGGCCAACGGCTGCGTCGCGGGGATGGCGCCGCTCTCCACCACGCCCTGAGCGTATAGGGTGCACGAGGCGACGCCGTCCACGACCTCGGGATGCAGGCACCGCCAGCACGGCTCATCGCCAGCTGTGTTCGGAAAGACGGAGATCTGCCCCCGCGATTCGGAGAAACCGAGTTCGACCATAGGAATCCCGAGCATCCTGGTCGCGTCGGCCAGCAGAGCACGAATGCGCAACGAATCGACCGTAGCGACGACCACATCGGAGCCAACCAAAGCGCCAAGACCAACCTCTTCAAAACGGGCGATCGCGGAACGCACGACCGGATCGGCCGCGTACGAACACGCCAAAGCTCCAAGAGCCGCCTCCCGGGCTTTGTAGCGCGTCCTCTTGCCTGCCAAGCGGCGGCGATCAAAGAGCGGCGATCGCGTCAAGTTCGAGGGCTCGACCGTGTCGAAATCGATCAGGCGAAGTTCGTGCACACCGGCGAGTCCGAGCGTCTGGACCGCGTTGCACCCGCCTGCGCCCAATCCCACGACCGTGGCGACGGCCGACGACATGCACTCGCGGTCGTAGCCGGCGAGGGTCTCCCGCGAAAACAAGCCGCTACTGATGCTGATGTCCATCACGCCCCTTTCCGCAGACCCAACAAGTGGCTCCGACACGAACAGCCGGCTCGGCATCGATTGGTGCGAAGTCCCCGTCGGGAATGAATTGATCGTCTCGCCGACGACCAGCCCGCTCATTTTCGTCAGCGGCATGATTCGAGCTGCTGCCTACTAGAGCACCAACAAAAAGAAGAAGTAGAAGAGCTCCCATTGTGCACCTCCTAATGGGTATATGGCAGGCAATGCTCACCCGTTACTCGCATTCGTGCCCGTGTTCTGCGGTCTTCACTCGCCCACACACCCAGCAGATCTGTTTGTCGCGACTTGAATTCATGATCAGACCGAAGTGCTCCGGGGGAGGCCTCCGGTCGTCGTCAGTACCCAGCCATGGAACAACGTCCTGGATCCGCGAGAGCAGCCCCTGTTCATCCCGCTGGCCCACGGGCCTGAAGGCGGAGTATTCGCGCTCCTTTCGGAACCTCGCCCAAATTGGCGCCAGGATAAAGCCCAGCGCCACACCGATGGTCACGAGGAGTATCTCCATATGTGCCCTTCAAGTAGTAGAGTGGCAATAATCGCTCCTTTGTTACATTTCGCCCTGCCAACGCCTGTCGTGGATTCGCCCCTCAGATTGGGCGCATCGGCGTTTGGAAGAGGGGAGTCACGATCTCCCGCCTGATCGTCGCCCGCTTGAAGACCCGCAGCAGACCGCGCCTCGCCTCGTTCAGCAGCCGCGCCGAATCCGCTCCGGACACGCCAGGGTTATCACCGCTGGCTACTTGGTAGGAACAGAGAAACTGGGGCACGCGGATCAGCCGGTACTGGTCGACGATCCGCTTTGCCTCCCGGGCACTCGCCGCCTCAACGGCGTAGAACCGGGACGGCGCGTGGAAGACAAACCAGTGCCTACGCGAGCGCTGCAGTTCAGCACCAAAACTGAAGATAACCCACGCCTCGCGGGAATCGAAGCGTGGGCCAGTCTTGACCCTCGGATCGGTTTTGAAGCGATTCAGGCTCCGCATCGGATACTCGTCCTCGCGGGTGAGCGACCTGTAGACCGCCCGAGCACCTCCTCTACGAGAGGAATGTGCCCCGGCGTGAGGTTGTGACCTCCGATTGCATCATCCAGCGTAGGAGTCGCCCGATCGCCAGCAGCGGGAGTCATAGATTTAATGGCCCGAGCCGCCCCGTGGTTAAACCTCGGCTCGCCGCCTGCAGCGCTTGGCTTCTTGCCAAGGGGTGCCCACCGAGGCCAGTATCATGTAGAAGGTCACCATCATGGCCACGGACGTGAACACCCTTAGCAGGCTCTTGCAGGCGCTCGCAGAGCGCCGGTGGGAGGACGCTGTGACGCTTGGGGCGGCACTCGCCAAGCGCGAGGAGCGCCAGGGGCACTTCCAGGCCGCGCGGCGGCTTCGCGGCGCGCTGGGTGAGACCGGCAACGGTGACGCGGGCGAAGTACCTTGGCGCGCCACCGGCGGAGCGCCATCCGCGCTACGAGCGCTGCTTCCGGTCTCGCCGGTCGAGCTTGAACAGGTCGTGCTCCCACGCCACCTGCGCGAACAGCTCGAAGAACTCGCCCTCGAGTGGCGACTCCACGAGCAGCTTGAGCAGGCCGGCATGGGGAGGCGGCGGAAGCTGCTGTTCGTCGGCCCGCCAGGGTGTGGAAAGACGCTGACCGCCCGTGCCCTTGGCGGGATGACCTCGTTGCCGATCCTGGTCGTCCGGTTCGACGCCATCGTCGGGGCTTACCTAGGACAGACCGCCGCCCAGCTCCGCGAGGTCTTCGCATACGCCGAGGCGATTCCCTCGGTGCTGGTCCTGGATGAGATCGATGCCCTGGCCCAACGCCGCGGCAACCCGCGCGAGGTGGGCGAGCTCGATCGCGTGGTCATCTCGCTGATGCAAGAGCTCGAGCACGCCTCACCGCGCGGCTTCGTGGTCGCCAGCTCAAACTTGCCGAAGCTACTCGACGAAGCCCTCTGGCGGAGGTTCGACCTGGTGCTGTCGTTCCCGGCGGCGGCCCACCGCGAGCTGGTTCGCTTCGCTCGCAGCCGACTCCGCACTTGGTCGCTCCGTCCACCCCGCAACTTGCTCAGCATCCTCAAGGGCATAAAGTCCTACGCCGACGTCGACCGAGTGCTAGGCGACCTGCGCCGGCGGACTATCCTTCGCCAGCACATGGAGTGAGATGGCCGAGACGAGGGCGCCTCGGACGTTCTTCCTCAACGAGGCCCACGAACATGCGCGTGGCGAGAAGCCCGGAGGCGGAAGCGTTGCGAAGTACACGTCCATCAACTGGCAGGCGAAGGGCGAGCACATCGCGAAGTCCTTGAGAGCGGCGCGTACCGTCATCCGGCGGACGCCGGACCCGGCGCGAGAATTCCACCTGTTCCTGCTGTCCGCGGTCGAGTCCAAGGTCGAGAAGATCTCGAAGGACAAGCGGAAGGCCAAAGACGGCCGCGTGATCGAGGAGATCGATCTCGCCGGGAAGCACGCCGTGATCTTCCAGAGGTTGGGCCTCGACCTGCTGGCGGTGACCACGCGGGGAGATGCCCTCGTACACGCACCTGCCGAGCGGCTGGATCAGCTACTTGCTACCGCAGATGGCTTGGGCTCGGCGGGGCCGCGCGAACAAGCCCGATGGGCTCTCCTATCGGACTTTCGTCCGGCGCCGCCCGAGACTCGCGCCGATCCCACGTGGGTCTCGGCCATCCCGAACGACACCGCCACCGAAGTCATCGTCGAGATTCAACCTCTCCTCAAACGAGCGGAGGTCGAAACCGTATCCCAAGCTCTACGCGATGCCCTTGTCGCCGACGACCGGCAGGCGGTGCTCGCCGCCGGACGCGACTTCTCGGGTCGCAGTTGGCTTCGCATGCGTCTTCTGCGGCCGACCGTGGAGGCATTCGCCGAACAGTTCCAATCGATCCAGTCGATGCACCCGCCGCTGCGGTCGCCGCTGGTCGCAGCCACCACGAAGGTACCCGCCGTCGCGACCGGGATCGCGGTTCCACCGGCGGTGGGCACCAATCTTCCGGCAGTGGCCATCGTGGATTCAGGCGTTCCACAGGGGCATCCGGTGCTCGCCTCATATCGACGCGGGCAGTTTCTGCACCCAGAGGTCGAGCGGCCAGGTTCTGACGACCACGCCTCGCGCGTCGCCAGCCGCGTGGTGTTCGGGGACGTTGCTGCAACCGGTCCTGGGTACGTCCCCCATCCCGGTCGATGTCAGTTTCTAGACGTGGTAGTTCCCGCCTACCCGAACAAGATCGGTGAGGTTCCGATCATCGAGCTGGACGACAAAGCAATCCAAGACGTCATCATCGACGTTGCGCGGAACTACCCCGACGTACGCGTCTTCGACTTCAGCTTCGGAAGCTACCAACCGCTTGCACGGCTGGACGAGGTTCGCCGACGCGAGCGGTTGATTGAGATCCAGGATCTCGACAACTTCATCTTCGCCAATGACGTGATCGTGGTGGTGGCAGCGGGCAACTCGGCACCAGGCGTCGTGCCCAACCAGCCCTACCCCGACCACGTCGATGAGCAGGACTGGGGCCTTGGCGCATGGGCCAGCGGCTTCAACACATTGGTCGTTGGCTCCCACGTCGGTCGTCCCGAACCCGGTGGCGTTGCCGGACACACCGGATGGCCGAGTCCTTTCACCCGCATCGGTCCCGGGCTTGCAGGCGCTCCGGTCCCCAACTTCTCTGCCAGCGGTGGGGATGTCACCCCGAACTACGCATTTCGAAGTCCAATGGGGGTCTGGACATGCGGACGCGATGGGTTGTGGGAGGATGCCGTCGGAACGTCGTTCGCCGCGCCGATCATCGCCCGAGAGGCTGCGATTCTTCTGCAACAACTCCAGCGTCACTGCGCTTCAGGCGTTCTGTGTTTCGCGGCGACCGCGAGGGCGTTCTTGCACGTTGTGGCGCGACGGATTGGCGAACAGCCGTTTCCACGACGGGTTGGGAGACTGGCGGATCGCACGCTTGGGCAGGGGCTTCCCACCGCCGACCGGCTCGCTCGTCCCCGCGATTCCACCGCCGTGCTGGTATGGCAGGGCACGCTCGATGCTCCGGGATTGATCGCGCGGGTGCGCGTGCCGGCGCCGCCAACCTGGGTTGCGGCCGCCAGGCGCCCCAGCCTGCGCGTCGTCTGTGCGTGGAACACGCCGGTGAGTGCGGCCGCGCCAGGTACCTGGGCCAGCCGCCACGTGAACGCGATTCTCAAGCCCACGCTTGGTGCCGACGGGATCCGGGGCAAAGGGACCTCCCACAGAACCTATCCCATCTCCGACAAACTCTGGCGGCTCGACTACGATGGAAAAGGTAAGCTGAGGCCCACCCCGCCGGACGACGAGTGGGTGGTGGAGGTGTCCTATGAGGATGTCGGCCCGTACCCAGCCACTCTCCAGATCCCACCTCAGCAGCGTGTGGCGCTGGTCATGGAGCTGTTCGATGCTTCCGACGACCCCGTCAGCCCCCAGGAGGCACTACAGAAGCTGCCCATCGCAAACACGATGATCCAACTCGCCGGCGTGTCGCGCCAGATCCAGGTGCCGGTGAGGGTCCGCGTGTAGCCAACCGCGCGCGGTCGGCTACACCGCTGCGCCGTGCCCGTCAAGGCGTCTCGACCAGGTTGCGCATGCAGAACTTCGCGGGCACTTGCTGTCGCTGGCAGATCTCCAGAAACGGGCTAGTGACGAGCTTCTCCGCAACTGGACCGGGCAATCGCCAACTCCCGCCTCGCCACACAGGCTTGTCAGGCCAAGTGAGCGCGCGATAGACATCGAGGAGGCGACTCATCTCTGGTGCCATCTTGCTTCGGCGAGGCTGCACGATCTTCACGGGCGAGTACACCACGTGCCGAACGCCGACCGTCTTGGCGAACGAGGCCAGACTCTCAAGATCGTCGATGGACTGCGCCTCGACTAGTCCGAAGTCGGACAGCCCAGCTGTGAGCGAGGACCTTCCGCACAATCGTGTACGCATTTGCGGCCCGCCTAGGGCCTGTCCCCAAATTCGGGGACCAAGAATTTGCGCGAGGGCTCGTCCGGTGGCTTCGTCTGTGAATGCACCGGCACGAACTGAGTGATGCGGAATGGATACGGATCGAACCCTTGCTACCA
>Ga0265330_10000941_pt1 | contig 17943 bp, 16 predicted proteins | sample 41919metaG_FD_202083 | JGI IMG/M metagenome (GOLD analysis project Ga0265330, IMG submission 202083) | Rhizosphere microbial communities from Carex aquatilis grown in University of Washington, Seatle, WA, United States - 4-19-19 metaG | ecosystem: Host-associated > Plants > Roots > Rhizosphere... | reverse complement strand
GGGCCCCTGCTCCTCGCTCCAGCGTCCCGCCGCCTCTTTGCGCCGTCGTACCGTGCGACGGCCTGCGCGTCGCCGACTTCTCCGCTTCCGCGGTCGCATCCCCGCTGCGCGGGGCCCCTGCTCCTCGCTCCAGCGTCCTACTTCATCCGGTCGAGGATGGTCGGCTGCGCCTTGCCGGCGCGGCGGTACGCCCGCACGATCATCACGAAGCCGAACAGGACCATCGGCAGCGACAGCCACTGTCCCATCGTGAGTCCGAACTGCAGGTAGCCGAGGAAGCTGTCCGGCTCGCGGAAATATTCGGCGACGAAACGGCACGTTCCGTATCCGACGAGGAACAGCCCCGAGGGCGCGCCCATAGGGCGGCGCCTCCGCGTATAGAACCACAGCAGCGCGAAGAGCAGCACGCCCTCGAGCGCCACCTCGTAGAGCTGCGACGGGTGCCGCGGCAGCGGTCCTCCGTCGCGGAACACCATGCCCCACGGCACGGTGGTGACGCGCCCCCAAAGCTCGCCGTTGATGAAATTTCCGATTCGACCGGCGGCGAGTCCCAGCGGCACCAGCGGCGCCACGAAGTCGGTGACCTCGAGCCAGCGCTTGTGCCGGCCGCGCGCGAAGAACACGAGCGCCACGAGCACGCCGAGGAACCCGCCGTGGAAGCTCATCCCGCCCTGCCACACGGCGAAGATCTCGAGCGGATGCGCAAGGTAGTACATCGGCTTGTAGAACAGCACATACCCGAGCCGTCCGCCGATGATGACGCCGAACACGCCATAGAACAGCATGTCGTCGACGTCGCGCGGATGCCATCCGGTCAGCATGTTCTGCTTCGCACGGATTCGCCCCAGCACCGCGAACAGCACGAAGCCGACAAGGTACATGAGCCCGTACCAGCGGATGGCGACGGGCCCGACCTGAAGTGCGATCGGGTTGAAATCCGGATGTACGAGCATGCGAAAGGAGGAGTGCGCCGTTCTGCGGCTGCGCTAAAATTGGGCGGTCCGATTATACGCAGTGCGCCGCGGCGTCCCGCCGCGCCCCGTTTCCCGTTTCCCGCAAATTTCGCTTCCGGAGCCCTCATGCCGTCCAATCGCCGCTCGCGGCTCATCACCCAGGGCATCGCCCGCTCGCCCAACCGCGCGATGCTGCGCGCCGTCGGCTTCGGCGATGCCGACTTCGAGAAGCCCATCGTCGGCGTCGCCAACGGCCACAGCACGATGAATCCGTGCAACGCCGGCATCCAGCCGCTGGTCGACCGCGCGATCGCGGCGCTCGCCGCCGAAGGCGCGATGCCGCAGGTGTTCGGCTTTCCCACCGTCACCGACGGCATCGGGATGGGCACCGAAGGCATGAAGTATTCGCTGGTGTCGCGCGAGGTGATCGCGGACTCGATCGAGGTCGCGGTGAACGGCCAGATGATGGACGGCGTGCTGTGTGTCGGCGGCTGCGACAAGAACATGCCGGGCAGCATGATGGCGATGGCGCGCATCAACGTGCCGGGCATCTTCGTCTATGCGGGAACGATCAAGCCCGGCCACTGGAAGGGCAAGACGCTCACCATCGTGTCGCCGTTCGAGGCCGTCGGCGCGTTCGCCGCCGGCACGATGTCGAAGGAGGACTACGACGGCATCGAGCGCAACGCGTGCCCGAGCGTCGGGGCGTGCGGCGGCCAGTACACGGCGAACACGATGTCGTCTTCGTTCGAGGCGCTCGGCATGAGCCTCCTCGGCAGCTCGCAGATGGCCTCGCCCGATCCGGAGAAGGCCGACTCCGCCGCGGCCTCCGCGCGGGTGCTGGTGCATGCCGTTGCGAACGATCTCAAGCCGCGCGACATCATCACGCGCAAATCGATCGAGAATGCGATCGCGCTGGTGATGGCGACGGGCGGCTCGACCAATGCGGTGCTGCATTACCTCGCCATCGCGTCGGCGGCCGAAGTGCCGTGGACGATCGACGACTTCGAGCGCGTGCGCCGGCGCGTTCCGGTGCTGTGCGACCTCAAGCCCTCGGGGCGTTTCGTCGCCGTCGATTTCCACGCGGCCGGCGGCGTGCCGCAAGTGCTGAAGATGCTGCTGGCGAACGGCCTCCTGCACGGCGACTGCATGACGATCACCGGTCGCACGATCGGCGCGGAGCTGGCCGCGGTGCCGGATGCGCCGCGCGCCGATCAGGAGGTGATCCGGCCCTGGTCGAATCCGATGTACAAGGAGGGCCATCTCGCCATTCTCAAGGGCAATCTCGCGCCCGAAGGCTGTGTGGCCAAGATCACGGGGCTCAAGAATCCGGCGATCACCGGTCCCGCGCGCGTGTTCGATTCCGAGCCGGCCGTGATGGACGCGATCATGGCGAAGAAGATTCGGCCGGGCGACGTCATCGTGATCCGGTACGAAGGGCCGAAGGGCGGCCCCGGCATGCAGGAAATGCTGGCGCCGACGTCCGCGCTGATCGGACAGGGACTCGGCGAATCCGTCGGGCTCATCACCGACGGCCGCTTCTCCGGCGGCACATGGGGAATGGTCGTCGGGCACGTCGCGCCCGAGGCCTACGTCGGCGGCACCATCGCGCTGGTCGAGGAAGGCGATTCGATCACGATCGACGCACACCGGCTGCTGATAGAGCTCAACGTCGATACGGCAGAACTCGCCCGCCGGCGCGCACGCTGGGTGGCGCCGAAACCGCGCTACACGCGCGGCGTGCTGGCGAAGTACATGCAGCTCGTGTCCACGGCGAGCCTCGGCGCGGTCACCGACCGCGGCGGCGGCGACTGATCCGCGCGCCGACCGATGCCCGGCGCACCGACAAAGCCGCTGTCCGCCGCCGCTACACGCGTGCAGCAGGCGCTCGCCGCCGCCGGGCTCGATTGCGTGATCACCGAGCACGCGAGCGCCGCGCGCACTTCTGCGGAAGCCGCGGCCACGCTCGGTTGCCATGTCGGGGAGATCGCGAAGTCGCTGGTCTTCCGCGCGGCCACGGCGGAGGCACCGGACGGGCTCGTGCTCGTCGTCGCGAGCGGCGCCAACCGCGTCGACGAGGCGAAGCTCGCCGCGCTTTGCAACGCGGTGATCGGCAAGGCCGATGCGGCGGCCGTCCGCGAGGCGACGGGTTACGCGATCGGCGGGATTCCACCGATCGCGCATGCGCGCCGCCTGCCGACCTACGTCGACCGCGATCTCCTTGCGTTCGGGCGCGTCTTTGCGGCGGGCGGAACGCCGAACGCGATGTTCCCGATCCGGCCGCACGACCTCGTCCGCGTGTCCGGCGGAATCATTGCCGATGTCGCGTTGTTAGCCAGTTGATCGCCTGCGGGAGGAACCATGAATCCCTTTCCACCGTCATGCAACCGTGTCCTCGCCGGCGCGACAGCGCTTGCCGTCGCGATGGTCCTTCTCGGCGCCTGCGGCGCCGTGGGCGTCGGCGGCAATGCCGGGCCGCCGGCTCCCGCACCGAGCTATCGGGTCGGTGATCGCTGGACCTATCACGGCGAGGAGGGGTTCCGCCAGAAGATCGTCTGGGACGAGACCCACGAGATCGCCGCCATCGGCCCGGACGGCATCACGGTTCGCGTGACTACAACGGGGCCGGGGCAGAATGCCGTACGTACGGAAAGGTGGCAGGCGCCCGGGGTGGTACTCATCGGTTCCGTTCTGGAGGACGAAACGAAACGCTTCGATCCGGCGCTGGTGCGGTACCGCTATCCGCTGACGACGGGTGATACGTGGCAGCAAAGAATCCGCGACCTCGACCAGCCGCCGAACCCGTACGGGCCGATCCAGCGCCAAGTCACCGTGGGCGGGTACGAGAGCGTCACCACGACTGCGGGAACCTTCGACGCAATCGGAATGCGCGTTGTGCTGACGCTCGACGATGAAACACCGTTTCGCTGGGCCACGCAATGCACCGGCGTCGTTCGCTACGCGCCGCTGGTTGCGAACGCCGTCCGCGTCGAACATACCTGCTGGTGGCGCGAGAAGGGCGACGACCAGGCGATGAACCTCCCCGGGCCGAACCCAGTGCTCCAGCTCACGAGCTACACGCGCGGGCCCTGACGGACACGCGGTCCTTGACCCTCAGCGACTGCGCTTGCCGGCTGCCTTTGCCGCCGAGGGCGGTCGCCGCTTCGGCCGGGCAGCGGCGACCCGCAGCGACGCCCCCCGTGCCGAGCGCAGCCAGTGCGCCATCGCGCCGGGATTCTCCAGCGCCTCATCGGGCGCGCGGAAATAGCTCGTCGCCGTTCGCTCGCCGCTCTTCGTCGCGTAGACGAACGGCTCCTGGCCAAGCGCCGTGAAATCGGCGCGGTTGCCGTCGTCGGTCTTGAGATAGAGCGTGTCGTCGATGACGATCGCGAAGATCAGGCCGTCGACGTAGAGGCCGTGGCCACCGAACATCGCGCGCGCGACAACGCGGGCGGCCGGCTGCGCGAGCTCGATCACCCAGGCGATGAAGTCCGCGGAGTTGGGCATCGGCGCTGCATGCCAGGCGTCAGCGGGCGGCGGCGCCCAGACCGAGCCGCCGCCAGATCGTCGCCGTCAGCGCCGAATGATTCAGCGTGTAGAAGTGCAGCCCCGGCGCGCCGCGCGCAAGCAATCCGGCGCAGAGGTCGGTGACGACATCGAGCCCGAACGCGCGGATCGACGCGGCGTCGTCGCCGAAGCCTTCGAACTTGCGCCGGATCCAGCGCGGAATCTCGGCGCCGCAGGCGTCGGAGAAGCGCGCGAGCTTGGAGAAGCTCCCGACCGGCATGATCCCGGGGACGATGGGAATCGCGAGGCCCGCCTTGCGGCACGACCCGACGAAATGCCAGTACGCATCGGCGTTGAAGAAGTATTGCGTGATCGCCGAGTCGGCGCCGGCGTCCACCTTGCGCTTGAACGCGAGGAGGTCGTCCTGCGCGCTGCGCGACTGCGGGTGGTATTCGGGATACGCGGCGACGTCGATGTGGAACCAGTCGCCCGTCTCGCGCCGGATGAATTCGACGAGCTCGCTCGCGTAGCGGAATTCGCCCGCCTCGCCGGCGCCGGAGGGCAGGTCGCCGCGCAGCGCGACCAGGTGCCGGATGCCGTGGCCCTTGTACTGCGCGAGCACTTCGCGCACCGAGTCGCGCGTGCCGCCGATACCCGAGATATGCGGCACCGCGTCGAAGCCTTCGGCGCGAAAATCGAGAACCGTGGCGAGCGTGCCTTCGCGCGTCGAGCCGCCCGCGCCGAAGGTGACCGAGCAGAACGCCGGCGCGAGCGGCGCAAATTCGCGGCGGGTGGCGCGCAGCGTCTCGATGCCCTCCGCCGTGCGCGGCGGAAAGAACTCGAGGCTGAACTGCGGCGGCGAGGCCCGGGTCATGGCAGCCGCCACGCGGGGACGCCGCTCACTTTTTCGACGGCAGCAGCAGGCTGGACAGCAGCCACGAGATCACGCTGTAGACGATCGCGCCGAACACGCCGGCCCAGAACGTGTCGACACGGAAGCCGTCGAGCCACGAGCCGACGGCCCAGAAAAGCAGGCCGTTGATCACGAAGATGAAGAGCCCCAGCGTCAGCAGCGTCACCGGCAGCGTCAGAAGGACGAGGACCGGCCGGATCAGCGTGTTGATGAGCCCCAGCACGAGCGCCGCGACGAGCGCCGCGGTGAACGTGCTGACGTGGATAGGTACGGCAGCGCAAACAATGCGACCGCGTTGATGAGCCAGACCAGAAGGATTCGCATTCGTCGTTCTCCGTTGTCGTTGGTCAGCGTGTTCCAATGAAGTGTGCCGCTGCGCCGGGCAAATCGATGAAGCTAACCAGTCCGTCGCGCCATTCTTCCTGCACGCCGGTCGCAGTATTCGGTCGCCCCCTCGCAATGCAAAGTACATTCAAATCGTGCGGATCGGAATGCATGGCGCGCGTTTTCCAATCAAGCCGGCCGCACGCTCCAGCGAGGTGACCGGCGTGCGATGCATTTCCGCACGCCGGTTCAGCGAGGCGGAGGGGGCGGCGTGACTCGAATTAATAGCGATAGCTATCCGGCTTGAACGGCCCCGTCGTCTCCACGCCGATGTAATGCGCCTGCTTGTCGGAGAGCGGCGTCAGCATCGCTCCCAGCTTCGAGAGCTGCAGCCGCGCGACCTTCTCGTCGAGATGCTTCGGCAGCACGTAGACGCCTACGGGATAGCGGCCGGTGCGCGCGGCCGCGTCGCCCCAGAGCTCGATCTGCGCCATGACCTGGTTCGCGAACGACGAGCTCATCACGTACGACGGGTGGCCCGTGCCGCAGCCGAGGTTCACGAGGCGGCCTTCGGCCAGCAGGATGATCCGCTTGCCGTCCGGGAAGATCACGTGATCGACCTGCGGCTTGATGTTCTCCCACGAATACGCCTTCAGCGCGGCGACGTCGATCTCGTTGTCGAAGTGGCCGATGTTGCACACGATCGCGTTGTGCTTCATCCGCTTCATGTGCTCGTGCGTGATCACGTCGATGTTGCCGGTCGCGGTGACGAAGATGTCGGCCTTGTCGGCCGCGTAGTCCATCGTGACGACGCGATAGCCCTCCATCGCCGCCTGCAGCGCGCAGATCGGGTCGATTTCCGAGACCCACACCTGCGCCGAGAGCGCGCGCAGCGCCTGCGCCGAGCCCTTGCCGACGTCGCCGTAGCCGTTCACCAGCGCGACCTTGCCCGCGATCATCACGTCGGTCGCGCGCTTGATCCCGTCGACCAGCGACTCGCGGCAGCCGTACAGGTTGTCGAACTTCGACTTGGTGACCGAGTCGTTGACGTTGATCGCCGGAAAGCCGAGGCGGCCTTCCTTGTGCATCTGGTAGAGCCGCTTGACGCCGGTGGTCGTCTCCTCGGTGACGCCCCTGATGTTCGAGCGCACCCGCGTGTAGAACTGCGGGTCGTCGGCAAGCTTCTTCGCGATCGACGCGAACAGCCAGAACTCCTCCTCGCTGGCCGGCTTGGCAATCAGTGCGCGGTCGGACTGCGCACGCTCGCCGAGGTGCACCAACAGCGTGGCATCGCCGCCGTCGTCGAGGATCATGTTGGGCGTCGCCGCCTCGGGATTCTTGCCCCACTCGAAGATCCGGTGCGTGTATTCCCAGTAATCCTCGAGCGATTCGCCCTTGCGCGCATATACCGGCGTGCCGCGTGCGGCGATCGCCGCGGCCGCGTGATCCTGCGTCGAATAGATGTTGCAAGATGCCCAGCGGACCTCGGCGCCGAGGGCCTGCAACGTCTCGATCAGCACGGCGGTCTGGATCGTCATGTGCAGGCTGCCGGCGATGCGGGCGCCGCGCAGCGGCCGGGTCGGCGCGAATTCGTCGCGGATCGCCATGAGGCCGGGCATCTCGGTCTCGGCAATGGCGATTTCCTTGCGGCCCCAGTCGGCGAGCGCAAGGTCGGCGACAGCAAAGTCGGCGAAGCTCTTGGTGTCGGTATTGGCGTTCATCGGTCACTCCATCGTTGTGGTGACCGCCGCGGGGGGGAACGCAGTGCGCTCTCGTCACCCCGTGTGCGGACACGGATCAACGAGCGCGGTTCGAGCATTCGAATCCCGAGCCTGGCAGCCGGCCCGTCGCGGGTGGCTGTTGCAACGCTCCTCGGGAGGGCGGATTTTACCCGAAACCCGCGCCGTGTGGATGCACGGCGCGTGGCTCAGCGCCGGGCGCCCGGCGGCCCCGGCACGAGCTCCAGCGTGCCGATCGCCCCCCGGACGATGTCGGACCGCCGGGTCGTCATCGGCACGTATTCGCCGTGCGCCCAGCGCAGCGCAAAGGCGTCGTACCACGGCGAGAGCCGATTGCCCGACTGGCCGGTCGAATGGATGAACAGCGACCGGTCGGGGTCGTCGAGATCGTAGATGGCGCGCAGGCTCGCCCCGTGCACGCTCGCGAACGGATTCGTTTCGTCGGCAATGCGGTAGCGGCCCACGTTGACCGTGTACGAATCGCCGTCGCTCGGCTCCTTCAGGTCGAACAGCGGTGCCAGCAGCGCGCTCTTCGTGAACGGCTGGTGGCGCGAGAACGAGAAGTGCGGGGTGCCCCAGCGCCACGCCTTCGGGTCGGCGCCGTAATGTGCCCGCAGATACGCGCTGGCGTCGTCGAGCGCCGCGGCGATCTGGAACGCGCAGCTCTCCCGCTGCGGCGTGTTGACGTCGTCGCACCAGCGCGAAACACCTTCGCCGTCGTCGGGATGCGCGAGGACGTTGGTCATGAACACCGAGCGCTGGTCCCAGTAGTCCTTGAAGAGCTCCGGCCCGAGCTCGTCGGCGTAGACGCGCCGCGTGAGCTCGCGATACCACGCGCCGAAGATGAGCGGCTCGGGGCGGCCGGCATCCATGTTGCCGTCCCAGTGCGCGAGCATCGCCGCGAGCTCCGCGGCGCCGGCGCTCGCGGGCGGCGTGCGCAGCAGGATCGGCAGGAGTTCGCGCACCAGCGCCGAGCGGTCGTCGGCCTGCACGCGGGTGAAGCTCTCGCGCGAATGCTTCGGCTGCGCGTCGATCAGCTCGTTGATGCGCCCGGCGCGGTACGGCGCGAACCAGTCGCTGCTGATGAAATAGCGATAGCCGGGCGGGGTGATCTTGTCGTTGGCGGTCACGACCTTGCCCGCGGGCGGATTGAACGCCTGCGGCAGGTCGTCGAACGGAATGAAGCCCTGCCAGTCGTAGCGCGCGTCCCAGCCGGGCGCCGGGGCCATGCCGTAGAGATCGTTGTCGGCACGGCGGATCGGGACGCGGCCGGCGGCGACGAAGCCGATGTTGCCGTCGACGTCGGCGTACACCATGTTCTGCTGCGGCGCGTGGAAGCGCCGCGCGCCCTCGAGAAACTCGCTCCAGTTCGCCGCGCGCGAAAGCCGCACGCCGGCCTCGACGGTGAGATCGTCATCGCGCAGTGCCGTCCACTGCAGCGCGATCGCGTACCCGTTCGGCGTGGCCGCGCCGGCGGCGCGCGAGACGTCCGAGATCACGGGCCCGTGCCGCGTGCTGCGCACGACGAGCGTCTCGTCGGGCGCCCCCTTGACGCGGATCGTCTCGGTGCGGACCACGAAGGCCTGCGTGCCGTCGGGCGTCGCGTAGCGCGTCGGATCGGTGGCGTCGATGCGCTCGATGTAGAGATCCTGCACATCGGGCCCCGTGTTGGTGAATCCCCACGCGATGCGGTCGTTGCGACCCAGCACGAGCATCGGCGCGCCCGGCAGCGTCGCTCCGATCGCGTCGAGTCCCGGCGCCGACAGGTGCGCGAAGTACCAGATCGCCGGAACGCTCAGGCCCAGGTGCGGATCGTTGGCGAGCAGCGGCTTGCCCGACGCGGTGCGTGCGCCGGAGACGACCCAGTTGTTCGAGCCCGCGCCTTCCGGCAGCGACGGCGGCGCCGCGGCGACGATCGTCGCGGCGGCGGGCGCGAGACCGCGATAGAGCGCACCGAGGTCGCGCACCGGCAACGGCGCATCCCCGGGATAGGGCGGCAGGAATTCCGCGATCTGCTGCGCGGTCAGCCGCTGCGCGAGGCGCAGCCGAAGGATCTCGGTCGACCAGTTGCCGCCGAGATCCCACGCCATCATCTTGAGCCAGGCCACCGAGTCGGCGGGCGTCCATGGCTCGGGGACGACGCCGAGCGCGAGGAACTCGGGCGGCAGCGGTCCCGACCGCGTGGCCAGGAATGCGTTGACGCCGGCCGCGTACGCGGTCAGCGCGGCGCGCGTTTCCGCATCGAAGTGCGGGAACGTCGCTTCCGCGACGCGACGGACGCCCAGCGTGCGCAGGAACCGGTCAGTCTCGAGCGACGCCGGACCGAACATTTCGGAGAGCCGCCCCGCCGCGATGCGCCGGTTCATTTCCATTTGCCACAGCCGGTCCTGCGCGTGCACGAAGCCCAGCGCGAAATGCGCGTCGGCGACGCTTTTCGCGTAGATATGCGGGATGTCGTTGCCGTCGCGGATCACTTCGACCGTCGCGGACAGCCCCGGGACCGCCAGCGTGCCGCTCGTCTGCGGCAGCGACTGGCGCAGCCAGAGGTAGCCGGCAGCCGCGGCCGTGACGACCAGAAGGAGCAGCGCCCAGCCGAGGCGGACGGCGATTTTCATGCGACGATTCGTGCGTTTGCGGGAGCGGCGCGCGAGTGTGTTCCGATCGGACCGGCCTGACAAGGCGCTCCGGCGGACGCATGCGCCTCCGCATCGCAGGCACATCCCGTCACCGACGAACGGCCCGGAACGATCGCTCTTCGGAGGCCCTCCAACGAGGCGCACCGGCTTGCCAGCCTTCGCAGCAACCTTACACAATGTTACAACTGGGGCGAAACCCGCCGGCCGTCGCCGGGACAAACAGGCGACAATGCCGGGCGCATCGCTCGGCCCCTCCGGCAGAAGATCAATCCCAAGATCCGGATTCCGTCATGACCCCCACGCAACAGACTCCCGACGTTCCCACGACGTTCCCCGCACGCCGCCGCCGCTGGCCGTGGATCGCCGCTGCGGTCCTCGTCGTCGCGGCCGCAGCGGCCGGTTACTGGTACTGGACGCGAACCCCGGAGGCGCCCTCCGGCGGCGGTGCCCCCGGCGCCGGCGGCCGCGGTGACCCGTCGGCGCGGGCGCTGCCCGTCGTCGCGGCTCCCGCCCGCAAGGGCGCAATCGACGTCTACATCAATGCCCTCGGCACGGTGACGCCGCGCAACGTGGTCGTCGTCCATACGCGCGTCGACGGCGAGCTGATGCGAGTCGCGTTCAAGGAGGGTCAGCTCGTCAAGGCCGGCGACCTTGTTGCCGAGATCGACCCGCGGCCGTTCCAGGTGCAGCTGACGCAGGCGGTCGGACAGATGGCCAAGGACCAGGCGCTCCTCAAGAACGCGCAGCTCGACCTCGAGCGCTACCAGACGCTGCTCGCGCAGGACTCGATCTCGAAGCAGCAGGTCGACACGCAGGCGGCGCTGGTGCGCCAGTACGAAGGCACCGTGCAATCCGACCAGGGCGCGATCGACAGCGCGAAGCTGCAGCTCACCTACAGCCGCGTGACCGCGCCGATAACGGGTCGGGTCGGATTGCGCCAGGTCGACCCCGGCAACGTCGTGCACGCCTCGGACACCACGGGACTCGTCGTGATCACGCAATTGCAGCCCATCACCGTGATATACCCGATTCCGGAAGACAGCGTCCCGCGGGTGCTGAAGCGGCTGCAGGACGGCGAGGCGATTCCCGTCGAGGCGTGGGACCGCGACGGAAAGGTCAAGCTCGCGACGGGGAAGCTCCTGACGGTCGACAACCAGATCGACACGACCACGGGGACGGTCAAGCTCAAGGCGGAATTCGGCAACGAGAATCTCGCGCTGTTCCCGAACCAGTTCGTCAACGTGCGCATGCTGATCAACACGCTCGCCGACGCCACGCTCGTTGCGTCGGCCGCGATCCAGCGCGGCTCGCCGGGGACGTTCGTGTATGTCGTCAAGGACGACAAGAGCGTCAGCGTCGTGCCGGTGAAGCTCGGTCCGGTCCAGGGCGAGACCACTGCGATCACGTCGGGGCTGGCACCCGGCGACCTGGTCGTCGTCGACGGCGCGGACAAGCTGCGCGAAGGCGCGAAGGTCGAGCTCATCACGCGCGACGCGACGGCCGCGCCCGCTGCGGGCGCCAAGGGACCGCGCGGCAACCGGCCGCCGGGCAGCGGCCCGCCTGCGGACGGACAGCGGCGCAAGAGCGCCAGCTGATCGCACGAACGCGACGCGCGACGACGCCATGAACCCGTCCCGCCTCTTCATCCTGCGGCCGGTGGCGACGACGCTGCTGATGGTGGCCGTGCTTCTCGCCGGCATCGTCGCCTATCGCGTGCTGCCGCTCTCGGCGCTGCCCGAGGTCGACTATCCGACGATCCAGGTCGTGACGCTCTATCCCGGCGCGAGCCCGGACGTCATGACATCGTCGGTCACCGCACCGCTCGAGCGCCAGTTCGGGCAGATGCCGGGCCTGAACCAGATGTCGTCGACGAGCTCCGGCGGCGCGTCTGTGATCACGCTTCAGTTCAGTCTCGAGCTGTCGCTCGACGTCGCCGAGCAGGAAGTGCAGGCCGCGATCAACGCGTCCGGCAATTTCCTGCCGGTCGACCTGCCGAACCCGCCGATCTACAACAAGGTCAATCCGGCGGACACGCCGATCATCACGCTCGCGCTGACGTCGCAGACGCTGCCGCTGCCCAAGCTCGAGGACCTCGCCGACACGCGGATCGCGCAGAAGATCTCGCAATTGCCCGGCGTCGGACTCGTGAGCATCAGCGGCGGCCAGCGTCCCGCCGTGCGGATCCAGGTCAACCCCGGCGCTCTGGCCGCCTACGGATTGTCGCTGGACGATGTGCGCACGTCGATCGCGAACGCCAACACCAACCAGGCCAAGGGCAGCTTCGACGGCCCCACGCGCGCGTCCACCATCGACGCCAACGATCAGCTCAAAACGGCGGACGAATACCGGCAGATGATCATCGCGTACCGGAACGGCGCGCCGGTCCGCGTCGCCGACGTCGCCTCGACCGTCGACGCCGCCGAGAATTCGCGCCTCGCCGCATGGGCGAACCGCACGCCGGCCGTCATCCTCAACGTCCAGCGGCAGCCGGGGACCAACGTCATCGAAGTCGTCGACCGCGTCAAGGCTCTCCTGCCCCAGCTGCAGGGTTCGCTGCCGGCCGCGGTCGACGTGACGCTGCTCACCGACCGCACGGTGACGATCCGCGCGTCCGTGCGCGACGTGGAGTTCGAGCTGCTGCTCGCCGTGGCGCTCGTCGTGATGGTCATCTACCTGTTCCTGCGCAACGTCCCGGCAACGCTCATCCCGAGCGTCGCGGTCCCGCTGTCGCTGGTCGGCACGTTCGGCGTGATGTACCTGGTCGGGTTCTCGATCAACAACCTCACGCTGATGGCGCTGACGATCGCCACCGGCTTCGTCGTCGACGACGCGATCGTCGTGATCGAGAACATCGCCCGCTACATCGAGGCCGGCGATTCGCCGCTGGAGGCGGCGCTCAAGGGCACGCAGCAGATCGCGTTCACGATCATATCGCTGACGTTCTCGCTGATCGCCGTGCTGATTCCGCTGCTCTTCATGGGCGATGTGGTTGGCCGGCTCTTCCGCGAATTCGCGATCACGCTGGCGGTGTCGATCCTGATCTCGGCGGTCGTGTCGCTGACTTTGACGCCCATGATGTGCGCGAAGCTGCTGCGGCACACGCCTCCCGAAAAGCAGGGCCGGTTCTACCGATGGAGCGGCGACGTCTTCGAACGCGTGATCGCCCGTTACGGCCAGATGCTGAACTGGGTGCTGGACCGCCAGGGTGCCACGCTGATCGTCGCCGTTCTGACGCTCGTGTTCACGGTCGTCCTGTATGTCGTGATACCCAAGGGCTTCTTCCCCGTGCAGGACACCGGCGCCATCCAGGGCATCTCCGAGGCGCCGCAAACCATCTCGTTCGCGTCGATGGCGGAGCGGCAGCAGGCACTGGCGGCCGTCGTGCTCGACGACCCGGCGGTCGCAAGCCTGACTTCGTTCATCGGCGTCGACGGCACTAACGCCACGCTCAACAGCGGGCGGATGCTCATCAACCTGAAGCCCCGCGGCGTGCGCCAGCGCGACCGAGATTATCCGGCGCCTGCAGCCGAAGCTCGCGCAGGTGGAAGGCATTTCGCTGTTCATGCAGCCGGTGCAGGACCTGACGATCGAGGACCGCGTGAGCCGCACGCAATACCAGTTCACCGTCGAGGCCGTCGATGCGCAGGACCTGGCCAAGTGGGTGCCGCAGTTCACCGAGCGCCTCAAGCAGGTTCCGCAGCTCGCGGACGTGGCGAGCGATTTCCAGGACGGCGGCCTGCAGGCCTACGTCGAGTTCGACCGGGCGACGGCGAGCCGCCTCGGCATCACGCCCGCCGCCATCGACAACGCGCTCTACAATGCGTTCGGGCAGCGCCTGGTGTCGACGATCTTCACGCAATCCAATCAGTACCGCGTCGTGCTCGAAGTCCAGCCGGAATTCCAGCGGGGGATTGGCGCGCTCGACAACGTCTATGTTCCGTCGACGGTGACGGGGCAGCCCACGCAGCAGGTGCGACTCTCCACGATCGCGAAGGTCAGCGAGAGACTCACGCCGCTGTCGATCAATCACATCGGACAGTTCCCGGCCGCGACGATCTCGTTCAACCTGGCGCCCGGCGCCTCGCTGGGCGACGCCGTCAAGTCGATCGAGTCCGCCAAGAGCGCGCTTGGCCTGCCCGCGAGCGTTCAGATCAATTTCCAGGGCGCCGCGCTCGCGTTCAGGGCGTCGCTCGACAATGAGCTGTGGCTGATCCTCGCGGCGATCGTCACCATGTACATCGTGCTCGGGATCCTCTACGAGAGCTTCATCCACCCGATCACGATCCTGTCGACGCTCCCGTCCGCGGGCGTCGGCGCGCTCCTCGCGCTCATGCTGTCGGGCAACGACCTCTCGGTCATCGCGATCATCGGCATCATCCTGCTCATCGGGATCGTGAAGAAGAATGCCATCATGATGATCGACTTCGCGCTCGATGCCGAGCGCAACGAGGGGATGGCCCCGCGTGCCGCCATCTTCCAGGCGTGCCTGTTGCGCTTCCGGCCGATCATGATGACGACGATGGCCGCGATCCTCGGTGCATTGCCGCTGATGATCGGCTGGGGCGAAGGATCGGAGCTGCGGCATCCGCTCGGCATCACGATGGTCGGCGGGCTCATCTTCTCGCAGGCGCTGACGCTGTTCACGACGCCGGTGATCTACCTCGCGTTCGACGCGCTCGCCCGCCGCGTCGATTCCGGGCGTGGCAGGCGCGCGGTGCCGCGCGATTCGCACGCTGCGGGGGATTGAGCCCGTGATCAACCTGTCGGCGCCCTTCATCGATCGTCCGGTCGCGACGACGCTGCTGACCTTCGGCGTCGCGCTGGCCGGTGCGATTGCGTTCCGGCTGCTTCCGGTCTCGCCGCTGCCGCAGGTCGACTATCCGACGATCTCGGTGCAGGCCTCGCTGCCCGGCGCAAGCCCGGAAACGATGGCGGCCACCGTGGCCACGCCGCTCGAGCGCTCGCTCGGGCGGATTGCCGACATCACCGAGATGACGTCGTCGAGTTCGCTCGGCTCGACGCGCATCACGCTGCAGTTCGACCTGTCACGCGACATCGACGGCGCCGCACGCGACGTGCAGGCAGCCATAAACGCGGCGCGCAACCTGCTGCCTTCGGGACTGCCGAGCAATCCGACCTACCGCAAGGTCAACCCCGCCGATGCGCCGATCATGATCCTCGCGCTCACCTCTGCGACGATGACGCAGGGGCAGATGTACGACGCCGCGTCGACGATCCTCGCGCAGAAGCTGTCGCAGGTGACCGGCGTCGGGCAGGTCAGCGTCGGCGGCAGCTCGCTTCCAGCCGTTCGCGTCGAACTGAACCCGGCGGCGCTGAACAAGTACGGCGTCGACCTCGAGCAGGTACGCGCGACCCTCGCCGCCGCAAACGCGAACCGGCCCAAGGGCGCGGTCGAGGAGGGCGACCGGCATTGGCAGATCTACGCCAATGATCAGGCGAAGACCGCGGCCGAATACCTGCCGCTGATCGTGTCCTACCAGAACGGCGCCGCGATCCAGCTCTCCGATGTCGCCACCGTCGTCGACTCGGTGCAGGACGTGCGCAACGCCGGCATGGCCAACGGCAAGCCCTCGGTGCTCGTCATCATCTACCGCCAGCCCAATGCCAACATCATCGAGACCGTTGACCGCGTCACCGCCCTGCTGCCTTCGTTGCGCGCCTCGATTCCGAACACGATCGACCTCACGCTGGCGATGGAGCGCACGACGACGATCCGCGCGTCGCTGCGCGACACCGAGCGCTCGCTTTCCATTGCGGTCGTGCTGGTGATCCTGGTCGTGTTCCTCTTCCTGCGCAACGGACGCGCGACCCTGATTCCGAGCGTCGCCGTGCCGGTGTCGCTGATCGGCACGTTCGGCGTCATGTATCTGTTCGGCTTTTCGGTCAACAACTTCACGCTGATGGCGCTGACGATCGCCACGGGCTTCGTCGTCGACGACGCGATCGTCGTGCTGGAAAACACGTCGCGCCACATCGAGGCCGGCATGGAGCCCTTCGCGGCGGCGCTGCAGGGCGCGCGCGAGGTCGGGTTCACGGTGCTGTCGATGAGCCTGTCGCTGATCGCCGTGTTCATCCCGATCCTGCTGATGGGCGGAATCGTGGGCCGCCTCTTCCGCGAATTCGCGATCACACTGTCGGTCGCGATCCTCGTCTCGCTCGCGGTGTCGCTGACGACCACCCCGATGATGTGCGCGCGGCTCCTGCGGCCAAAGTCGGAGCGCAAGTCGGGCCGCATCGGCGCGTGGAGCGAGCGGATCTTCGGAGCCCTCGTCAGCGGATACCGGCGCAGCCTCGAGTGGGGCCTGCGGCACGGCGTGTTCGTCATGCTCGTTCTGCTGGTGACCGTCTGCCTCAACGTGTATCTCTACGTCACCATACCCAAGGGCTTCTTCCCGCAGCAGGACACCGGGCGGCTGACCGGCAACATCCAGGCCGACCAGAGCATTTCGTTCCAGGCGATGCGCGTGAAGCTCGCCGATTTCATGAGAATCGTCGGGGAGGATCCGGCCGTGCAGAACGTCGTCGGATTCACCGGCGGCGCGCAGCGCAACTCCGGCTTCATGTTCGTCGCGCTGAAGCCGCTGACCGAGCGCAAGGAGTCCGCGGACCAGGTGATCGCGCGGCTGCGGGTCAAGCTTTCCAAGGAACCCGGCGCCAGCCTCTTCCTGCAGCCGGTGCAGGACATCCGCATCGGCGGCCGCGCGAGCAACGCGCAGTACCAGTACACGCTGCAGGGGGACGACCTCGCCGAGCTCCGCGCGTGGGAGCCCAGGATCCGGGCGGCGCTGAACGGGCTGCCCGAGCTCGCCGACGTCAATACCGATGCGCAGGACAAGGGTCTGCAGACATCGCTCGTGATCGACCGCGACGCCGCGGCGCGGCTCGGCGTGACGCCGACCATGATAGATGCGACGCTGAACGACCTGTTCGGCCAGCGACAGGTGTCGACGATCTACGCCCAGCTCAACCAGTATCACGTGGTGATGGAAGCCTCCCCCGAGTACTGGCAGGCGCCGGAAACGCTGAAGACCGTCTATGTGAGCACGCCGGCCGGCGCCCAGGTGCCGCTGTCTGCGTTCGCCACCTACGCCCCGACCAACACGGCGCTGGGCGTCAACCACCAGGGCCAGTTCGTCGCGTCGACGATCTCGTTCAACCTTCCGCTCGACGTGTCGCTGTCGCAGGCGACGCGGGCGATCGACGACGCGATGCTGCGGCTCGGCGTGCCCGATTCCGTGCACGGCAGCTTCCAGGGCAGCGCTCGCGCGTTCCAGGCATCCCTCAACAGCCAGCCGTGGCTGATCCTCGCCGCCGTCCTGACCGTCTACATCGTGCTGGGCGTGCTCTACGAGAGCTATGTGCACCCGATCACGATCCTGTCGACGCTGCCTTCCGCCGGGGTCGGCGCGTTGCTCGCGCTGAAGCTGTTCAATACCGATTTCTCGATCATCGCGTTCATCGGCGTCATCCTGCTGATCGGCATCGTGAAGAAGAACGCCATCATGATGATCGACTTCGCGCTCGACGCCGAGCGCACGCGGGGAATGACGTCGCACGACGCGATCCTCGAGGCCTGCCTGCTGCGCTTTCGCCCGATCATGATGACCACGATGGCGGCGATGCTGGGCGCGCTGCCGCTGGCGCTGGGCGCGGGGGACGGCGCCGAAATGCGCCGCCCGCTGGGGATCGCGATCGTCGGCGGGCTCCTTTTCAGTCAGCTGCTGACACTCTATACGACGCCGGTCGTCTATCTGTATCTCGACCGGTTCCGGCTCTGGGCAACGCGCGCACGCGAGCGTCGCGCGCATGCGCCGGTGCCGGTGGCGCAGGCCCGGTGACTCCCACGAAGG
>Ga0265330_10000940_pt1 | contig 17953 bp, 17 predicted proteins | sample 41919metaG_FD_202083 | JGI IMG/M metagenome (GOLD analysis project Ga0265330, IMG submission 202083) | Rhizosphere microbial communities from Carex aquatilis grown in University of Washington, Seatle, WA, United States - 4-19-19 metaG | ecosystem: Host-associated > Plants > Roots > Rhizosphere... | reverse complement strand
GGAATGATACTAGCCTACTTCTGAGCCTACTCGTAGTGCGTCCACAGGCGCAGAACCTTCACGATCTTTGGCTTGTCCAGTACCTGATACACGAGTCGGTGCTTGATGTTGATCCGCCTGCACAGCGCACCGGCAAGATCCCCGACCAGCTTCTCGTACGGGGGCGGGTTCTGGTAGGGATTCTCGGCCAGGACTGCGAGCAACTGCTCAGCCTTCGGCCGAAGCCCTGCGGCAGCCAGTTTCTTGGCGTCCTTGACGGCCTGCGCTGTGAAATAGACCTGCCACTTCACCAGAGCAGTTCCCGGCGGCAGGCGCGCAGCGGCGTCTTGAGCCCTTTTCGAATCGACTCGCGCATGCCCTTCACCGACAACAAGTACAGTGTCTCCTGAATTGCCGACCAGTCCTCTTGAGACAGCAGCACGGCGCCACCGCGCTTGCCGGCGATGAGGACCGGCTCATGCGAAGCGTTGGCCTCGTCAACTAAGCTGTATAGGCGCCTGCGAGCCTCGGTGGCGGTGATAGTGGTCATATCAGTCTCGGTACCTGCAAAAGTACGTGATTGCGTACGCAAGGGCAAGCCCGGTCGGCGCAGGCCGGTCAGCACCGGCCTCGGCTCCGCGGTATTGGGGGAAAGCGTCACTCATTCTCGATGGCGTGCGCGATCTGGTGGGGCTTGACGAAGTGAACGCGCGTCTTGCCCACCTTGGTGTCGGGGTGTTCGCGGGAGTTCACCACGAAGAAGCGCCGGGGGGCGTAGGCATCGATGAAGCTCATGGCAGAGCGGTCGAGTCGGCCGCGGCTGTCGCCGGCCTTGACTTCGACAGCATCGATGCGCCCCTGCCGTTCGATGACCAGATCGACCTCGGCGCCGGACTTGCTGCGCCAGTAGCGGAGATCGTCCAGCACCGGCCCAAGCGACTTGCATATCTCGCCGAATACGAAGTTCTCGGCGAGAGCGCCGTGATCCGGCCGCAATTCAGGCGCGGCAAAGCCACCGAACAAACGGTTGCGTACGCCGTTGTCTAGGAAGAAGACCTTGGGTGCGCTGGTGATCTCGGCGCGTTTGCCGCCCACGAACGGCCTGACCAGGCGAAGGATGTGCGCGTCCGCGAGTAGGCTGGCGTACTCGCGCGCGGTTTCCACTGACACGCCCGCCACGGCAGCCCATTCCGAGTAGTTGCACAGATTGCCGATCTGCGACGCCGCCAGTTCCAGCACCTTGCGAAAGGCGGCAGGGTTGCGCACCTGGAACCTGTCCGAGGCGTCTCGGATAACGAAGGCTTCGACTAGGCCGGTGAGTGCGGTCTCCGGCGTGTCCGAGGTGAACACCGTGGGGTAGCCACCGAAGCGCGTGAGCTTGTCGGTCAGCTCGTCGAGAGAGTGCTCGCGCAGCGCGGGAGGGACGGTGGCCGTCGCGGCCAGTTCGGCCAGCGAGAAGGGGAGCAGCAGGTGGCGCTGGGCACGGCCTGCCAGCGATTCGCGGGTGCGCGCATCGAGATCGAAGGACGAGCTTCCGGTTGCGAACAGGGGCCGTCCGATGTGCCGATCAACTAGTCCTTTGAGAAACAGGCCCGCCTCCGATAGCCGCTGGACTTCCTCGAAGAACACGGCCGCACCTTGCGGGAGGAGATCATCCAGAGCCCTGGCGAACAGAGCGGGGGACTTGAGAGCATCGCGCAGCGCCAGCTCGTCGCAGTTGACGTACAGAAAGGGCTGGCCCCGGTCGAGCAGGGTCTTCCAGATCAGGGTGGACTTGCCCGCCTGCCGTGGGCCCACGACCAAGCACACGCGCTGGCTCGCGGTCAGTCGCGTGCGGCGCGCGACATAGGCCGCCGGCACGAAGCGATGCGCGGACGGGCTGGAGCTGCCCGCCAGCCATGGGTTGTCCGCCAGGAGAACCTGAAGGGCCGAGTCTGGGATTGCAGACACTAATAGAAGTTAGCAGGGATAAGCTCTGGAGGCAATGGAGACTGGCATGGTCTGGGATTTCTTGACCAGCTGGGCCTCCCCCGGCTGCATCCGCAAAAACTTCGCCGAACCGTGATGATCGATGCGGTGTCCGCGTAGCGTGCAAAGGCCCCCGATTGAAAATGCCCGTCCCACTTGAATGAGGCTGCGAGGCGCAAAGATGGGCCGGCGCAAAGACGGCCGCTGCCTCGCCTAGTCAAAAACAATCTGCGGCACGGGCCCGGCGCTTGGCGGCACCACGATGGTGAGACACGTGGTTTGGGCCACCCACCTGAAGACGTTGTACCAAAACTGAGGTACGGTGTACGAAGTCATCGGGGTGTAACCAACGCACTGTGCGTACTTGACAGCATCGTCATACTGCGGATCCGGCGTCAAACCCCATTGGCTGGTGTGGGTCACCCACTCGTCGCCCCAGGCAAAGACCCGGCCTTTGCCAACGACTTTCGCCACACCAGCGATGTTGGACTGAGCAGCGGTATCGACGCTGTTCGTCCCCACGACTTGGCAGTCCGAGCCCGGGCACGTGATCGAGCGCCCCATGGAAACGCCAACCTTGCCCAGATGCCTCGTGATGTCGGGAACCAAACTGTTCCAGTTGTCGAATGCAATCGAACCTTGGGCGCAATAGCAAAGCGGTCCCCATGTGGAGGTGCTGGGACAGTCGTTGCTGGTGTAGGTACTGTCCGCATCGTAAGTGATGCCGAAGGGAGTGAGCAATGTGTTGACCGGCTGGACCTCGGACAAGTTGCTTCCATAACCGGACATCGCGATGATTGCGCCGCCTTTGTTCGTGACCCAATCTTGCAAAGCTGCGGCATCGTCAGTGCCGTACACCCAAGGCGGAACATTCTCGTTGTCCTCCAGGGCCTGCAGGATAATGACGTCGTAGTTGCTGAGAGCCAAGCCCGTGATGTGCGTGAACGTCGGCAGCATCTGCATGGTTGCAGTGCCCTTGGTGTTGCTGTTCATGAACGCCTGAAAGGCGTCGCTATTGTCGGTGCTGCCGCTGATCGCGCCGTAGGGCCGCCCCAACGACAGAATGCGCACCGGCGAGCAGAGAGTGCAGACACCGGCATCGTCACACTGATTCGCGCCGCCCGCGCCACCACCTCCGTCCACTGCGCCGGCGCCACCGGCGCTCGCCGGCACATCTGCCGGGAGATATGGAAAAGCATCAGGGGACCCACCTGTTCCGCCGGCGCCCGGAGAGCTGCCGGTGGTACTGACCCCACCGTCGGGAACAGTGTTGGCATCCATCTGGTTCGGCTTCACGCAGGTTTGTGCGCTCGTGCAGAGCTGACCATAGGGGCAGTCGACATCAATCTGACACTGCTTGCGGCACTTTTGATCTACGCCGCATATGAGCGCTGCCGGGCAGTCGTGATTGTAAATACAATACGTCTCGCCCGGAAGCTGACACACCATCGACTGGTCGCTGGAGGTGATGCAACTTTCCCCTGCGGGGCAGTCCGCCGATGTGTGGCAGGCGGCGTGACACTTACCCCAGGTGCACACCAGACCCTGGTTGCAATCACTGTTGAGGATGCAGGTGCCGCCCACGTCGATCCTTTTCGACCCGCTGCAGGCGGTCGCAAGCCACGCTGAAACGACGATCAAGCCAACAACGCGCGATACGGACATTCAATCCTCCAATTTGATTCTTACGTCCAGAAAGACTGACCAGGCGAAGGTATCATAGTGGGCCTGTCGTTAGCGATTTACAGACCCTGGGCCAAAGTCCATCGTGTGCCGGACGTGGCGAACTCGCACGCGGGCGCGCGTTCGATCTTGCCTTCCACGCATGCTCGCCCCTCCGAAGGCGCCCGGACGACGACATGCCGGCGCGGCACTGCCGACCAGCGCTATTGCTGGGTGACGGCTGGGATGTCCAGGTCTTCCCACACCGGGGTCGTGTTCACGGTCGTGGAATCCTGGGTCCACGGGTAGACTGCGGGATACGTCGTGGTGCTACCGCTGCCGTCCACCACGATGGCGGTCATGTAGAGCTGCGAGACGACGACATGCCGGCGCGGCACTGCCGACCAGCGCTACTGCTGGGTGACGGCTGCGATGTCCAGGTCTTCCCACACCGGGGTCGTGTTCATCGTCCGCGTTGGCATCCATGATTCCGCGGCGTTGCTGCTGCATCACCACCGCCTCGCGGGCCGAGAAAATTCCCTTCTGGTGGCAATAGGGATCGGCATCGCGCAGGTTTTCGATCATCGCCAAGCGCATGGTTTCGGGCGCACGAAACCCGAAGGCGCCGGGATTGCCGATGTTCAGCTTCACGATCTCGTGCCCCGCCTTTTCCGGCTCGGCCGCCCGACGCGCCAGCGGACCACGGATCTCGTAGCGAACATTGGCAAGTTGGGAGCTGGCATGAATTCTCGTCGGGGACATTGTGACTTCGGCGGAAATCTCCCAAAAATTAGCGCCGCGCGCCAGATCTTGTGCCGAGGACGCGGGAACTGATGCCGCGTTCAGCCACCCGAGGCTAGCGCTGGATGACAGTCGTATCGGCCATCTGGAAACAGCCCGAGCCGTCGCCCGCCACCCAACGGAACACGTTGTACCAGAACTGGGGAATGGCGTAGATTTTGTCCGCTGTGCGGGGTGCGCATTGGTCCTTGCCTATGTAGAGCGGATCCCCGGCCCACTGGCTGGTGTAGGTGACCCACTCGTCGGCCCAGGCCAAGACCCGGCCAGCGCCGACCTGTTTGTGAACGCCAACGAAAGTGTTGGTCTGCCACGTGCCCATGACCTGGCAATCGGCGCAAGTAATGGGGCGGCCCATGGAGACGCCCACCTGGCGATCCGTCGAATTAAGATTGTCGACCAGCGGGCTGTCCGAGGCATTCCAACCGCCAAACGGAATCGACCCGTCGGCGCAGTAGCACATGTTGTCGGTACAGTCGCTCTGAACGAAAATATCCGGGCTCGGTTGGTAGGAAATCCCGAATGGCGCTAGCAATTGATTGACCGGATCGACCTCCTGCGACTGCGAGCCATAGCCGCTCATCGTAATGAGGCCGCCGCCTTTGTTCACCCAGTCAGACAGAGCACTGACCTCGTCACTGGTGAAAGTCCAGAAGCCAGTGTACTCACTGTCCTCAAGTGCCTGGAGAATGACGACGTCGTATTTCTTCAAGAAATCCGCGGTCAGCGTGAAATTCCTCGGCGACCCGACCACGTTTCCGAACATGGCCATTGTGGCCGTGCCCTTGGTCTGCGTGTTCATGTATAGCTGAAAGGCATCGGTGTTGTCACCGGTACCGCTCTGGTTGCCGTAGTGGGCGACCTTGCCCAGTGACGCGATGGTCAGACACTGACAGTTGCCGGCATCGTCACACTGATACGTGCCGCCGACGCCACCGCCTCCGTCCACTGCACTGGCGTCGGTTCCGCTCGCAATGACCCCCGTACCTCCAGCCCCAGCTATTGCACCAGCGCTGGCAATCCCGCCGGCACCGCCGGAACCCATGCACCCGATGCCGGGACAGGGCAAAGGCTCGCTGCCAGCGCCTGCAGTACCCGAAACACCACCTGCGCTGCCGGCCCCTCCGGTGCTGGAAACGCCAGCGGCGCTACCTGGAACGTCTTGAGAAGCATCAGAATCGATTACGTGCGAACCAGAAGTGCCGGCGGTACCTGGAGCGCCACCTGTGCCACCTGCGCCTCCATCGCGCACAATCGGGGCGCTATTCAGATCGACGCAAATCTGCTCGCTCGTGCAAATCTCGCCGTAGAGGCAATCGATATCTACCTGACACTGTTTGCGGCATTTCTGATCCACGCCGCAAATGAGCCCTGTTGGGCAGTCGTGATTGTAGATGCAATACATTTCGCCGGGGAGCTGACAGACGTTCGATTGGTCGCTGGACGTGACGCAAACTCCACCCGCGGGGCAGTCGGCCGATGTGTGGCAGGCGTCGTGGCACTTGCCCCATGTGCACACCAAACCCTGGTTGCAGTCGCTGTTGAGGATGCAGGTGCCGCCGACGTTGATCTTCATCGGCGAAGTGCACCCAGCCGCAAGCCACGCCAAAACGATCGTCAATTCAAGAATGCGCTGCCGCGATGCAACCATTTCAGTCCTCCAAGACCTCTTCCGTTCGGCTTACCGCAAGAACGGCGGATGAGAAGGTATCACATGCTGAGTAGCCTCAGCCCTTGAAATTGGCCGGCTGGGCGGGAGGAGGCCATTGTCCTACAGTCCAAGGAGCGCGGCCTCGTTCGCGCGCACCCAATCGCAGTCAACGGCCCCGGCGTCTGCAGCTGACACCTTGACCATGACGAAGGTGCTGGCACACACGGCCGGATCGGCGCTCGATTTGGACATCAGGTAGAGGTTCTTGATGCTGGCCGGGTCAGACTCGATGACCGACTGGTCCGACTCGTAGGTCATTCCGCCCTCGATCCGCTCCGCAGCCACCGCCACGCCGTGAAGCGTGGTCACTTGCCTTTGCACGCTCATGAGGCTGCCCGAGAGAAGACTGCCAGTCAGGTTGACGGTGAGGCCAGGAAAACCGTCGTTGTCGATGTCGACCACGCGTGGATCGTTGGGATCCGTGGGCAAAGCGTCGCAGGCCGGGTCAGCCAGGTTCGCACCCGCAACCTCGATCGCGGTGGAAAGCACGAGTTCCAGCTGGCCTGAACCATTGTCAGCAAAGGTTCCGCTGCGCTGGATCGGAAATGGAGTATGCGCCCAGGCATCCGGAACGACCACCTTGGCCGGGTTGGCAGAGTCGTCGTTCTGGATTCGGTCGCAGTAGTGGCCGGCAACGGCGACGTCGTTCCCGGTCTGGCTGACCTGGACCAAGACCACGCCGATGGACTTGGCGTTGAATGGATTCGTGTAGGTCGGTGCCGTGACGATTTGTGCCCCAATGGTCTCTAGCACCCAGATGCCTGACAGATCCGTCACCGAGGGAAGAGCGGGGGTGCTAGTGCAGAGCGAAGGCCGCACCATGCTGTTGTCGACGCACAGAACGGCGGTCCCACCGCTATCTCCGCCCACTGCCAGAGCTGCATCAGAATTCGAACCGCCGCCCGAGCCTCCCGCGCTGACAACGCCCCCGGTGCTACTCGACACATCTGCCGGCAGATCTGGGGAAGCATCAGGGGTGGAACTGAGCACACCGCCTGCGTCCGGCACACTGCCGCTGCCGCTGGTGCCACCGGCGCTCGCCGGCACATCTGCCGGGAGATATGGAAAAGCATCAGGGGACCCACCTGTTCCGCCGGCGCCCGGAGAGCTGCCGGTGGCACTGACCCCACCGTCGGGAACAGTGTTGGCATCCATCTGGTTCGGCTTCACGCAGGTTTGTGCGCTCGTGCAGATCTGGCCATAGGGGCAGTCGACGTCAACCTGACACTGTTTGCGGCATTGCTGGTCCATGCCGCAAATGAGCCCCGCCGCACAGTCGTGGTTATAGATACAATACGTCTGGCCCGGAAGCTGACACACGCTCGATTGGTCGCTGGAGGTGACGCAGGCTTCGCCCGCAGGGCAGTCCGCCGATGTGTTGCAAGCCACGTGGCACTTGCCCCAGGTGCACACCAGGCCCTGGTTGCAATCGCTGTTGAGGACGCAACTGCCACCCACATCGATCTTCTTCGCAGAACCACACCCGGACACGAGCCACGCCAGAACGGCTATCAAACCAATAACGCGCGATACGGACATTCAATTCTCCAAAGTGATTCTTGCGTCCAGAAAGACTGACCAGGCGAAGGTATCATGGTGGGACTGTCGTTGGCGATTTACAGACCCTGGGCCAAGGTCCATCGCGTGCCCGACGTGGCGAACTCGCACGCTGGCGCGCTTTCGATCTTGCCTTCGGCCCATACTCGCCCCCCGAAGGCGCTCGGACGACGACATGCGGGCGCGGCGCAGCCGACATGCGCTACTGCTGAACGACGGTTGGGATGTCCAGGTCTTCCCAAACCGGGGTCGTGTTGACGGTTGTGGGATCCTGGGTCCACAGGTAGACGGCGGGATACGTCGTGATGGTACCGCTGCCATCCACCACGATGGCGGTCATGTAGAGCTGCGAGACGTAGACCAGGCGAGCCTGGTAGCTGCTGGTGACGGGCGAAATGTCAGCGCGGTTGGAGGAGAAGACGGCCCAGTAGTAGGTCTTGCCGCCGAAAGCCGGCGCGGACGGCGACCACTTGCAAAGTGATTGTTGACGCCTGGGCTGGTTTTACTGCTGCACGTGGAGGGACTGTTGGCCTTCAAGCGGGCAAGGATACCGCCCTTGGATGGAATCACAAAGATCTCGGCGTGCGGATTGGCGTACATCACCTGGAGCGAAGCCACTCGATTGTAGAGCAGGAACTGATCGTCGGGCGAAAGGGCCGGATAGTACTCTTCCCACGCCGGACCAGCAGCGCCGCGCCCACGCGCGTAGCCCGCAGGCCGAGCAGTGTTGAACGCAGCGCCGAATCGGCCAAATTGCCGTGACCGACCAGCAACGCCAGCGCCACGGCTCCACCCAGGAGCACGAGCAGGACCACGTAGGTGAGCGCGATCTTCATGGATCAATACAGTCCCAGGTACCGCGGCAACAGGCCCTTTGCGGGATCGCTGTTCAAAGAAGCCAGCTCGGCAGGGGGCGAGACAGTCACGTCGAACACATGCAGCTTGGGCGATTGCGGATTGGCGTCGCCCAGAAACAGGCGCTGCGCAGCCGGGTCGAAGACCAGACCTCCCAGCACCCAGGCGCTGCTGGCGTCGAGCACTTTCTGCGGCACGCCCCGTGCGAAATCGAACTGCCACAGTTGATCGGGTGCTGTGCCTGAAAAGTCGCCGGTCACGATGATGAAGGCGAGGGTGGAGCTCACCACCGCGAGGTCAGCGAACGAGAGGGGGCGGCCAAAGGCCGCGGCCATCAGAGGCGCTACGGTAGCCGGCGACACCGAAGTGTCGATAAGCGCCACGCCCGAGGAGTTGATCTGATCGGCGCCGTCGCTGAAGAACCCTGAGCAAGCCACAGCCAGCGCCCCCTGCTGTCCAGGCACCGGGACGATCGCGCTGCACTCTTTGAAGGCGGGCAGATCAATGATCTTGCTGACCGTGTCAGTCGTCGGATCCACGACGACCACGCGGCCTGGCCCGGCCTGGGTGGTCATGTCAGCGCTGAAGTTGTTGAGCGTGACGTAGATCTTGCCGTCGAGAACGCGAGCGCGATCCGGGTTGGGATTGATGCCGACTCCGCCCGCCGCGTAGGGGGCTAGGTCTATGCGGCCGACGGCCTTGCCCAGATCGAGATCCAAGATCAAGAGGTCGCCGCCCTCGTCGAGATCCGACGGGTCAGCCGTGGGACTGGAGTTGGTCATGTAGCGAGTCACGTAGAACTTGTTGGGCGACACGGCCACCACGTCGTGCGGGAAGGCCTTGAATCCAGTGCCGACGCTCAACTGTCGGACGACAGTGCAGTCCGTGGGATTCAGCCAGACCAGCGCGCTGTTGAGGCTGTCGATGAGGACCAGGGGATGGCCGGGCAAAGGCGCGCTGGGCAGCACCACGCCCCCAGAAAGTGCCTGCGAAAGTTGCGGCGCCACACTGCCCGAGTTGAGGCAGTTGTCGTGCACCAGCGTGCCCGTCGCCGGGTCGACGAGTGAAAGTAGCGACGAGGTGTAGTCGCTGCTGCCGTGGATGACGGCCAACCCGGCTGGGCCGGCGCTAGCGGAGTCGGTGGCTTCCCCTGTACCGCCGGTTCCTCCGAAGCTGGAAACGCCCGCGGCGCTCGTGCTGCCACCCGTTGCTGTCGATCCACCTGTCGTGGCTGTACCGGCAGGGGCCGTGCCACCCGTGCCTGCGCCCCCCGTACCGTTGATGGGAACATCCGGCTGAGCACCGGGGACGTCTGGCACCCCGGCATCACCAGTGGCACCACGGCCGCCAGAGCCCGAAGCACCACTGGTGCCATTGACGCCACCTGCGCCACCAGCACTGGCGACGCCACCGTCGAGCACAAACGGGCTGTGGTTCAGCTCGACGCAGGTCTGTTCGCTCGTGCAGATCTGCCCATAGGGGCAGTCGACATCAACCTGACACTGTTTGCGGCATTTCTGATCCACGCCGCATATGAGCCCTGTTGGGCAGTCGTGATTGTAGATGCAATACATTTCGCCAGGAAGCTGACAGACGTTCGATTGGTCCTTGGAGGTGACGCAACTTTGCCCCGCGGGACAGTCAGCCGATGTGTGGCAAGCATCGTGGCACTTGCCCCAGGTGCACACCAAACCCTGGTTGCAGTCGCTGTTGAGGATGCAGGTGCCACCTACGTCGATCTTCATCGGCGAAGTGCACCCAGACGTGAGCCAGAGCAAAACGATCGTCAGACCGGGAACGCGCCATGCGGACATTTCAATCCTCCAAGTGTGCTTTCAGCATGCAAAAGAAGCGATAAACGAAAGTATGACAATGGCCCTGTCGTCTGGTCGGCCACGATAGTGACGTCACCATCGCCGCTGTCCCGAGGTGACGACTCCTCGACTTCGCAGTATGAGCCAGCAACCATGTGTACGAAGATGCGCAGACCCTCGCCCTGTGGCCTGCCGTCAGACGCGAAATGAAGCACAGCGGAAGGTGCATGGTCAGCACGCATTCTCTGATGGGTGAGATGTTCGCAGCGCCGATCTCTACTTCTTCACAATGACGATGGCATTGGGCCCGCTGCCCGATGGCACGGAGGGCTGGGCCATGGGCGTGAGTGTGCCGGTCGCGCCGATGGTGTACTGAAGAACCGTGCTGCCGGGGTAGCCACTGGTTGCGTAAAGGTACTTGCCAGAAGAGTCGATGGCGACATTCGCGAAATACGTGGTTGCCGCCAGCGTGGCGGGGCTCATCGGCGTGAGGACCCCATCAGCGCCGACGGTGTATAGCGAGATGGCCGCTGCGGCGTTGGCGTTGACCACATAGGCGAACTTTCCCGAGGGATCGACCGCGATGGCGCCGGGGTAGGTGTCCGTCGCGACCGAGGCCGGGGTCAGAGGCGAGAGTGCCCCGTTGGCGCCGATGGCGTACTGAAAGACGACATTGTCGAAGTATCCTGCCACATAGAGATACGCGCCCGACGGGTGGACCGTCATGTGGTAGGCGTTGCCGTTCTTGCCGTTGGTTGGAACCGAGGTGGGGGTCATGGGTGACAGTGATCCGTCCGCACCGATGGTGTACTGCGAGACGCTCTTGCCGTCGGCGTTGGCCACGTAGACGTACTTGCCCGAGGGATCGACCACAACGGAAGCGGGAGCGTTGGGATAGCCCTGTTCTGACTTGACCGTGCCGACAAGGGCGAGCGCCCCATCTGCACCAAGAGCGAACTCGGAGACGTCCCCGCTCTGGTTGTTTGCCACGTAGGCGTACTTACCCGAGGGATCGACCACGATGGACACCGGATAGGTCCCAGCCGAGGCCGAGGGCGTTGCCATCGGGGAGAGCGCCCCCGTCGCGCCGATCACGTACTGAGAGATCTTGCCCGCCGGGGTGGGCCTTACGTTGGCCACGTAGACGTACTTGCCGGAGGGGTCCGCCGTGATGTCTTCGGGCGTATCCCCCGCCAGAACCGTAGGCGGGGTCATGGGCACGAGGGTTCCCCCCTCGGCGATCATGTATTGAGAGACGCTGCCGTCATATTGATTGGCAACGTAGGCATAGCCCACGACAACGATCGCCGTCCATTGGGCGTACAAGACGACACCGACCGTGCCCAACTGCAGCGTCTGCGCCGGCAGATAGGTCGTTCCTGAGCCGTCCGCCAGCGTGTTCCAACCGGCGAAGGTATACCCGGTCTTCACCAGGTTGCCGGTATTCCCAAGCACCGCAACCGTGGCCCCGGGCTGATAGGTCTGGGCGTCCAACGGAGCGATACCGCCGGTATTCCCGTTGCCCTCATAGGTTACGGCGAAAGTGCCCGTAGCGCCACCGCCCCCCACCACGCCGCTGTCCGGGCCCCCTTTGCTGCTCCCCCCGCTTCCCCCGGTGCTGGCAACGCCGCCTGTGCTGTTCGGCACGTCGACGGAAAGATCTGGAAAGGCATCAAACGTGGAACTGATTGAACTGCCTGTTCCGCCAGTGCCCGAAGCGCCACCGGAGTCACTGACCCCGCCGTCGGGTGGGGTGTTCAAACCCACCTGATTCAACACGACGCACGTCTGGACGTTCGTGCAGATTTGCCCATAGGGGCAATCGACATCAACCTGACAGTGCTTGCGGCATTGTTGATCCACGCCGCACATGAGCCCTGTCGGGCAATCGTGGTTATAGATACAATACGTCTGGCCCGGAAGCTGACACACGTTCGATAGGTCGCTGGAGGTGACACAGGCTTCGCCCGCAGGGCAGTCTGCCGATGTGTTGCAGGCTACGTGGCACTGGCCCCAGGTGCACACCAGGCCCTGGTTGCAATCGCTGTTGAGGATGCAGGTGCCACCCACGTCGATCTTCTTCGACCCGCTGCAGGCGGTCGCAAGCCATGCTGAAACGATCATCAAGCCAAGAATGCGCTGCCAGGATGCGGACATTTCAATCCTCCGAGTATTTGGTCGAGCAAGGCTGCGACGAAGCTATCACAGCGGGGGCGCGGCCGTGGGCTCTGCCTCACCCGCGGCCGACCAGACACATCAGCAAGCCTCGTGCCAGCGCAACTCGTCCCAAGGCGGCTAGGATCTTCGCCGCGAGCCCGCCAGCCGGGTGTCCGAGATTGCACTTGAAGCGCAAGAGCGCGAGAGCCGCTTGCACATGAAGTGCAACGCCTGACTGCACGTCGACTCGCCTGCCGGCGCGAGCGAATCGACGAAAGTTCCCAATGCCTGCCGAATTCTTGGTACAAACGGCCCCGCTCGATCGCTGGTTTGAACTGTCGGTCGAGGAGGCACGGGATCTGCATCAGGTGAGGGCTGGCATGCGAAGCACGTTGAAAATGGTTGTGTTCTTGGGGAGCCTCCTGGGAGTTTTGGCGGCGTCGCGATCCCTGCTCGGGCGTGTCCCTGATCGGGACCCCGCGGGCCAGATACGTTCGGATGCGGGCGCGGAAGATTCGGCCAAGTCGGTGTCCCCCGATGCAGGGGCTGGCCAGATGCTTGGCCCGGCCCCCGCGAACACCCATGTGTCGCCAGTCGATGCAGGGCTTTCAGACATTGCAGCTGCGTCGGTGCACGCGGATGCCATACCGGGTGCGCGTGACACAGCGGACTCGATCTTACAACTCCAAGACGCCGGCGAGGCAGACGGGGAACAGATCATTCAGTCTCATGCGGCGGACCTCCCTGTCGGTGCCGAGTCGTCGAAGCAGGGCGAGGACATGTCAGTCGCCGCCACGGTTGCGCCCGTCTCGCCCAAGCGTTTGCCTATCTTTGGCTTGATGGCTGACATAGGCGTTCCTGATGGTTTCATCGGCTCGCTGGCAATTCGGCCGTGGAAATGGCTGCGCTTCTGCGCGGGGGGCGGTGCCAATGGCATCAGCTACGGCTGGCGCACGGGCATCACTCTGCTGCCTTTTGGACAGGGTCCCTCGGCCAGTCTGGAATACGGCGGCTATCTGGACGGCGACGCCAACGCCATGGCCAAGACGCTCGGGTTCGGTAGCAGCCCGGTCTTGCAAAGGATTGGCTATCAGTACACCAACGCGCACCTGGGGCTGGATTTCGGTTCTCGCAGGTTCGTCTTCTTTCTTCATGGTGGCGTCAGCGTGCTGTGGGGCCAAATCCACAATCTCAATGCCGTCGTCCCCGCCCCGACTGCCAGCGACGCGAGTGTCACGGGAACAACCCAGATGGTCGTGCCGCAGGACCCGAACGCCAGGGTGGTGACACCGTCAGTGAAGCTGGGATTCGTTGTCTACGTCCGGTGAGGTGATACCGATGGCACTTCGACTCTTTTCGATCATTCCGGTGCTGGCCGCGCTGGCCAGCGGCTGCTCACCTTCTTTCGAGGCTAGCCTGCCCGATGTCGAAATCACCCAGCACGGGCTGGTCATGGCCGGAGCGCCCGGGCTGCCCCAGCCCGGCGAAGCCACAGTGACGAGCTCATTCACGATCTCGTCATCCATAGCCGCATGGGCCAAGCGCATGAACTCCAAAGTCTTCATCCACCAAGCGACAGTCACGGCGAGTGGCGGCCTGCCCAACCTCGATTTCATCAAGTCCGCGCTCGTGACGGCGACTGCCCCCTCGATCTCGCAAAGCACGACTGAGATCGCGAGCTACGCCCGGAGCGTGGACGCACAATCAAGCTCATCCATCGAAGGGACCAGGCCGGCACCGATCGACGTCACCCGCCTCTGGTCTGCCGACCAAATGGTGATTAGCCTACGGGTGACGGGACAATTGCCCGAACAGGACTGGATAGTCGACGTGACCTTGAAGTTTTCCGGCGACATCACGTACGACTTCTAGTGATGGCGAGTCCTTCTTTCTCTAACGAAGGCGAGAGCTCGCGAAACGGAAGCAGGTCGACATCGATCCCAGTGGCCCTGGTCACGGCGATTTCGATCGCTGTGGCGAGTGGGCCGCTCACCCCGTCGAGAAACAGGTCCACGTCGCTGTCGCAACAGTCGAGGGTGGACTTCGGCCTTGGTACTGGCGTCGACACATGCCTACATCGCGCAGGTGCCTCCCGTGCAGGTAAAGGGCACGTTGCACGTGTTCCCCGTACAACACGGCTGGCCTCCCATTCCACAGGGTTGGCAGGTGCCCCATCCGCAAGAGGAGAATGTGCACGAACAGATGCTGTACGGAGCACAAGTGTGGTCGGAACAGCAGGCTCCGCCGATTTCGCCACAGCAAGTTCCGCTTTCACAGGTGCCCCCATTCGAGCAGGCGGCGCCGGATGTGCAGCAGGGCTGCCCCGATCCACCGCACGCCGTGCAAGTTCCGGATGTGCATTGAGAGCCGGCACTGCACGTATTGCCGGAGCAGCAGGGGGCACCTGTCCCCCCACAGCAGATGCCGCTTTCACAGGAATAGCCGGTCTCGCATAGGCTGCCGGGACAACACACGTTGCCGCCATAGCCACATGGTTTGCAGGTTCCAGAGCCAGAGTCGCACATCGTGTAGGTCTGCGTGCACGTGCTGCCTCCGCAACAGGCTTGGCCAGATTGACCGCACAGCTTGCAGGTCCCTGACAGACACTGGGTGCCAGACTGTGTGCACGAATTGTTCGCGCAGCATGGCCCGTCCGCGGCCCCGCAACACGTTCCCGACTGGCAGCTTCCAGCCATGCACCCACCGGTGGGTGTTCCAATAGTACCGGCTGGACAACAAGCTTGGCCCTGGCTGCCGCACGCCTGACAGGTGCCAGATGACGAACAGAAGCTCTGCGGCAGGCAGGCCGTGCCGGTCTGGCAGCATGGCTGGTTGATAATGCCGCACGTCTGACAAGTGCCAGACGAACATTGGCTCGAGCCCATGCACGCAGTGCCGGTCTGACAGCACGGTTGCGGGGGATTGCCACACATCTGGCAGGTGCCAGAAATGCATTCGCTGCCCAGCATCGTGCAGGCGGTACCGGTCGGACAGCATGGTTGGTTGAGCATGCCGCAACTCTCGCTGCAGATGCCCGACACACAGACGCTGTTTTGCGCTGTGCAGGCAGTACCCGTCGAACAGCACCGCTTGTCGGGGATGCCGCAGGTCTGGCAGGTGCCAGACAAACACTCGCTGCCCGCCGCCCAGCAGGCGGTGCCGGTCGGACAGCATGGCTGCAAGGCCGAGCCGCACATCTGGCAGGTGCCCGCTATGCACTGCAGCGGCACCGCCCCGCTCAGGCAGGTGTCCCCGCTGCAGCATTGCCCATTGAGCATGCCGCATGCGTTTGGGCTGGAGTCGGGTTCCGCGTCGGGAACAGCCTGCGGCGCGTCCGCGAGGCTGGTCCCCGCATCGGCGGCTGCCAAAGGCGCGTCAGGGGACGAAACCGGCGCAATATCTGCTGAAACAAGATCGTTTGCCCCCACTTCGCGGGATGTGGCGAGCGGCGCGGCCTCTGGCCCGGCCTCGGGACCAACAGGTGCCAGGGGCGTGTCGCTGGCGAGGACGACCAGCAAGTCAGCCAAGAACGCATCGTAGCTTATCCCAGCCTCGGGACCGGTGACCGCAACAGGCGCGTCAGCGACTGAAGCAACCGCCAGGTCGGGCCCGGACGCATCGAATGTGCCTGCATCAGACGAGGCGGCGGAAAGTTGGTTATTTCCATTGACTTCAGTGCTCCACGCGCACACTCCTTGGACGCAGAGTTGTCCACTCACGCAATCGGCGGGCGTATTGCAGCCGCTGCGACAACGCAAGTCGCTTGCACAAATCAGCAGCGGGCCGCAGGGAACGTTCGCCGCGCATTGTGCCTCGGTCAGCGCCAGACACACGGGGTTGCTGCCGACTTTGGTGCATGGCCCGCCGTTAGGACAATCCGCCGAGGTGTGGCAGACGTCGTGGCACTTGCCCATGGTGCATGCCAGGGAGCCAGTGCAGTCACTGTTAAGGATGCACGTGCCGCCGACGTCGATCTTCTTCGTCGAACTGCAGCCAGCGGCCAGCCATACCGAAACGACCATCAAGCCAAGAACGCGCGATGCAGACATTTCAACTCTCCAGCTTCGTTTGTTAGACGGGCGCGGCGAAGCTATCACAGAACGGCTGCCGGGCGTTGTGGCGGTATTGAGCCGCAGCTGTCCGGCAGAGACGGAAAGAAGTGGGCCATCGAGGTCAAGCGCAGCCTGAGCCCGACGGTGGGCCGGGGATTCCACTCCGGCTGCGCCGATCTTCACCCCACGCGCAAGCTGATCGTCTACCCTGGCAACGAACGCTTGCATGTGACCGCGACGCCCTGCCGCTGGCTTCGCTCGCGCGCGAGGTGGCGAAGTCGCCACTCGATCAGCGGGTCAAATCGGCGATGGCCGCGGCGATGTGCGTGCGCAAACCGCTGAGTCCGTCAACCACCGGCTGGCGAATGCGGAGCAATGCCTCGGCCCGCTCGCGCACGAGTGTTGGATCGAGATCGAGCACGTACGCGTTGCGGAAGAAGTGCCGGAATTTTCGCAGCTCGTGCAGTTCGGGGATGGTTGCGCCGGGGACAACGCAGGGACGCAACCCTGGGATCTCCACCTGCATCTGCGCCAGCAGATCGACGTGCCATGTGTTTCCTGCCGGCACCGTCTGGTCGAGCAAGCGTGCGACACGCTCAAGTGCAGTTTCGAGTGCCGTGTACCAGCCATGGAGGTTGACCGCCAGCAGAACCAGCTCCGGCCGCGGCAGGCCGCCCGCAGTCGTCCAGGCTTGCGTGAGTTCGCCAATCTCTCGCCCGCGCGCATCGAGCGCGGCCATGTCGGCATCGAGATCCCTGGTCAAGCGGGTCAGCCGGACCACGACCTCGGGATCAGACACCATGGATGGCGAGCCCTTCCTGTTGAACCCGACGCTGGAACGAAGGCGACAGCCCACGAAACGGAAGCAGGTCGACTTCGACGCCTGTAGCCTTGGTCACAGCGATCTCGATCGCTGTGGCAAGCGGGCCGCTCACCCCGTCGAGAACCAGGTCCACGTCGCTGCGCTCGCCAAAGTCGCCCCAGGCCAGGGAGCCCACCAGCCACGCGTGCGCCTCCGCGGGAAGGTGGCCGCGCACCAGCGCCACGACTTGCTCGCGCACTTCGTCTGCACGCTTCAGCGCCGCTTCACGTGCGCGCGCACTTCGCTGCTGCAGCGTAACCACCGTGTCGTGCGGGCTGGTTGGCATCGCAGACAGGCTGACACAGATCCGAACGGTGCGCAAAATGGCCAGGGACTTCCAGCGCAAGGCCCCAAACCCGCGTGCACGCGAGGTGCAAAGTCGGCCAACTGGCCGTGGTTCACGGCAGCGCCGGGTGATGTCACGACTTTTGTGTCACGAGGAAGAGGGTTGATACCTTCTGCTGCTGGTTTTCGTGGGTGAAGACCGCGTAGAGGATGCGGTCCATGCTGGTGCGGTCAGTGAAGACGCCCATGGGAC
>Ga0265330_10000939_pt1 | contig 17954 bp, 15 predicted proteins | sample 41919metaG_FD_202083 | JGI IMG/M metagenome (GOLD analysis project Ga0265330, IMG submission 202083) | Rhizosphere microbial communities from Carex aquatilis grown in University of Washington, Seatle, WA, United States - 4-19-19 metaG | ecosystem: Host-associated > Plants > Roots > Rhizosphere... | reverse complement strand
TGGCAGGGAGCCGAACAGAGCCAACCGTGTCTCGGATCCATCCGTCAATTCGGCGGAAGTTGGGGTCGGTGAGGCTGAAACCGACGAACAGGAGAGGGTGCTCGGTCAGAAGCTGTTTCACCTTCAGTGCGATCCCGGGGCGTCCTACGTCGTACGCGCGATAGTCCTCCTCGGTGATCACCATGGAGGCAGGCGTCGCAAGGTCGCCGTGCATTTTGATGATCTGGATCTCGTCCGGGCTAGCTCTCGCCGTCAAGTCGGGGTCGCTGACGATCTTGCGGACGGGTCTTCGCCTGAACGCCCTTTCCAGAAGGTCGTCGTAGTTTGTCGTGACGACTGCCCGCCAGGGAAAGCGGACGAGCCGATCGTATAGGCTACCGGGCTTCACTAGCTTTAGCGGGATGGCGCGTTCCCACTCGTCGATGAGGCTGCGTCTCAAGTATTGGGCCTCAAAGAGCTGTGCGAGAACGAGCGGGTCGGTGGGCAGCCTCTTCATGTCATCGGGACTGAGGTCCAACGCCAGGCGCTTCGTGATTCGGCCCATGAAGCCCGCCCAGTCTTCGATCCTGGTGTCTGGGGGAGCCGACGCTATTGGCATTGCGCCGGCTCGGGATAGGCCGGCCCCGGCGAAGAGAACTGGCCCCTGGTGTATGTCCCAGGACTCGAGGAAGTGGACGAGGGTCGCCCGGTCCCCTGGTTGCAGTTCGAGGTCCGTAAGGGTCAACATGGAGGACTGACCTCCGCAACGGCCTGGAATCGGCCAGGTAGATGCCGCGGGTTCCAAGCACCGGAAATAGGCTGCCCCATCAGGTCACCCCAACTTCACCTCGACCTTGACCTCTTTGGTGCCTTCGGCGGGCAGGGGGATCACGTTGCCGGCGATGGCTTGGCCATCGACGGTCAGTTGCACAGTGGAGCCTTTGCCTACGCGCTTGACTGTAATCAGGTAGCGGACGCCGCGATAGAGGCGTGTGGCTTTGAAACCTTTCCACTTTGCGGGAATGGCGGGGGCGATCATCAGGCCGGTGTGGGTCGGGCGGATGCCGAGAATCCACTGGGTGCCGGCCACATAGGTCCACGATGCCGTGCCGGATAGCCAGGCATTGCGGGCATAGCCGTATTGCTTGTGTTCGGGGCCAGTGATGTTGCCACAGTAGACGTAGGGCTCGACCTTCATGACGTCGACATCCCGACGCATGAAGGGCGTGATTTGCAGGTAGTACTGCATGGCTCGCTCGGCCAGACCGAGCTTGGCTGCCGCCACAATGGCCCAGGTGTTGGCGTGACAGAAGATGCCGCCGTTTTCTTTCGCCCCGGGTGGATAGGTCGTGGTGCCGCGCACCCGCTCGTCGCCCTCGGTGTAGGCCGGCCACAGTAGGGCCAGGCCGTATTTGCTGTTGAGCTTGTCGTGGGCCTGGTCAAGCGCCTTGCGCGCGCGCTCGGGCGGGGCTGCGTCCCCGATGATCGCCCAAGTTTGCGTATTGAGCGCGATCTTGTGGTGGGTCTCGCTCTTCACGCCCACGGGCTTGCCTTCGTCGTCAAAGGCACGCGCGTACCAGCCGCCATCCCAGGCCACCTTGTTGATGATGGCCGCCATCTCGGCGTGCAGGTCTCTGAACCGTTTCGCTTCGTCGGTCTTTTGCAGATGATCCGACAGGTCGGCCAGGTCGAGCAGGGCGCGACAGAGCTGCTGACCGCACCACACGCTTTCGGCCTTGCCACTACCGTGGTCTACGTTCATGGTGTCGTCCCAGTCGGCAAAGCCGATGCGGGGCAGGCCCTGGGGACCGCGGTGCTGCAGGGTGAATTCGATCGCCCGCATCATGTGGTTCCACACGCTGTCGCTGCCGCCGTCGGTGTAGTCGATCTGTTGGTCGAGATAGCCAAGATCGCCCGTCTCGCGCAGGTATGAACAAACCCCGAGGATCAGCCACAAATGGTCGTCACAGAACCATTGTGGCCAAGCCGGGAATTCCGCAGCCAGGCCGGGGCCGCCCTCACCGGTCAGGGGCAGCACCTGGTGCCAGGTGTGTCCGTCCTTGTACTGCAAATGCCACAGCATGCTCAGTGTGGCGCGCGCGCGATCAGCGGCGTTGTGCACGGTGCCCAGGGTGTCTTGCGCTGAATCGCGGGTGCCCATGCCCCGGCCCGTGCCGGTTTCGTAGGCTGAAACAAAGCGCGACCAGAAAAGTGTTGTACGACACTGAATGGGATTCCAGACATTCAACATGGCATTGACGACTGGATCCGGAGTTTCGACGGTGAACCGTCCCAGATAGTCGTCCCAGTCGGCGCGCAGGTCGGCGAAGGCAGCCGCCACATTCTGGGGATCGCGAAAGCGCGCCACCACCGCGGGAATTCGCGCGGGCTCGTCAGTCACGCCCATGACAAAGACGATTTCCTTTTCCTGGCCGGGCGCCAGGGTCAGGTTGTGGCAGAGCGAGCCGATGTTGTTGCCCCGCGGCGCCTCGACGTTGCTCGGCCTGCCCAGCTCGACCACCTCGGGATTCGACAGATCCCGCCAGCGACCGACAAAGGTTTCCCGATCCGTATCAAATCCAGCCGGCTTCACACTGGACCCAAGGAAATTCGTAGTCGGAGCAAAACGGGTTTTGGAGGTGATGATCCCGTCTTTGACCCTGGCCTCCAGGATGTGCTGGCACCAATCCAGGTTCAGTTGGTCGCCCAGGGCGTCGCGGAAACTGAACTCGACATAGGAAAACGTGCGCAATTTGCGCGCCTTCTTTCCCGTGTTCTTGATCTTGAGCACCCACAACTCACAGGGGCAAGTCTCGTCCTTGGGTGCCCGCGGAACGAAATACAACAGCTCGGCGGCAATGCCATTGTGACTGCTGGCAATACGCGTGTAACCGGCGCCATGGCGACATTCGTACGAGGCCAGCTTCACACCCGGGGTGGGTTGCCAGGTCGGGCTCCAGAATTTTCCACTTTCCATGTCGCGGATGTAGACATAGCGGCCGGGCTGGTCCATCGGGATGGCGTTGTAGCGGTAGCGCGAGACACGGCGGTTCTTGGGATCGCGGTCAAAGGAAAATCCGCCGCCAGCGTTGGAAATGATGCCGCCGTAGCGGCCCTCGCCGATGTAGTTGAACCAGGGCGTGGGCGTGTCGGGCCGGGTGATGACGTATTCGCGCGCCTCGGCGTCGAAAAATCCGTAGGGATTGGACAGGGCTTTGCTGCTGCTCATGACGCCTCTCCGCTAGCTCGGTTGCCCACTGGGTGCCGCCGCCAGTTTGGCTGCCCGGCGTTCGCCTAGTTCCTTTTCGATCTGCTTCATGCGCTTGTCACCCAGCGAATAGAACAGCGGCAGGATGGTGGCCAGCACGCTGCCCACAGCCGGAATGAAACTGACCAGAAGCTTGACCCCGGTCAGGGTTTCGGCGGTCTGCTTGATCTCGGCCTGATAGCCGAACCCGGCCAGAATCAGACCGGTCACTGTGCCGCCCACGGTCCAGCCCATCTTCTGGGCAAACGACGAGGCCGCGAACACCAGGCCGGTCGACCGCCGGCCGGTCTTCCATTCCGAATAGTCGGACGCGTCCGCGTACATCGCGTACACCAGCGCGGAGGTGGGGCCCATGATGAGATTCGCCAGGATCTGCAGCACGAACATCGCGATCACGTCCTGCGGCCGCAGGAAATAGAACGAGATGGTCAGCACCGAAGCGATCCCCATCATGATCATGTAGAGGGACTTTTTGCCGATGTACTGCGCGATGGGCGCGACCAGCGAGGTGCCAAACAGGCTGGCCAGCGATCCCACCACCAGGAAGGTGCCGAGCATCGCGTTCGCGGTCAGATTCATCCCGAGCACGGTCTGGTTGCCCACGTAGTACTTGAAGTAATAGGTGAAGCAGCCATTGCGGATGGACACGTAGCTCAGGGTGGCGATGCCGAGCACGAAGAGCACCAGCCAGGGCACATTGGTGATCACATCGCCCAGATCACGCAGAAACGACGACGACTGCCCCTCCGGCGGCTTGACCCGCTCTTTCGTGGTGGCAAAACACACAATCCACATCACCATGCCGAGGAGCGCGTACAGGCCGACGGTCAGGGCAAACCCGGTCTGCTTGCTGGTGCCGCCGAAGAAATCGACCAGGTACATGGTGCAAAGGCTGACCACCAAGCCCGCGGAATAGGCGCCGACAAAGCGGAACGACGACACCTTGGTGCGTTCGACGCTGCTCGGGGAAATCACGCCCATCAAGGCCGAGTAGGGCAGGTTGATGGCGCTGTAGACGATGCCGATGAGCCCGTAGGTCACATAGGCCCAGACCAGCTTCCCGCCCGCCCCAAACGGTGGCGTGATGAAGGCGAGCGAGCCGCACACGCCAAAGGGCACGACCATCCAAAGGATGTAGGGCCGGAACTTGCCCCAGCGCGTGTTGGTGCGGTCGGCGATCATTCCCATGACTGGATCGAAAACCGTGTCTAGGATGCGGGTCACGAAGAACAGGGTGGCCATCGACGCGGGCGCCAGGCCGAACACGTCCGTGTAGAAATAACTGCCGAAGAACACGAACGTCATCCAAAACAGATTGGAAGCCGTATCGCCGAGGGCATAGCCGAACTTCTCTTTGAACGAGAGCTTTTCACTTTCCGGGGTCGCAGGTGTGGTCGACATTCGTCGCTCCTTGGAAAAGGGGGGCCCAGTAGAACAAACCTGGTCCGCGCAAGCAATGCCCGCGTCGAGGTGCTCTGACTAGCCGCAGAATGACGTGAGCGTGGCAGTGAGCCTGCGCACACCGGTCGCGGGTTGCAGGGCCGTTTCCCTTGGTGGCCCCCCAGTCGGGCGGGCTATCATGTGCTGCGTCTTTTGAATTCACGAAAACAACCAATGCCTGAGCCTGAATTGACCAGCCCCCAATACCCTGCCACCGGGCGTTTCCTGCGGCTCGGCCCGAGAACGTGGCTGACCGCGCTGCTCGGATTTGCGCTTTTCTACTTCTATTCCGGCGGGGGCCCGAACCAGGCGTCTCGCTTTGACCTGGATCGCGCCCTGCTTGAGCACGGCAGCGTGATGATCGATCGCTACCAGGAAAACACCATCGACAAGGCTTTCTTCAAGGGCCACCACTACAGCGACAAGGCCCCGGGATCGTCCCTGGCAGCCCTCCCCATCGTGGCGCTGGCGCGGGTGGCGTTGCGCTACGTGGGCATCGACCCGATCACCCATTCGGGCCTGGTGGCCCAGATTCACGCCGCCACCCGGTGGGTCGCGACCCTGCCGGCCCTGCTCATGTGTCTGGCGATCTTCGACTGGTCGATTCGGCGCGGCTTTTCCCGCAAGGGTGCCGCCTTTGCCGCTGTGGCGCTGGGACTGACCTCGCCCCTGTGGGCTTACGCAACGCTCTTCTGGGGTCACGTGCTTTCGGGATTCTGTCTTTTGGCCGGTGCCAGGGGCGTGATGACTCTCACCCAGCAGCCGCCGACCAAGGCCGCCGCTCGCACGGCGCTTTTGGCCGGACTTGCCACAGGCTGGGCCGTGGTCACGGAATTCCCGTCCGCCGTGCCAGCAATGCTACTGACGGCCGTGCTGCTGTGGAGGCTGCGGCCCTGGTCGGGTTGGACCCCGCAGCTGGTCGCGTATGCAGCGGCGGCCACTGCCACGGCGTTGGTCTTGGGTGCCTACAATTTGGCGGCGTTCGGATCGCCTTTTCACCTGGGGTACACTCACGTGCAGGGGTTCAACGGCATGCAATCAGGTCTTTTCGGTGTTACCTGGCCGCGCGCCGACGCCCTGTTCGGCATCTTGCTCAGCCAGCGGCGCGGACTTCTTTTCCTTGCCCCCTTGCTGCTCCTCGGCCTGGTCGGACATGGAATCTCGCTGGTGCGTTCTCGCCAGAGGCGGATCGCGATCCTCAGCCTGTTCATGATCGCCTACTACGTCCTGCTCAACGGCTCCTACACCTATTGGGATGGCGGCTACAGCTACGGACCACGCCACCTGGCCGGGGCGCTGCCTTTCCTCGCGCTCGGGCTTGCGCCGCTTTTCGATACGCTTCGGCGTTGCCTGCGATGGCTGGCCCTGGCCGCGATGGTGGGCGCTGCCTTTCTGACCGTGGTGGCGGTCAGCACCGACGCCATGACCCCCGACGACGTGGCCAAGCCCATGTCACAGCTCTTCTGGCCCGCCTTCCGCGAGGCCCGCGTGGGCCTGAACTTTCGCTCCGACGACGTCGGCGGGCCAGCGACCAATTTTGGCCTAGCGCTGGGGCTGGACGCCAAGCACTCGCTATTTCCGCTGTTCGCCGGTTTGCTGTTGGCAGGCACGGGGCTGCTCATAAGCCTGCGCGAACCCGCAAGCCCCCGCCCCACAGAGAACGGGGACACGCCGCAAGCCGTGTCTTGAAGTGGGTCCCCCTTACCCCGGACTTCCCGGATCAAGACGCAAATCTCGGCAAGCGCGCGCCAGGTGTTCCATTGTGCCTGTGTCGACGCTGTGGCCGCGGCGAAAGGCGCGGTAGAAGCCACGGCGGATGCCGCGGGTTTGCCGCTGTTTGAACAGGGCGGTGAAAAGGCGGTTGGGCTCGCGGTCAATCAGCCAGCGGATATTATTGCGCACTTCCGGGAATTCCACAGCGTAGCTGAACAAGCGTTGCAGGTTGGTCACACGATCGCGTTCGCGCTTGCTGGGGAAGCGAAAGGGCGATTCATCGAAATAGGAATAGCCGAGCCGGTCGTAATTGCCGTCGAACAGACCCTGGGCCTCAGCCCATTGGGCGATGGCAGTGCCTGGGTAGGGTTGCAAGATCGTCGCGGCGGCCAGGTCGACGCCGCAGGCGACATTGAGGGCCAGGGTGCGCAGTTCGTCGTCCATACTCGCGCCGGGAATGCCGAGCATGCTGAAGGCCATGATGCGGATGCCGGCCGCCTTCAATTGACGACAGCCGGCCAGAATTTCGGAATCAGCGGCGGGCCGATTGAGGATTTCCCTTCGCACGCGCTCTGAACCGGATTCCAGGCCAATGCCCACGGCCGTGCAACCGGCATCCACCAGCAGGCGCACAATGCGCGGGGTGGCCCGTTCGGGCCGCAATTTGCAGAAGATCGGCAATCCAATGCGCCGCCGGTAAACTGGGGTGAAGGCTTCCAGCCAGGGCAGATTGGCGACGAAATTGGCGTCGAGAAACCACACCAGCTTCACGCCCCAGCGATCGCGCACGGTCGCGATGTCGTCGCACACGCGCTCGGGATCGTGGGCGCGCAGCAAGGGTCCAAAGGCCCGATAGCGTTCATTGAACTGTCGATTGAAACAATAGGAACAACGGTAGGGACAGCCGCGCGTGGCCAAGAACGATTTGTTGGGTTCTTTGCTGTAGTGAGGGTCAACGTCGAAGTAGAGATCAAAAGCCGGCGCGGGCAGCGAGTCCAGGTTCCGCACGGGGCCGCGCGCCAAGCCCCGTTCAACGGGCCCCTGACCGTGGTCGCGACGGATCCACCAGCCGTCAGGAATCCGGGGAAAACCAAGCGGGGCCAATTCCAGGAATTCTGGAAAAGACTCTTCGCCTTCGCCGATACAAACCCCGTCGAGCGCCGCCTGTTGCAGAACCTGTGGGTAGAAGGTGGGATGCGGACCGCCCAGGACCAGCAGCTTGTCGGGAAAATGCACGCGCAAGGATCGAGCCCAATCCAAGTACACCCGATGAAGTCCAGTGGTCGCGGAAAAGGCCAGCACATCGGCGGCTTGGGTGTTCGGGTTCTGCACCAGCGCCGAGACCGTGCGCCCCTGGGCCAGCGTGACCTGGTGACCGTGTCGGCGCAGCGACGCGGCCAGCGACATCAGGCCATAGGCCAACGGCTCAGAGGCCTGCAGCGAGAGGAACGCGACCTTCACGGCGCGTCCCCCTTTGTTACTCGCAGATGGTGTCCCACAGACCGCCGTCCGGAACCGAAACCTGCTCGGCGTCGACCGGCTGGGCGTCCACCTGTGCGTCGGCGCCGGCATCGGGAACGGCTGCGTCGTCCTGATTCGTCGGCAGCTCTGCTGAATCCCGGGTCTCGCCTCGGAAGCTGCTGCCGCAGGCGTCGACCAACATAGCGCCCGCCCCCAGGCCGACCCAGAAGCCCAGCCGGGCGAATCTGCGCAAAGCTGAAAGCACCGCCATGGCAAGAGTGAGGCTATCACATGTGACGCGGGCGGAGCAACGAACTTGGCGGGGTCTGGGATTCGGAGTGGTGGACAGGTTGTGGGGTAGCCGAGATTAAGGCGGGAAAAGGCGACACGACTCTCCGCGTTGTGCTGACGCTATGGCGAGAAACCCTCTGCAAACTCGACAGACGACCGTGCCTCTTGCTAGTGTTTTTTCTCAGGAGCAAGCAAATGGGAAACAGGCTGTACGTCGGCAATTTGTCCTACAACGTGACCGAGGCTGAGTTGAAAGAGGTCTTCGCCGAAGGGGGCAAGAACGTGACCGAGGTGAAGGTCGTGCTCGACCGCGACACCGGGCGGCCGCGCGGATTCGCCTTTGTCGAGATGGGCAGCGCCGAGGAGGCGGCCCAGGCGATGGAAACCCTCAACGGGCGCGAGATTCAGGGTCGGCCCATCAGCGTGAGCGAAGCCCGCGAGCGCGCGGCCCGTGGCGGCGGTGGATTCGCTGGCGGCCGTGGACGTGATCGAGAAGAGCACGGGCGCGGCGGCGGGCGTCGCGGCGGCGGCTGGTAGTTGCTTTCTTTCTACGCCAGAGAACGCAGCGCCTCGCGGTCGACCAGAACCACCTTGCGTCCTTCGGTGTGAATGAGCCCGTTGCGCTTGAACTGCGACAGGGTCAACGAGACGGTCTCGCGGGTCGAACCGATGAGATTCGCCATCTCCTGGTGGGTGATCTTCAGGCCGAGAACCAGGCCCCGCTTGTGTTCGAGCCCGTGCTCCGAGCCCAGGCGCAAGAGCAGCTCGGCCAGCTTCGAGCCCACGTCCTTGAACACGAGCTGCTCGACCTTGGTTTCCAGCTCGCGCCGACGGTTGATCATCGCGCGCAAAAATTGATAGGTCACGTTGGCATTGCTCTGCAGGAGCTTGTCGAGGGCGGTGCGCTCGACCTCGACCGTGGACGTTGCCTCCATGGCCTCGACCATCTCTTCGCGCGGCCCACCCTCAAGCAGAGCGCCCTCGCCGAAAAAATCTCCGGCGGTCCGGTAGGCTAGGGTCAGTTCCTTGCCGTCGCGGGTGACCTTTGAAATCTTGACCCGGCCGCTGGCGAGAAAGTGAACGCCCACCGCTCGGTCGCCCGGCAAGAACACCACCCGGCGCGGTTGATAGCTTTGCAGTTCAGAGGCCGCCCCAATCCGGGCCAACGCGTCCGGCGACGTCTCGGCCAGCACCGGAGATTTCCGCAAGATGCCGAGAATCTTCTTCTCTTCCGCGTGAGCCATGGAGGGAATCCTTAGCAGACCCGGCACGGCGCCGACAAGACAGATTGTCAGGAAGACTACAATTTCCGGCGGCGAGCGCCGCTGCGCACAAGCGCCAAGCCGAAGGCGGTCAGAAGGGCGGCGACGAGCAAGAGGCCGACCGATGTTGCGGTGCCAATTTCGGCCACTTTTTCGTCGAAACGGAAAAACGCCAGCCCCACCAAACTGGCGTTGTTGAGAAAGTGGGCCAGCATCGCAGGGAGAATCGACCCGCTTTCCAGGGCGACGAGCGAGAGCAACACCCCGAGCAAGGCGGTGGGCAGAATGCGCGACAGTTCAAGGTGAAAGACACCGAAAAGCAGCCCGGTCAGCGCCACCGCCACCGACGGGCCGGCTCGCGTGCGCAGCCCGTGCAAGATCGGGCCGCGGAATAAGGCTTCCTCGCAGATGGCTGGGGTGAGCGCCACCAGGGCCAGCGTGGCGAGAAGCCCGCGGCTGCCGTCGCTGGGAATCAGGCTGTGCCGGAGCTGTTCAATGACCTCCTTGGGCACCGGACTCACCCATTCGCTCAGGATCGCTACCGCGGCCCAGGCGGAGAGGCCGACCAGGGCCGCCCCGGTCAGGCAGCGCGCTGAAGGTCGCGCGATGGGCAGCAGTTCCACCAGGGATCGACGCGTGACCCAGGCAAACAGCACCACCAGACCAAGCAGGCCGCCCCACTCCGAAGCCAGAAGCCCGAAGACCAGGTTGCGGCGCTGCAAAGGAATCCACACGAAATAGAGCAGGACAAAGGCCACGGCGTAGAGAAACATCGCCTGGCCGGCCGTGGGCGGGCCAGCGGCGGGCCGAAGCGTGCCCCGTGGGCGCGGCCCGCGGTCCACGAAACGCTCGGAGCTGTAAATGCGGGCCGCCACCGCCAGGGCCGCACAGCCCCAGGCCAGGGTGGACAGCAAAGCCGCCAGCGCGCCTGACCAGGGGACGTGGCCAAGCAGCAGATCCCGCGCGAGCAGGGTCACGTTCATGCAAGGCATGAGAGCAGCCAGGCCCGCCAGCCGATATTCGCCGATGGCGCCCGCCACCGCCGGCGCGATGGACAGAAAATACACCGGGGTGAGGAGGTGCTGCGCCTCCTTGAATCCGCGCGCGACAGCGCCGACCGCCACGAAGACCGAAGCAAAAAGAAACGCCGAAGGCAGCACCACCCCGGCCGCGGCAGCGGCGCGTGTCCAGGGCACGGGCAGGGTCGACGCTGGGTCCGCCAGCCGCATGACCTGAATCAAGGTCACCGACATGGACGCGAGATTGAGCAGCCCGGTCAGCGCAGCCAAAGCCGTCACCGCCAAGACCTTGCCGAGCAGAAGATCAAAACGTCGGATGGGCGAACACAGAATGGTTTCGAGCGTGCCGCGCTCGCGCTCGCCCGCAGTGACGTCGATGGCCGGATAGAAAGCGCCGAGCAGCACCATCAGGACAACCAGCAAGGGCAATGCCTTGGAAAGAAGATAGCCGCCCACGCCAGCCTCGGGGGCCACGCTGCGCTTCTCCAGCGAAAAGAGCGGCGCGCACCCGTCGGGCAAGACTGTAGCGATGAGATCAGACAATCGATCGGCGGCCTCGCGGGATTCATCGCGGCCAGCGTCGTAGATGATTTCAGCGCGGCGAACGCCGGCCTCGCCCAGCTGGACCAGGCCATCGAGCCGGCCCGTCGTGACGTCAACCGGGCTGCCACCTTCAATCAGAGTGAAAAGCTTGGGCCGCTCTCGAACACGGGCGGCAAGGTCGGCACGCGCAGGACCGGCCCCGGTCACCGCCACCAGGCAGGACCGGGCCTGGCGAGATTCGTCCCGCTTCACCGCCACCTGCACCGCCAGCAAAGACAGCAGCGGGTACACGACCAAGGGAAACAGGATCATCACGGCAAGCGTGCGCCGATCGCGCAAAGACTCGCGCAGTTCCTTGCGGAGGGTGAGCAGCACATGGGCGAGGCGCAAGGACATGCTCACCCGCGATCCACGAGTTTCAAAAAGGCTTCTTCCAGCGTGGTCGCATCGCACTCGGCTCGAATGCCGGCGGGCGTGCCTTCGCGCAGAAGCCGGCCACGAAAGATGAGGCCGATGCGGTCGCACAGCAACTCGGCCTCGGCCAGGTAGTGGGTCGAGAAGAGCACCGCTTTGCCGCGGGCGCGCTCGCTGCCCACGAAATCACGCAACGATCGACTGGCCAGCACGTCGAGGCCGCTGGTCGGCTCGTCGAGGATGAGCACCGGCGGGTCGTGCAGCACGGCGCGGGCCAGGGAAACCCGCTGCTTTTCGCCGCTCGACAGATTCTCGCAGCGACGGTCGAGGAGATCCGCAAAACCGAGCAAGCCCGCCAGGGTGGCAATTCGGCTGTGCAGATCACCTTCGGATAGGCGGTAAATTCGGCCGAAATACTGCAACGTCTCGCGTGGAGTCAGCCGTCCATAGAGGCCCGTGCTTCCGCTCAGAAATCCCATGCGCTGCTTGGCGGAGAGCGAGGCCGCCTCCAGGCCCAGCACGAGAGCCTGACCGCTCGAAGGCTGGAGCAGGCCGGCCAGCATGCGCAGGGCCGTAGTTTTTCCCGCGCCGTTCGGGCCGAGCAGCCCGTAGATCTCACCGGGAAAGACAGACAACGTGAGATCGTCAACCGCGTGCATGTCACCGAATGACTTGCAAGCGCTCCGCAAAACCGCGACAGCTTCAGGCATCTTCAATCCAACCTGAAAAACCAGTCACCCGAGAACCAGCGTCGCTCGGTCTGGTCGCGCGGGTCCTGTCGCCACCACACAACTCTGAAAAAACAACCAACCGCGGGCGCCTGGCACGGGCCAGGGCGCCCCGGTCGGTGGGGGCCCACTTCAAGCCATGCGGCCGAAGCGGGCATACGCAAACCTACGCTACGGCGTCCTTGGCGGCCTTCACGGGACGCGCCTTGACCACCTTGCGGGCTGGCTTGGCCTTGAACACAGTCTCCTGGCCGGTGAACGGGTTGATACCCTTGCGCTCCTTGGTGGCGGGCTTCTTCACGACAACCATGCGGACGAGCCCAGGGACCACGAACACGCCGTTCTTCTTCAGCTCGGCATGGCCGATCGAGACCATGGTCTCAAGGATTCCCTTGACGTCCTTGCGGGTGAGCTCGTTGGCGGACTTGTCTGCGAGGGTTTGGATTAGGGCGGACTTGGAAATGGGACCTTTAGCCATCGTATCTCCTTCGTGTTGGGGTGGGCCTGGAACACTTGTTTTGCGTGGCAGGAGTGCAGCACCAGCGCTGAATGCCACGAAAACCAGCGTTGGCCGCGGACTCTAGCTGATTTTTCAAGCGGCGTGCGATGAAATTCGCGGGGAAAACGCACGATTCTGTTTCGCACACCGCTCTTGCTGGCGGAAAGGTACGGCTTTTCCCCACAAAAGAGCGGTTTGAATCGTGGAGCCGGGCTAGAGCGCCGAACAGTTTGGCGGACCGAGTGAAATTGCGCAGTTGCGAGCGGCCCGAGGCGCGAGGAAGGAGAATACTCGACGTATTTGACTGACGAGCAACGAAGGGACGCGACGCGAATGCGCGATTTCACGACGGGAGACAAACTGTTCAGCGCTATAGCAGGACGACCCGGCCGGGGAAACGCGCGCGCAGGCCGCGGGTGGCGTTGCGCGTGTCCACGACTAGTCGCGCATTTTCCACCAGCGCACTGTAGTCCACGTCACTGTGATCGGTCGCGATGACCACGCAATCGTAGTCTGCCAGCTTTTCGAGCGGCACATTTACTAGGGTGGTGCCGCCGTGATCGAGTTGGGGAACATGCCGATCGTGATACGAAACCTGGGCGCCCCGGCGCTGCAGAAGCTCGATGATGTCGAGGGCTGGAGATTCTCGCAGATCATCAATGTCACGCTTATAGGTAACGCCGCACACGAGAATCTTCGAGCCCTTCACCGCCTGGCTCCGCTCGTTGAGCGCGTCGGCCACCTTGACCGCGACGAATTCCGGCATGGACGAGTTGACCTCGTCCGCAAGCTGGATGAAGCGCGCGTTGTACTTGAGGGTCTTGAGCTTCCACGAAAGGTACAACGGATCGATGGGGATGCAGTGCCCGCCCAGGCCCGGGCCGGGATAGAAGGGCATGAACCCGAATGGCTTGCTAGCCGCAGAATCGATGACCTCCCAGCTGTCCAGGCCCAGGCGGTTGCACATCATGGCGACCTCGTTGACCAGGCCGATGTTGACCGCGCGGAAGGTATTTTCGAGCAGCTTGACCATCTCCGCCGTGTCGGCCGACGACACCGGGATGACCCGTTCGATAAAGGTGCTGTAGAGCGCGACCGCAGCCTGCAACCCAAGCGCGCTGGTGGAACCGATGACCTTGGGCGTGTTGCGGGTGTGGAATTTTGCGTTGCCTGGGTCCACCCGTTCGGGCGAAAACGCGACGAAGAAATCCTGGTCGACTTTCAGCCCGGTTGACGACAGCTTGGGCAAGAGCACTTCACGCGTGAACCCCGGGAAAGTCGTGCTTTCCAGGACCACCAGTTGCGGGCGTCGCATGCGCGGCAACAGCATTTCCGCTGCGTCGAGAATGAACGAATTGTCTGGATCTTTGGTCTTGTTGAGCGGGGTAGGCACGCAGATGATCACCACGTCGGCTTGGCCGAGGACATCGGGATTGTCGCTTGCCAAGAGCTTGCCCTTGGCCACCAGTGGCCCCAACACAGACGAGGGCACGTCCGCGATGTGCGACTGGCCTGACTTGATGGCGTTGACCTTTGCGATCATGCGGTCGTAGGCAGTCGTCGTGAACCCGGCCCCCGCGATTTCCACCGCCAGAGGAAGACCCACGTAGCCGGCGCCAACCACCACCACCTGGGCAGAACGATCCGCTATGCGTTCGAGCAGTGTCTTCATGGCGGCAAATGCTAGCACGGGTCAGCCAGAACGCCCGGCAACGCCATTCCAATTACAATTGAAACAGAATACCTGGCAACGGCATCAAACTACAATGAGACGGTCAGCCCCTCGGCCGCGCCGATCACCTCGATAGCTGTGGCGGCGCGCTCTTCGAGCGAGCGCCGGCCACGGGCGACCAGTTCGTCGACGTCGTGATCGCTGTAGTCCTGGTCATAGTGAAACAGCGCCAATTTCTTGACCCCGGCGTGCGCCGCACAGTCCACCGCATCTTCCAGCGAGGAGAGGCCGCGCTCCAGCCGCAAGGCCCGATCCTCGGGAGTGAAGGTACTGTCGTGGATCAAGAGATCGACGCCGCGATAGAGGGCCAGCGCCGCCTGGGGTGGGCCGTCTGCCCCATAGCCGGCGTCGCTGGCGTAGGCGAGCGCCTTGCCACCAGCCTCGATGCGAAAAGCCAGCGCGGAATTGGGTCCGTGCGGGTTGGCGTGCGCGCGGATGGTCGCGCTGGCCACTCGCACGTCTTCATCCTCCGGCAAAGCGCACATCTCGATGCGAGCGCCCATGTTGCGAAAACTTTGAACGGGAAAAAACTGAGCTGCCATCTGGCGCTCAAGCACGTCTTCCAACACCCGTTCACCGCGGCTGCCGCCATACACGGTGAAGCGGTTGCCCGGAACATAGAAGGGTCCGAAAAACGGAAAGCCCTGGATGTGGTCCCAATGGGCGTGCGAAAGCAGCAACGTCGCGGAGCCCTTGCCCTTGCCAAAGCGGCCAGCGAGGAGCGCGATCCCCAGGTTGCGCGCGCCGGTGCCACAGTCGAGGATGATGAGCTCGTCGTTGGGTAGGCGAACCGACACACAGGCGGTGTTGCCGCCGTAGCGCACAGTGCCTGGGCCTGGCGAAGGGATGGAACCGCGCACGCCCCAGAAGGTGACGTCCATCATCCCTTCCCCAGGGTCAAATCGAGGCCCTCGAAGCCCGCAATGATGTCCAGCTTGGGTGCCGTCAGCTTTGCGTCCTTGCGGGTGGCGGCCAGCACAGCGTCCACCTCAGCGTCGGAACGATCCGGGGCGTAGTGGTAGAGCGCCAGCCTGCGCGCACCCGCATCGTGGCAAACTTCGACCGCATCCGACGGCCGCGAGTGCCCAAAGTGGGGCGTCTTGCGGTACTCCTCGGGCGTGAACATGGTGTCGTAGATGACCAGGTCGGCACCCTCGCACAGCCGGACCACCTGGTTGCGCATGGTCCGCAGGGTCTTGGCGTCGCCCTTGCTCAGCAGGGAACGCGGCGACGGTGGCCCGGCAATGAATTCATGGCCGAACAGGATGTCCGAGAAGGGCGCCGTGTCCGCGATATACGCCACCTTTGCGCCATCAGCGGACAGGGCATAGGCCGTGGCGATGTAGGGATGATTGAGTCGGGCGCAGGACACCCCCACATCACCAATTTCAAAGTGGGCGCCATCGTGCAGCTCGCGAAAGGCCACCTCGGCGTGGGCCTTGTGAAAGGGCACCGGAAAAAACGGCGAATCGACCTGCAGGGAAAGCACGCTGCGCAGGTTCTGGTCGTCGCGCTGGCGGGCATACACGAAAAGCTTGTTGCCCGAGTGATAAAAGGGCGCAAAAAACGGCAGGCCCTGGATGTGGTCCCAGTGGGTGTGGCTGATCAAGATGTGCGCCGTGCCCTTGCCCGACTCGAACTCGGCGCGCATCAGGTCCTTGCCCAGCCGCCGAATTCCCGTGCCTGCGTCGATGATGATGCGGGTTCCGGCCGCGGAACAGACCTCTACACACGAGGTGTTGCCACCGTACCGCTCGGTTCGCGGTCCGGGGACAGGCAGCGAGCCCCTGACACCCCAGAATTGGATTCTCATGTTCAGGCTGTCGGAATCGTATCACATCGGGCCGTTGCGGCCGAGCCTTGGTCAGACGGACAGGGCCTTGATGAGCGCGAAGTAGTCGGTGCGGCTGTAGGGCTGGTTGAGGATGTGGAACTCCTTGCGGGAAAGTCCCACGCAGCCCGTGCAATAGGTGCAGTCGCTGCACGCGGTACACTTCACCAGGTACGCCGAGCCGGTGCAGCCCTGCGAGTCCTGGCAGTGCGAACAGTCGTGGCAACCGGTGCAGCGCAGGCAATGTGAGCTGCCGGTGGTGGCTTCGCATTCGCTGCAGTGGGTGCAGCGGTAGCAGTTGGTGCAGCCCGTGCAAAACATGCAGCGCAAACAGCCGTGGCAGTTCTGGCTGCGGAAGCTGCCGGCGTTCTCCTCGGCCGCGCCGGCCGCTTGGCGCAGGCGCTGCAATTCGGTTTGAAATTCCGTGCGGGTCATGGGCACCGACTATACTGCCAGACGACCATGTGTGGCCGCATGACCTTGACGACGCGCGAATGGGACGAAGTCCTGTCCGAGCTGGCGACCCTGCTCGTCGGCGCGGGCTCTCTTGCCGGGGATCCCGGAGCGGCCGCTCTGTACCGTCCGCGCTACAACGTGGCGCCGAGCCAGCCGCATCCCATCGTCCGCCGCAAGACCGGGCAGCCGGAAATCGGCTTTGCCAACTGGGGCCTGCCGGTGCGCGGCCGGGGCAAACCGCCCGTCATCAATGTGCGCGCCGAGACTGCCCCGTTCACCGCCGCTTTTCAGGAGGCTTTCGTCACCCGGCGCTGCGTGGTGCCCGCTGACGGCTTCTTCGAATGGCAGTTGGGCCCCACCGGGCGCCGGCCGCTGTGGTTTCATCGATCCGACGGGCAGCTGCTGCTCCTGGCCGGGCTTTTCGACGACGAGACCGGGGCATCAGATTCCGCGCGCTTCGGCATCATCACCACCGGACCGAATCGCCTGATGGCGCCGATCCACGACCGCATGCCCGCCCTGCTTTCACCCGAGGAGGCTGTGACCTGGCTGGCCGAGCCGTCGCAAGAACCCCTGCACCCCGCGCCCGAAGACCTGCTCATCGCCACGCCAGTCTCCCTGCGCGTGAACTCAGTCCGAAACGACGATCCCGCCTGCCTGGCCCCGCCCGCAACCAGCGGCCAGGGTTCGCTCTTCTAGTCAGCCAAAACGCTTGCCGGTCGACTGGCGCCGATCGACTTCCTATAATCCGCGGCGCTATGTCCGAAGAAACGCCAGCCCAAGTCGCAAAACCCCGCAAGCTGTCCCGGCTGGCGCGTGTCCGCAATATCGGCATCGTGGCCCACATCGACGCGGGCAAGACCACGGTTTCCGAGCGTTTTCTCTACTACGCCGGCCGCATCCACAAGATCGGCGAGGTGCACGACGGCGAAGCGCAGATGGACTGGATGGAGCAAGAACGCGAACGCGGCATCACCATCACGGCCGCAGCGACGACGCTGGAATGGAAACGGGCGGGCGAGACGCACGAGATTCACCTGATTGATACCCCCGGGCACGTGGATTTCACCATCGAGGTGGAGCGCTCGCTGCGCGTGCTCGACGGCGCGGTGGTGGTGTTCTGCGGGGTTTCTGGCGTGGAACCGCAGTCGGAGACCGTGTGGCACCAGGCCGACCAGTTTCACGTGCCGCGCCTGGCGTTCATCAACAAGATGGACCGCCCCGGGGCCGATTTTCAGGCCGCGGTCGACGAGATCCACACGCGCCTGGGTGCGCGCCCGGTTCCCATCCAGCTGCCCATCGGCGCCGAGGATCAGTT
>Ga0265330_10000938_pt1 | contig 17961 bp, 9 predicted proteins | sample 41919metaG_FD_202083 | JGI IMG/M metagenome (GOLD analysis project Ga0265330, IMG submission 202083) | Rhizosphere microbial communities from Carex aquatilis grown in University of Washington, Seatle, WA, United States - 4-19-19 metaG | ecosystem: Host-associated > Plants > Roots > Rhizosphere >... | reverse complement strand
CGCGCCTCCCAGTAGGCCGATTTCTGACCGCACAACGAGAACGCGTCTACCCGCACCAGGTAGTGTCCCTGGGGCGCGGCGGTTGGCCAGATCACATTCTCGCGATCGCGGTTGTCGATCTGGCACGAGGCGTTCGAATCAAGATCCAGCCCGGCTGGTTCGCCGCCGGCGTCCGACGCCTCGGACGGTGCACCGGGTGCCTTGGCCCATATCTCGGTCGTCCCACTGCCATCCGGCAACGGCGCCACCACATGCAGGTCCAGGTCCACCGGCGTGTTCCACAGCAGCGAAACCACGACATCCCCGGCTGGCTCTGCGGAGGGAACCTCCATGTCCAGGCTGCGCGCGGTCCCCATCACTCCCTCTTTCCCGATGCCACGGAAGATCAGGGTCAGCGCGGGCGTGTTGGTCACGTCCGAAATGGGAAGGCTCTCCGGATCGATGAGCGGCGAGAAGGATAGTGTGGCCTGGAACTGCATGAGATCCGACGTGGCCGATACCGGACTCCCCACTGGAACAATCCAGTAGCTCTTTTCCCCTTGCATTCCGATGGCAACCGCGTGCGCCGACGGACCCGCGTTGCCGTCGAACACCATGCCCTTCCGGCCCGGATACGCGATCAGCCGCCCGCCCTGGTCGAGCTTGACCGCGGAAACCTCGATATCCGAGTTGCTGGGCAAATCAGCCAACCGGCCGTTTTCAAGTTGGCCATCCTCGACCCGCAGGAGCTGGTCCACGCCGGTAGAAGATCGTCCACCACCACAGGCAGCGCCCAATAGCCCGACAACGATTACCCAGCCGGCGCGACAATGAAGAACGCGAGACATCAGAAGTGCACCTCGCCGCGTAACACGAAGGCGTTGTCGGCCAGATTGGCGGGATTGCCCTGACCATCGAGTCCCAGGTGATTGCGATTGATGTCGTATTCCAGAATCAGCCGGCCCCACTCGGGCGCAATCAGCGCGGCGGCAATCGCAAAAGTCCTGTAGCTCATGTCCCGCGGCACGACGTTGCCCATGGTCGACCGGTACGAGTCGCGATCCGGGTCGTAGGAGTCATAGCGAAGTCCGACCGCCAAGTGACGGCCCACCTCCTGGGTCACGGCAGCGTAGTAGCCCAGCTCACGGAAGCTGTGCGCCTGCTCGCCCTTGGGCGTGGACAGCGGGTCCGCTGGCACTATTCCGCGGTCGAGATCGTTGGCCGAATAGACCTCGCCGTAGACGGTGGCCTTTCCCAGGCGCGGAACGTTCAGCGAAAACTGCAGATCCCCGCCCACCGCAAAGCGCGAGAAGTTCGTCGACGTCCCCGGCACGTTGCCCTGGATCCCCACCAACTCGCCCGGATCGATCGTCCCGTTGCTGTTGTAGTCGATCCAGGCCACTGTCCCCTTGGTGGCAGGCGTGCCCTGGTGAAACCCAGTGCCACGCAAAAGCGAAACCCCACCCGAGACGTGGATTCCTTCCACGATCTCGGTATCGATTCCTGCCCGGCCCGCAATGTCCTTCTGATGATTCGGGTCGAGGCCAGCAAAACGGCCCGAGCCGAGCAGCTCGCCGTTCTGCACCGCCACTGCGTAGCGCAGAAAGCGCCAGCCGCCCTGTATCCGCGCGCCCAAGTCGTATCCTTCCCCCGCGTCCGGAAAGAATGCCTGCGCCGCTGTGCTGCGCTCGAGAAACAGCCTGCCGCGGTTGGCTTGTCCCACCTCGAAGCCGAAGGGGACCTTCAGTAGGCCGATGCTCGCCATCACCAGCGGCACTGGACCCTCGCCCGGCAACATCGCCGAAGCGTGCGCATCCAGCAAGCGCATGGTCGGGCCGTTCACCGTATTCGCATCCAGCTCCAGCCCACCCTCGCCGTAGGTCCTTTTCATCGCCACGCCTAAACGCGCCCGGCGAATCAGAAAACGGTCCTGATTGAGGGGCAAGCCGGTGTCTGGATTGATTTGGTCTTGCGAGGACTGACGTATCTGGTAGTCCGCTTGCACGAGGCCGTAGAGCGATACTCCCGGCCCTGCGATCTCGACCTGTGGTGGGGCCTCGCGGGCCCGCTTCTCCTCGCGCTGCTGGGCCTCGTCGATTGCCTGCTGCAAGCGCGTGGTATCCGCCTGGCGAGCGGCGCGCTCGTCTGCCAGCTTGTCCTCGGAATCCTTCTGCGCGGCCTGGGCCGCCGCGGCCTGCTCTGCCCGCAACGCCTCCTCGCGCTGTTTGGCCGCCGCCTCCTGTTCGGCCAGTCGCTTCTCGAATTCGCTCTTCAGCGCCGCCAGTTTCTCGGCTGCTTCTTGCTCAGCCGCAAGCTGCTGGGCTGCCTTGCCCCGCGCGGCCTGCGCTCGGGCGTCCGGGGCGCCTAACACGCTCGTTGTGACCAGCGCCAGACAAAGGGCCAGGCTGCGTTGCGCGAAGCGGCCTCGATTCTTCCCGGTCCAGCACGGGTCCATTGCCATTGTCATGACTGGGCGCTCTCCTTCAGTGCGTGCTGCAGGTTTGGTAGTCGACCACCGGCTTGGGGACCGTGACTGGGATGCCGCTCTTGCTGGGCGCGTTGACGATGCAGGCGTGTATCTCGTCCGCAGTGCCCCCGCAATCCACGCCCCCGCCGTCCGGCACACCGAAGCACGTTCCCCCTTCTGGTAGCGATACCTTCGCGTCCACGCTGCGGTGGCCAGCATCAACCGGATGCCGCGTGATTGTGGCAGTGTGGCCTGACCCACAGGCGCCGATTGCTGTGACCATCAGCAGGCTCGCAAGCAACGCGCAGTTTCTGATGAAGCTCAACACGTTCTTGTTCTCCAGGCAGCCTTACTCGCAGAATCCATAGCTGCACACCTGTGCGCCGGTACAGTCGTCTTGGCTCTTGCATGGTTTGCAACCACAGGGCGCAGCCACCCCCGTAGCCTGTGACTCGAAGTAGCACCCGCACGGCTTCGCATCCCGGTACGGCGAAAAGGGGCCGCCGTCCGCGTACCGTACGACCCGCATCGCGCACGCGGGCACGACGCCGCTTTCGGCGAAGACGTCAATGATATTGAAAGGCAACGGTGCCTCGCCCGGCAGCCCAGGCTTTTGCAGCATCCAGTTCACGAGCCGCTGGGCCATCGGCTGTACCGGGACGTTGTCAGCCCCGGCGAGGGCGACCATGTGCAGTGGCCCCTGTACCATGTAGTGGCCGTCGCGCACCATTCGCCGGTCGCGGCTCGTGCTGTCTGAGTCGGGATAGTATGCCTTGTTCTGGCCAGGTCCCTGCAAGGCCACTGCCTTCAGGACGTCGCGGTGCTGGTCATAGACTTCATTCGAGATATAGCCAATGGCCGCAGTCTGCTTGATTGAGTTTATCACCCTGCTTGCCGCCTCCTGGTTCCACTGTGCGGTGCCCGTACATCCCTGGACGCACACCTGGTCCAGGCCCAAGCCCAGGCAGGCGTAGGTCATCTCTTTCACGCCCTGATCCCCGGCCAGAAACGCGTACGTGATGATCTGGGTAGGGTCCACGAACGGGTAGATGAGGCCGAGTGAGCCGCAGGCCAGAATGTCGCGCGTCTGGTCCAGGCTCAGGTAGGTGGTGGAGAAGTTGGCGCGCGGGACCACGACAACCATGGCCTGGGTGGGCCCTTGGAAATCCACCAGCATTGTCGCGTTGTTTGCGACGTTGACGCTTGGATCGCGCAGGCCGACGGCGCTGTCGACCGCGTCCCGAACATTTGAAGGACAGGTCGCATAGTAGACGTCAGAAAGGGCGACGTCGGCCTTGGTGACTTGGCCCGCACTGATTGAGCAGGTGTCGATCTTGGGCAAACCAGACGCATCAACCGAATAGAACTCAGCAGCACCGGCGATGTTGAGGCCTTGCGCAACCGCGGCGAGCGCATTGCAGCCGTCATATCCGAGGTACAGCAGCGAGTAAGGCGGATCGAGCTGCGACAGCCGAGCCCCGAGGGCTGCGATCACAGGCTCGACTGCGGTCGTGCCGTAGAGGTAGATCTTGTTGGGCAAGAACACGCAGCTTTGGCTGGCAACCTGTGCCAGCGCGCCGCCTTGCTGCAGCGCGATCAGGACGCTGGCACATGCAACCAAATGGGTGATTCTGAGCTTTGGCATGACTGGCCTGCGGCTGCGAGTTTGAACGGTGGCCGCCGAAAACTTCGCCTGCATATAGCGGTGGCGAGGCTGGAGGGTCAATGCGAATTCAGACATTCGACGGAAGTGTTACGCCGCCGTCACTCGGCCGTCACAATCGTCTCAGCAGGACCCGTTCGCACAAAAGACGAAGGGACCGCCGCGGTTTCCCGCGTGCGGTCCCTTTGGGCTGGCTAGGCTGCTACGCTACCCGGCACCAGCAACCGGGATTCTGCTTTGCGGCTACAGGCTGTTCGGATTGATACCGACCACGAAGCCGTACTGGGTTCCGGTCGTGGGAGTCGTGAGCGTGATGCCGCTGCCGAAGCTCACGCTGCCTGCCAGGGCGCCACTGAATACGGCCATGTCTTTCTGGCCACTTGCGGTGCTGGCGAACCGATTGACCACCACCATGTCGGCCTCGTCCGCTCCCGCAGCGCCGTACCTCGCCATGCAGCCCAGGGTGCCGTCGCTGGCAATCTTCATGGTGAAGATGTCGGCCGCCGCGCCAGTCGCGGTGATCGTGTTTGCGCCTACCGTGATCTGGCCGCTGAACAGACCAACCGCAAAGATGTTGCCCGACGAGTCGGTGGCAATCCCGCGCATGGCCTGCGTGCTTGAGTCGCCCCAGTTGTGAGCCCAGAGAGGCGTCAGGCTGGAGTCGAGCTTCACCACAAAGGCGTCCGTGCCGGACGCGGTGATGGTGCCGGCCGCGCCGCCGAATGGGATGTTCTGGACAAGCGCACCAGCAATCAGCACGTTGCTCGACGGATCAGTCGTGATGCTGCTGATTGTCTGGCTACCCAGGGTGCCCCAGGTCTTCGCAGCCACGCTGTGGCCATCGGAGTCGGCCAGTTTTGCCGCCCACAGGATCTGGCGGCTGCCGTTGCCGATGGTCGCGAAGGCACCCACGCTGTTGCCGAGGTCGAGTGTGCCGTTGTAGGTACCCGTCAGGTAGACCGCGTTGACAGTGCCGTCGGTCGCAACGTCGGCTGTGATGCTCGAGCAGGACTGCGCGCCAGCGCCACCGATCTGGCGAGCCCAAAGTACCGCGCCAGTCGTGCCGTTGATCTTGGCCACCACGATGTCCGTAGTCCCATCCGTAGCACCAGCGGTCAAGCTCGGGCTGAGATCCGTGGCCGCAGTGACCGACGAGCCACAGACATAGTAGTTGTCCAGCAGGGGGTTGCTGTAGATGCTGGCCATGCCGCCGCCACCCAGGTCGATCTTCGTGCCCCACGCCGGGTTGCCAGTGGCTGCATCCAGGCCGACGATCATGTCTACAGGAACCAAGGTCGAGTTGGCAGGGAGGCTCGAGATCCCCATGGAGCCGATGTAGTTACCGATCACGGCCACGTTGTTCTTCGACGCTGCCACGCCGAGGACCTGCTGATCGTTGTCATCGCCCCAGGCCTTGGCCCACACGGTCGCACCAGTCGTGGGATTGAGGCGAGCGGCGTAGGCGTTGGCGCCAGCACCGGCGCCGATATTCACGGAGCCGAATGCGATGGGCGAGGCGGTGAGGCCGTACATCGTGCCGCCCGTGAACACGTTGCCGGTCAGGTCGGTCGCAAGGCCGGCGGGCATGACGTTCCAGTCCACGCCGTATTGCGGTGCCATGCACAGCGGCGCGATGCAACTTCCGTCGCTCAGGTTGCAGCCCCAGCCCGCCGGGCACTTGGGAGAGCCTACGCACGCACCGGTGCTGTCGCACGCGGAGCTGATCGTGCAGAGGTCCTTGTTGGCGCAGGTCAGGCCGGTGTTGATGGTCCCACCGCCGCAGGTGCCGGCGCCGGTTCCGCTCATGATGCAGGTGCCAGCCGTGATGCAGACATTGGTCGAGCCCGAGCAGTTGTCGGCTCCACTCGCGCACGCGCCAGCGCCGTCGCAGTGATCGGGCGAGCCAGTGGTCCCGGTGCAGGCCAGTCCATCGTTGCAGGAAGTCGAAGAGGACTTCGGGGTCACTGGGATGCAAGCGCCGGCCGTGTCGCAGCCGCCACCCTGGAGGCACTGAGCCGTGGTCGCCGGGCAATTGACTGGGCCAGCCACGCAGGTGCCAGCGCCGTCGCACTTATCAGGCGAGGCAGTGGTCCCGGTGCAGGCTTTGCCGTCGGAGCAGGTCACGCCGCTGGCCGAGTTCTGGTACGAGCAAGCGCCGGTGGCCGGGTTGCAAACGCCAGAATCCTGGCAGATCGGCTGGCCGACGCTGCAGTCGACTGGGGACGAACCCGTGCACACACTGGCCTGGCAGGTGAAGGTGCCGAAGCACTTGTTGGTCCCGGGGCAGGTCGTCCCGTCGGCCTTGCCTGCGCACACGTCGCTGGCGGCAGCAACCGTGAACGTCTTGCTGACGGACAGGTTCTTGGTGACGTCCGTGATCTTGACCGTGAAGGTCAGGGCGGTCCCGTCACTCAGGCCGGCCGGCGTGGTCCACGCGAAGCTGCTGGTGAGCGCCGAATAGTCGTTGCTCGCGGTCCCGGTGCCGGTCGAGGGAGTCCAGTCCACGGTCCAGCCGTCGCCGGTCTGGAAGGCGTAGCTGACGTAGAAGTACAGCGTCTGCCCGGCGTAGGCCTGGTCGCTCGATTGCGACGAGACGATGATGGTCGGGGCAACCGCGCTGTTGCCCGCCGCGGCCTGCACCGGCAGGGTGAGAGTCCCTGTGTTGAATCCACCCGCTGCATCGGTCACCGCCACCGTGAAGGTGCAGGTGCCCGTAGCGCCCGAGAGCACGAACACCGGCGAGGCCGTCGCCGTGCCAATGGTGCTGTCAAACGCGCCCGCGCAGCCTGAAAATGCCCATGCGTAGGTCAGAGGCCCTGGGGGCGTGTTGGCGTCGGCAGCCGACACTGACAGGTGGGCCTGGTTGGAGGCCACGAAGGGGGCGTCGGTCCCAGCCGGATTGGTCACGTTGACCATGATGCCGGTGATTGTCGGGATCAGGTCAGGCGTCGCCGTGATGTTGGCACTGCCCTTGGCCGCGTGGCCCACAGTGATCTGCGTCGTGGCGGTGTTGCTCGCCTGGTGCGTATCCGTCACCTTGACTGTGAGGATGCAGGCCCCAGCCGTCGCCGGCGCCGTGAAGTTACCCGTGGCCGCCGCGGGGGCACTGAACGTGCCACCGCAGGAGCTGGTCCACGCGTAGGTCAGAGCGTCGCCATCAGGATCGCTGGCGCTTACGCCGACGGTGATGGTGCCGCTCGGATCGACCGTCGTCGATGAGACCTGAATCGCCGAGATCACCGGCGCGCTGTTGGTGAACACGTTCTTGTGGAACTCGAACATCGTGATGTTGATGGTCGCGGTTCCGCCGTCGGTGATCGTCGAGCCGATCGAGCCTTGGAACAACACCGTACCGTCTGCCTTGTACGCAGTCGCCTGCACCACGACCGCTCCCGCCGGGATCCCGCTCACCATCGCCTTCCAGTCGTCGCTCCCATTCTTCTTGCCCATCGGGACGTTGTACGGGGTCAAAATGCCGGCGCCCGAGACATTCGCCGTCACGTGGTCGATGTCAGCCTTGGTCAGGGCATTCGCGCTCACGCTCACCGAGCCACCCTTGTCGCCCTTGTGGGACGAACAGCCCATGGCAAACGTCGAAGCAGCGAGAAGCGCCGCCCCCATCCATACCAATTGATTACTTCGCATCGTAGCCTCCTTTACAGTACACATTCGCGTTGAAAAGAACCGATTTCCAGGATCTCTGATTGCTTCCGTTGTTTCGCTAAGCTCTTGCTTTGAATTAATCGTGTCTCTGAGGCGGGAACCGCTCTTCGTCAGGACAGCCGACGCCCGCATATCGGCTGTCCCTTCCTTTGTTCTTGCTCAGTGGAGGACATAGGGAGTGGGCCTGCCGAGCCCCATCCACTGCGACAGCTTGGGCCCCGCCACCATCAAGACCGCCAATCCCACCAGAAGCCCCAGAGCCAGCCCCAAGAAGTGCGCCCCCCTCACCTTCTTCAGCAATCGCATTTCGTCCGTCCTAGTTGCACTTGTTCGTCGTCGTGTTGCAGCTGCCAGTGCAGCAGTCCGAGTCCGCAGCGCAATCCTGGCCCGTCTCTGTCGGGCCAATGCAGCACGCCAGGTGACCATTGCCGAGTTCCTGGCAGGTCATGCCCGCGGGGCTGCTGCAGCAGTCCGTATTCGTGGCGCAGCCTACGGTGACGGCGGCACAGCTGTAGGTTGGGCATGTCCCCGGGCTTGCAGGGCTGATGGTACCAGTCGCGCAGCAGATGTCGGCGGCGTTTCCGGTCGCGCCGGCCGGGATGCACTGCTTTGGCGTGGTCTCAGCCGGGCGGATCGGCGTCTCTGAGTTGCACAAGTTGCTGGTGCTCACCGGAGTTTGCCCTCTGGTGGGCATACAGGGCAGGAACCCATGTGCGGTAAGAAGCGGGTCGACATTGTAGCGTCCCGCGATGTCGCCGTCGGGATCGGTCATCCAGTTGTACAGCGCGGTTTCCTGAGTTAGGCGGTCGCCAGAGAGGTTGCCTGCTGCCCACTGGACAAAGAGGCGCCGTGAAAGGAAGTACTTGCCGTTTCGCGTGCTGACGTCTGAAGAAGACACCGAGTTCACCATCGGGGCCGTGTTCCCGGCCCACTTAGAGGCCTCGCGCCCTGCAAAGCCGACCGTCCGGAGGTATGGGTCGTTGCGCACGCGAGCCGCAATCGACGTGGTGATGTCCACCGTGCTGGCGTCGGGATCGCGCTGGGAGAGTGCGACCAGGAAGCCCTGCGTGCAGCCAGTCCCGCCCGTGCACTGCGTGGTGGTTGGCCAGAGCGTGCAGGGAGTCGCGGCGTGGGTAGAGTCCGCGGCCACGCAAGCGCGGCGCACTGGATCGGCGTCGTCGTTGTTCATGTTGTAGTCGTTGCCCGCCGAATCGACGCCAGGAGCGCGGCCGTTGCAGAAACGCTTGACGCGCAGTCGTTCCTTGAAGGTGTCCGCTGTCCCAGACCGGTCGTCGCGCCGGTAGAAGTGCTCGAGGTAGGTCACGCCCTTAAAGCACTGGGCGAGCTGGTCGATGGCGTCCAGACGCTTTTGATCGCGGCACGCCTCGGTGGAACCCTCTCCGCCAACGCCGCCTAGCACAAGGCCCAGTACTGAATCCTGGACTGCGTGCCGCCCATCCGTATCAATAGGCGCCAACAGATTCCTGCAGGGCGTATAGCTGGTACCGTTAAGCCTCTCCACCATGACGGCCGCGTCCAGGCCTATGACGTTGCGGAGGCCGGGGTTCCAGTTGCTGTGCGTACCGGTGGTGGGCGGCACAGCGTAGGCGTCCCCGATGATGTCCGCAGTAAAATTCCGCGACATCGGCACGATAGCCTGAAGGCCGGCCTTTGCATCGGCCTCGCCTTTACCCGAACCGGTATTGATGTAATCGAAGGTGTTCGCCGGGATTGCGCCGGCAGTCACCGCGCCGCTGATCGCGTCACGCACAACCTCGGTGAGCGTGTCCGACCCCTTGAAGGAGTACGTCGCCGCCGCGATTCCTATTCCACTGGCGCCTGCCGCCACGACGGCAAGCGACGTCGCCAGCGACGTCTTTGCCACGGTCTTGGTTCCTGTCCATTTCGTCATTTTCTTCCTCCTTGGTTTCGTTTCCAATGCTCGCCTATTGCCGATCTTCGGCATTCGCATTTCCGCTGCCGCTCTAATAGCTCAATTCGTCGATCGCCGGTTGCGATGAATGTGGAACGGTTTCGCAACAGCACCCTGTCCAGAATGTTGAAGCGGCGGCGCAATGCCCGATGGGTGTGTCCGACGGAGAGCGCGGAGCAGTGGCTTGACGCACTAACAAGAGAAGGCATCGGCAACCGTCACCTTTCCGTCGGTGGATTAGTCGCGCTGTTCCGCGTGTAGAGGTCCGGCCTGTCCAGTTCACCAATGTAGCGTGCGTGTCGGATCTGCAAACGCTGGGTTACAGTGATGTGACAGAACCGGTGTGGTCTTGACGCCGTACCCGCTTGACGGCCAACATGCCTGCCCGCAAGAACCCATTGACGAGCCAGGAAGCATGAATTTGCCGTTCACAAGCAGCAGGCTGACAGTGGCCATTCCACTTGTCTTCCTTGTGCTGGCCTCGCCCGCCGTCGCGGCCGGGCGCAAAAGCAAAGCGAAAGCCGCCGAGGCCGAGACCGTCGAGGCACCGCGGGCGCGGGAAGCGCGGGAGCGCGGCATCGTTGCGCTCAACCTGGGCCGCTACGACGAGGCGGCCAAGGAACTCGAGAACGCCTACGAACTGTCGCGCGACCCGAACATTCTGTTCAGTCTGGTCACGGCCTACCGTCTGGCAGGCAAGCCGGAGCTGGCCCTGCGTCTGTGCGCCTCGTTCCTGCGAAGCACAGAAGCGCTGACCGCGCGCAATCGGCCGCAGATCGAGCGCACAGTGGCCGAGTTGGAGATCATTGTCGAGCAAATGCGCCTGCATCCCTCGGAATCGCCGACCGGGAGCAAGGCGAGCGCGGTTGTCTTGCCGGCTGAGGCCGTCGAGCCGCCGGCGGCGGGGAAGACGGAGTCGACGGTCAAGACGCGGAGCGAGAGCAAGGAGCATTTCGTCGCGGCAACCGTCGCTGTCCAGCAGCCAGCGTCCGACAGCAACGCGAATCTCTTGACCGGCAAGGTGCCGCCCCCGCCAGCAAAGAACCGTCCATTTTACCGTTCGCCCTGGGTGTGGACCGCGGTCGGGGTGGTGGTGGCGGGCGGAGTCGGATTCCTCATCTATGAATCGACACGCAGCCCTGGCCCGCCAGCAACCTCTCTGGGCGCGCAGAGGATGTTCTGATGAAGGCCGTGCTCTCGTTCACCCTGACTCTGCTGGTGGCCACCTCGCTCGGGGCGTGCAGCCCGGACTCCTATCTGATCCTCGACGTGGACGGCGATTGCGACGTGCTGCCGTTGGGGGTATCCCAACTGAAGGTGACCCTGCAGAATCAGGGAAAGTCTGACAACAAGTTGTTCTCCGGGGACGCTGGGCGTTCGCTGACCCTTCCGGTCACCCTCGCCGTCGTCCTGCCACACGATCGCTCCGGCGCGCTCGCGATCCAGGTCGATGGCTTTGACAGCAACATGATGATAGTGGCCAGCGGCAGCGCAAGCGGCTCGCTGCAGGTGGGGGCGCGCACCAACTTCTTCGTCCAGCTTAGCGCTGGGGCGCGTACCTGCGGCAATGGCGTACTTGACCCGGGCGAAGGCTGCGACGACGGAAACCGGGTGAGCGGTGACGGCTGCGATTTCGTGTGTCGCCCCGAATCGGGACCTGTCGTAAAGACGGATGCGGGCGCGGACGGGGGCGCCAATAGCGACGGAATGGCGGGCGACGCAGACCATGGGACCGTTGTCCAATTCACACCTGGCGTCGGCTTTCTCGACCTGGCCGCCGGGGTCGGCTTCACCTGCGCCAGCCGTGTCGACGGCAGCTTGTATTGCTGGGGCGACAACTCCGGCAATCAGCTCGCAGTGACCGGAACCAAGGAAACCTACCTGAGCGCCCCGGCCCGGGTTCCGGGCTCGCTCTGGCAGGCTGTCTCGGCCGGCCAGATCCACGCCTGCGCCACCGGCGGGGATGGAAGCCTGGCCTGCTGGGGAGGGGACGACTCCGGGCAGCTCGGCGACAACAAGGCCTCGAAGGCTGGGGCAAAGGCCGTGCTGCCGGGGACGTGGGCAAGTGTAGGGGCTGGCTACTACCACACTTGCGCAACCAAGGCCGACAACAGCCTGTGGTGTTGGGGGCAGAACTTCAGTGGACAGCTTGGGGACGGAACCACGGCGGATCGTGCGGTGCCAAATGCAGTCGTTGGCACCGACGCCGACGCAAGTATAAGCGGTTGGAAAGTGCTCAGCGTGGGCTATCTGCACAATTGCGCTATCAGCTTGGACACGACCCTCTATTGTTGGGGAGGCAACGGCCAGGGTCAGCTTGGCCTGGGCACAATGACATTCGGAATGCAGCCCAGTGAAGTGGGTGGTGGCTGGACGGCGGTCAGCGCGGGCTACCAACACACCTGCGGCATTCGCGGGGCTGGCAGCTTGTGGTGCTGGGGCGACAACGGCACCGGTCAGCTTGGTGGCAGCTCCTCGACCAAGGAACTGAAGCCGGTGCAGGTGGGTGACACGGCCGACTGGATCGCGGTGAGCGCCGGCCAATCCCACACCTGCGCTATCAAGATCGACGGCAGCCTGTGGTGCTGGGGCGACAACGGCAAGGGCCAGCTTGGGCTGGGCGACAAGACGCTGGTGAATCATCCTGTACCGATTCAGGTGACTGACCCTGCCGGAAACTGGTACCAGGTGGCGGCAGGCACGGGCTACACCTGCGGCATACAGTCGGCGGGCAGCCTGTGGTGCTGGGGCGACAACAGCAAGGGCCAGCTCGGGGACGGCAGCACAATTGGCCGCACGAAGCCCATTCTTATCAGTAACTAGCATTGTTACAGGGTTGTTGTTTGTCGCTGGCTCCCGCTTCCTTCAACGCTGTTTCGCGACGGAGTCCGTCAACCACGGCGGCGTCGAAAAATGAAGAGGAAACCCATGTTCGATTGGACCGGTCAATCAGCTTGCCCACAAGCAGGTCTGCTCGTTCTTTCACTTATCGTCGCTGGATTCGGCTGCAACAAGGGCACCAGCACCGAGCGAACCGACGCCAGGGTGGCGACCTGGCGGGATGGCGGCTATCCTGTCCCATGTCTGGCGTCGTGCGACGACGGCAATTCGTGTACCGTGGATTCTTGCGACCCAGCGACTGGCCAGTGTCGCAATGACCTTGCGCCGGACGGGACCGCCTGTGATGACGGCGATCCGTGCAGCCTGGGCGACTCGTGCACGGCGGGGATCTGCTATGGCGCCACCCAGAAGGACTGCGCCACGCCGCCCGACCAGTGCCACGAGCCGGGCTACTGCGTGTCGACCGACGGGACCTGTTCCTATCCCGTATCCGGCGATGGCAAGAAGTGCGACGACAACAATCTCTGCACCAGCGGAGAGTACTGCCTGAAAGGTGAGTGCAAAGGGACCTCGCTTCAGTGCAGTCTGCCTGCCATTTGTGACAAGGATGGTATCTGCAAAGACCACGGGGTACCCGCGTTCCCCAGTCCGCTCTGGGGCCTTGTTCTCGATGGCAACGCCGACGCGACCTACAATCCTGGGTTGGCGCTTGCGCCGTCCGGCTCGCTCTTCCTGACCGGTGGCTTTATAGGCACGCTGGATCTTGGCGCCGGGGCCATGACCTCGGCTGGGGTGCATGATGCCTTCGTCGCCCGCTTGGATCCCGAGAGCGGCAAGGCCCTGTGGTCGAGAGCGTACGGCGATCGCTTCGAACAGCGGGGGATTACGGTGGCGGTCAATGCGACTGGCACGGTCGCCGTGGCAGGCGCGTTCCTGGGCACCATCGATCTGGTCAAGGCCAAATTCGCCAATACCACATCGTCGCCCATGGTCTACCTGGCTGCCCACGCCGAAGGGGATGGCACCGCGCTGTGGGCCAAACGCGTCGACTTGCTCCAAGGCGGCTCGAGCATTGCCGACATCGAAATCCACATGATCGCCGATCCGACGGGTGCCTTCATCATCTGCGGCCTGACCGACAAGGCAGTCACCGACCTCGCACCGGATGCCGTGGCCGGGGGTGGGGTCGACGCCATCGTCGCCAAGCTGGACGGCCAGACCGGAGACGTGAATTGGGCCCGGCAAATCGGTGCGGCGGGCGACGAACAATGCGACAACCTGGCTGCCGACTCGGAAGGGAACGTGTACGTCGCAGGCCACTATGGCTATGGCAGCAAGCTCGATTTTGGCGGCGGGTTCACCCTGGCCGCGCCGACCAGCAGGGTTCAGGTGGCGGCCTTCGTGGCCAAGCTCGACGGCCTGACCGGTGCTACTGTCTGGGCAAGATCCGTCACCGCCAAGTTGACGGGACAGGTTGCGCCCAGAACCATCGTTGCCCGTGGTCCATCGGTCTGGATTGGCGGCGGACTCTTTGGTACCGCCGTGTTCGACAGCACGACCGTCACTGCGCCGACAACGCTCAAGTCGACCGCATTTGTCAGCGAGTTCGTCGCTGCTGACGGCAGCGTCGCATGGGCCAAGGGCTGGGGCAACACGGCGCGCGTTCTGGGTCTGTCCTTGACGTCGGGGGGCGACTTGCTGGTCGCGGGTGACTACGGCAGCGACATGAGCTTTGAAAGCGGAAAACTCGCGGATTCGCCCGGAGGAACACAGGCATTCATCGCAAAGCTTGCAGCCGGCAATGGGGGAGCGACCGCCGCACGCGGTTACGCAGCGTCGGTATCGGACGGGAGTACGAGCACCGCTCTCGCGAATGCAGCCGGTGTTTCCTCGTCGGGCTCGCCTGACAATGCTAGCTATCTCGTGGGGACATTCGAGGGCAAGTTCGATCTAGGGCCGCCGGTCGGAGCATTGGCCGGGGTCGGCACCACGCGGGTCTTCCTGGCGAAGATTGCCCCCTGAGAGCAGCTGGCCCACAGCTCCGCGCGGTTGTTGCACGGTGTTTGCAAAGCGGTTGATGAACTGTCACACACGCGCCAGCATCCGCGGGGTAAGAGTCGCGCGGACAGTCTTCTGCTGGGGGCACGGTGTTCCTATCCCCTTGCGCTCTCTAAACTGAGGTGGCCATGAACTGCAGAATAGTCGCATCCAAGAAGCTGGCTTCAAGTTTCTTCGCCGTCGGTCTGGTGACTGCCACAGTCCTTGCGGGCTGCAGCAGCAGTTCCAGCAACGACTCCGGCAGCTCCGGCGGCACGGCGGGCAAGGATGCCGGCGCCGCGGGCAAAGGTGGCTCGACCGGTGTGGCTGGCCAGCCAGCGGGAGGAACCACGGTTGCCTCGGGCGGTTCAGTCGCTCCCGATGCGGGCACGGCTGGCGCTGGAGGCACACCCGACGCTGCGGCGACAGGGGGAAGGACGGGCACAGATGCCGCGGCCGGGGGCACGGGTGGAGCCGGCGGCAGCGCGGGCGCGGCTGGAGCAGATGCGGCCCTACCGGACGCGGCTCAGCCAGACGCGGGGCGAAGTGATACTGTGGCCGACGCACCGCTGGACACGTTGGCTGACGTGCCGTTCGCTGGCGATACGGCGCAGCAGTTGGACGCTTCAGGCTCCGATGGATCGAGCTCCGACGGATCGAATGCGGCAGGCTGTCAGAGGCCGGCCTGGGCCGAGCAGTTCGATCCCAACGTGAGCGCCCTGAACGGCCTCGCACTCGACAAGAGCGGCAACATTTTCGCTGCTGGCACCTCCTACAGCGACCCGAAGACCGGAACACTGAACCTGGGTGCGGCCGGTACGATCCCGAGCAAAGCCGGAGCGAATCTGCTGGTGGCGCGCCTCGATCCTACGACCGGCTCATTCGGGTGGGCCAAGGTTTTCGGGGACGACGAGGACCAGTTTGCGACTGGCATAGCCGTCGACAAGTCCGGGCGAGTGGCTGTGGTCGGTCAGTTCCAAGGAAACATCACCTTCGGCACGGCTGCACTCGCAAACACAAACAGCACTCTGTTTGCCTTCATTGGGGCGCTCGATTCGAGTGGTACCGCCCTTTGGGGCAAGTCGGTCGACTTGGGCAACGGTCAACTGTCAGCCATTGCGGCGCATCCCAACTTCGATGACTTCGTTGTCTGCGGCTATGCCACCAACTCGGCTACCGATCTGGTCACCGGCGCCTCCACTAACAGTGATGGCATGAACGATATTGTCGTGGCGAAGATCAAGGGCGCCGATGGCTCGGTGATGTGGGCGCGCCAACTTGGCGGGGCTGGCGACCAATCCTGCAATGTTGTGGCGGTTGCCGACGACGGTAACGTGTTCGTTGCCGGCGGATACGCCGGCACCCTGGATCTTGGCCCTGGGGCGTTCCCTGCGCCGTCCGGGGTGAGTGTCATTCTGCCTTGGGTCGCCAAGTTGGATGGTGCCAGCGGCAGCACGCTCTTCGCAACGAGCTTTGGTACGGCGGCCACCAAGGGAATGCACGTGATCCAGTCAATCGCCGCGGATGGATCGGGCAACGTGGTGGTTGGCGGCCAGTTCAACCGGGCCATTACCTACGGCTCCATCACTCTGACCCCGGCCGGACTGACCGACGCTCTGGCTGCAAAGCTGGACCCGAGTCTCAACGTACTTTGGGCCAAGTCCTGGGGCGACACCGACGATCAAGCTGTCAACGCCGTGGCCTTCGACTCGGCCGGCGACGTGACGATAGTCGGAACTTTCAAGAGCAAGGTGGATTTCGGTCCGGGTGGGCTGCTGACCTCCTCAGGTGGCAATGACGCCTTTATCGCCCAGCTGACGGGGACGAGTGGTGTCGCGAAGTGCGCTGCGCGTTACGGCGACCAACTGGGAGCGCAGGAGTTCTCCACGCTCGGCATCGCCCGTTTCGCCGTGGGAGCGCAGAAAGATGTCGCATTCGTGTCCGGCGACTCTTCTTTCGAGATCGATCTTGGCATTCCATCACAGACTCCGTTGCAGACGAATGGCGCCAGGCAGCTCTTCTTGTTGCGGCTCGATCGCCCGTGAGCGTTCGGGAGTGCCGGCCGGACAATCCTCCGGGGGTTGTCTGGCCGGTGCACCCTCGACCCTGATGTGTAACGCGTGTGCCTCGGGCTACGGGAAAGACAGCGTCCAATTGTTCAATTCCTCCGTCCCTAGGGTCAGCACTGCTCAAGTGAGGCGGCCATGAATAGCTTCCCGCCTGCATGCCGAGTATTCCTCGCCACATTTCTTTCGAGTCTGGCCGTGGCCACCGCAACGGGAGGCTGTCGCAACAGCGCCGGGACGGCAGATCCCCTTCCGAGTACTCGTGTCTGCTCCGCCGATGCATCCAGAAAGGACTCCATCGCCCGACCTGACAGCGGAGTGGATGTTGGCGGTACAGCGGGAAGAGACAGTGGCGCGGCCGACGCTGACGTCGACGCGAACGGTGACCTCCATTATGTCGACGCGAGCAGTAACCTTCTCTATACTGATGGGCCAGATAGTCATCGAATTGTGGATGCACCTTTGCGTCTGGACACCGGCGACGCAGGCGACGACACGAGGGACGGCGGTGACACCGGTGGAGAGGACAGCGGTGGTGGCGACGGTGCTGCGGGTTCGGGTGCCGGCGGCTCTGCTGGCACCGGGGGCTCTGGCGTGGTCGACGCTGGGCCGGACGCACGCGACGCGTTCCTTGCAGACGTCGCCCGGGACGTGCAGGACGCGGCCTCCTTGGATCAAAGTCAGAATGATGCCGCGGATGGACACCCGGTGCAGACCGATGTGGTGCCCGACGTGAATGCCAGTTCGGACGCCTCACCAACTTTCGACGTGGTACCGATTGATGCCGCTCACGACTCGCCAGTGGCACAGGACACGCCGAGTGCAGATAAGGCGACATGTCACTGTGAGGCCGGCTACAGTTGCGACAATACGGACGGCAGTTGCCAGGTTGCCATCTGCATGGCGCCGCAATACGCTGTGGATTGGAACGTGATCCCCGGCGGTTTGGCCACGGACGTCGATGGGAATGTCTTCACCGCCGGAACGATGTACGGCCTAACCAGCGCGCCCATTGCATTCGGCTCGGTCTCCATTGGCGCTGGCGCAGGCGCCAACGCCTACGCCGCCCGCCTGAACTCTGACACCGGGGCAACCGTGTGGGCCAAGGCTTGGGGCGACGACGAGGATCAGCAAGTTTTGGGCGCCGCGGCGTCGCAGACCAACGTTGCCATAATCGGCAACTACATCGGATCGATGGGGATCACGGGACTCTCCGCAAACACGGGTTTGCTCCCGGTGGACTTCATTGTCGGATTGGATGCGGCTTCTGGCACCCCGGCGTGGGCAAAGAAGATCGACCTAGGCGGGGTGG
>Ga0265330_10000936_pt1 | contig 17963 bp, 9 predicted proteins | sample 41919metaG_FD_202083 | JGI IMG/M metagenome (GOLD analysis project Ga0265330, IMG submission 202083) | Rhizosphere microbial communities from Carex aquatilis grown in University of Washington, Seatle, WA, United States - 4-19-19 metaG | ecosystem: Host-associated > Plants > Roots > Rhizosphere >... | reverse complement strand
CCGGCGTGACGGCACTGGTCTTGGTGTCGAGTTGTGTTCGCGGCGCGGCTGGTGCGGAGTCCGTGGCGGATGGGGGCGTGGCTGAGCCACGCGTCGTGCGCAGCAACATCTTGCGCGCCGACTATGCTGGCTCCGCCAGTTGCCGCACTTGCCACCGCAGCCTGTACGACGACTGGCTGGGTTCGCCCATGCGACAGATGACCCGCCTGCCCGCGACTGCCAAAATCCGGGCGCCCTTTGACGGACGCATTTGGAAATTCAAGGACGATGAAGCGCGCTTCGTGCAGCACGCCGGGACGCGCTTCGTACAGATTCGCTCGCCGCGCTTCGGAGACCACCTGTACCGAGTCACACGCGTGATTGGCGGACGCACGCGCGAGGATTTCGCGGGCGTTGAAGTGACAGACACGAAGTCCGGCGCCCGCATCATCGGCAATGCGGACGACGAGGTGGTCTTACCGGCAAGCTACTTTTTCGAGACCGCCTCGTTTCGATTGAAGGGCTATTCCGTGATGGTGCGCGAGCGGCCCGGGCTCAAGGCCGGCGCGACCTGGAACCAGTCCTGTGTGCTGTGCCACAACACCGCGCCGCTCTTTCTGTCGCTGTGGGGCGCTCTGCTGGGCAAGGGCGCGCCCTCCTACCAGGGCGAGGTGGTGGACGCGCTCCTGCCCGAGGGCCGGCGCTGGAAACTGCAGGTGACCGACGCCAACGTCCTCGGCGCGGCGGTTGCCGACGAGATTCATCTCCTGGGTGAGACGAGCGACTTGCCCGGTGATGGGCCGGCGTCGCTGCAACTGGGGATCGCGACGATGAGCCGGCGTTTTGCAGCCAAGCATCTTCTGGAGGTTGGCATCGGCTGCGAGGCCTGCCACGGTGGGTGCCGCGAACACGTGCTGCAGCCACGGGTTTCGACATCGTACCAGCCCCGCAGCCCATTTCTGCACGTGCAGCCTGCGTCGGGCCGCAGCCCCATCACCCGCGCCGAGTCGATCAACCGGACCTGCGCGCGCTGTCATCAGGTTCTCTTCTCGCGCTATCCCTTCACCTGGGAAGGCGGTCTTCGCCACACGGGATCGCCCGGCGGCAGTTCCACCAACTCGGGCGAGGCGCGCGACATGCTGCTGGGCGGGTGCAGCCGCGCCCTGGCGTGCACTGACTGTCACGATCCTCATCGCGACGACGATCCAGCCGATCTGGCTGCGCTGGCCACACCGGCCGGCAACTCCATCTGCACGAAATGCCATTCGGCCTTTGCCAGCCGCCAGGCGCTGCGCGCGCACAGCCACCATGACCCCGAAAAAGCCGGCGGCGTGTGCATCAACTGCCACATGCCGCGCAAGAACCTGGCGCTGACCTATACGCTCGGTCGCTATCATCGCATCGGCTCGCCCACCGAGAGCATTCGCGTGCTGGGCGATCGACCGCTGGAGTGCGCGCTTTGTCACGCCCGCAAGAGCGCCGAGGAACTGGTGTCGACCATGGAAAAATGGTGGGGCAAGCGCTACGAGCACGCGATCTTGCAGGCGCTGTACGGCGATCTGCAGCAGCCGCCGCTGCTGTCCACGCTGGCGCGGGGCAAACCCCACGAACAGGCGGTCGCCATCATCAGTCTGCGCGAGCAGAATGTGCGCGAGGCATTGCCGCTGGTGGCCCGGCAAATTGCCCATCCCCTGCCTCTGGTGCGCTACCAGGCAAGAAAAGCCATTGATGCCTTTCTCGGTCGGGACTGCGGCATTGACCTGGACCGCAACTTACGCGACATCGTCGCTGCCACCGAGAAATGCGTTCCCCAAGCCGCACCCATCACCCCGGGCGCACCCATGCGCGAAGCGCCAGCCTCGCACCCCGACGACGACTGACCCGCGTGCGTTTCCAGAGGGCCGAATCCTCTTGACAGCGCACCCAGCGGACGCACGATCACCGCGAATCATCTTCCCCTCAACAGCGTCCGTAGCACGCGTGGGTTGCCGCCGCTTCCAACGCCAGCTCGGGAGACAGGAGAACATCCATATGCTCGACAAGGTGGCGACCATGCTCAGCGCCAAATCTCTGGGTAACAGGGCGTCGGTATCGGGACTCGCACTGCTGCTAATGTGCGCAACAACGGCCCAGATGGAACTTAGCTGTATGCCCGCTGCAAGCAACCAATCCGGCACCGGTGGCGCGGGGTCGGGCGGGAATACAGGCCCGGGCGTGGGTGGCTCGATCAGCGCAGGCGGCTCGACCAGCGCGGCTGGCTCGATCAGCGCAGGCGGCTCGACCAGCGCGGCTGGCTCGATTGGCGCAGGCGGCTCGACCAACGCAGCCGGCTCGATTAGCGTAGGCGGCACGACCAGCGCGGCCGGCTCGATTAGCGCAGGCGGCACGACCAGCGCGGCCGGCTCGATTAGCGCGGGCGGCTCCACCAGCGTAGGCGGGACGTCCAGCGCAGCCGGCTCCGCCAGCGCGGCCGGCTCCACTTACGCAGGCGGCACGACCAGCGCGGCCGGTTCGATTAGCGTAGGCGGCACGACCAGCGCGGCCGGCTCCACCAACGCAGGCGGCTCCACCAGCGCAGCTGGCTCGACCAGCGCGGCCGGCTCCACCAGCGCAGCTGGCTCGACCAGCGCAGCCGGCTCCACCAGCGTGGGTGGCTCCACCAGCGCGGCCGGTTCCACCGGCACAGGAGCCCCTGGCACAACCTCGGATCTCGTCTCCATCACCCATGCCGACGGCTGGATTCCCCTCTTCAACGACAAGAATCCGCCCAATTGGGGCACGGTCGTCGTTGGCGCGTGGTTCGACTACCAGTGGGCCGGTACTGCCTGCACCCTTGGCTTCACGAAGGGCTCCACCAAAGAGTGCCTCTCCGGCAGCGCCTGCTCAGGCGCGGGGCTGGGGTTCAGCCTCTGCTCTTTCCCTGGCCTTGACACCTCGACGTGGCCGCAGATGCAGCAGTTTCTCACCTCGCGCAGTCTTGTGACCACAGGCACATCCATGTACGGGTTCGGCCAGTGCAATCCCGGCTTGAAGATCACCAAGGTGAACTGGGTCGGCAACGTACCGGCCGGGGTCGCGGTTGCCTTCCACGACGGCACCGACACGTCCATTGGCCAGGTCGACGTTACCGCTGGCGCAACCTCGGTCGCCGTGCCTGCCACCGTCGATGGCGGCAAGATTGCCTCGATTCACTTCGTGGTCAATGGCGCAACCATCAAGACCTGGAACTTCTGCATCACGAACCTGACGCTTTCGTACCAATAGCGTCGAGCGCCGGGACCGAAAAGAATCGGGAGAGGCTTAGGCCGAGTGAACCACGGCGGCCAACGTGCGGCTCATGTCGACGACGCTGTAGGGTTTGGCGATGACGTCGCGAAAACCGTACTCGCGGTAATTGGCCATGATGGGATCCTGGCTGTAGCCGCTCGATACCACCGCCCTGGCCGCGGGGTCGATGGCGAGGAGTTCCCGTATGGCCTGCCGGCCGCCCATGCCACCGGGGATCGTCAGGTCCATCACAACCACGTCGAAGGGCTGTCCTTCAGCGCGCGCCTTTCGCCAGAGGTCGAGGGCTTCCTGGCCGTCGCGAGCAAAGGCGACCTGATAGCCAAGCTCGCGGATGATCTTGCCGGCAATGTCGCGCACCAGCGCCTCGTCGTCCATGACCAGGACGCGGCCGGTCCCGCGCACGATTTCGGGTTCATCTGGTTGCGGCGTCAAGGACGCGCCCCTGGCGCCGGGCAGATAGACGGTGAACGTGGTTCCACGCCCGACCTCCGATTCCAAGGTGATGGCCCCACCATGATTGACCACGATGGAGTAACTGACCGCCAGGCCTAGACCGCGGCCCTCGGCCTTGGTGGTGAAATAGGGGTCGAAGACCCGCGGCCGGTGCTCCTCGGGAATGCCGGTCCCGTGGTCAGCCACTGAGATGGCCACATACTCGCCGGCAACCAGGGTGGGCACCTCGGACTCGCGAACATGCCGATTCTCGGCCGCGATGATCACGGTGCCCTCGCCCTGCATGGCCTGGCTGGCATTGATGATCAAATTGCTCAGAACCTGCCCCAGCTGACCCTCGTCCGCTTCGACAGGCCAGAGATCGTCCGCGATCGTGATCTCGCGGGCGGTAGCGCGTCCGCGCAAGGCCAGGCCCGCAGATTCGCGAATGAGCGCGCCGGGCTTGAACAGCTTGCGCACCGGAGCGCCACCGCACGAAAACGTCAGCAGCTGGCGGGTCAAGTCGCGAGCCTGCAGCGAGGCTTTCTCGGCCTCGGCCAGCAGTTCCCGCGACGGTCCGTCGGGTTTCAGACTGGTACGCAGCAAGGAAATATTTCCCAGAATGGCAGTCAATATGTTGTTGAAGTCGTGCGCGATGCCACCGGCCATGACGCCGAGTGAGTGCAGCTTCTCCGAGCGGAGCAATTCGGCTTCCAGGCGCTTCCGATCGGAAATGTCGCGGACGATGCTGATGATCTGCCGCGTCCCTTCCACCTCGGTCCCGGTCGCGTTGATCAGCACCGGCACGACCGCACCCGTGGCGTGCCGATATTCGATCTGGAGGTCGCGCACGAACCCCTGCTGCATGCAGGAGCGCACCGACGCCGCGTTCCGCTGCAGGTCATGCGGGGCGGTCCATTCGGCCACCGAGCGACCCCGAATCTCGTCCAGCGAGCGATGACCGGTCATGCGAACGTACTCGGCGTTCGCATCAAGGACGCATCCCTGTTGGTCGAGGATCACGAAGCCCGTGGAAGTGGTTTCGACCAGAGCCTTGTACTTTCGTTCACTCTCTTGCACCGCCGCTTCGGCCCTGCGTCGCACGATCGCGCCCATGAAGATTTCGCCCAGGATGCGCAGCAGGGCGGTCTCGTCAGCTGACCATGAGCGCAGGCCGCGCACGACATCGAGTCCGAGAAAGCCGTCGAGCGTGCCGCCGTGGACCATGGCGACGTTGATGAGCGAGCGGATGCCCTGGCGCTGGAACTCCGCCCGCTCGGCCGCGGCCTCTGCGGGCAAATTGGCCACCACGGGAACCGGCACCACGAAGTGCCGCCGCAGTTCCTCGGCGAACCAAGGGAAGGTCGTGTCGACGGGGATGCGCTGCAAGTTCGGACGTTCGGCCGAGATACCCTCGGCCACCCATTCGTGGGTGTTGCTCATGAAGCGACCGTGTGATGAAAAGAGAAAGACGTAGCTGCGGTCGACGCCCATGAATTGGCCAATGGCGGCCAGGGCGCTTTCGATGCGGGCATCCAGTTCCGCTGGCGGAGCAGCCATGAGCTGCGTCGACACGCCCATGATGAGCTGCTCGAGAGCGATGCGGTGGCGAAGGACGTCCTCGGCTCGCGCGCGCTCCGAGATGTCGATGAGGTAGCCGCGCAGACCGACCGGTCGACCGTCCTTCACGACGATGGAGGTATGAACGAGAGCTGGGAAGGTGCTGCCGTCCTTGCGCAGAGCCGTGTACTCGGAGACCGCGAGTGGTCCCGTGCTGGTCCGCCGCACGATGTTCGACCGCAGGGTTTCGCGTTGTTCGGGAACCACCACGTCCGCGACCGACACACCCCGCGCGACATCCTCGGCCGTATAGCCAAACGCATCGAGCCCGCTCTGGTTGACGTACACGAAGCGCCCAGAAAGGCCGAATTCAAACACGGTCTCGGAGAGGCCGTCGAGCAAGTCGCGAAAACGTCGTTCGTCTCCGCTCGTGTCGTCCAGGATAGACACCTCATGCGCGGACATGCGTGCATTGTACACCAGCCGCGCGCGTCCCGAATCCATCGCCCGCGTCTATGGCGTGATCAGGCTTCGGCGACCCCGGCCTGCGGCACGGGGGCCGCCTTCCGGAAAGCCAGCAGCAGCAACGCGGGCTGCAGCAGGCGGGGCAGGATCACCAGCGCCAGCGCCCCGCCGATGACCACGATGGCGAGCGGCTTCTGGGTTTCCGAGCCGATGCTGCGTGAGACAGCAGCCGGCAGCAGGCCCAGCATGGCCACCCAGGTGGACATGAGCACCGGACGCAGTCGGCGCTGCGCAGCCTGGCGAGCCGCAGAGAGCGCCGAATCGCCCCGCGCGCGCAACTGGCGCGCGTAGGTCGCCACCAGCAACCCGTCCTGAATGGAAATCCCGAGAATCGAAATGAAGCCCACGGCCGCCGACGTGGAGAAGTCAGTGCCGGTGAGGAAGAGAGCGACCACGCCGCCGCTGGCGGCCACAGGCGCGCCCAACAACACGATGAGGGTATCGCGAGCGTTCTTGACCGAGCCGTAGACCAGGAAGGTGATCATAAGCAGCGTCACCGGAATGATGATCAGCAAGCGCGCAGTGGTCTCGCGCAACTGGTTGATCTCGCCGCCCCACTCCAGGCGCGTGTCGTAGGGCAGCTTCACGCGCGCCGCGATCTTGGCCTGTGCCTCGGCGATGGTCGACGCCAGGTCTCGCCCGCGCACCGAAAATTTCACCGGAACGTAGCGCTGCAGATCTTCACGAAAGATCACCGATGGACTGTTCTCCTCGACCACGTCCGCCAGTTGCCCGAGGGGCACCTGGGCTCCGTCAGGCGCCGCCACCAAGATCGCGCGGATGGCGCGCAGGTCGCGTCGGTAGGGTTCGGCCCAACGCACGGTCAGGTCGAAGTGCTTTTCGCCCTCGTAAACTTGCGTGATGGCCAAACCGCCGATGGCGGCCTGGATGACCGCCGCCACATCCCCCGTGTTGAGGCCATAGCGTCCGGCCGCACTACGCGAGGGCGTGATACGAATCGCGGGCTGGCCGAGCGAGCGAAAGATCCCCAGATCTGCCACGCCCCGAATGTCCTTCATGGCCGCGACGATCTCGCTCGCTTTGTTTTCGTCAACCCGCAAGTCCGGTCCCACCACCTTGACCGTGTTCTCACCCTTCACGCCCGACATCGCCTCTTCCACGTTGTCGGAGATGACCTGCGAAAAATTGAACACCACGCCGGGGAAGGCGCGGGCCAGATCGCGCTGCATCTCATCGGTGAGCGACGCCTTGGTCACACCCTTGCGCCATTCGGAACTCGGGCGCAGGGGCGCAAGAAGTTCGATGTTGTGGAAGCCAGACACATCAGTGCCATCGTCAGGCCGTCCCAGCTGCGAGATCACACTCTGGACTTCAGGTCGACTGCGTTTCTCGAATGGACAGTCCCCGGCATCTTCGCCCGGGCAGCCGAGCACGATGGCACGAATGTGACCCACGTAGCGCGCTGACTTCTCCAGCGAGATCGACGTCGGCAACGTCGCGCGGATCCAGAAGTTGCCTTCTTCCAATTTCGGCATGAACTCGCGGCCCAGCAAACCGGCTGCGGCCAACGCCAGGACCACCGGGGCCAGGCCGAGCAACACCGCCGAACGCGGCCGCTGCAAGGCGAAAGAAAAGATCCGCGCATAGAGCCGGTGCACCAGGCGCATAAAGCGCGTGTCCTTTTCCTCTTCGTCCTCGGTGGTGGCTACGGGCAAGAGGCGCGAAGACAGTGCCGGGGTCAGGGTCAGCGCCAGGATGATGGCGCCCCCGATGGCAAAAGCATAGGTGTGTGCCATGGGGGCCATGATCACGCCAGCCACGCCGGTCAGGGTGAAGAGCGGGACGAAGGCCACGGCGATGATCAGCGTAGAGGAGAACACCGGCGGCCCCACTTCGCGGGCTGCACTGGCGATACGTTCAAAGGCCGAGCCCCCGCGACGGGCGAAGTTGCGGAAGATGCTCTCCATCATGATGACCGACGAGTCGACCACGATGCCGAAGTCCACTGCGCCCAGGGAGATAAGGTTGGCCTGGGTGCCGGTCCACACCATGCCGAAAAACGCGAAGAGAAGGGCGAGCGGCAGGTTGAGCGCGACCAGGAGAGCCGCGCGCAGCTTGCCCAGGAAAAGCCACAACACCAGCGAGACCAGCAGCATGCCGGTGATGAGGTTTTCCATCACGGTGTGCGTGGTCAACTTGACCAAGTCAGCCCGGTCGTACAGCGTCTCGATGTCCATGCCGGGCGGCAAGATCCGGTTGCGGCGAATGTGATCGACTCGATCGTGAATGCCCTTGACCGTGGAAAGCGAGTCTCCCCCGTAGCGCATGAGCACGATGCCTTCCACGATGTCCGGTTCACCGTCGCGGCCCACGATGCCCAAGCGTGGGGCCGCGCCCACATGGACCGCGGCCACGTCGCGCACGCGAAAGGGCACGCCCTTCTGCGCAGCAATCGTGATTTGATCAATGTCCCGGACTGAGCGAATCAGCCCGATGCCACGCACGTCGAAAGACTGCTCGCCCAGGGTGATACGCTGCCCGCCCACGTTCTGGTTGGCGTTGCTGATGGCGGACTGCAGTTGCGCGAGGCTGACGTTAAAACCGCGGAGACGATAGGGATCGACGTCAACGTGATATTGCTTGGTCAATCCGCCAAACCCCACCACGTCGATCACGCCTGGCACCTGGCGAAACTGCTTTTCCAGGATCCAGTCCTCGGCGGTCTTTAGATCCGCCGCGGTGTAGTCCTTGCCCACCACCTTGTAGCGATACAGCTCGCCGATGGCACTCCAGGGCGAGAGTTGCGGCTGCACCCCTGTGGGCAGCGTGACGAAGTTGAGCTGATTGAGCACACGCTGTTGCGCAACGAAGTAGCTGGTGTCCCAGCCGAAGTAGAACTTCACATCGGCCAAGCCAAAGAGCGACTGCGAGCGCACGTGATCCAGCCCCGGCATGCCCACCAGCCCGGTTTCGAGAGGCAAGGTGACGTAACGCTCGACCTCCTCGGCGCTCCAGCCCTGCGGCTGCGCGATGACCTCGATCATGGGGGCCACGGGGTTGGGATACGCCTCGATATCGAGTTGCATGTACGAATGAATCCCGACGCCCACCAGAGCCAGAGCGGCCATCAGCACCAAGAAGGGCGCGCGGACAGCCGCCGAAACCAATTTCTCGATCATGACTACAACTTCACGGAAAGCAAAATGGCGCCGGAGACCACGATTCGCTCGCCCTTGGCCAGATTGCGCAGCACCGGCAGGTACTCACCGCCCAGTTCCTCGTTGACCACCACAGGCCGGCGCTCGAAGCGCAGGCGGCCGTCGGGCGTCTTGCCCAACTCGACGAAGACCACCATCTCATCGCCAAGGCGCAGAAGCGCGCTGCGCGGGACTGCCAGAGCAACCTGGCGGTCCACCGGCAGGGTCACAGTGGCATACATCTCGGGCTTGAGTGCGCGATCGGGATTGGCGATCTTGCAGCGAACCTGCGATGTGTGCGTGGCAGGATCGAGCGTGTTCGAGACCCACTCGGCCAGGCCACGAAACACGCGATTCGGATAGGACACCACGCTGACCAGGCACTCGGTTCCCATCTTCACCCGCCGCAAGTCCATCTCGAAGATCTCCGCCAGCACCCACACGCTGTCCAAATCGCCCACCGTGAAGAGTTCGATCTCGGTTCCCCCGGAGTACTGACCTTGCACCTCGGCGCCGGGATTCACGTTGCGCGCGATGATCTCGCCGTCGATGGGCGCACGCAGAGTGTAGGTTTGGTTGGATCCCGAGGAGCTGCCGCGCAGAATGCGTGTCTTCTTTCTGGCCCGATCCAGCTCGGCCCTGGTCTTGCTGTGGGTGGCCTGCGCTCCCTCGAGATCCCGTTGCGATCCAGCGCGGACATCGAACAGTTCCTTCTGGCGATTGGCTTCCTTCTCGGCCGCGCCAAAGTCAGCCTGTGCCTTGGCTAGGTCGGAATACGCTGCCGCCACGTCAGGAGATTCGATAAGCGCCAGGGGGTCGCCCTTCTTTACGCGTTGGCCGGGCTCAGCCTCGATCTTGACCACCCGGCCAGTCACCGGAGACAGCACATGAGCCACGTGCAAGTCGTCGAAGGTCACGCGGCCGCTCGCCACCACAACGCCACCCACCGGCTGAGCTGCGAGTGGCTCAACAACCAACTTCGCGGCAGCGACCTGTTCGGGCGCCAGCCAGACCTCGGTCGTCGGGGACGCGGCCATTGGCGTGAGGGCCACGCGTCCGTGACAGCCGAGCTCGCAAAGAACAAGAGCGGCGATTGCACGAGCAAGAAATTGACTTCGTCGATAGACAACGGGCACAGCTGATACTCCTCGCGAGCCGCGTGGGCTCGTTGCTATCTCTGTCCACAGCAAGATGCGGGCCGACCCGTCCGCCGACTCCGTGGTACGGCACAACAGGCCCACAGACTGTGGAACTCAACGTGGCCGTATCGGCTGGCCCCCTGTCTGCGTGCGCCGGCTATGCGTGGCAGAAGTGCACAGGTGGGACAAAAGTAGCCACTGGAGTCGCGCGACGAGCCCGCTGGTCCTCATGGGCGTTAAGCGGGTCTGCCGCTTGTCCAGATGGCCATTCGTGATTCGAGGCACAAGTCTTCGAGTCGGGTCACCCCTCTCCCAAAGGGAGAGGGGTTTGGGGGTGAGGGTGAAGCTTCCACCGAGCGGGCCGCTGAAGTCACCGGGGTGCTCTGACCGCGCCCGCAGCACGATTCGACGTTCAATGCAGTACCCTCACCCCGGCCCTCTCCCAAAGGGAGAGGGCGGTCTACCTGCGGCCGCTTAACGCCTATGCCGCTGCTCGGGCGCGCCGGCCTCAGCCCTTGAGCTTCCGGTAGAGCGTCCGCCGGTTGATACCCAGGCTGCGCGCGGCGCCGGTTTTGTTGCCGCCGTGCTCTTCGAGAACTCGTCGCACGTACGCGCGCTCGATCTCCTCGAGGGGAGCCTTGCCATCCGCCGCGTGTGCCAGAAGGGCGCCCACGTCGTCGTTCTTGGGAATGTCGAAATCCTCCGCGACCAGGGTGTCGTGGTCAGCGAGCACGACGGCACGCTCGATGACGTTGGCCAACTCGCGCGCGTTTCCTGGCCACGGGTATGCCTGCAGCCGCCTCATCGCCGCCGCCGACACCCCGATGAAAGAACGCCCCTGTCGCTCGCACGCGCGATTCAAGAACAAGTCCGCCAGAGGGACGATGTCCTCGCTGCGCTCGCGCAAGGGCGGAACCTCGATGCGGATGATGTTCAGCCGGTAATACAGATCCTGCCTGAAACGCCCTTCGGCGAGCAACGCCTCAAGCGGACGATTGGTCGCGGCGATGAGCCTCGCCTTGATGGCGACATCGGCTGTGCTCCCCAACGGACGCACCCGTCCGTTCTCCAGCACATGGAGAAGCTTCGCCTGGATCTCAGGAGGAATCTCACCGACTTCGTCGAGGAAGAGCGTGCCGTCGCCCGCCGCCACAAAAGCACCCGCCCGGTCCTCCCTGGCATCAGTAAAGGCCCCGCGCCGCACGCCGAACATCTCGCTCTCGACCAGGGTGGGTGGCAGCGACGCGCAGTTCAGGTGGTAGAAGGGTTGCGCTCGTCGCGCGCCCGAATCGTGAATCAGCCTGGCGATGGCGCCCTTTCCCGTTCCGGTCTCGCCCGTGATGAGCGTGATGGAGTCAGCCCCCGCGGCCTTTCGCGCGGTCTCGAGCACCCTGCGCATCGCGGAACTGTCGGCGATGATCTGTTCGGGTGTCTCTAGCGACGACGTCTTTCTCACACGAACGATCTCCCGACGGATCTGCCGATTGTGGAACGCGTGTTCGATGGCGGCGACCAGGGCCTCGATCTTGAATGGTTTGGCGATGAAGTCGCACGCCCCGGACTGCACCGTCGAGACAGCCAGATCGATGCTTCCGAACGCGGTAATCAGCAGCACCAGCTGACTGGGCTTCTCTGCGAGAATGGCGGCCAGCAATTCGGTGCCGCGCATGTGAGGCATCTCCACGTCGGTGATGACCAGATCGAAGGCCTCCGTCTTGATCCGGAGCAGCGCCTCCCTGGGTGAAGTCAAACCCGTCACCTCGAAGCCCCTCTCGGTCAGGCTCTCGCACAGGAAATCCACGACGCCGGCGTCGTCGTCCAAGACCAGCAGCCGCTTCTTCGCTTGCCCTGTCATCCGACCACGCCCTGGGCCCGCGCGGCGCCGGCAACCGGGAAGTGCACGGTGAATCGCGTTCCCGCGTTCTTCTCGGATGAAACCGCGATGGTGCCGCCGTGCTCGTCGACAATCGATTTGACCACAGCCAGTCCCAGCCCCGCGCCCCCGGCGTCGGCCCAGGTGGTGAAAAACGGTTCGAATATGTGGCCAAGCGATTCGTCGCCGATGCCGCAGCCGGTGTCGTCCACCGTCAGCGATACTGAAGGTTGCTCACGCCCGCCTTCACCCGTCTTGAACGAAGACGCTGCCAGGGTCAGGCGGACTCGACCACCCCGCGGCGTGGCCCGAAAGGCGTTGCTCAGTAAATTCAGGGTCACCTGCTGGACCTGGTCCACATCGGCAAGGACCTTCAACGGCGAACTCGGACGTTCGAATTCCAATCGGATCGCTCGCCGCCGGGCCTCGTGCTCAAGCAAGTCGACAATGGGGGCCACCGTCGCGCCCAGGTCGATCTCTCCCCGATGCGCCGGCTTGCGCCGCGCGACTGACAAAAGCTGCTCGACGATCTTCGTGATTCGATCCGATTGCTCCTCGAAGACCTGAGCCACCCGGCGAATCTCTGGGGAGAGATCTTCGCGGCTCGCCAGAGCGCGGGCGCGGCCGTTCAAAATCTGCAAGGGCGAACCTATCTCATGGGCCAGTCCTGCCGAAAGCTGCCCTAGGGTTGCCAGCTTGTCCACGCGGCGCAGCCCCGCCTCCAGCGCCTCGCGGGATTCGGTGGCCTCGATCAATCGACTCCGCGCGCTCTCAAGCTCGCGCACCATGGAATTGAACTGCGCCGTCAGCCGGCCCACCTCGTCGGTGCGTTGCACGAACACGTTTGCCGTTAAGTTGCCGGCGCGCACGTCTTCCATGGCCGTCATCAACCGCGTGAGTGGTCGGGCGACATAGAGGTGCACCAGAAACCAACCGACGCCCGCGACTCCAACGATCAGGGTCAAGATGGAAAGAACGGTCGCGATTGTCTCTGATCGCAGATCGGCCCGCAGCACATCCAGGGGACGCACGATGGCCATGCTGCCCAGGTTGGTTCCGTCGTCGTCGCGCAAGGGGAAGACGCCGACCAGGTGCGAATCGTCTCCGGTTCCTTGGATGCGGACGACAGGCTCGCCGGAGAAGCTCACCGCCGGGACGGCATCCTCAACGAGAGCCGCGGCGCCCGGACTGCCGAACGGGTTGGGCGAAAGCCGGCCTGTTGGATCGAAAACCAACACGTCGATGGTCGAATCCTTGAGTTTGAGAGATCCGAAAATCTCATGGATGTCGGCGACCTGCTGGTCGCGCAAGGCATTCTCGATGGCCACCTTGAGCGCGGTGCCGAGGACCTTGATGTCGTGCTTGGCGACGTCCGTCAGATCTTTCTTCTCCTTGCGCAACTCGCGCAGACCATAGGCTCCCAGAATGATCGCGCTCGCGGTCGCCAGGCCGAGCACCACTTTGCTAGGAATGCGCACTGGTCAAGCCTGGCAGAGATGCTCGACTGGATCAACGATACGCGGCGCGATTCGGGGGCAACGTCCCCTACTCTGCCTCGGCCAGCGCGAAGTGGACCTTGAACCTGGACACCCGCACCGGGACGCGCTTGCCGTCCTTTTCGCCGGGCGTAAACCGGCACGCTTTGGCCGCGCGCACTGCCGCCTCGTTCAATCCTTGGCCAAGCCCCTGCACAATCTTGATGTCGCGAACCCAGCCATCTTCGCCCACCACGAAATCCAGGATCACCGTGCCCTCCGTTCCGGCCTGCTTCGCCTCCTCGGTGTACTTGCCGGTGCACTCGCCCACGCGCAATGGCATCTTGGTCACCTCGTAGGCCGCCACTGGCGCAGCCAGCGGTTTCACCTCGGCTGCAGCGACCTTTGCGTGCGTTGGCTTGGTCTGCAAAGTGTTGCCTACTGGCATGGCAAGTCCCGTGCCTGCCGACGAAGTCGATTCCATGGAAATCCCGAACACCGGCGTGGTGGTGGTGTCGGTGCCGGTGGCGGGGCGCTCCGTGGGTGGCGGATTCCTGGCCACGTTCTCGCGCCGGGGAGCATCCGCCATGGCCCGGCGTCGCTGGGGCGGTTGGTGCGTGGGTTGCGTCTGCGGCTCGGGCGTGGCTTCCGGTTCGGCTGGTTTCTCGGGCTCAGGTGGCGGCGCCTTCAACACCACCTGCACCACCACCGATGGCACCACCTCGGACTGCGGGGGCAGGTGAACCACGCCCCTCAACAGCAGCCAGTGGCCGAGAAGGGCCACCACCGCGCAAACCAACAAGCGGGCCGAGTAGTTCATTCCTCCAGTACCGGAGCCAGCAGCCCCGCGGGATCGATCTGGATGGCGAACGACGTCACGCCGAGCGACTTGACCAAGTCGAGCACCCACACCACGCGGCCGTGCGACACGTGCTTGTCGCCGGCCACGATCACCTGGGTCTTGGGATCCTTGGCCACCGCAGTCTGGATCGCGGCGCGCAGAACCTCGGGCGAAGCTGGGGTTCCGTTGAGGAACATCCGGCCCTCGCGGGTCAGGGTCACGGCCAGAGTGGTCGGGCTGACCGCCGTGGCTTGCGCGGCCTTGGGTAGCTGCACCTCGATGACCTGCCGGGCGATGAGGTGAGCCGTGAGCATGAAGATGATCAGCAACACCAACATGATGTCCACCAACGGCGTGACGTTGATGTCGGTGATGAGACCCCGGCGACGGACGCTGGCCATCACTTCTCCTCGGGAGCAGCGTGCTCGGCCTTCACGTGGGCCAGAATGCGGTGGCCCAGCGTACCCGCCGAGGCCAGCGCGGTCTCCACGTGGCGCATGAGCACGTTGTAGGTAGCGACCGCGGGAATCGCGACCAGCAGACCCACGGCCGTGGCGACCAGCGCCTCGGCGATGCCGGCCATCACCGCCTGCGTGCCCAGGGCCGCGTTGCTGCGGGCCAGGTCGTGGAAGGCGCGCACGATGCCGAGCACCGTGCCGAACAGCCCGATGAAGGGCGCGTTGCTGCCCAGGGTGCCGAGATAGGCCAGCCCGCGTTCGTAGCGGATGCGCTGGGATTCAAGCACGGCCGCCACCTGCTCCTCAACGGCCGCCGCGCCTTCGCTCAAGTGGTCGAGACACGCGCGCGCCACGACCGCGTCCAGCGAACGCACGTCCCCCAGCGCTTTGAGCGCGGCCTTCGCGCCCGAAGTGCGAAGCGCTTCCAACATCTCGGCGATCTGCCGCCGGGGTCGCCGCTCGCGCAGGAAGAACCACAAGCGCTCGAGCACCACGGCCGCGGCCGCGATGCTGAGGGCAATGAGGAGCCACAGCACCCAGCGCGAACCGGCGCGCAGCATGAGGTCCAGCGCTTGAGCATCAATGGTCTGTTCGGTGTTCATGGCATCTCCTTAGAATCGGGCGCGCAGGCCCAAGGTCGGCAGGACGTAGCGGATGTTCACGCCCGGCGTGACTTCCTCGGGCAGAAGCGCGGCGTTCATGATGTCGACGTAGAAATCCAGCAGCCAGCCCCTGTACACCGCGCGCTTGTCCACGCGAATATCCACGCGGTCGTAGCCGTTGGTTCGTGCCGTGTTGTAGCCGTAGGTGGTCGTGGCTGGCTTGCCGCTCTGGTATTGGAAGCGCACGCCCACGTCCCAGTTGCGCGGCAGCCGCAAACCGCCCACCAAGTTGACCAGGTGGGTGCGGTCGAAGTCGTACGGCGCCCAGGCGCCGTTCTGGTATCGCTCCGAGCGCGACAAAGTGTACGACAGCCAGCCGTAGAGGCCGCTCTTGGCCTGGCGCCGGATGAGCGTCTCCAGGCCGTAGGCGCGGCCGGTGTGGGGCGCGTCCAGTCGGTTCAGAATGTCCTGGGCTGTGCTCTGCCCAGGCGCCGTACTGCCGCGAATGAGTGTGGTTTGGCCGACGGTGTTGAGATCCTGGGAGTTGACCGTCAAGTCGAAGATGGTCGGGTCCATGTACGCAAAGTAACCCTCGACGGTGGCACTGAAATACTGGGACAGAGGGATCTCGGCGCCCAAGCTGGTCTGGATCGACTGCTGCAAGCCGTACTTGAGCGGCATGGTGTCGAGTCCCGGCAGCGGCAGCACGAAGCGCGGGGGCTGGTGATACAGCCCCACCGCAGCCTTGAGCCAGACGGCGCTGTCGTCGCTGTCAGCCGGCACGCCGGCCAAATCGCGCGTGGTCAACTTGTAGCGCATGGTCAGGCGCGGATCGGCCCCGGACTTGGTGGTGGTCTTGTCGTAGTACACGTCGGCACGCACGCCAGGTCGGATCAACCAGCGCGAAGTGGGTCGCCAAAGCACTTCGGCCAGCGCCGATCCCTGGTAGAGCGCATGCAGATCCTGGGTGAAGGTGCTGAGCGAAAAGTTGTTGCCGCCTATAGTCGACGAGGGCGCGCCCTGAACGTAGTCGTGGAAACTGCCCTCCACGCCCCACACCAGGGTCAGCCGCTCGCCCGCCTTGTAGTGCCAGCGCAGCGAGGGCTCGGCCACCCAGGTCTCCACGTTGCTGCCGGAGCTGTCGGTGTGGTCGTATCCCAGCACCAGGCGGTACAGGCCGTCGAACCCGCCGCTGCCGTGGTAGGCGCGCAGGTCGGCGCGATGAAAATCCAGGATCAGCGCGGGCGCCAGCGGCGGATTGGAACTGCCGGCCGGGGCATTGGCCGCGGGTGTGTCGAGCTCGTCCCCGGCACCGAAGAACGACACCGTCCAGCCGTTGCGCGGATTGCCGCCATCGAGGCGAAGCTGGTAGTCCCAGTAGGACAGCGAGAGCTGGCTGGTTGCCAGGCTCAATATCAAGCCAGGATAACCATAACGGCCGGCCGCAGTGAGTGTCGCGCCCAGGAACGGGATGGGCTGGCGGACCAGGCCGCCCGCCTGCAACAAATTCGCATCCAGGTCGATGAGGTGCTCGTCGGATCCCGCGCGATGGGTGCGGCCGTCGACGATGCCGCCGGTGTAGCCGCCGTAAATCACCGGCGCACCGCCCGGATAGAACTGGATCTCATCGATGAACTCGGGATGGATCACGCTGGACCCGATCAGCAGGTGGTAGAGCAACGGCACGCGTGTGCCGTCGAGCAGGAAGCCGGTGGAATTGGGGCTGGCCCCGCGCACCACCGGGAACGGGATCAGGGCTGCGATGGAAGCGGTACCCGGCAGCGCCTGGATGACACGAAAGGGATCGCCGAAAGTGCCTGGTATCTCCTTGATCTCGGCGCCGCGCAGGGTGATGCGCGACACCTCCTCACGGCGTTGCTCGCCGACGATGACAATTTCGTAGGGATCGTAGCTCTCGCGCTCGATGTAATAGCTGACCGCGAGTTCCTGTTGTGGGGCCAACAACTCTTGCTGCAAGAACGCAGTGTAGCCAGCGGCGTGTACCGTGATGCGCGCGGCCCCTGACGGCACCGGCAGCCGGAAGTGGCCCTTGGCATCGCTCTCGGCGGTGTAGTGGCGCCCGTCAATGAGCGCGGCCACGGTGGCGCCAGCCACGGGCAAGCGCGTTCCCATCTCGAGCAGCCGACCACGCAACGCCGAGTTGAGAGGTGGCCCTGCATCGACCGTCGGTTCAGGCGGCGGCGGGGGCGGCTGAAAGGTGTGCGTGAACGCTATCTCGACCGGCACGGGCTGGCCGCCATAGCGCGCGGGCTGGAAAGTGAATGCCCGGGCTGCATTCACGACTGCTTCGTCGAAGTTCGGCAACGAATGGCTGAGCAGCTCGACCTTGGCAACCGTGCCGTCCGCTGCGACTGAGATCTTGACCCGCACCACGACGGGCTGATCGTGTGGCGGGGCACCAGCTGGATAGGGCACGGTGGTCGGCACCAGCGGCAGGGGCGGTTCCAGCTCCGCAGGCGCGGCAGTCGCACCCGTCTCGGACACGCCGGCGTCCGGACTTTGCGCACGAGCGGTACCCAGCGGCCAAGCAACCACCAGCGCCAGCAGCGCCGCAAGCCTCATCGCCACAGGATCACCCAGGCGAGTGAAGTACCGAAATGCGCCCACCACTG
>Ga0265330_10000933_pt1 | contig 18001 bp, 14 predicted proteins | sample 41919metaG_FD_202083 | JGI IMG/M metagenome (GOLD analysis project Ga0265330, IMG submission 202083) | Rhizosphere microbial communities from Carex aquatilis grown in University of Washington, Seatle, WA, United States - 4-19-19 metaG | ecosystem: Host-associated > Plants > Roots > Rhizosphere... | reverse complement strand
CCTGCTACTACACCGACGATCATTACCGCTCGTTCCGGAGAATCAGCGAATGAAAGTGCCGGACCTGTCCGACCTCGAGATCAGCGGCGTCCACGCGTGGTCCGGCGACACGCAGCCGCTCGCGGCGGCGGCGGCCGCGTCCAAACTCCGTTTCGTGAGCGCCGACCTGCGCACCGTCGACAGCAAGGCGCAGCTCCTTGGCGCCGTGGCGATGGGATTGAAGCTGCCCGAGCATTTCGGCAACAACTGGGATGCGCTCGCCGATTCGGTGGAAGACGGCGAGTGGCTCGGCAAGCACGGCTGCGTCATCGCACTGACACACGCGGGCGCCTATCGCAAGGCGCACGCCACGGACTGGACCACGTTCGAGGACATCCTCGCCGAGGCGTCCGACTACTGGCGCGAGCGGCACAAGCCTTTCTGGGTATTCGTGAGCTGATTGCCGCGCGATTGCCGCACAAGATCCCCGTTTCCGCACTGATCGTCGTCTACACGCAGGACCTGCACGTGCTGCTGATCGAGCGCGCCGATTATCCCGGGCACTGGCAATCGGTGACCGGCAGCCAGGAGGAAGGCGAGACGCTGCGCGCGACCGCTGCGCGGGAGCTGGCCGAGGAAACCGGCATCGTTGCCGCGGCGCATGGCGGCCTCGACGACTGGCAGACGTCGCGCGAGTTCGAGATCTTCGCGCAGTGGGCGAACCGGTATCCGCCCGGCACGACGCACAACACCGAGCACTGGTTCGGGCTGGAGCTTGCCGCGCCGGTGCCCGTCCGGCTCGCCCCGCGCGAGCATCTTCGGCACGCATGGCTCCCGTGGCAGGAGGCGGCACAGCGATGCTTCTCCTGGACCAACCGCGACGCGATCCTTGAGCTGCCGCAACGCGTTCTGCAAGACAGGAAAACCTTATGACCATGAAATTCGCTTTGACCACCGCATTCGCGGCGCTCGCGTTCGCACTGGCCGCGACGCCGGCCGTCGCACAGATGCCCCAGGGCATGCCGCCGCCGATGCAGCCGACCGTCAACGTCACCGGATCCGCCACGGCGAGCGTTCCGACCGATCGCCTGCAGGCGTGGCTTCGCGTGGAGGTCGACAATACCGATCCTGCCGCCGCAGCGGCGGCCGTCAACAGTGCGATGACGAAGGCACTCGCGCACATCAAGAGCGTTGCCGCGGTCAAGCCGTCGACGTCCGGCTATTCGACGCAGCAAATCACCGAGAAGGGCAAGCCGGCGCGCTGGCGCGTCGCGCAGTCGCTGACGCTCGACAGCGGCGACTTCGCCGCGATGGCGAAGCTTGTCGCCCGGCTGCAGGACGAGGACGGTCTCGTCGTGTCCGGAATGTCGTTCTCGTTGAGCGGCGAGGCGCGCCGCCACGCCGAGGAGACGCTGACGCTGGAGGCGATCCATTCGTGGCAGGACCGCGCGCAGCGCGCGGCGCAGGGGCTCGGGTTCGCGCAGTGGCGACCCGGTCACGTGGCCGTGCAGACCGGGGACATCGCCCGGCCCTATCCGATGATGCGCGCGCAGTCGGCGATGGTGAGCGCGGCGGCACCGGTTCCGCTCGAGGCAGGGTCCGTGGATGTGACGGTCAACGTTACCGGCGACGCCATTCTCGGCGAGCCTGCGCCACCGCCGCGCTGACCTTCCGAAGCGTACGTCCGCCGTTCAGCGCGGGCCGACCATCTTCTCCGGCCGCACCCATTCGTCGTACTGCGCGTCGGTGACGTGGCCGAGCGCCAGCGCCGCGGCCTTCAGCGTCGTGCCGTCGCGGTGCGCCTTCTTGGCGATCGCCGCCGACTTGTCGTAGCCGATGTGCGGCGCGAGCGCCGTGACCAGCATCAGCGACTGCTCCAGCAGAATGTTGATGCGTGCGCGGTCGGGCTCGATGCCGCGGGCGCAGTGTTCGTCGAAGCTGACACTGGCGTCCGCGAGCAGCCGGAGGCTCTGCAGCACGTTGTGGATGATGAGCGGCCGGTACACGTTGAGCTCGAAGTTGCCCGACGCGCCGCCGATGTTGACGGCCACGTCGTTGCCCATCACCTGCGCTGCCACCATCGTCAGCGCCTCGCACTGCGTCGGGTTGACCTTGCCTGGCATGATCGAACTGCCCGGCTCGTTTTCGGGAATCGTGATTTCGCCCAGGCCCGAGCGCGGCCCGCTCGCGAGCCAGCGCACGTCGTTGGCGATCTTGAACAGCGCCGCCGCGAGCGACTTAAGTGCGCCATGCAGGCTGACGAGCGCATCCGCCGCGCCCATGGCCTCGAACTTGTTGGGCGCGCTGACGAAGGGCAGCCCGGTGGCGGCCGCGAGCTCGGCCGCCACACGCGCACCGAATTCCGGGTGCGCATTCAATCCGGTGCCGACCGCCGTGCCGCCCTGCGCAAGCTCATAGACATGCGGCAACGCGGCTTCGATGTGCGCGCTCGCGTGGCGCAGCTGCGCCACGTAGCCGGAGAATTCCTGGCCCAGCGTAAGCGGCGTCGCGTCCTGCAGGTGCGTTCGACCGATCTTGACGATGTCGGCGAACGCCTTCGCCTTGGCGTCGAGCGTCGCGGCAAGCGCGGCGAGCGCCGGGAGCAGATCGTGCGTCACGGCGATGGCGGCGGCGACGTTCATCGCCGTCGGGAACACGTCGTTCGACGACTGCCCGCGATTCACGTCGTCGTTCGGATGCACGCGGCGGCCGTCGCCGCGCTGACCGCCGAGCAGCTCCGATGCGCGGTTGGCGAGCACCTCGTTGACGTTCATGTTGGTCTGCGTGCCCGACCCGGTCTGCCAGACAGCGAGCGGGAACTCGCCTGCATGACTACCCGCGAGCGCCTCGTCTGCCGCGGCCGCGATCGCATTCGCGGTGTCGGCTGGCATCGCGCCAAGGCCCGCGTTCACGCCCGCCGCCGCGCGTTTCACCAGGAGCAATGCGTGAATCAGCGCATCGGGCATCTTCTCGGAGGAGATGCGGAAATTTTCGAGCGAGCGCTGCGTCTGCGCGCCCCACAGACGACCGGCCGGGACCTCGATCGGGCCAAACGTGTCGTGCTCTGTGCGCGTCTTGCCTGCAGTGTTCGAATTCGCCATGGTCCGATCTCATTCCGCCGGGAAGAACATTGTGGCACCGAATGCACGGCGAAAAAATGGGCGCCGAAGCGCCCATCCTTGCCACACCGACGAATGCTCACTGCGCGGGCGTCGGCTCCGTCGGTTCCGCAGGTGCGGGCGCGGGTGCCGCGGGTGCCGCCGCATCTTCCGCGGCGGCCTTCATCGACAGGCGCAGACGGCCCTTGTCGTCGGCCTCCAGCACCTTGACGCGCACGACCTGGCCTTCCTTCACGTAGTCGGAGACCTGGTTGACGCGCTCCTTGGCGATCTGCGAAATGTGCAGCAGCCCGTCCTTGCCGGGAAGGACCTGGACGATCGCACCGAAATCGAGCAGGCGCAGCACCGTGCCTTCGTAGACGCGGCCCACTTCGACTTCCGCCGTGATGTCCTCGATGCGCTTCCGGGCCACGTTGCACGCGTCGGCGTTGATCGACGCGATCGTGATCGTGCCGTCGTCCTGGATGTCGATCGTCGTGCCGGTTTCCTCGGTCAGCGCGCGAATCACCGCGCCGCCCTTGCCGATCACGTCGCGGATCTTTTCCGGGTTGATCTTGAACGTCATCATCCGCGGCGCGTGCTGCGAGACTTCGGTGCGCGCGTGCGGCAGCGCCTGCTGCATCAGGTGCAGGATGTGCATCCGGCCCTCGCGCGCCTGCGACAGCGCGACCGCCATGATTTCCTTGGTGATGCCCTGGATCTTGATGTCCATCTGCAGCGCCGTGACGCCGCGGTCGGTGCCGGCCACCTTGAAGTCCATGTCGCCGAGATGATCCTCGTCGCCGAGGATGTCGGTCAGCACGGCGAAGCGGTTGCCGTCCTTGATGAGGCCCATCGCGATGCCCGCGACGTGCGCCTTGGTCGGCACGCCGGCGTCCATCAGTGCGAGGCTGCCGCCGCACACCGACGCCATCGACGAGCTGCCGTTCGACTCGGTGATCTCCGACACGACGCGCATCGAGTACGCGAACTCCTCGGCCGTCGGCAGCACCGCCAGCAGCGCGCGCTTGGCGAGGCGGCCGTGGCCGATTTCACGCCGCTTCGGTGAGCCGACGCGTCCCGTTTCGCCGGTCGCGTACGGAGGCATGTTGTAGTGGAGCATGAAGCGGTCGCGGTACTCGCCCATCAGCGCGTCGACGATCTGCTCGTCACGTGCCGTGCCGAGCGTGGCGACGACCATCGCCTGCGTTTCGCCGCGCGTGAACAGCGCGGAGCCGTGCGTGCGCGGCAGCACGCCGGTGCGGATGGTGATCGGCCGCACGGTGCGCGTGTCGCGGCCGTCGATGCGCGGCTCGCCGGAAAGAATCTGGTTCCGGACGATCTTCGCCTCGAGCTCGAACACGAAGTTGTTGACCTGGTTCGCGTGGCCCGCCGGCGCATCGGCCGGGATGCATTCGGCGGCGACCTTCGCGTAGATATCCTTGAGGCGCTGCTGGCGCGCCTGCTTCGAGCGCAGCTGATAGGCCTCGTGCAGCGCGGCATCGGCGACCGCGGTGACCTTGGCGATCATCGCCTCGTCCTTGGCTGCCGGCTTCCAGTCCCACAGCGGCTTGCCGGCCGCTTCGGTGAGTTCGTGGATCGCGTTGATGGCAGCCTGCTGCTGCTGATGGCCGTAGACGACCGCGCCCAGCATCACTTCCTCGGGAAGCTCGTTCGCTTCCGACTCGACCATCAGCACGGCGGCTTCGGTGCCGGCGACGACGAGATTGAGCGACGACGTCGCGAGCTCGGTCTTGGTCGGGTTGAGCACGTACTGGCCCTCGACGTAGCCGACGCGCGCCGCCCCGATCGGCCCGCTGAACGGGACGCCCGCGAGCATCAGCGCGGCCGACGCGCCGATCATCGCCGGGATGTCCGGATCGATTTCAGGGTCGACCGACAGCACCGTCGCGATGATCTGCACCTCGTTGTAGAAGCCGTCCGGGAACAGCGGCCTGATCGGCCGGTCGATCAGGCGGCAGGTCAGCGTTTCCTTTTCCGACGGGCGCCCTTCGCGCTTGAAGAAGCCGCCGGGGATCTTGCCCGCGGCGAACGTCTTTTCCTGGTAGTCGACGGTCAGCGGGAAGAACTCCTGGCCTGCCTTGGCCGTGGTGCGCGCGACCGCGGTGACCAGCACCACGGTGTCGTCGAGGCTGACCATCACGGCGCCGCCGGCCTGACGTGCCACTTCGCCGGTCTCGAGCGTCAGGGTGTGGCGCCCGTAGGGAATCGATTTCTTGGTTGGGTTCACGGTGTCCTCAATGCGTTGAATGCAAATGGCCGCGCTCGTTCGGCGCGGCCATTGGCGGTGAAATCATCGGATCGGCGGCGAGTGCCGCGGATCCCCGTTGGCGAACTGGCGGCTCCGCGCGCGCGTGCGGCGCGGTTGTGCGAGCACTTGCATGGTCATCCGACCGTTCCGCCGCGTTACTTGCGCAGGCCGAGCTTGTCGATGAGGATGCGGTAGCTGTCCGCATTGCGCGACTTGAGATAGTCGAGCAGCTTGCGGCGGCGCGACACCATCCGCAGCAGGCCGCGCCGCGAGTGGTGATCCTTGACGTTGGCCTTGAAATGGTCGTTGAGGCCGTTGATGCGCGCCGTGAGCAGCGCGATCTGCACTTCGGGCGAACCGGTGTCGCCGGTGGCCCGCTGATACGAGGCGATGACTTTCGCCTTTTCCTGCACGTTTACTGACATTGCCTCTTCCTCGTTCTCTTCGGTAATCCGGCTCGGTTGGGTTGCTGTCGTTGCGCTTGGCAAAGACGATAATTATAGCCTGAAAAACGCTTAGGATTCAAGCGCTAAACCGGCGCGCGCCGGGCGCCTCAGGCGCTCGAGTCGGTGCGCAGCAGCCGAACCGGCCGCAGCTCGCCGCCCGAGCATTCGACAATGCCCAGGAATTCGGCATTCGGCCCGTAGCAGCGGAACCGCCCGTGCACGGCCGGATCGACGGCGCCCGCGCGCTTCCCCTGTCGCAACGCACGCGCGACGCCGTGCTCGACGTCCTGCCGCGGCATCGCACCCAGCAGCACGTCCGACGGCAGGAGCAGCGCATCGCGCGCCGGGGTCGCCAACGCCTCCAGTGCCTCGAGCGTCACGGCGCCTGCCAGCGTGAACGGCCCGGTGGCCGTACGCCGCAATGCAGTCAGGTGCGCGCAGCTTCCAAGCGCGCGGCCGATGTCCTCGGCCAGCACGCGGATATACGTGCCCTTGCTGCATTTGATCCGAAGCACGACATCGGGTGCCGCGCAATCGACGAGGCGCAGCGCGTGGACCGTCACGCTCCGCGCGGCGCGCGGAATCTCGATGCCCTTGCGCGCGTAGTCGTAGTAATTGCGCCCCTGGTACTTGAGCGCGGAATGCCGCGGCGGAATCTGCGTGATCGCGCCCGTGAACGCCGGCAGCACGCGCTCGATCTCGTCGCGCGTGAAATCGCCGCGCCCGCGCTCAGTTTCGCTTCCCTCGGAGTCCCCGGTCGTCGTCGCGATGCCGATGCGAACGGTCGCCACATATTCCTTGTCGGAGTCGAGCAGCGCCTGCGCGAACTTGGTCGCGTCGCCGAAGCAAAGCGGCAGGAGTCCCGACGCCAGCGGGTCGAGCGTTCCCGTGTGCCCGGCCTTCTCCGCCGCGTAGAGGCGGCGCGCCCGCTGCAGCGCCGCGTTGGACGTGAGCCCCACCGGCTTGTCGAGCACCATGACGCCGTCGACGCGGCGACGCGGCGCGCGCACCGGGCACGATGCGAGTGTTTCGGGCGACGAAGAGGACATGAACCTTGGGGATGGCGCGACGGGATGCGAACGCGGTAACGGGTCCGCGCCGGCGAGCCGGCGCGGCCGGTCAGCTCGACTGCTTGCGGTCTGCCGAAACGGCTTCGTCGATCAGCTGCGACATCTTCATCCCGGCCTCGATCGAGTCGTCGTAGGCGAAATGAAGCTGCGGCACCGAATAGAGCGACAGCCGGCGCGACAGCGACGTGCGGAGGAAGCCTGCAGTGTGCTGCAGCGCGCTCACCGCCTCGTTCGCGTGCTCGCGGCCGGCGAGATGCGTGATGAAGATCTTCGCGTGCGAAAGGTCCGAGGTCACCTCGACGCCCGTGATCGTCACGCGGCCGACGCGCGGATCCTTCACTTCGTCGCGAAGGAGCTCCGCCAGCTCGCGCTGGATCTCGTCGCCCACCCGTCGTGCCCGCTGACTCGTCTTCTTCATGGTGAGAACCTGACCTTTCCCGACGATCGAATCGTTGGATTCAATTCGTCTGCAAGAAGGCGGCAGCACCAAGGCATCCGTCTCCTGCCGCGTCAATCGCCGAGACGGAAAGCGTCGCGAGCAGCCCCGGATTCGAGGCAGCGCGCGCGACCGATGCGAGACAGTACAAACTGGTACGGCGAGCATCGGTTGCGCGCGCAACGAAGAAGGCGGGGCGCGCAGCAGCTTTACGTCCGGCGCGTAACCTACAAAGTACGGGAGACCTCGACGATTTCATAGACCTCGAGGAGATCGCCCTTGTTGAGGTCGTTGAAGCCCTTGATCGACAGCCCGCACTCGAAGCCGGACTTCACCTCGCGCACGTCGTCCTTGAAGCGCTTCAGCGAATCGAGCTCGCCGTCGTGCAGCACGACGCTGTCGCGCAGCACGCGCACCTTCGCGCCCCGCTTGACGATGCCTTCCTGGACATAGCAGCCGGCAACGGTGCCGATCTTCGAGATCTTGAAGACCTCGCGCACCTCGACGAGGCCGATCTGGCTTTCCTTGCGCTCGGGCGCCAGCATGCCCGACAGTGCCGCCTTCACCTCGTCGACCGCTTCGTAGATGATGTTGTAGTAGCGGATGTCGATCCCGCTGTGCTCGGCCAGCTTGCGCGCGGCGACGTCGGCGCGCACGTTGAAGCCGATGACGACGGCCTTCGACGCCAGCGCGAGATTGATGTCGGACTCCGTGATGCCGCCGACCGCCGCGTGGACGATGTTGACCTTCACCTCGTCGCCGGAGAGCTTCGTCAGCGCCTGCGCGAGGGCCTCGTAGCTGCCCTGCACGTCGGACTTCACGATGAGCGCGAGCGACTTCTTCTCGTCCTCGGCCATCTGGTCGAACATATTCTCGAGCTTCGCCGCCTGCTGCTTCGCGAGCTTCACGTCGCGGAACTTGCCCTGGCGGAACAGCGCGATCTCGCGCGCCTTGCGCTCGTCGCCCAGCGCCATCACCTCTTCGCCGGCGAGCGGCACGTCGGAGAGACCCTGGATTTCCACCGGGATCGCCGGCCCTGCGGCAGTGACCGCCTTGCCGTTCTCGTCGGTCATCGCCCGGACACGGCCGAACACCGCGCCGGCGAGAATGATGTCGCCGCGCTTCAGCGTGCCCGACTGCACGAGTACCGTCGCGACGGGGCCCTTGCCCTTGTCGAGACGCGACTCGATGACGATGCCCTTCGCCGGCGCATCCTTCGGCGCCTTCAGCTCGAGCACCTCGGCCTGCAGCAGGATGGCATCGAGCAGCGCGTCAATGCCTTCGCCGGTCTTCGCCGACACCGGGATGAACTGCACCTCGCCGCCGTATTCCTCGGGAATGACGCTCTCGGCGACCAGCTCCTGCTTCACCCGGTCGGCATTCGCCTCGGGCTTGTCGATCTTGTTGATCGCGACGACCAGCGGGACGTTCCCCGCCTTCGCGTGCGCAATCGCCTCCTTCGTCTGCGGCATCACGCCGTCGTCGGCGGCGACGACCAGCACGACGAGGTCCGTGACCTTGGCGCCGCGTGCGCGCATCGCCGTGAACGCCTCGTGGCCCGGCGTGTCGAGGAACGTGATCACGCCCTTGCTCGTCTGCACGTGATACGCGCCGATGTGCTGCGTGATCCCACCCGCTTCGCCGCTGGCGACTCGGGCGCGGCGGATGGTGTCGAGCAGCGATGTCTTGCCGTGGTCGACGTGGCCCATGACGGTGACGACCGGCGCGCGCGGTTCCGCGACGACGTCGGCCTGCCCGGACTCGGCCAACATCGCATCGGGCTCGTCGAGCTTGGCGGCCTTCGCCTTGTGGCCCATTTCCTCGACCACGATCATCGCGGTTTCCTGGTCGAGCACCTGATTGATGGTGACCATCGAGCCCATCTTCATCAGGACCTTGATCACCTCCGCGGCCTTCACCGACATCTTGTGCGCGAGATCGGCGACCGAGATCGTCTCGGGCACCGTCACATCGCGGACGATCGGGCCGGCCTGGGCCGTTGCACTGTCGCCGCCCTCCTCGTCGTGCCGGCCGCGCGTCGTCTTCGGCTGGCGCCAGCCGCCGGTCGCGGTACCGCCCGTGACGTCGCCGCGCAGCTTGAGCGCGCGGCGGCGCGCCGCTTCTTCCTGGAATGCGGTGCCGCTCTTTTTCAGCGCGCGCGGCTTTTCGCCCGGCTTCGCCGCAGGGCGATGCAACGTGCCTTCCGCCGCAGGTTTCGCTGCCGCGCCGGCCTCGGCCGCCTTCGCTGCCTCCGCCGCCTTCGCGGCTTCCGCCGTCGCCGCATCCGCGGCCGCCTTCGCCGCGGCCTCCTCGGCTTCCTTTTCCTTCTTGGTCTTGCGCTTCTTTTCCTGCTGCTGCTTCTGCTGGATTTCCTCCTGCTGGCGCGCGATCAGCTCCTGCGCCTTCTTTTCCTCTGCGGCGCGCGAGGCAAGCTCCGCGGGTGTGATCAACGGTGCGGCAACGGCGGGCGCGGGCGCCTCCTCCACCGGTGCCACGACGGCCTCGGATTCGTCGCGCTTCACGAAGACGCGCTTCTTGCGAACTTCCACCTGAATCGTGCGTGCCTTGCCGGTGGAGCCGGCGGCCTTGATCTCGGTCGTCTGCTTGCGCGTCAGCGTGATCTTCTTCTTGGGCTCGCCGGCGGCGCCGTGCTGCTTCTGCAGATATTCGAGCAGCTTGGTCTTGTCGATCTCGGAGAGCTTGTCGCCCTCCTTTTTGCCGGCGACGCCCGCCTTGCCGAGCTGCTCCAGCAACGCGCCCGCGGGCATCTTGAGCTCAGATGCGAATTGTTCGATCGTCGTATGTGCCATATGCGCGTCTCCCGCGTCCCCAGGGGCCGCTCGTCAGTGCTGCGATCCCGCGGCCGGTGCGAGGGCGTTGCCTTCGGCCGGCGCCTCCGCCGGAACTTCGTCGAACCAGTGCGCGCGCGCCTTCATGATGAGCGCCTGCGCCGGTTCCTCGGCCATCGCGGTGAGCTCGACCAGCTCGTCGACCGCGAGGTCGGCGAGCGCGTCGCGCGTCGTGATGCCGTTGGCCGCGAGCTTCGAAGCGATTTCCGTGTCCATGCCTTCGAGGCCGAGCAGCGCCTCCTCGACGTTCTCCACGGATTCCTCGCGGACGATCGCCTCGGTCAGGAGCGCGTTGCGCGCGCGGCTGCGCAGCTCGTTGACGGTGTCCTCGTCGAACGATTCGATTTCGAGCATTTCGGTGATCGGCACATAGGCGACTTCTTCGAGCGAAGTGAAGCCCTCGCCGATCAGGATGTCGGCGACTTCCTCGTCGACGTCGAGCTTCGCCATGAAGAGCTCGCGCAGGCGCGTGCCTTCGGCTTCGTGCTTCTGCTGCGATTCCTCGACGCTCATCAGGTTCAGCTCCCACCCGGTGAGCTCCGACGCGAGGCGGACGTTCTGTCCCAGACGGCCGATCGCGATCGCGAGGTTCTCCTCGTCGACGACGACGTCCATGCTGTGCTTTTCTTCGTCGACGACGATCGACGAAATTTCCGCCGGCGCCAGCGCGTTGATGACGAACTTGGCCGGATCTTCCGAGAACAGGATGATGTCGACGCGCTCGCCGGCAAGCTCGTTGGTCACCGCAGTGACGCGCGAGCCGCGCATGCCGATGCACGTGCCCTGCGGATCGAGCCGCGGATCGTTCGACTTCACCGCGATCTTGGCGCGGATGCCGGGGTCGCGCGCGGCCGCCTTGATCTCGATGAGCCCCTCCTCGATTTCGGGCACTTCGAGCTCGAAGAGCCGCATCAGGAACTCGGGCGCGATCCGCGACAGGATGAGCTGCGGGCCCTTGGCGGTGCGATCGACCTTGGTCACGTACGCGCGGATGCGATCGCCGACGCGCAGCATCTCCTTCGGGATCAGCTGGTCGCGCGGAATGACGCCTTCGATGCGGCCGGACTCGACGATCGCGTTGCCGCGCTCGATCCGCTTGACCGTGCCGGTGAGGAGATTGTCCTCGCGCTCGAGGAAGTCGTTCAGGATCTGCTCGCGCTCGGCATCGCGGATCTTCTGCAGGATCACCTGCTTCGCCGCCTGCGCGCCGATGCGCCCGAACTCGATCGGCTCGAGCGGCTCCTCGATCACGTCGCCCAGTTTGAGCTCGGGGTCGCGCTCGACGGCGTCGGTGATCGCGAGCTGGTACGCGGGCTCCTCGTGCTCCTCGTCGGGCACGACCGTCCAGCGCCGGAACGACTCGTAGTCGCCGGTCTCGCGGTCGATCGACACGCGCGCATCGATTTCCTGCGTCGGGAAGCGCTTCTTCGTGGCCGACGCGAGCGCCGACTCGAGCGCCGTGAACACGATGTCCTTCGGCACGTTCTTCTCGCGCGCAAGCGCATCGACGAGGAGCAAGAGGTCCTTGTTCATTCGATCATCTCCACTGGATCTTCGGCACCAGCCGGGCGCGGTGGATTTCCGCGAGCGGCACCGTGATCAAACCTTTGGCCGTTTCCACACTGACCGCACCGTCGGCGCAGCCGCGCAGGACGCCCCTGAGCTTCTTCGCGTTGTCGATCGGCGTCGCGAGCTTCAGCTCCGCCTCGCTGCCTTCGAAACGCACGAAATCCGCCGCCTTCTTGAGCGGCCGGTCGAGCCCCGGCGACGAGACCTCGAGCCGGTCGAAGTCGACGTTCTCGACGGCAAACAGGCGCGTGAGCTGGTTGCTGACGCGGGCGCAGTCCTCGACATTGACATTGGCGCCCGCGCCTTCGGGCCGGTCGATGAAGACGCGGACAAGCCGCCCCCCTGGGCTCATTTCCCAGTCGACCAGCTCGTACCCCATCGGGGGGAGCGTGCGTTCCAGCAGTTCGGCGAGGTTCGTCAATTGTCAAAACCGGTTCGGCAAAAAAAAATGGGCTGTGCCCAGCCCATTTCTTCTCCAATCCACCCGCCATTCTATCAGAAATCCCGGCCGGAATGAAGGCCTTGGCTGCGGCGGGCCGGTGCTCCCGACCCTGCAAATTGTGTCTAAAAACGGGACTTCCGACTCGCCGGAGCGGCGTTTGCGGCAAATGGGGCGCCGGCGTCTACGAGAAAGCCGTCGATCGCGAATCCGCGTACGAGATGCTGAAGGGCCGAGCCGCGGCGTCGGGCATCGCCGCGGAGGCTGCGAAGCGCGCCCGAGGCGGCTTCATGGACGCGCTGAAGGATTCGCTCGGCGGCCTGATGACCGGCAGCGGGCGCAAGGACACCATGGTCGAGGCGATGGCGAAGAGTGCCGCTCGCACGGTAGGCTCGACGGTCGGCCGCGAAATCGTCCGCGGGGTGCTGGGCTCGCTGACGGGCAGTCGCCGCCGCTGAAAATCCCGCCGGGGAGATCGGGACCCCACATCGGACGCGGTCCACCTGTGTTTCCGATTGCCGTCGGGGGCTGCCCCTCTGCGGCATGGAATTGCCCGTTCGGGCGATTCGAGACGTCGCTGCGCGGGCCGCCGCGCCCTGCCGACCGCCAACCAGCGCGCCGCTCGTCGGGCCACGACGGCCGCGAATCGCTGCGACATTTATAACACCATAATAAATATAGCTTTATTTTGCAGGCGCTCGCCGTCGGGCGCGTTTATTGCTCCTTGTTCATTCCGCACCGGCAGATTCATGCCAATGGCATAAAATGAGCGACCAACGTCGGCGCCGCTGCGCAATGGACTGGAGCCCTTTCCCATGGTGAATCGTATCGTTCGCGCCCTTGCCCTCGCAGCGCTTGCGCTTGCGCTCGCATTTCCGGCAACCGCGCATCATGTCGCCACGCCTGCCGCGGTGCGGAACGCGCCCGGGCCCGAGGCAACGGCCATCGCCCTGCAGGGGCACGTGCAGGAAATCGTCGTCACGAACCGCATCGACGGCACGACCCAGCACGTTCCGATTTTCGTCGCCGGTGACGGCCGCCGCTACACGCTGAACGGTGCCGGCGCAGCGGGGCTGCTGCCGGGCGACGTGGTCGCCATTGCAGGCATGGCGGACGGCCGCGCGTTCTTTCCGGATTCGGTCGACTTCGTTGCCGGTACGGCCAGCGTCGCGCCGGTCGGCACGACCACGCTCGATGGCGTTCTGCGGCTCGGGCATTCCGACAACTTCGACACTGCGCCGAGCGAGTTCTTCTTCGCCGTCGTCACGGACGATGGCCGCCAGGTGCGCGTCGCGCTGGCCACGCTCCTCTCCGGTCTCGAAAACGGGATGCGCGTCTCGGTGACGGGCAACATGCTGTCGAGCGACGAGATCGCGCCCGTCGACATCGTGCTCCAGGCACCGGCGGGCGCGTCGTCGCTGATCGGACCGATCGCCAATGGGTCGCCGGTGACCACGCAATACCTCGTGCTTCCCATCAAGTTCCCCACCAGCGGAACCGGTACGGTCGCAGACCCCTTCGTTTACGGTGCCGATCCGTTTACGCCGGCGTCGCTCAACACCGCCGTATTCGGCAGCCTGCCCACCAAGAGCGCCAAGGAGTTCTACAACGAAGCGTCGTTCGGCCAGCAACAGCTGGCGGGAATCGTCGCCGACAATGGTTCGGGCGGCTTCCTCCTGTCGAAGCAGCTTCAGGGCGTCGATTCGGGCGGCCACCCCAATTGTGACATCAACGTCATTGCGACCGCTGCGGCGAATGCGGCCCGGGCGCGCGGCTATCCGATCGACGCCGGAGGCAATCCGATGGCGCCCTACACGGGGCTGCTCTACGTCTTCAACAGCGTCGGCGGCTGTGGCTGGGCTGGGCTCGCCTATGTCGGCTGGCCGCGCGCGTACTCGAACAACACGTCCGCGCTGTGGGTGATCGGCCACGAGCTCGGCCACAACTTCGGCCTGCTGCACGCGGGAAGTGTCCGCTGCGCGGGCGTGGCGATGGGGTGCGGCCCGTCCGCTTCGGTTGCCGAATATGGCGACCCCTTCAGCACGATGGGCAACAGCTCCAACACCGGTCACTTCAACGCGATGCAGAAGGACCTGCTCGGCTGGACCACGCCGGCGCAAAGGAAGAACCACGCGAGCGGGACGGCAACCTACACGCTGAATCCCATCGAGTCCGGCGGTCTGACGACCTACGGCGTACGAATTCCAACGAGCAGCTTCAGCCGCACCTATTGGATCGAGTATCGCCAGCCCGTCGGCACGTTCGACGCGTTCATCAAGCCCCCGACCTATCCGAACGCCGGCGCGCAGGTGCGGGTGCAGTCTCCCTTCGACAAGACTTCCGGAAGCGACGACACCGAGTTGGTCGATTTGACGCCGGCCACCGGCTCGTTCGGCGACGCGGCGCTGCTTGCCGGACAGACGTACACCGACGCCATCTACGGCGTGAGCATCAGCGTGCTGTCGGCGACGGCGAGCGCACTGACGGTTCAGGTGACTGCCCCCGGCGCGACCGTTTCGACAATCACGGTGCCGTCGACGTCGCTTACGCCTTCGCCTTACGCGGCTTCGGTCACCTTCACCACGACCGTTGGCGGCAGCGGCCTGACCGGAAACGTCAATTTCGTTGAAGCCGGGGGAGCAATTGCCGGTTGCAGCCCGATTCCGCTTACCGGAGGCGGGCCAACCTACACGGTGAGCTGCACGACGTCAGCCTTCACGACGGCACCGGGCACCCACAGCATCGTGGCCGTATACAGCGGGGACTCCACGCATGCCGGCGCGTCCAGCACCGCACTGTCCCAGGTCGTGAACAAGTCGCCCAGCACATCGGCCGTCGCGAGCTCGCTCAATCCTGCGCCGCCGGCGACCAGCATCACGTTCACCGCGACGGTGACGGGCGCGGCACCCACGGGAACCTTCAACTTCAGGGACGGTGCAACGTCCATCGCGGGATGCAGCGCCGTCGCGCTGACCGGCAGCGGGAACGTCCGCACCGCCGCTTGCTCCACGTCGGCGCTGACGGCCGGCACGCACAGCATCACCGCGGTGTTCGCCGGGGATGCCGTCAACAACTCGTCTACGAGTCCTCCGCTGTCGCAGGCGGTTGGGCTCTCCAGCAGCACGACCGGAATTGCCAGTTCGATCAACCCGTCGATGATCGGCCAGAACGTGACGTTCACGGCAACGGTGTCGGCGACGGCGCCGACCGGAAACGTCAACTTCAAGGATGCGGGCACGTCGATCTCCGGGTGCGCGGCCGTCGCGCTGACCGGCAGCGGCAACATCCGCACCGCGATGTGCACGACGTCGAGCCTCGCCAACGGCGCGCACAGCATCACCGCGGATTACGCGGGAGATGCCAACAACTCCGCATCGACGAGCCCGCCGCTGTCGCAATCCGTCGGCCCGTTCGTGAGCGCCACTGCGCTCGCCTCGTCGCTCAACCCGGCGATGGTCGGCCAGAGCGTCACGTTCACAGCGTCGGTCACCGGCGCGTCTCCCACCGGGAATGTGGCATTCATGGATGGGGCGTCGACGCTTGCCGGATGCGGCGCAGTTCCATTGACGGGCGCCGGCAACACCCGTACCGCAACCTGCGCGAGCAGCGCACTGACGCAGGCCACGTATGCAATGACGGCGAGCTACGTTGGCGATGCTTCCAATGCGGCGTCGGTCAGCGCGAGTCTTGCGCAGGTTGTCCTCGCTGCCGGGCCGGCCAATGCGCCGTTGCTGCAGTCTGCAGCGTCGCGCAAGGTCCATGCATCTGCCGGGACTTTCGACCTGCCCCTTTCGCTCGCGACCACGAGTCCGACCGTCGAGCCGCGCACCGGGCCGGCGCATACACTCGTGTTCACGTTCGACAAGCCGATCACCGGCGCGAGCGCGACGGTCGCCGAGGGGACGGCCACGGCCGCTGCGCCGACCGTAAGTGGCAATGACGTCGTCGTTGCGCTTAGCGGCGCATCCGATCAGCAATATGTGACGGTGGTGCTGAGCAACGTATCGTCATCGGACGGCGGCTCGGGCGGCAGCGCGACCGTGCGGATCGGGCTGCTGCTGGGCGACGTCAATCAGAGTCGCCTGGTGACGGTCCTCGACCTCGTCATCGAGAACGGCCAGCTCGGCAAGCCGCTCTCGGCGTCGAACTTCATGCTCGACGTCAACGTCAACGGCGCGTTGACCGTGCTCGACAAGGTCGTCATCAACGGTCAGGCAGGCAAGGGACTGCCCGCGCCCTGACCGGCGACAGATTCTGCATTTGCAAAGGCAAACGGCCTGCGTCACGGCGGGCCGTTTGCGATCTAATCGCCATCACAAGGCAGAACGCCCAGCCGGATTGGCTGGGCGTTCTGCTTGTAGGGTGCCTGACGATGACCTACTTTGGCTGCGGCCGGCCCTCCGGGCCTTAACCTGCTGCGCAGGTTAGCCTTCGCCGCAATCGGCCCTGCAGGTGAATTTTGCTTGAGGGCCGATTGTAGTTCCGGCTCACGCGCTTCGCGCATTACCCTCCACTGAAACTCGCGCTGCTCGTTTTCGTCCCGAAAGCAGGTGCGATCGAAGGCCAGCCCGAAAGCCAAAGGCCCACCGCTTGGGTGGGCCTTTGGCTTTGTAGGGTGCCTGACGATGACCTACTTTCGCATGGGTAATCCACACTATCATCGGCGTGCCGCCGTTTCACGGTCCTGTTCGGGATGGGAAGGGGTGGGGCCGGCGGGCTAAGGTCGTCAGGCATTGAGCGTCGGGTGCGGACGTGGTGTCGGCACCCGGAGGAAGAAGTAAAGGATGGGGTTGGTTGGTGGCGCTACGCACCGTGGTCAGTGCACACGGTTATGGGGTCAAGCCGCACGGGCTATTAGTACCGGTTAGCTCAAGGCATTACTGCCCTTCCACACCCGGCCTATCAACGTGGTGGTCTGCCACGACCCTTCAGGGGGATCAAGTCCCCGGGAGATCTCATCTTCAGGCACGTTTCCCGCTTAGATGCTTTCAGCGGTTATCGCTTCCGTACATAGCTACCCGGCGATGCGACTGGCGTCACAACCGGTACACCAGCGGTACGTCCACTCCGGTCCTCTCGTACTAGGAGCAGCCCCCGTCAAATCTCCAGCGCCCACGGCAGATAGGGACCAAACTGTCTCACGACGTTTTGAACCCAGCTCACGTACCACTTTAAATGGCGAACAGCCATACCCTTGGGACCGGCTACAGCCCCAGGATGTGATGAGCCGACATCGAGGTGCCAAACACCGCCGTCGATATGAACTCTTGGGCGGTATCAGCCTGTTATCCCCGGCGTACCTTTTATCCGTTGAGCGATGGCCCTTCCATACAGAACCACCGGATCACTATGTCCTGCTTTCGCACCTGCTCGCCTTGTCAGGCTCGCAGTCAAGCTTCCTTGTGCCATTGCACTATCAGTACGATGTCCGACCGTACCTAGGAAACCTTCGAGCTCCTCCGTTACTCTTTGGGAGGAGACCGCCCCAGTCAAACTGCCTACCATGCACGGTCCCCGATCCAGTTCATGGACCCAGGTTAGAACCGCAACAACACCAGGCTGGTATTTCAACGTTGGCTCCACGCCATCTAGCGACAGCGCTTCAATGCCTCCCAGCTATCCTACACAAGTCTTGTCACAGTCCAATGCAAAGCTACAGTAAAGGTGCACGGGGTCTTTCCGTCTAGCCGCGGGTAGATTGCATCTTCACAAACACTTCAACTTCGCTGAGTCTCAGGAGGAGACAGTGTGGCCATCGTTACGCCATTCGTGCAGGTCGGAACTTACCCGACAAGGAATTTCGCTACCTTAGGACCGTTATAGTTACGGCCGCCGTTTACCGG
>Ga0265330_10000931_pt1 | contig 18021 bp, 8 predicted proteins | sample 41919metaG_FD_202083 | JGI IMG/M metagenome (GOLD analysis project Ga0265330, IMG submission 202083) | Rhizosphere microbial communities from Carex aquatilis grown in University of Washington, Seatle, WA, United States - 4-19-19 metaG | ecosystem: Host-associated > Plants > Roots > Rhizosphere >... | reverse complement strand
CACCGCGGAGAGGAAGGCCGCGAGCCCGTCGTGGTCGCCCGTCCCGATCTCCGGGGAATCGATGATGGCGTTGTCGAGGGGGACGAAGCCCGTAACCTTGTAGGTCCCCTCGAGATCGAGGGCCCAGGCGAAGGCGTCTCGAGCCCGGTCGAAGGACTCGAAATGGTGCTTGACCTTGGACGCGACATCCGAGCGCTCGCGGCTGAATGCGGCGATGAAGAGCCAGCCGTTCTTCCATTGCAAGGGGCCGAAGATCCGGCCATGGTTGTTGGCGAGCTCGAAGGGGCCGTCCGAGATAGCCTTGCCTTTACCCCGCGGAAGCTGCTCGAAGGCCATGCCCCCGAGGAGGGCGACATATCCGGTGGAATGCCCCGGCCGCATCTCGAATTCCTGGGCCTCCGCCGCCGCCACGAGGCGGGCATAGGCTTCGTCCCCGGTCTTGGCGAAGACATCATAGATGACGACATTGATGGGCTCGCGAAGCTCCTTGCCGCGATAGCGATAGCCAAGCCAGGAAGCGATGCGCCCGTCCGCGGCGAGCATCCACTTCCCGATCTCGGGCAGATCGAAGCCCTTCTCCGCGGGGCGCGCGACGTCGAAAGGCGCGGGGAGGGGAAGTGTCGGATTGGACGCCTCCCCCCGGGCCGGGAGGATTGCCGCGCAGAGCAGCGCGGAGATGAGAAGGATGGCTCTCCGCGAAGGTCGCGTCCGGATGATCATGGACATCGAGCTCCGAACCTTATGTACAACCATACCCTACTTTATTCCGAACGCGCATCGCCATCCAGTGGCAGGAGCTTCCGTGCCGCCGGGATTCTCGGACTCGATCCGATCGGTTTAGGGCCCGCTAAATACACCTATCGATAGCGCCTCATTCGGCGTCCTCGCAACCATCCGTCTCCTCTTCCTCTCGATTATTCGACTCCGTGTCCACGTAGAGATCCGGAGGCGGGACCGGTGCCTTGGCCGGCGCCTGCGGCCCGCCACCGCTCGGCAACGGTATGGTAACGGGAGAGGAGGCTCCCGCCCGGCTTCCCGAGCCCGAAGCGACCGACGACGATTCGCCCGAAGCGGTCGACGCGGACGGCGCCGATCGCGGGACAGGCGCCGAAGCGCTCGGCGCGCCGGCAGGCATCGAGAGCCGTACCGGTACGAGGGCCGAGGAAGGCTTGCCACCTGCCTTCGCGGCAGCTTCAGCGGCCGAAGCCGAACGCGCGATCAAGCTCAAGCCTGAGCTGTCGATCGGACGCGGCGTGTTCGGCCTCGCGCCCACGGGAACGGCGTAGCTCGTTTCGATAGGCTTGATGCCGATGTCGGAACGAACTGCGTCATTTACCGCCGCGTCAGCCATGGCCTTCTTGGCCGGCTCTTCGTCGTCGTAAATCGCCGTGGCGAAGCTGGCGCGGGAAGAGCCTTGAGAGGAGCCTGAAGCTTTACTGACAGAGGCCGGGCCGATGCGCGGTTTAGGATGAGTCCTGGAAATGACCGAGGCATTTATTCCGACAGAGTAGTCAAATTGCCAAACCCCGCTTGATCGAATCATGACGTATCTGTTGCTCGTCATATTGCCGGCCGCGTCGGTGACACAGAAGCTGAATTGAGATCCGTCAACATTGGTGATATACGCTGGATCGAGAGGGACAGTTAAGCTGCCGATAGATACGGGAGGAGCAAGCGGAACGTCCCAGATCTGGGGCGCGATATTTTTGCCAATGTCTCCATACCAATACGTTATAGTCGCGACGCCGGATACTTCATTGATTACATACATACTCAAATCAGTCCCATCATACGTGGGTTTATTAGTGCCGGCGATAGCTATATCCGGCGGAGTCAAATCGACGGTGATCGTCGCATCGAAATAGGTCGAGCTAACCACCCCCACCGAGTCCTTGGCCCACACCCGCAACGGATACTGCCCCTCTCCACCCGGTAAATTGTAGTTCGGCATGGGCGACCAGGATCCATCGCTCGCCGGGGGCGCCATCCACACGGAGTTATTCGTGATCGCGTAAGCCGTGACCATCGTGCCGCTCACCGGCGTCGTCGTGACCGCGTTCGTCGTCACCACCCCGCTCGTGAAATTGCCCGTACTCATCGTCATAGCGTCCATGAGCGTCGCGCCGGTCACGACTGGACCGTTCCTGTCCTGGATGATCGTCGCGTCACAATAGGTCGAGCTCACCGCCCCCGCCGAGTCCTTGGCCCACACTCGCACCGTTTGCGGTCCGTCGCCTGCGGGCAAGGCATAGGTCGGCGTCGCAGACCAGGATTCATCGCTCGCGACGGGCGCGGTCGAAGTGGAAGTCGACGTGAGCGCATAGGCCGCAACCGTCGTGCCGCTCACCAGCGTCGCGCCGCTCACGCTCGCCGTCACTGTCCCGCTCGTGCAGTATCCCACCGCGACACCGGTGTTTATCGAGTCCGACAGCGTTGCGGTCGCGCTCGTCATCCCAGGACCGTTCCTGTCTTGGACGATCGTCGCGTCGTAATGGGTCGAGCTCACTGCTCCAGCCGAGTCTTTCGCCCACACCCGTACCGTTTGCGGCCCGTCGCCGGAGGGCAAATTGTAGGTGGTCGATATAGACAACCACGAAGCATCGCCAGCCGCGGGTGCGCTCGACACGGAGGTCGCCGTGATCGCGAAAGCACTGATCGTCGTTCCGCTCACAGGAATATAATCGATCTGTAACGGCCTCAACACGCCGCTCGTGCAGTAGTTAGGATCCTGCGTCGTGAGGTCGCGGATCGTCACATTGATCATGGTCGGACCATTCCTGTCCTGGACGATCGTCGCGTCGTAGTGAGTAGAGCTCACAACCCCCAACGAGTCCTTAGCCCACACCCGCACCATTTGCGACCCGTCGCCCGCCGGCAAATTGTAGGTCGGCATCGCGGACCAGGATACATCGCTCGCCACGGGCGCACTCGACGCGGAGGTCGCCGTGATCGCGTAGGCCGTCACCGTCGTACCGCTCACCGGCATCGTCGAGACCAGGTCCGTGGTCACCGTCCCGCTCGTACAGTAGCCCGAAGTCACCCCAGGCGTGTTGTCCTTGATAGTCGCGTTAGTCACGTTCGGCCCGTTCAGGTCCTGGACGATCGTCGCGTCGTAATGGGTCGAACTCACAACCCCCAACGAGTCCTTGGCCCACACCCGTACCGAATACTGCCCGTCGCCACCCGGTAAATTGTAGGTCGGCGTCGCGGACCAGGATCCATCGCTCGCCACGGGCGCCATCGATTCGGAGGTCGCCGTGATGGCGTAGGCAGCGATCGTCGCACCGCTCACCGGCGTCGTCATGACCAGGCCCGCGTTCGTCGCCACCGTCCCACTCGTGCAATTGCTCAAACTCGTCGTCGCAACGTCCATGATCGTCGCGCCGGTCACGACCGGACCGTTCCTGTCCTGGATGATCGTCGCGTCGTAATGGGTCGAACTCACAACCCCTAAAGAGTCCTTCGCCCACAGCCGCGCCGTCTGCGCCCCGTCGCCGGCGGGCAAAGCATAGGTCGGCGTCGCGGACCAGGATCCATCGCTCGCCACGGGCGCGCTCGACGCGGAAGTCGCCGTGATCACGTAGGCCGCGACTGTCGTGCCGCTCACGGAGGCCGCCGTGACGTTGCTCGAACTGGTCGTCACTGTCCCGCTCGTGCAGTAGCCCGACGTCACCCCAGCCGTGTTGTCCTTGATCGTCGCGCCGGTCACGACCGGACCGTTCCTATCCTGGACGATTGTCGCGTCGTAATGGGTCGAGCTAACCACTTGCAACGAATCCTTAGCCCACACCCGCAGCGTTTGCGACCCGTCGCCAGACGGCAAATTGTAGGTCGGCGTCGCGGACCAGGACCCGGAGCTCGCTATCGGCGCGGTTGACGCGGAGGTCGCCGTGATAGCGTAGGCCGCGACCGTCGTGCCGCTCACGGGCGTCGCCGTGACACTGCTCGAACTGGTCGTCACCGTCCCGCTCGTGCAGAAGGTCAGGCTGCCGCCTGTGTTGTCCTGGACTGTGGCAGCCGTAACGACCGGTCCGTTCAAGTCTTGGACGATCGTCGCGTCGATGTGGGAAGTGCTGACCATCCCTGCCGAGTCCTTAGCCCACACTCGCACCGTCTGCGTTCCGTCGCCGGCGGGCAGAACATAGGTCGGCGTCGCCGACCAAGAACCGGAGCTCGCCACGGGCGCGCTCGACGCGGAAGTCGCCGTGATAGCGTAGGCCGCGACCGTCGTGCCGCTCACGGGCGTCGCCGTGACACTGCTCGAACTGGTCGTCACCGTCCCGCTCGTGCAGAAGGTCAGGCTGCCGCCTGTGTTGTCCTTTACCGCAGCGGCCGTAACGCTCGGCCCGTTCAAGTCCTGAACGATCGTCGTGTCGTGGTAGGTCGAGCTCACTATGCCCAGCGAATCCTTCGCCCACACTCGCACCGTCTGCGTTCCGTCGCCGGCGGGCAGGGCATAGGTCGGCGTCGCCGACCAAGAACCGGAGCTCGCCACGGGCGCACTCGACGCGGAAGTCGCCGTGATCGCGTAAGCCGCGACCGTCGTACCGCTCACGGGCGTCGCCGTGACACTGCTCGAACTGGTCGTTACCGTCCCGCTCGTGCAGAAGGTCAGGCTGCCGCCCGTGTTGTCCTGGACTGTGGCAGCCGTCACGACCGGCCCGCTCAAGTCCTGGACGATCGTCGCGTCGTAATGGGTCGAACTTTCGACTCCCAAAGAGTCCTTCGCCCACACCCGCACCGTCTGCGTCCCGTCGCCGGCGGGCAAAGCATAGGTCGGGGTCGCGGACCAGGACCCGTCGCTCGCGACGGGCGCACTCGACGCGGAAGTCGCCGTGATAGCGTAAGCCGTGACCGTCGTGCCGCTCACCGGCGTCGCCGTGACCGCGTCCGTCGTCACTGTCCCGCTCGTGCAGTAGCCCGAAGCCACTCCTGCGGTGTTGTCCTTGACCGTCGCGCCGGTCACGACCGGGCCGTTCGCATTCAAGACGATAGTCCCCGAGGTTCCGGCGAATTCGTTCCCGGCGGCGTCTATTGCGAACACGTAGATCGTCTTCGGCCCGTCTCCGGCGCTCAATGAGTACGATACGCTCTCGGGGGTCGCCGCCGTGCCCGTATTCGATACGCTCGTGAAGCTCGAAAGAGCCGGCGCGGTCGACGACTCGCCGACGTAATACCCCGCGACGCCGGACAGATTGTCCTGCACGTTGAACGACACCGTCACCGTCGCCGAGCTCGTATACGTCGCTCCGCCCGCGATCGAAAGCATGGTCACCGTCGGCGCCAATTCATCCACGACGTAGGTCGCCGTGATCACGCTCGAGTCGCTCATCCCGCTCTTCACGGCTATGGCTTCTATCGTCTGAGTCGTTCCGGGTCCGACGACCGGGATCGCGCCCGCGTAGGGCGACGATGAAATCGTCGGCGTCGTCCCGGTAGTTCCCGAAGTCACCGTGTAGTAAATGGTCGCCCCCGAGGTCGTGCAGCTTATCGTTAGGCTCTGGTCGACGGTGTATGCCCCGCCGCCCGCCGAGAAGCTCGGCGTCGAAACCTGGCTGTAATTGATGACATAGGTCGCCGTGCTCACGGTCGAATCGGTCATCCCGCTCCTGACGGCTATAGCCTCTATCGTCTGGGTCGTGCCGTTGCCGGCCATCGGGATCGCTCCCGTGTATGGCGTCGACGAAGTCGTCGGCGTCGTCCCGGCGCTTCCCGCCGTCACCGTATAGTAAATGCTCGCGCCGGGGGTGGCGCAGCTGATCGTGATGCTCTGGTCCGTGTTGTAGGTCCCTCCGCCTAACGAGAAGCTCGGCGTCGAGACCAAGCTATAATTGATGACATAAGTCGCCGCGATCACGGTCGAGTCCCTCATCCCGCCCATGACGGCTATAGCCTCGATCGTCTCGGTCGTGCCGTCGCCGGTCACCGGGATCGCTCCCGTGTACGGCGTCGACGAAGTCGTCGGCGTCGTCCCGGCGCTCCCCGCCGTCACCGTATAGTAGATGCTCGCGCCGGGAGTGGCGCAGCCGATCGTGATACTCTGGTTCGAGGAGTAGGTCCCTCCGCCTACCGAGAAGCGCGGCGTCGCCACTTGGCCGTTTACGGTCAGCGTCGCGATGGAGGAGCTCACCTCGCCCTCGGCCAGCTTGAAGTAGTACGAGCCGGCCGCGACCGCCGTCGTGGCCGTCATGGTCAACGTGGCGGCGTCCCCCGCGACCCCCGACACCGAAGCCGCGATTCCCGCGGGCGCGCTCGCGCTCGCGTTGCCCGCCGGCGACGAGTACCAGCCGACCGTCCCGATGGCGCCCGCGGCGACGTGGATCGTCGTCACTGAATAGGCCGCGCTTCCCGCGGTCCCGACTATCAAGGTTCCGCTCTGCGCGCCGAGCTTCACGCCTCCATCGACGAAGGCCGAAGAGAAGGGATTCCGGCACGACAGTACGACCGCCGCGCTCGCGAGGATGAGGCATATCAGCGCCGGAGACCGGGTGTTTTTCATCCTTGCGCCTTTATCGGAAAACCCACGAGCGTTCGACCTCGAGCGGGACCTGCCGCGACAGGCTTATGCCCAGGCTCAGGGCTGAGAACCAAGCGCTCTTCTCGATCGTGGCCCTATACCCCGCGGCCGCGTTCATTCGCCACTGCGGCAGGAACAGCCACGATCCCTCGCCCCGCGCGACGAGGAAAAGCTGGCCGCCCCTGGTATCGCCTATGATGTCGCTCACGAAGCCCTCGCCGTAGCCCAGCCCCAGCCGCGGGGTCACCGCCCAGCGGGGCTTGATCGCTATGCGGTACCCGACCGTAAAAATGAAGCCTAGCTGCCGCAGCGAGATGATTTCGGATCTCGCGGGCAGATAATCGAGGTAGTCGGCATCCAGGCCGAGACTGAGGCGCTTGAAGAGTATCCTGTCGATCTCGATGCCGCAGCCTCCGCCGTAGGCCCTACGGGTCCAGTCCGCGAGATCGCCCAGGCCGAGCGATGCCGCGCCGGAGCCCGAGATCCAGAACTCGGGCAAGATGGAAGGGGCGCGCAGGACCAAACAGTTCTCGAGCCGCGATGAGAGGCCGCCGGGATTCTCGAACTCCAGGCTGTACTCGCCGGGGATGTACGCGTCGTCCGGGAATACGGCGACGATCTCGTCGTCGCCCTTGCGCTGGATGATCCTGCCGCGGCGGAGGGAGCCGTCCTTCGCCGCGAGGATCGGTACGCCTTCCTCGAGGAGCTTCGAGCCCGACAGCGCCACTCGGCGATCCAAGGTCTCCAGGTAGATCGTCCTGGGCGAGGAGGCGAGGAGGACCGGCTGCTCCGCCTTGATGACGTCGACCTCGATCCAGTCAGTCTCGGCTTCCGCCTTCCCGAGGAGGTTGTAGGTCGTGACCCTGTACTCGTATCGGCCGGCCGCCAGCCGGACTTCCTTCTTGGGCTCGGCGAGGCGCTCGTCCAGCAGCTCGCGGCCGTCCTCGGCGCGCAGACAGAGCTCGTACTCGAGGGCCCCGGGCGCTGATTGCCAGCGAATGATCTGCGTGAATACCGGATTCCCCGCGGCGTCGTGCCCGAGCGTGCAGTCGTCGGAATCCGTCGGCGCCGCGGCGCTCGATGGCGACGCATCGCTCGATTGCGCGGCGAGATGAGGCCCGGTGAGCGGCAGCGCCGCGAGCGCGATGAGGAGACCGGCGAGCTCCGGCCTACAGGCCATAGAGCTTACCCTTGTTGGCCGGAGCCGACTTCGGCAGGGCGGGCAAGTCTATGATGAAGAAGGAGGAGGCGACGATGCCCGGCTCTTCGAGCTCGCCTCGCTCGTCGTAGGAGCGGGCCTCGACGCTCCAGTCGAAGCGCCCCCTGTCGAGGATGCGGAGGTCGCTGATGGCGAAGTTAGGCGAACCCAGATCGTCCCGCGCGATGATCGGCTTGCCCCCGCCTGGAGCCGCGACGATGAGGACGTAGCGGCTCGCTCCCGCGACCGGCTTCCAGGCGAGGAGGATGCTCTTCTTCGAGCGCAGCTTGGCCTCGTCGAAGACTTCGCCCGTCGGGGGACCGAGTAGCTCCGGAGCGGGCAGCGGCGGTATGGGATCGACGAAGAATCGGAAGCGCTCCTTGGCGGAGATGTCGAAGCCCGCGAGGCGGCCGAGAGCCGTCCAGTAGTACGCTCCCGGGTCGAGGCGGCCGAGCTTCGCGCCGCCTCCCGCGGCGGACTTCCGCGCCACGACCTTCCGTCCTTGGGCGTCGGTCGACACGACGATCTCCGCCGACTCGGGCGCGTCCTCGGCGATGAAGGAGAAGACCGGCGTTCCATGCCTCGCGTCGAGCCCGGCCAGATGCCCGTCCTTCGCCGGCAGGCCTGGCTTGAGGTAGGCGATCCTCTTGAAAGCGAAGTCCTTGTCGCCCTTAAAGCCGATGATCCGCGTCGTCGAGGGGCTGTCGCTCGCGAAGGCCTGGAGCGTGAGGCGGTAGGTCCCCGAGGGCAGGTCGCCGAGCCTGTAGTCGAGCTTCGCGCCTTCCAGGAAGTCGCGGTCGAATACGGCCGATCCGAAGCCGTCGGCCGCCGATCTCAGCGTGGCCTTGTAGTAGTCGGCCCCGGGGATCGCGCGCCAAGAGAAACTCGCGTCGTCGTGCTCGCGCAGGTAGAGGATCTTCCCGGGATCGGGCGACGCGAGGACCGGGGCCTCGAAGGGAGGCACGATCTCGAAGCGCCACGGGTCAGTCAGCGCGAAGGTCGATCCGTCGGCGTTGAGGACCTTGATCCGCCAGTAGTACTCGCCTACCTTCCACGCGCGCCCGATGACCGTATCGGCGCCCGATTCCTCCTCGTAGGCGATGTCCTTGAAGTCGCGGTCTCGAGCGAGGAGGAAGATCGTGCGCGCGGGGAGGTTCGACTTCCAGGCGAAGCGCGCGTTCGAGGCGAGGGAGTCCGCTGTGCGATAGCCGTCGGGCGGGAAGGCGAGGCGCAGGCTCGACGAATCGCCTAAGCCCCGCAGGGCGCGGCTTGAGCTCGGAGGAGAGAGATTGCCCTCGGCGTCGATCCAGCGCAGGCCCCAGTAGTAGAGGCCGGCCTTCGAGAGCGCCTCGGCGCCCTCGCCCGAGAGCGTGAGGTAGGGCTGCTTCGAGCGCGTCGTCTGGAGAGGAGAGGAGAGGTCCGCCGAGGAAGAAACGGTCAGCTCGTAGGAGACGGCCTCTGCCTGGGGCATCCAAGAAAAGGACAAGCCCTTGCCGGCCGCGTCCTTGCTTTGGTAGAGCGAACCGTCGAGGGGCGAGCCGAGCTCGGGCGGGCTCATGGCGGTTCGCGCGGCCACGACGAGGCTGCGCGACTCAGGCGCGGGGGCTTCGCCCAGGAGCGTGAAGGAGTGGAGGGGCGAGACCCGCCAATACCAGGTCCCCTCGCCCAGGCTGTCCACCGAGAGGCTCGTGGTCGTCGCGCGCGTGCGCAGGGCCGGCCGCGAGAAGCTCGGTTCCGAGGCGACCTCGAAGAGGTACGAGGAGGCCCCTTCCATGGCCGTCCACGCGAAATTGACCGAGGGCTTGAGCCTGCGGTACTCGTAGCGCCGCCCGTCGGCGGGGAAGACCGGGCTCGGCGGCCGGGAGAGGTCGAGGCTGAGCTTTCGAACGGGCGAGAGCTGGCCGGACGCGTCGCGCACGCGCCAGTACCAAGTGCCCGCGCCGAGCCAGGCGCTACGAGAGAGGCCGACGACCGTTTCGCTCGTCTCCTCCGAGGAGAAGTCCTTGGACCTCGCCATCTCGAGCCGGAAGGAGGCTCCGGCATCGCTCCTCCGCGCCGGGTCCCCGGGCTGCCAGGAGAAGCCGATTGCCGCCTTGTCGCCTCCCGCGAGGGAGAGGAGTCGCGCGTTGGGCTCGGGCCGGAGGGGGACGACGGGCCGGACGACGATGGCGGCCTCGCCGCTCTTCACGTCGACCTGGAGCTCCTGGTTCTGCGCGATCGCCTGGACGCTGCCGTCGCTCCTCACCAGGCTAGCGCCGCCTGAGCTCAGCTCCACGGAGAGCTTGTCCGCGTCGCGGCTGAAGGTGGCCTTGGCGCCCTTGTCGATCTTGATCTTGCCGCCCGAAGAGGAGATCGTGTACTCCGTCGTCCCCTTCGAGGAACCTAGGCCGATCTCCCCGGAAAGGAACTCGAGGTTCTTCTTCGGCCCCCCGAAGTCGAGCTTGAGCATGGAATTCTCGTAGACGTCGAGGCTCGTGCCGTCGTCGAAGCTGATGGAGGCCTCGGAGGCGTCGGCGGTGCGCAGCGTGTCCGCGTTGTAGACCGGGCTGTTGTTCCGCATGCGCTCCCACCCGAGGCCGCCAGGCGCCTTGCGCGTGGCGGAGAGTCGTTTGAAGATCACCGTCCCCAGGGACTTCTCGCCGAAGCGCGACGAGGTCGCGTTCATGTCCAACGCGAAGAGATACAGGAGAAAGGCGGCGCCGAGGAGGACTCCGGCGCTCACCGCGACGTCACTTCTCGAGAATCTCATACTTCACTTCTTCCTCGTCGACGTCGATTGCCTTCTCCGGCGGCACGATGCCCAGGAAGGAGCGCAGCTCGGCCAAAGTCTCCGGACCTTCGGCTCCTTTCAGCTTGATGACGGCGTAGATCGTGAGCGGCTCAGCCTTGCCCTTGACCTTGATGGCGGGCATGGCCTCCACGACCACTTCGTCCTTCACCAGGTCGTAACTGTACTCGGAGATGAGGATGTCGGTGCCGAAGGGCTTGTTGAGGGCCTCGATGCGGCTTGCGAGGTTCACCGCGTCGCCTATGACCGTGTACTCCATGCGCTGCATCGAGCCGATTTGCCCCGCGATGCAGGGCCCGGTGTTGACGCCGCAGCCGTTGTGGATGAGAGGTTTGTCCTCGCCGCCCCGGTCCTTGTTGAAGTCGAGGAGCGCGTAGCGCATCATCACCATGGCCTTGAGGGCGGCCAGCGCGTCGTCCTTCGGACTGCCCGCCGAGACCGGGGCGCCCCAGACGCCCATGATGGCGTCGCCTATGAACTTGTCGACGACGCCCCCGGTCGCGTCGATGCAGTTCACCATGCGCGTCATGTAGTCGTTCAGGAACTCGACGACCGCCTCTGGAGAGAGCTTTTCGGAGATGGCGGTGAAGGAGCGGATATCGGCGAAGAAGATAGTCGCCACCTTGCGCGAGCCGCCGAGCGTGAACTCCCCTTTCAGGGCCAGTTCCGCGACGTGCTTGTTGACGAACTTGCCGAAAGTCTCCTTGACCCGCTCACGCTCGGCGAGGCCCTTGCCCATGTGCACGAAGCTCTCCGTCAGGAGGCCCAGCTCGTCCTGGGTCTCGCTCTTCATGTCCAGCTCGAACTGCCCGCCCTCGATGAGGCTCGAGGCCTCCACCAGGCGCAGCACCGGCCACGAGACCGAGCGCGAGAAGAACCAGACCGCCAGGATCGAGAAGAGGAGCACGATGCCCGTGATGTACAGGTTGCGCCGCATGACGTCGAGGGCCGCCTTGTAAACCAGGCTAGTGGGCGTCGAGCTTGTGACCGAGAGGCTGCCCACCGAGAGCTTGCGGAAGGCGCCCAAGTATTCCTTTTTGTCCGTGTCGCGGTAGCGGATCTGCAGGTTGTCCGTGGGGCTCGTCAGCAGCCGCTTCACGAGCTCCTTGTCGGAGAAGTTGACGCCCATCTTCACGAGCTGGAAGTCGGGATGGACTATGAGGCTGCCGTCGAAGCCCACGATATAGCTCAGCGCCACCGTGCTCGTCTGGACCATGGCCTGGAGAGCCTCGGTGGAGAAGAGGACGATCATGGCGTTCTTGGTGCCCAGGTCCTTGTAGGGGAAGAAGAGGGCGGCGGCGGGAACGCCGAGGGAGGCGCTCGCGTTGCAGACCAGGGTCTCGCCCCCGCTGGCCCGCTCAACCAGGTCGGAGCGGGACTTCAGGAAGGGAGCGACGACCGAGGCGTCGAGCTCGTTCGCCGTGAAGAACTTCGCATTTGAGATCTCCTTCTGCCCCGGCACCGCGAGGTAGGCCACCTCGGCGTTGCGGTCGAAGTAGTTGGCCACCGTGGAGCGCTCGAGGCTGCGGTTGCCCGCGCTCTCGCGGAGGACATCGAGGAGCGAGAGGGCGCTCGAGAGGATGGACTGGACCTTGCCCTCGACCTGGGAGGCCAGGACTTGGCTCACCGTGAGGTTGTTCTCCTCCGCCCGGGCCCGCGAGTCCTCGGAGAAGAAGTAGGATGACAGGCCCGTGATCGCCGCCATGGACACCACCACGATGATCGAGATGATCCCGATCAGCTTGACGACCAGGGGGTATTTGACGCGCTTGGGTTTGGCTTCGCTTTTTGCCATTCTCGCTCCGATCCTTCGCCTTAAAGAATTGCGCTGCTGCCGAAATAGAGGAAGTAGGGATAGCCTTTGTTGATCGAGGGACTTCGACACCGGTAGCCGGTATCGATAAAGGATGCGGGATCGGACCGCTGGAGGGGCGAAAGGCGGGAGAATAAGCTAAAATTCGGTGCGTCGGCGACCAGCGCCGATAGTTCCCTCATACCGAATCTATATCCCGCGGTACGTCCGCCGTCGTCCAAGTATTTTTTCTTGGACCTTTCTTGAGATAATCTGGCGGAAAAGGGCAACTCTCGGCGGGGGGGCGTTCTTCAGCTTGGGCCGATCTCGCGATTCTGTCGCCTGTATTCGCGGGGCGTCATGCCATATTTCTTGAAGAAGAGGGAATTGAAGCTGCTCTTGGAATTGAAGCCGTTTTCGAAGGCTATGTCGAGGATCGAGCGATCGGGGCGGTTAAGGAGATCCTCGCCTACGGATCTCAGCCGCCATTCGTTGATATAACTGCGAAAGGTGAGGGAATACCGAACATTCAAGTGATACGAGAGCTGCCCAGGCTCGACTCCGAGCATGCGCGCCAGGGTTTGCACGGAAAGCCTCTCGTCGCGGTATGGAGATGAACTCTCCATCAATGCCTGGAGCCTGGAGCTGAGTTCCTCCGCTGAGTTATTCCATTCGGGGCGCGCGTGCCGGGTCGGCGGAGGACGGTCCTGGGAAAAATAAGAAACACCCATGCGCGACAAGGCATAGGCCACGGCAATGAGGCCGGTTATCGCGCATCCCGCCATGTACGGACGGTCGTCCCTGAAGATGAAGCTGGAGAGCGCTATCAATGCGGCCGCGAGGTAGCAGAAAAGGAAGGTCGCCTGAGCCCGGAACTCGCTTTCATAGTGGACGCTACCCGCTCTCCACAGCCTGCGCGCGGCGAGCAGGTCGAGGACGACCGCGGCGGCTAACATAAGCATGCCTAGAAGGGCCAGGAACATCCGCGCCGGACTTGAGAAATGGCCGGAAGTCCCCGGAAATGCTCTGCCGGGTGCAGAGATGGCATTGTATAGAAGCGAGCCCAGCGCGAGGATCACGGGGACGATGAAATAGTCGGCATACCTGCGGACGGGCCGCCTCCCTTCGTGCAGTATGGAAAGCGCCGAGAGGTAAAACGAGGGCGCTACCAGGATGGTCGCCGCCACGTCGCTCCCGATGAGGGCCGGGACGCGTAGGAGGAACCCGGCATCGACCGCGCACCAGTACATGAGGATGTAAGTCAGCAAGAGGCTCGTGAGGATCATGCAATAGCGGATCGGCTGCTTATTCTTAGCTACAATCTGCGCGAAGGTGAAGAAAAGGATCACCATAGCCTCGGAGAAGAGGATGAAGCGCATTCGCCATTATACCTCGTGCAAGGGGAATAAGTCCAAATCCGTTTTAGGGATGCTCGAAGCCTTCGAACCCGCGGGGCGCGCTATCTCTTCCCCGCCTCGTAGATCTCGCCGTCCGCCTTCGGCGCCTGCGTCGTCTTGGAGAAGAGCACGAGGGCGAGGATGGTGACCACGTAGGGAAAAGCCTTGAGGACGAGCCCGGGGATCTTGGACAGCTCCGGCACTACCTGGGATACGTTCGCCAGCGTCGCCGCGAAGCCGAAGAAGAAGGTGGCGCCGAGGATGCCCAGGGGCTTCCAGTTCCCGAAGATGAGGGCGGCCATGGCCAGGAAGCCCAGGCCCGCCACCGTGCCGTTGAACTCGCCGGAGAAGGTGACGAGGATGGCGGCGCCGGCCAGCCCGGCCAGGGCTCCCGAGATGAGCACGCCCGCGTAGCGCATCCGGTACACATTGACGCCCGCCGCGTCCGCGGTCTGCGGGTGCTCGCCGCATGCCCTGAGCCTGAGGCCGAAGCGCGTCTTGTAGACTACGAACCAGGAGATCGCCAGGATCGCCAGCACGAGCCAGGTAGTGGCGTAGCTCTTCGTGAAAACCAGCGGCCCGATCACGGGGATCTTGCAGAGGACGGGCACGTCGAAGGGCACGAAGCCGAGGGTGATGCGCACGTTGCCCGAGCCGGTCATGGTGCGGGCGAGGAAGACCGTGAGGGCGCTCGCGACCATGTTGATGGCCGTGCCCGAGATGACCTGATTGGCGCAGAGGCTGATCGACGCGAAAGCGTGGAGGAGCGAGAATGCGAGGCCCGCCGCGGCCGCCATGGCCAGGCCGAGCCAGATCGCCCCCTGGCCCATACTGGGCTGCAGCTTGGAGATGGTCACCGCGCAGACGAAGTTGCCGATGACCATGAGTCCCTCGAGTCCGATATTGACGACGCCGGAGCGCTCGCTAAAGAAGCCCCCGAGGGCCGCCGCGAGGAGGGGAACAGTGAAGGCGATGGCGTAAGGAAAGATGTGCGACACTATATCCCACATATTATTGCCCCCTCCGGAACCGGGCCCTGAGACCGTCGAATAGCCGCGTGAAGAGAACGCTCGTAGCGGCGAAGTAGATGATGATGGCGATTATCGTATCGCCGATCTCGGGCGGGATGCCGGTCATCGCGTTCATGAAGCCCTTGCCCGAGTGGAGGACGCCGAAGAAGAGCGCCGCGAGGACCACGCCGAGGGGGCTGTTCGCGCCGAGGAGGGCGACCGCGATGGCGTCCATGCCCTGGGAGGGCATGACGCCGATCTGCATGTTCACGGCGTAGCCCACGTAGAAGGTCGCCCCGGCGAGGCCGGCGAGGGCGCCCGAGATGCCCAGGGAGAGGGCCATGTTCATGGGCACGTTGATGCCCGCGAATTCGGCCGCGGTGCGGTTGAAGCCGACCGCCTTGAGCTCGTAGCCCAGGACCGTCTTGTTCAGGATGATCGAGATGACCACGGCGGCGACGATGGCCGCGAAGACGCCGAGGTTGATGAAGGAGCCCTTGAACATCTCGGTGAGCCAGGGCACCTTGAGCGAGGCGTAGTCGGGTATGCGCGCCGACTCGGTCTCGAGGTTCGCCTTGAAGTGGGCCGGGATGACGTAGTACACGGTCCAATAGGCGATCCAGTTCAGCATGATCGTGGACACGACCTCGTGCACGTTGAAGCGGGCCTTGAGATAGCCGGGGATGAAGCCCCAGATCGAGCCGGCGATCATGGCCGCGAGGAGGATGACCGTCAGCATCTCCCACTTGGGCAGATGGAGCGAGAGGCCGATGACCGTCGCGACGAGGCCTCCCATGAGCATCTGCCCCGGGGCGCCGATGCTGAAGAGCCCCGTGCGGAAGGCGAAGGCCATCGCGAGGCCCGTGAGCGTGAGGGTCGTGGCGGTAGCCAGCGTGTTCCCTATGCGCTCGATGTTCATGAGCCCGCCGCGGAAGAGGTAGGAGAAGCCCTCGAGGGGATTCGCGCCGATCGCCAGCATGAGGACCGCTCCCGCGAGGAGCCCGAGGATGACCGCGGCCAGCGCGGTAAAGAGATCCCTGAGGCCTTTCACTTGTCCTCTCCCTTCTTCGCGATCTCGCGGCTCACGCCGGTCATCATGAGTCCGACGTCGGCCTCGGTGACCGACTTGGGATCGACTATGCCGACTATGGATCCGTGGCTCATCACGGCGATGCGATCGGAGAGGTCCATGATCTCGTCGAGCTCGAGCGAGACGAGGAGGACCGCCTTGCCCCGGTCCCGCTGCTCGACCAGGCGCTTGTGGATGTACTCGATCGAGCCGACGTCGAGGCCTCGCGTCGGCTGCACGGCGATCAGGACGTCGGGATCGTGGTCGATCTCGCGGCCGACGATGGCCTTCTGCTGGTTGCCGCCCGAGAGGGAGCGCGCGACGGCGAGACTACCTTCCCCCGCGCGGACGTCGAAGTCTTCCATGAGCTTGTCGGCGTGCGCGCGGATGGCCTTGCGGTCGAGGAAGCCGCCGTGGGAGAAGGGCGGGAGGCCGTAGACCTCGAGGACGAGATTGTCCTCCATCGAGTAGTCGAGCACGAGGCCGCGGCGCTGCCGGTCCTCGGGGATGTGGGCCATGCCCGAGAGTATGCGCGCCCGCACGGTCGCGTGCGTCACGTCGACGCCCTTGAGCCTGATCGTCCCGGACTGCGTCTTCCGCAGCCCCGTGAGCGCCTCGACGAGCTCGGTCTGGCCGTTCCCGTCGACGCCCGCGAGGCCGAGGATCTCGCCGTAGCGCACCTGGAGCGAGAGGTCCTTGACGGCTTGGGTCTTGCGGCCGGAGAGCACGTTGAGGCCGCTTATATCGAGGACCACTTCGCCGCTCTCTCGGGGCGCCTTGTCAACCGAGAAGCTCACCGCGCGGCCGACCATCATCTCGGCCATCTTCGCCTCGTCGGTATCGGCGACGTCGACGGTGCCGATCACCTTGCCGCGGCGGATCACGGTGCAGCGGTCGGCGATGGCCTTGATCTCCTTGAGCTTGTGCGTGATGAGGAGGATCGACTTGCCCTCGCCGATCAGGTTGCGCATGATCGCCATGAGGTCGTCGATCTCCTGGGGAGTGAGCACGCCCGTCGGCTCGTCGAAGATGAGGACCTCGGCGTTGCGGTAGAGCATCTTGAGGATCTCGACGCGCTGCTGCATGCCCACGGTGATGTCCTCGATCTTGGCGTAGGGGTCGACGTTGAGCCCGTAGGTCTCGGAGAGCTCCTTGATGCGCCGGGCCGCGCTCTTGAGGTCCACGACGAGTCCCTTGATCGGCTCGAGGCCGAGGACTATGTTCTCGGTCACGGTGAAATTCTGCACGAGCTTGAAGTGCTGATGGACCATGCCTATGCCGAGCTCGCCCGCGACGTTGGGGTTGGAGACGTGGACTTCCTTGCCCCTGAGCCTGATGGTCCCCGAGTCGGCCTTGTACAGGCCGAAGAGGATGCTCATGAGCGTCGACTTGCCCGCCCCGTTCTCGCCCAAGAGGGCGAGGATCTCGCCTTTGCGGAGCCGGATCGATATGTCGTCGTTCGCCAGTATCCCGGGAAAGCGCTTGGTTATGCTGAGCATCTCGACGATATAGTCCATCTCCCCTCCACGCGCGCGACGCGGGCTGCATTATATAGCGCCGCTCGCCGCCTGGTAAACAAGAAAAGGCCGCCCCACGCATGGGGCGGCCCTCGAGAGGATCGCCTTTCGGCTTACTTGATGAGGGAACCGCGTTCCGCGGCGACCGTGATCTTTCCGGCCTTGAGATCGGCGACGACCTTGGCCACTTTTTTCTGCACGTCGGCGGAGAGGTTGGGATTCACGGCGGGAATGCCGACGCCGTTGTTCTTGGCGTTGAAGACGAGGGACTGCCCGCCGGGGAACTTGCCGTCGCGCTCGGCCTTGATCATGTCGTAGGTCGCGACGCTGACGCCCTTCATCGCGCTCGTGAGGATGATGGACTTGCCCTTGGCCTGGTCGTAGATGCCGTCGGCGAATTGGTCGACGTCGACGCCGACGATCCAGGCGCTCTTGCCGGCGACCGCGCGGGTCTTGGCCTCGTTGATGGCGCCGACGCCCACGCCGCCCGCGGCGGTGAAGACGGCCTTGACGCCCTTGTCGAACATGGAGGCGGCGAGCTGCTGGCCGGCGGCCACGTCGGAGAAGGTGCCCTGGTAGACTACGTTCCCGGCCGTCTGCACGACCTTGGTGCCGAAGGTCTTGTTCGAGTAGAGGATGCCCTGCTGGAAGCCCCAGTTGTAGCGCTGGACGGCCGGGATCTCCATGCCGCCGATGAAGCCGATCTCGCCGTCCTTGAGCTGGAGGGCGGCCG
>Ga0265330_10000927_pt1 | contig 18040 bp, 19 predicted proteins | sample 41919metaG_FD_202083 | JGI IMG/M metagenome (GOLD analysis project Ga0265330, IMG submission 202083) | Rhizosphere microbial communities from Carex aquatilis grown in University of Washington, Seatle, WA, United States - 4-19-19 metaG | ecosystem: Host-associated > Plants > Roots > Rhizosphere... | reverse complement strand
CGTCCGTCCCGCGTAGCCGAAGAGCGAGAGCTGGCGTTCCCACAGGCGCAGGCCCAGCGACCCTCCGTCGAAAGTGATCGGCAAGCCATGCTCGCTCGCCTGCCGGCCGATGCGCAGGTATTCGAGCGGAAGGCTGCGCCGCCATTCAGCCGAAAGTGCATAGACCACGATGAGGGGCTGGCGGTAGTCGGAGATCTCGCCGAACAGGTCGGGTTGGCCCGTCGGCACGTGGCCGTCGACGTCCCACCAGAGGGCAGCCGAGATCTGGCCCTGCAGTCGATCGCGGTAGCCCCGGCCTTGCCCATCGAGGGTTAGCCGCAGATCCTGGTCGGGCCTCGGGTTGGCGGCGACTGGCACCCCAAGCACACCGGACGTGCTGGCCGACCCTGATTGGGCATCCCGAACGCGATACTCTTGCGCGAGCGAAAGTTCGCCGGACCACGCGCGCTCGGGCTCGACCGGTAGTTGTACCGTCGCAGCGGCGGACTCCGGTCCGGCAAGGGTCGCGAGAAGGGTGAGCGGCCAGAGAACCAAGGGATGACTCGGACTGGGCGGTCAGTTTCGCGTCGGCGACGGCTGCGGGCTGGCCTCGATCGGGATCGCGAGCAACAGCCGGTCGGCGTCCGAGATGGTCCGTTCGTTCAGCAGGTGGTGAGACATGGAAGACGACTCCGGCCTGGGGTGCTGAAGCTAAGGTCGTTTGGAAAACCGATCCCGATCTCCCTCCGGCAGGCAGAAGCGGCCGCGCGTGCAGCCCCTCCCGCGGCAGACTGGATTGCTAGACTGGAGGCGGTGGTCGAGAAAGACAAGTTAGAAATCCGTGGCCGACGGCAACTTGGAATGCTGCCGACGCGCGACTTCGGCCTTGGCGCTCTCCGCCAGCGATCCGTCAGGGAAGCGTGCCAGCAGCGTCTCCAGACACGCGATCGCCAGAGCGAGGTTCCCCTGTCGCTTGGCGGCCATGGCAGCGGCGAAGAGCACGTTCTCCTCTGCGAGACTCGACTGCGGCGATTGTCGGGTGGCATTTTCGTGCGACTTCGGCTCTTCGACGCTCGGGCCGTCAGTCCTGTCCGCCGGTGAAACGACGCCGCACCCAGCGGCTGGCCTCTGTTCGGTACCGTGGCCCGCGATCTTGCAGGCACCCGCTGACTCAGAAAGTCGTTTTGGCGCCCAGCATGAGCAGCGGCTTCACTTGAGAAGGCGCTCGCACGACGAATTGCTGGCTCATCCGATCAGCGTGCAGCCCGTCGAAGACCGATCTGGGCGACACCTGTGGTGGCCGAAGTGACCTTTGACAGGGAAACCTGCCCCAGCAATCTGCGCACAAGGTCTCCGGCCAGCTTCTCGTCGCCTGATAGTCGCTCGACGGCCGCGATCTTTCCCGCGCCGTCTATGGAGAGGCGCAGCCGGAGAGGATTGGTTGTCTGTCCGGAAGTGCAGGGCACTGTCTTTGGCCCACGTTGAATGACGGCGACCGCCGCGCGCAGATCCCCGACCGCGCGGTCGCTCTCCGGCTTCGCCTCAAGCCTGCAGGTCGCCTTGCTTGCCGGGTTTCTCTCCTTGTTTTGCCCGCGTCGCTTGGGGCCGGGTTCTTCTTCCGGCAGGCCGGCCAAGGGGTCGGGGGGAACCTGCCGGCGGTCGCTGATAAAGCCTGTCGTCCGCTCTCCGGTCGCACGGTCGGCTCGAGCGTGGCGGCCGGCAAGCGATTCCTGTGCGCAAAGGAACGTGACGAGGCAGAGCACGGCGTTCTCGGACGGGTGCGCGCGTTGCATGGCGGGCCTCCTGCCCCCGGGGTGGTGGCGGGGCCGGGGGACCTACGTTCTCGAACGCACGAACCGCCGAGAAGATCTACGAGACGGGTTTCACCCGGTGCCGCAGATCCTCGATCTCGGCGTCGATGCGCGCCACGCGCCGTCCGATGAGTGCGACGTAGATGAACACAGCACCCCAAATGAAACCGTAGACCAGGGCAACGTAAGTCATCGTGACCTTCCTTCCGCATCCTCGACGGCGATCGCCAGTTCCACCAGGCGGTCCTGGGCGCGCTCGACGCGCACGCGCAGGGTCAGCAGCACGCCCCACAAGGCGCTGAAGATGCCCAGCGACAAGAAGAACGGCACGCGCATCCCCGGGGCCAGCGACGAAACTACCTTGGTGGTTGGGTGGAGCCCGCGCCATATGTTGACGCTGAGATAGACCAAGGGCACATCCGCCGCCGCGAACAGGGCCATCGCCGCCGCCAGCCGGCGGCCACCTTCACCGCCGTAGCGTCGCGCCAGCCCATAGGCAATCAGCATCAACCAGAGCAGCAGCGAGGAGGTGAGGCGCACGTCCCAGGTCCAGAACACGCCCCACGCCGCCCGCGCCCAGAGCGGACCGGTCACCATCACGCACAGACCAAACAACACGCCCAGCTCGGCACTGCACAGGGCCAGGCGATCCCCGCGCTCCGACCCGCGAAACAGGTACGCCAGGCTGCCGCCCGCGCACACGAAGGTGGACAGCATGAGCAGCCAGGCGCAAGGCACGTGGAAGTAGAAGATCTTCTGCACGATGCCCATGGTCTTTTCCAGCGGCGCCCGTGCGACCAGGAAGGTCACGACAAAGAACCCGTGCATGGTCAGCAAGAGGCCCGCGATGAAGGCGGTGTTGGACTTGCGGGAGGAAGACATTCTGGAAAACATGGTTCACTCTCCCATCACGACTGGTTCGAAGGACCACAACCCGACCACGACGAACACGACGTCCAAGGCGGCGAGAAAACGTGTCCAGAAGAGCGCGGGATCGAGATCCGGAACCGCCGGGTCGAGCAGGGCGGCCGTGGCGCGGCTTGCCGCCAGTAGCACCGGGATCACGATAGGGAAGAGCAGGGCGCCCAGAAGCGCATCGCGGCTGCGAGAGCGCAAGAGCGCCGCCGAAAAAATGACACCCACCGAAGAAAAGCCGATGGTCCCCAAGAAGAGCAGCAAGCCGAGCCAGAGCGCGTGTGGCCCGATGGCCGCGGAAAACAGCGCCGCCAGCAGGGGAGTCAGCAGCACTTCCACCAGGAACATGATGGCCGCAGTGGCCGCCAGCTTGCCCGCGTAGATCGCCGAACGCGGGACGGGCGACAGCAGCAGCGAACGGATGGCTTCGCTCTCTCGTTCGCGGTCGAAGCTGCGCGACAGCGCCACCGTGCCCGAGAAGAGCACCGCGACCCACAGGATGCCGGCGATCGCGTCGGGGCCGACCGTGACCTCTCGCCCGGAAATGAAGGCGAAAGAAAACACCAGCACCACCAGCGCCGCCATGAACCCCATGGTGTAAAGCACTTCGCGGTTGCGCCCCTCGATGTGCAGATCCTTCCAGGCAATGCGCGCAGCCTGGGCTATCCAGCTAGGCCTTGCCACGCGTCGCCTCCTCGTAGATCGCGCGAATCTCGTCGGGCGAGAAAACCGCGCGTGTCTCGTCGCACGCCACGCGGCCGCGCCGTAGGACCACCACGTGCGTGGCCACGGCAGCGGCCGCCGCCAGGTCGTGAGTCACCAGCACGACCAGCCGCCCGGCCTCGCGCTCGCGCGCCAGCTCGCCTGCCAGCCATGCGGCACCCGCGGGGTCGAGCGCGGAGCCGGGCTCGTCGAAGAGCAGGATCTCCGGCTCGTGGAGCAAGGCGCGGGCCAGGGCCAGGCGCTGCAACATCCCGCGCGAGAAGGTCCGTGCCGCCGCCTCGCGCCCGACGCCATCCAGGCCCACGCGCGCCAGCATCTCGTCGATGCGGCGCTCGCCGTCTGCCATCCCGTAAAGCGAGGCAAACAGGCGCAGGTTGTGCCGGGCCGAAAGATCTCCGTACACGCCCGGCTCGTGACCGACGTAGCCGATGCTGGCGCGCAAGGAACTGTGGCGCGACAGCTGTTCGTCGCCCAGCGTGATGCGGCCCTGCGAGGGTTGCGACAGCGTCGAGAGCAGGCCGAGCAGGGTGGACTTGCCGGCGCCGTTGGGGCCGAGGACCGCGGCCACCTGACCGGGGAGGAAGGTCAGCGACACGTCGGCGAGCGCGCGATGCCGGCCAAAGGTCTTGCCCACGTTCACCAGGCGCAGCTCGCGGTCGCTCATGGCTTCACGCAGACTTGTCGGCAGGGATCGCTCCGTCCATGGCCTCGAGCGCGGCCATGAGTTCGGCCCGTCGTTGGGCCAGGGGTGCGTCGTCGGGTTCAGCGACCCGCCGGGCGCGCTCCACCTCGACCAGATCGGAAAAGAGTCGATCGCGTTGCTGGACGCGGTCCATGGTCTCTGGCTGCCTCTCGGCTTTGGGCCGTCGCCAGCCCAGCAGCACCGCGAGAATCAGAACGGCGACGAGCGCCGTGGAGATCGTCTTGCCCAGGCTGCCGCGCGCGGGTAGGCCAGATACGGTGATGGTGAGGATCCCGTTGCGAGGCACGCTGGCGAGCTGGAAGAGCAGCACGCGGGCCCCTCGATCGTCGGTCTGGGAAGCCATGGCCTGCAGGCCCGGTGCGGTCAGGGTCAGGTGAGCCGCCTCGGGCACCATGACCACCGGGCTTTGGATACCGAGCGGCATGGGCTGGCGGAACGCGATCGTGTTCTCGCCCGCCGTGGGTAGGAAGAAACCGAACCGGGCCTGCACCGGAACCTCGCGAAAACTTGCCGGCGGAATTGCTTCCCGCAAGACCATGGTCGAACCTTCATTCGGCTCCAGGCGTGCGCCACCCTCGATTGGGCTCCCGTTGCTGGATCCGGCGGGAAGTGGAATCGGAAGGCCACCCTGGCCAGCACTGAAGACCCGGTCGGAGGTGTTCTCGAGCACCAGGTTCTCCATGACCGCCAACGCGTCCTCGCGCAGATCGATGAGCAGCTTGGACTCGCCAGACACCTGCAACACCGAGGGGTCGCCGGTCTGGCCGGGAACGCGCAGCTCTCCGGCGGCGCCCCGATCGGCGGTGAGGCGGATGCGCCCGCTGCCGAGGCGCAGGCCATCACGATCGATGGTGGCCACATACTCGTGTGGGTCGCCGGTTTCGAGCCCTTGAAAGCGAACCAATCCGTCCTTGTCGGATCGGCCGGCCACGAACGCCATGGTCTCCGGCCTGCCGGTGCTGTGCCCCAGCTTTACCTCCTGGTCTGCCATGGGTGCGCCGTTGCGGTCGACCAGACGCAACTCCAAGGTTCCCGCAGCCAGGCCGTCTTTTCCCGCTACGGCGCCGGGGAGCGCGCGAATCGCCGCCTGATCCATGTGCCCGCCGTGCCCGGGCAGGCCTGCGTGTGGGTTGGCTGGCGCGCTGGTCGCTGCGCCTTGCCCTTCACCTTTGCCTTCACTCCGTCCCTCTTGCGCGAGAAGCATCAGACGCGCGCCACCCTCGGCGGGGATGGCGAAAGACGCGGTCCGCAGGGACTCGCCCTCGACCACGGCTTCGGCGTGAAACTCGGCAGCCACGGGAAGATCGGAGAAGGTCGCGCGGCCATCCGATTTGGTCTCTTCCGTGCGCTTGGTGGCCGTACCACCCGGAGGAGTCACAGTGGCGACGACCTGGACACCCACGGCGGCATTGGACAGCGAGCCGCGACCCACCCGCACGGTCACGGTGCCCACTGGCAGGTCGCCGACCATGAGAGGGCGCGCGGCCATGGCCTGTGCGTCGCCTTCTCCCGCCGGCGGCTGCGCAGCCGCGATTCCGGCCGAGAGCAGCAGCGCCGCTGATATGGGAATCCTCAAAGGGTTCCCATGCCCTCCCGCGATGGTGCGCCGCCAGCGAGGGCGCGCGCGAAGCGCGCGGGGCGGGCAGGGTGGCGGGCCGTCCCGAAGTCCCCGTAGGGGGCAAAGCCGGCGGGCTCCCCACGCGATTGGGCAGGACCATCGATTCATTCTGCCGCCTCCGTGCCGGCCGCCAGGCGGGCCTGCAGCTCTTCTTCGATGAAGGCGCGGCGTTCTGCGCTGGTGAAGGCTTCTTGCCGCAGCAGTGGATCCAGCACGCGATACAGGGCCAATGCGGTCAGGCCGAGGATGAATCCGCCCACAGCGAGGATTGCCAGCGGCGCGCGCCAGGGCAGACGAGCGACCGCGACGCCAAAGGCCAGGGCGATGACTGCACCGAGAAACGCGACCGTTACGTCCTTGCAGGAAACGCGCGTGCGGGACACGGCGCGAACCGATCGGCCACCGGGTAGGAGCACGAGAGCCGTGGCTGCGGCCATCAGCAGAAAGCCCAGCCACATCCAGTCCACCAGCGGGTTGCTGACCAGCTTGAGAGCGGCCGTGCCCTCGTCCAGATCGTGCTTGCCCATTGTGACGTAGAGATCCTCGACCAGGCCGCGCAGGATGGCGACCTGGGTGGCTGGTTCGTCGGGCCGCTTGTCGTACACCCAGCGCGCGGGCAAGAGCTGGCCCGCGGGCTTTCCATCCAGCAGGACCGCCAGCTCGGCCGTGACCATCTTCTTCTGGCGATCTTCCGTCTGGGAAAAGCCGTCAAATCGGATGCTGTACTTGCCGAAGCTGCGCGTCTGGCCCACGGACAGGACCACCGATTCCTCGCGTTGAAAGGCCTGACCGGCAAAACCGACAAACATGAGCGCGATGCCGAGATGGACGAGGTAGCCGGCATAGGGCCGGCGAATCCTGTACAGGAGCGTGCCGAGCGCCGCGATCGAGCCCTGGCCCGCGCTGCGCCTGCGGGCAGCCACGCCACGGCCGATCTCCTGGATCGCGGCTGCGGCGATGAAGCCCGAGAGGGCGAGGCAGAGCAGCGCACCTTTGGACGAGCCCAGACCGCCGGCGAGGCAGGCGACGGCCGTGACGATGCCCGCGACCCCCGGAGCGATGAGACGCCGACGCAGTTCGGGCAGCGCAGTTCGGCGCCACACCAGAATGGAACACAGCCCGGTGAGCAGCAGCAGCGCAACACCGATGGGCACCATCCAGCGGTTGAAGAACGGCGCGCCCACGCTGATGCGCTCGCGGCCTATCGCTTCCGACAATGTGGGGAACATGGTGGCGAACATCAGCACCAGGGCGGCCAGCACGAACAGCCAGTTGGTTGCGACAGTCGCTGCCTCACGCGAGAGCCACGAATCCAGCGCCCGCGTTGCCCGCAGGGCCGCCAGGCGTGCGAACAGAAAACCGAAACTGACCAGCAATACGAGACCCATGAAGATGGTGAAGATCCAGGCCAGCCGCGTGTCCTTGCCAAAGGCGTGCACCGACTGCACGATCCCCGAGCGAGTCATGAAGGTGCCGAAGATGGTGAGAAAGAAGGTCAGGATGACCAGGACAAAGGTCCACCGGCGCAGCAGTCCGCGCCGCTCCTGCACCTTCATCGAATGCAGCATCGCGGTCGCGGTCAGCCAGGGCAGAAGGCCCGCGTTCTCCACCGGATCCCAGGCCCAGAACCCGCCCCAGCCCAGGACCTCGTAGGCCCAGATCATGCCAAGCACGAGGCCAAGGGTGAGCAGAAACCAGGAGGCGAGAGCCCAGCGGCGAATCGCCGCCAGCCAGGCATCGTCCAGGTGGCCGGATATGAGCGCGGCCATGGCAAAGGCGTAGGGAACGGTCAGGCCCACGAATCCGGCGTAGAGCGCGGGCGGGTGGGTGACCATGTACGGGTTCTGGAGAAGCGGATTCAGCCCCTGGCCGGCCGCGGGAATATCCACGAGAAAGGTGTCGAAGGGGTTCTTCTCGAAGATGATGAGGTAGAGGAAGAAGTCCGCCACCGCGGCCATCACCGCGATGGCGTAGGGGAGGATCTCGCGCTGGCGGTGTCGGTTGGTGTACACGGCGATGGCGGCGAACACCGCCAGCAGCGACACCCAGAACAGCATGGACCCGTCCAGCCCGCCCCAGTAGGCCGAGATCTTGTAGGCCAGCGGGGCCTGCGCGTCGGAGTAGTGCTGGACGTACTTGATGCTGTAGTCGCCCGAGACAAACGCCTGCACCATGGCCACGCTGGCCAATCCCAGCACCGCGGCCAGGGCGTAGACGGCGGCCCGTCCGGATTCCAGCAGTCGCGGGTTGTCCCGCCGGGCCCCCACCAGCGACGCTGCGCCGGCATAGGTTGCCACCACCAACGCGATGAGGACACAAAGAGCGCCGAAGTCAGCCATCCGACCAGTTTCCTTCAGATGTCACCGCTGCCGGCCGGGTTACTCAAGTCGCCATGGTGGCCAACTTGGCGCGAACGATCGCCTTGAAATCCGCGGCGCCCGTGCCAGCCAGCGGAACATCGAGCCACAGCTGCGACGGGCTGCCATGGGCCCCCTTCTGGGCGCGCTGGCCGACCGGCGAGAGGGCTCGCCAATCCACCGCTGCGCTAGCCGCCGCGTCCAGCGACACGATGGCCACCGGGAGATCGCTGTGCAGGAGCAAGGCACAAAGATGCTTGCCGCCGCACTGGTAGCGCAAGGCCCATCCGGTCGACGGACCGTAGAAGGTCACGTCCTCGACGACTTCTTTCTGTTTGAGGAGGAAGCTGCGCGCCGCCTCGAAGCGCTTGCCCAGGGCCAGGGGCAGCCGCGCCGTGAAGGCAGCCGGGGTGGGCTGCTGATTTTTCTTGGGGAACGCCACCCGCGGCGGCTGCGGAGCCCGGGCCGGCCGGGGCGCGGCTGGCGCCGGCTGGGCTTTGCGCACAGGAATCTTCTTGTCAGGCGGCGTTCTGGGCATTTTTTCGGTTGGCCAGGTAGTTCTTCGCGTAGGCGATGATACCAGGCAGGAGCGACAGGAAGATGATCAGGATGATCAGCTTCTCGATGTGCTTGGTCACCCCGGGCCAGGTGGTTGCCAGCCCGTAGCCGATGAGGGTCATGCTCAGCACCCAGCCGATGCCGCCGAAAACGTTGTAGCTGACGAAGCGGCGGTAGTTCATGTTGCCCACGCCCGCCACCACCGGAGCAAAGGTGCGGATGATGGGGATGAAGCGCGCCAGAATGATCGTCTTGCCGCCGTGGCGCTCGTAGAACTCGTGGGTGCGGATGAGGTGCTTCTTGTTGAAGAGAAGCGAGTTCTCGCGCTTGAAGATCTTGGGCCCGGTCTTGCGGCCAATGTAAAAGCCGACCTGATCGCCGAGTACGGCGGCGATGCAAACCGCAAGGTTCAGCCATACGATGTCGAGCAGGGGCTTGCCGGTCGGGTTGGACGAGGTGCAGAAGATCCCGGCCGTGACCAGCAGCGAGTCACCGGGCAAAAAGAATCCCACCAGGAGCCCAGTTTCGGAAAAGATCACCGCGACCAGGGCAACCATGCCGCCCCACTGGATGATGCCCTGGACGTTGTAGATCTTGTGGAACAGGTCCATCAGGTACTGCACAACAGCGATTTCCTTCCGTGGAGGTTGGGGAAACCGCTAACCTGCCCTGCCTCGTGCGCAAGAGCAAGTCTGGTAGTTGATCCGCGCTGGCCACCGACTGGGGCCATCCTATCTTCGCCCCACTTGTCGCGGGATTACGGGACGGACCTCAGAGCCGCTGCCAGCCCATGAAGGTGATGGACAAGCAGTGGTATTCCAGGTCCGACGACAGCGTCACCCGGGCGGTCAGACGGTCGAAGTTCTGATGCTCCTGCAACCAGGCTGTGGCCAGTTCGTCCAAGCGATCTCGGTCCTTGCGTTTGGTGGCACTAAAGACCTTGACCTCGACCAGCCGAAAGCCGGAGGCCTCCAAGTCTTCCACGGCAAGGGCCGACATGGGCCACGATTGAGTCTCCATCACATTCAAGGCTACCGCATTTGTGGTGTCGGGCACGGCGAATCTCCCTTATTTTGTGGCGGAGGCTAGGTCGTCGAGTTTGGCTGCCATGATGAAGTCGTTCTCGGAAAGCCCGCGGATGGCATGAGTGGTGAGCTGGATGTGCAGCCTATCGTAACGGACGCAGAAGTCCGGGTGGTGACCTTCTTCTTCTGCCAGGGCAGCCATCTTATTGACGAACACCATTGTCGCAGCGAAATGGGAAAAACGGAATTCTTTGCTCAATGTGCCACGATCCTCGCTTACTTGCCAGCTAGGAACCTCGCGCAGCAATTCGTCCACTCGCTCCGCGCCCAGCGATGGCATCCCGCCCTCGCAGGGCACGCACCCCTTCTTCGCGAGATCCATTCATTCCCTTTCCCGTCCACCAGCGGCGATTTCTTGCACACTTCGCGGTCCCGCCACGGCATCACGACCCGGAACCCACCGGTGAATCTATCTATTAGATGCAGGATCGGGCCATACGATTCCGCGATCGCGCTATTCTCTCGCGATGCCCTGCACGCTTCACGTCGTATTCGTCCATGTCCGCGTCCAACCTCATTTGGTAGACGAGTTTCGCCTGGCAACGCTGGCCAACGCTTCCGAGAGCGTGAACGAGCCAGGCGTCGCGCGCTTCGATGTCGTCCAGGAGACAGACACTCCCACCCGCTTCGTTCTGATTGAAGCCTACCATGGGCCCGCGGGTGCGGCCGCGCACAAGGAAACCGCTCACTACAAAAGATGGCGCGACACCGTGGCATCCATGATGGCCGAGCCGCGCACGAGCACGAAGTACTTCAACGTCACCGAGGACGGCACGTGGTGAGCTTCGAGTTCGCGACTGCTGCGCGGCTGCTTTTCGGTTCCGGCAAGCTGGCAGAGGTGCCTGCGGCCCTGCGCGCCCATGGCGTGCGCCGCACCCTGGTGGCGACCAATCTGCCCGGCCCGGGGGCCGAGCGCCTGCGCTCCTTGCTGGCCGCCGCCGCCATCGAGTCGGTCGTGTTGGTGGTGGACCGGGAGCCCACGGTGGAATCGGTGTCGGCTGGCCGGGCCCTGATTGGGCGGCAGGGCTGCGACGCCGTGGTCGGGCTGGGCGGGGGCAGCGCCATGGACACGGGCAAGGCGGTGGCCGCGCTGGCCACCAACGACGGAGACCTGTTCGACTATCTCGAGGTGGTGGGACGCGGCCGTCCGCTGCTTGCGCGTCCGCTGCCCTTCGTGGCTATCCCGACCACCGCCGGCAGTGGCGCTGAGGTGACCCGCAACGCGGTCATCGGTGTGCCGGCTGCCAAGGTCAAGGTCAGCCTGCGCAGCCCGCACCTGCTGCCAATTCTGACGGTGCTCGATCCCGACCTGCTGGACGGCTTGCCGCGATCGGTGGTGGCGTCGAGCGGCCTGGACGCCCTGTCGCACCTGCTCGAGGCCTTGGTGTCAAGCCGGGCCAACCCCTTGACCGATGCGCTGGCCGCCGAGGGATTGAGGCGTTCGGCGCGGGCCCTCCGCCGGGCCTACGCCTCTGGCCTGCAGGCCGACACCCGCGAGGATCTGATGTTGGCCAGTCTGTGCGGAGGTCTGTGCTTGGCCAATGGGGGTCTGGGGGCCGTGCATGGCTTCGCTGCGCCCTTGGGCGGAATCCTGCACGCCCCTCATGGGGCGATCTGCGCGGCGTTGCTGGCGCCGGTGATGGAAGCGAACCTGCGGGCCTTGGCCGCGCGCGCGCCCGAGCATCCGGCGCGCGCGCGCTACCGGGAGATCGCCGAGATCGTGACCGGACAGCACGGTGCGGAGACGGACGTTGGAGTCGCCTGGGTTCGCGATCTCTGCCAGGCCCTCGATGTTCGTGGCCTCGGCCAGCACGGGCTGTCGGCCGACGACATCCCCGCCCTCGTGGTCAAGGCCAAGGCCGCAAGCAGCATGCGCGGCAACCCCGTGCCACTCTCCGACGAAGAGCTGGCCGATGTCGCTATGCGGGCCCTATGATTTCCCCAGGTTAGCGAGGGAGGATGAATGGTCCTCAGGTAGTTGGGTGGGCTAGCCGATATTGAATAGGGAGCGCCATTGCCCCTATTCCATTCCTTTACGCGGTTTCGAGGCCCGGCCAGCCGCCCATGAGGATTGCTCTGGACGCCAAGCTTGTCCCAGGACAGTGGGCCGAAATCTTCCTGGACGGATCTGCGGCGCCGCTGCGTGGATTTGTCTTCAGTCTGCGCCAAGGCGAGGCGATCTTCACCTTTCCCGATCTCCCTGCGTGTCCGGAAGGACTCGAGGCGGGGCGTGGGGTGGTGGTTCGCTACACGAGTCGCCTGGGCCGCCACACCGGCCATGCGGCGATTCTGCGCGTGGCCAGCGGGCCGCCGGTCACCGCGGCACTGCAACGACCGGCCCGGGTGGAGACCGAGCAGCGTCGTGAATTTTCGCGCGTCAGCGTGCGGGTACCCGCGAAGCTGGCCGCCGGTCCGGAATCCGTGCAGGCAGCGAGCGCACTCAGCGATGTGCGGGCTCGTATTCGCAACCTGGGGGCAGGCGGCATGCTGGTGGAAACCTCGCTGCCACTAGTGGCGGGCGATGAAGTGGATCTGGCCGTGCCCGAGACGGCCAGATCCACGGCACGGCAGGCGCGGCACATCACCGGGAAGGTCCTTCGCGTGGAGAAGGGCGCCGCGGGTAAGGGCAAGGCGCGGGTGGCGGGCGTGGAGTTTTCGTTCGCGTCGGATGACGAGCGCGATGCCTGGGCGCAGCTGGTCTTGGCGCTGCAGCGCAAAGGCAAGTAACAATACTCCGATGGCCGGCGAACGACGCCTCGGACTCGCCAGCGCAACCGCGCTGGTGGTGGCGAACATGGTGGGCACGGGTGTGTTCACCACGAGCGGCTTTCTGATTGCCGATCTGGGTTCGGCGTGGTTGGTGTTGCTGGTGTGGGTGCTGGGCGGTCTGGTCGCCTTGCTCGGTGCCCTGTGCTACGGCGCGCTCGCCCGGCAGATTCCCGAGTCGGGCGGAGAGTACGTCTTTCTGTCGCGTACATTGCATCCGGGGCTCGGCTACCTGGCAGGCTGGGTTTCGCTGGTGGTGGGGTTCGCGGTGCCGCTCGGGGCGCTGGCCTACGCGTTCGGGCAGTACATGTCCGCCCTGGGAGGCGCAGCCTTGGCCTCGCCCCGCCTGACGGGGACCGCGATCGTCCTGATCGCCGGAGCCGTGCACGCGGTGTCTCTGACCGGCGGGGCGCGGGCGCAGGCGATCGCCGTGGCCATCGAGCTCATCGCAATCGTACTGTTCACCGGGTTCGGGATGGGACAGTTGGCGCACGAGGGGCTGCACAATGTGGAGGCCCCTGGCCGAATGGCGGGCCTGGGCGTGGCCCTGGTGATGGTGTCGTACAGCTACCAGGGTTGGAACGCGGCCGTGTACCTGGGCGGCGAGGTGGCGCAGCCGAAGAGGAACCTGCTCCGGGCCATGGTGCTGGGAACCGCCATCGTGACCGCACTCTACCTCGGGCTGAATGCCGTCTTCGTGCTGGGGGCGCCGGCGTCCTTGCTTGCGGGAAGAGTCGACGTGGGCCGGATCGCCGCCCTGGTGCTGGGCGGGCCGCGTCTGGCCAGGTGGGTCTCAGGATTGATTGCCTTCGCGATCGCGGTCTGCGTCTCGTCGCTTGTGATGGCCGGGCCGCAGGTCGTGGCGCGCATGGCGGCCGACGGTTTTCTGCCGCGTGTATTTGCGGTGCGGCCGGGTCGGCCGCCGCGCGCGGCGCTTCTCGCGCAGACAGCGATCGCGCTCGTGGCTTTGTGGACGGCCTCCTTCGCCAGCTTGCTCACCTACGTCGGCTTCACCCTGAGCCTCGTCGCCGCAGCCACCGTGCTGGGTCTGGTGTGGCAGCGGCACAAGCAGGGCCCGGCCCTGGCGGTCCCGGGCTGGCCGTGGGTGCCGGTTCTGTTTCTGGTTTTCGTCCTCGGCGCCACCGCCTTCACCGTCGTCGAGCGACCGCAGGAGAGCCTGGTGGGGTTGTCCACGCTGGCCGTCGGCTTGCTGGCCTTCCGTCTGCAAAGACGGCGGGCTGCGCGTCAGTCGTGACTCCGCACTCGCCGGGCTTCCCGAGGCGCTTTCTCTGGGTTAGTTTCAGGCCCATGGTTCGCTCGACGCTTCTCCTGACATTCCTGTGTGCCGTGCTGGGCGCTTCCGCCTGCAGCCAGTCCAAGCCCTTGCAGCCCCAGGACAGCACGCCCCCTTCACAACAAACCTCTTTCACCATCACTCCGCCCGCGCCGCCCGCGCAGGCCGCCCCTGGTGTGGTGCTGCATCGGCGGTGGGAGATCGCGGTCAAGGCCGGTCCGTCTGCGCGCGAGGACATCACGGTGAACGCCCTTCTGCCGGGAACACCGATGGCCGGTTCCGTGGTGGTGCGAGCGCCGAACGGCGCGCTGGTGCCATCGCAGATGCAGGCGGACGGGCAGGTGGCCTTCAGAGCCAAAGCCATGAAGGCGGGCGCGCAGGCCATTTTCCTGGCGGAAGAAGGGGGGACCCCATCCGCACCCGGGAAGGGCGGCGTGCTGGCCATGCAGACACCTGAAGGCGTGAGGCTGACCCTCGACGGCAAACCGGTCCTCACCTATCAGATCCAGCGCCAGCCGGGGCGCAAGGACGTTCCGCCCGAATACTGGCGCAACGGCTATCTTCATCCTCTCTACTCGCCGGCGGGGGTGGTGGTCACGGATGACTATCCCAAGGATAGACTCTTTCAGCACGGCATCTGGTCCGGCTGGCAGAAGGTGGAGTTTGGCCAGAGCCATCCGGATTTCTGGGACGTTGGTCGCAAGAAGGGGCGCGCAGCCACGGAATCGGTCGGTCCTCTATGGGGTGGTCCGCTTCGTGGCGGGTTCGGCTCGCATCAGTTCTTCACCGACATGGACGGCCAGACAGGCGCCACTGTCCTGCGCGAAAGCTGGTCGGTGAGCGTATTTCGCGATTCGGGGCGGGCGCCCTATTTCGTGGTGGACCTCGAATCGCTCCAGGAAGCCCTGACCGGCCCGGCCACCTTGGGTCAGAATCCGCTGGGCGGGATCAACTTGCGTGGCAACCGCGACTGGCAGGGGGCAGGGCACTCCCTGTTCCTGACCTCTGAAGGTCAGGACCGCGCCAAGGCCCAGGGCGCGGCAGCCCACTGGTGCTATCTGGGCGGCAAGAGCGGCGGCAAGCTGGCCGGGGTGGCCATCCTGGCCCACCCCCAGAACAGCAAGCAACCGGAGGCCGTGTTCGTCGATCCGGACGAGCCGGTCATGGGCTTTGCCCCCACCAAGAACGAATCGATCGTGGTGCGCCCTGGGTGGCCGCTGAGACTGAAGTACCGGTTCGTCGTGCTCGACGGCAAGCCGGACAGCAAGCTGTTCGATCGGCTGTGGAATGATTTCGCGAATCCGCCTGCGGTCGACGTGCGCTTGCTGGAAAGCAAGTAGTTCGCGCTAGCGGGAAGTCGCGAAAGGGGTGTGCGTATCGCAGGACAGGATCCTCGTGTATCCTAGTCTCCTGCTGAATGTCACCCGGACCCCCCCCGAAGCCGCCGCAGGGAGAAGGCCAAGCCGGATCGAGTGTGCCCGCGCCAGGTGGCTTGCCTGCCCGGGCGCCTCTACCGGGCACGCGCGTCGGCCCGGCAGCAACCGGTTCCTCGCCGCCTGCCGCTCCAGCGGAAAAGCCTTCGCAGCCGGGAAACGCGGCCAGTTCGGCGGAGTCGGCGGTCTTGCTTTCCAGTCCGGCGAAGTCGGCTGCGGTGCGCGCCCTTGCTGCCGCGCTGAAGTTGCCGGAGCCGGCCGACCTTGCGGGACCGGGAGGCCCTGCTAGCTCGCCGCCGGCCGCAACGCCACCGGCTTCGCCAGCGACATCGGCCGCGGTGCGCGCCCTAGCTGCGGCGCTGAAGCTGCCCGAGCCTGCTGACTTTGCGGGACCGGGAGGCGCTGCCGGCTCGCCGCCGGCTACATCGCCGCCAGCGTCGGGTGCCAGCCCGCGGACAGCCACCCCGGTTCCTCCTGCGTCCCGCAAGCCACCGACTTCCGGGGGAGATCCCAGCCCGCGCGCCGGTGGCAGCGGGTTCCCTCCGCCGGCCGTACGGCAGTCCCTTGCCACCCCCCCAGCCCCGGCAAGACCCGCGCAGCCTGCGGTTGCCCGCCCTGGCGTCGGAACTCCGTATCCGGGTACGACGATGCAGTCTGTGTCGCCGCTGGCAGCACCGGGTGGAGACCGCGAGGGTGCGGCGACCGCCCGCGAGCGGACGTCGCCGTCCCCGGACGCCAGCGGGACTGCTGCTCCCGCCGATCCTGGACAGTCCTCCGGCCCGGGCCGCCCGCCGCCCCGCCTCGCTCTGGTGGCGGGGTTGGTCGTGGGCGCGCTGGTTCTGGCCGGCGGCGCATTTTTGCTGGTCTACCAGTCTGTCGAGTCCCGGTGGCAGGAGGTCATCGGGGTCGCCCCGGGGGCAGGGGCACGCAAGCCGGGGGCCAGGCCGCTCGGGATCGAGTACCACGTGGACCGGAACGCCTTGGGTGACAGCCTCCTCGTGGGTGACCGGCTGGTGGCCTTGGGCCGTGCAGGGAACCTCCTCGTGTTCGATCGCGCCAGCTTCGGCTTGCTGAGCGAGCGGCAAACCGGACGCAGATTCCTGTGCATCGGCCCCGACAATGAAAAGAGCATCGACGCAGCCCTGTCCAACGGTGCGATCGTGCGTGTCAGTCTAGCCGACCTTTCCCTGACTCAGATCGGCGAGGTAGCCGGGCGACCGGAATGGATTGGCCGCCGAAAGGGCGGCTTGCTGGTCGCCTTCAGCAACCCGTGCCGCGTTCCCTACGGGACGCTTGCCGGCCGGGGGTTCGCGCACAAGCTCAAGGACCTGGGCAGCGGGCGCGAGTACCCGCTCGAAACTCCCACGAGATTCTTCCTCGACAGCAAGGACCGGCTTTGGCTGGGCAGCGAACCCGGCGAGCGCGGCGCGAAACTGCAGGTCATCGATCTCGAGGCGGGCATCATCAAGGATGTCCCGGCCAAGGACGGTTGGGAGGGGCTTCAGGGGGTAAGCGAGCTCGCCGACGGGCAGATCTGGGCCTTCGGCGGCACCACCCGGCCGGAGGGACCGGCAAGCTTCATCGTCCGGGTCGATGCCGGGGGAAAGACGGTCGCGCTGTGGTCGGGGAGCGCCGACCACGCGAAGCTACCGCCGGGGGCGCCCGATACGCCGATCACTCAGGTCCTGGCCGCGCCGGGCCGCGCAGGCGCCATCGTGGTGTCAGTGCAGGACGTGGCGGAGGTCGACAACAAGTTCAAGGAATGGAAAGGCATGGGGCCGGTGGGCTTCAAGCTTCAGCGCGGCTCGCGAGCAGACCTGCGCGCGCTGGGCCGGGCCCATCTCGACGGCGAGCGGGTCATCCTGACCCTGGCGAGCGGCGGCTTTCTGGACGTCAGCGCCGACAGCATGCACCGACACCTACTCGACGGACAGGATCCCGTGTCGCTCCCCAGCGAGATCGTGCGCATGGGCGACGGCCTGGCCTTCTACGGCCACGGCGGGCCCGTGCTTTACTCGCAGGGGGTCTGGCGCGCGGTGCCCGAGACCGTCGCGCCGCCGCGCGACCTGATGGGCGTGGGACGGAACGAAAACCAGGAGCGGGTGTGGGCGGCGTTGGTCAGCATTCCGTTGGACGACAAGACCAATGTGATCGTGGCCAAGGCCGGACCGCGCCGGTACTACAACGGCCACATGCACGGACTGAAGGACACCTTCGTCACCGGGCAATGGAACGGTACCAACTTCCATGTCATGAGCCAGGAGGATCTCTCGCTGGAGCCCGACGACACCTTCGCCACCCCTGACAAGCAACTGTGGAATGTCGACAACGAGGGGTTGTGGAGTTTTTCGGCCGACAAGTGGCGTCTGGTGATGGCCATGCCGTCATCAACCCACGGAGTCCTGGTGGACTCGGCGAGCGCGCTCGACACCCAAGCGGGGCCGCGAGTTCTTTCGGTCAAGTCAGCGGTGGGTGAGCCTCTGCGCTTCGTGGCCGGCGTCGGCCCACCCTGGATCGGCCTGCCCTTTGGCACCTTTGCTTGGGCCATGGCACGCCTCGATCTCAACGAGGCAGGGGGCGTGCCCCTGATCGACGAGGTGCCGGTCACCATCGACGGCGCGCGCGTGCAGGTCCGCGATGCACTGGCCTGGAGCAAGGGCCGGCTGCTGCTCGCCACCAACCACGGGCTGTGCCTGTACGACCTGCGCTGGGGTAACTGCCAGGCGATTCACCCCTCCGGTCTCGACGACGAAGTGGGCGTCCTGATGCGCGATCGCACGAAGCGCGTCTGGCTGGCG
>Ga0265330_10000926_pt1 | contig 18042 bp, 14 predicted proteins | sample 41919metaG_FD_202083 | JGI IMG/M metagenome (GOLD analysis project Ga0265330, IMG submission 202083) | Rhizosphere microbial communities from Carex aquatilis grown in University of Washington, Seatle, WA, United States - 4-19-19 metaG | ecosystem: Host-associated > Plants > Roots > Rhizosphere... | reverse complement strand
TGAGGTTGGCGGAGGAATACACAAAGCCGCTTCCGGCATTCGAGGCCATCGCGGTCGTGAGATATTTCGGGATGCCCACATTAAGGCCAGCGGTATTCAAGGTCATGACCACATCCGAGCCTGCCGTAGAGGCGGTGGTGGTGCCGGTCCCGGCAAAGACGCTCGATGCATTCGAGGCCATGGCGGTGGTGAGGTACGCGCCGGCGTTCAAGCTGATCCCCGAGGAGTTGACCGTCCATGTCACGTTGGTGCCGGCGGTGTTAAGGCCCACGGCCGGCTGCACGGTTTGCGTCGGCACCGAGTACGATCCGGTGATCACCGAATTGTTATTCATGCCGAAGCTCATGCCGTTCGCGTTCGAGAAGACGACCGTGCCCGAGGTGGCGGCGGTTTGCGTGCCCGCCGCGAGGATGTTATAGCTCTGCGTTGTCTGCGAGGGCACGGAGTATGAGGCGACCACCGAGCCGTTCGAAGTGTAGAAAGAGGCGCCGTTCAGGTTGCCGAAGGTGAGGGTCGAGAAGGCGAAGGAGCCGTTCGAGCCGGAAACGGCAACGGGCTGGACCGATTGCGCCATTGTCGCGGAAGCGGTGATGACCGAATTATTGTCCATGCCGAAACTGATGCCGTTCGCGTTCGAGAAAACGACGGTGCCCGAGGTCGCGGCCGTCTGCGAGCCGGCCGCCAGAACGTTACCGGCGCCGCCCGGGGTATTTGCAGCGGAAATCGTTATGGCGTTCCCGCTTTGAGAAAGCGTGACATTATTCCCGCCGGCCAAGGTCAACGCGCCCGAGGACACGGTGGCCATGGCGCCGGCCGTATTGCCGGAAAGAACAACACTGCCGATGATATTCTGCGTTTGGATCGACTGGTTGTATGAAGCCGATGCGGTGACGGTCTGGCCGTTCGTGCCAAAGGAGATGTTGTTGGCGTTCGAGAAAACAACCGTGCCGGAAGTGTAGGTATTGCCGCCGGCCGCAAACCCGCCGATGCCGGCCGAGGCCGCAGCCGCGGAAATAAAGATCGTGGAATTATTATTGCTGACCGTGACGTTGTCGCCTCCGGAAATGGAGATCTGGCCGGTCGACCCGTTGAGCGAGGCGATGTACGCGGTCGGGATCGGGGGAATGGAGCCGGTGATGATGTTATCGCTCATCCCGAAAGTGATGTTGTTGGAATTCGCAAATGCTATCGTGCCCGAGGTTCCGGTCTGGCTCCCGGCTCCGATGCCGTTCAATCCATTCCCGGCGGCGGCGCTCGCGGTGATAACGCTGCCGTTCATGCCGAAAGAGACGTTGTTCGAGTTTGAAAAAATGATCGTACCGTTGCTCGCAAAAGTGCCGCTCGCCGCGATCGCGCCGATCCCTCCCCCGGTTCCGCCGGCCGTGGCGCCGGCAATGCTGATCGTCTGGCCGCCCGGCCCGATCTCTTGATTCAGCGTAATATTGCCGCCGGCTACCAGCATCACCGACCCGTTGCCGGAAGTGGCGCCGTTGGAGTCGGAAACGCCGAAAGCTTGTACCGGCGTGGGAACCGAGAATAACAAGGTCTGATTATTTTGGCTGATCGTTATATTGTTCGACCCCGAAAAGATCACCGTGCCCGATGAGATCGCCGCGCCGGCCGACTGCTCTTTTATTCCGGCAACGACCCCTTCGTTGCTAAGCTCCTGCAACTTCGCGGGGTTGCCGGTGCAAATGAATGCTTTCGACTGGGTCGAATTGTACCAAACCGTTCCCTGAACGCTGCAGCTGTCCCCCGCGCTCTCCGGCGTGTTCCTGACATCAAGCCCCAGGAAGACCGGCGAAGCCGAACCGGCGCCGGTCCCTACCTGAACGCGATTATTGTTGTTGTCGGTGCGCAACAAATTGCCATACACATCGCGAGCGACCTCCGAGTATGCCGTCGCGTCGATCCGCTGGCGCGGCGAAAGCGCCTCAAAGGCCGCGCCGGCGCAAGAACCGCCGGTTTGATCGGCCACATCGATGTTCAAATAAGTGGTGTCGTTGCTGTAAAAATTAAACGCGCTAAGATCATTCGCTTCGCCGATCCCGACGTTGAACACGCCGTTTACCACATTCACGGTATTCGTATTCGGCGAACCGGCCGGCCAAAGTTTTGTTCCGCCCGATGCCGAATCGTAGATCGAAAAACGGAAACAATAATCCGTGCCCGCCCCGCCCAGCGGGTTGCCGCTTGTATCCGTAAGCCGCCCTTGGTACGCGATAACTTTTGAAACGCCGGTCGCCGCCAACGCCTGGCTCGGAAAGAACATGTTATAGGTCGCGATGGTGGCGGATAAAAAAACAACAAAAGCGTATTCGCCCAACATGAACGCCGCGAGACGGAAGAATCCCCCCTTGGGCTTTTTCAGGAATTTAATTCCGCGCTTGATCACTGGCACATTAAAACTTTAATTCTTTCATTAATTCGTCCGTTGCAATGCAACGCTCGCCGAACATCTTTTCGATCGCCGCCATGTCCGCAGCTCCCAAAGACGATGTTCTGGCCGGGAAATGATAGTTGACATGGATCGCGACCTCCATCGGCGAAGTAATCTTCACAAAATATGTTTCCCTTTTGCCATCATCCTTGGCCAAGGTGAACTGCACGCCGATGTCGAGCAGATCGCTTTTCCATAGCGCTTCTTTTCCGACGAATTTTTCGAGCAGGTCGCTCGTGCGGATGACGCCGTCCGTTTGATAATAAATGTCATAATTGAATCCATAACCGATCAATTTGCAGCTGAGGAAGAATTGGCGATAGACCTTTTCCGCTTCCGCGATCAAAACAGATCGTTCGGGATCCTCCTGGGAGTTATCGTCGACCTTAAGCCGTTGCGGTTCAACGGTGATCTGGATCTTCTTCTTCGGCAGATCAAGAACCTTGGTGCGCAACACCGGATCATCGATAAAACGGGCACCCGCCGCTTCTTCGCCGCGATAAAATGAGGTGAATTCATGATTCTCGGGAACCACGAATCTGCTTCCGTCAAAGACAAAAACAATGTTGGAGTGATGCACCGATTTAGAAACAATCTTCATGGGATCAACTTGCTTAGACGCTATTTATAAGCCGAGGTTATTTTGATCGGCTGGATAGCGGTAATCGGCTGCCACGGCCCGGTCAAACCCTCTTCGGCGACCAGGAAATAATAAACGCCGTCGGCAAGATCTTTCGGCAGATCGCTGAGTTCGTAGTAATAACCTCCGTTCTTGCAAGAGAATGCTTTGTTATAAACGAATTTGGCCGGATCTTTGTCATAGTCATCGGACTTTGCATAACCAAGAACGACAAAAAATGTTTTTGAACACGCGCCGCTGAAGATCATCTTTGCCGGATCGTCGTTATTGATCGCGATGTTTATATCGGCGTTGCTGCCGGCGGCGCCGATTTTGAACTTATCGGGGAACCACGAAAGGTCCCTTTCGGTCGCTATCGGATCGCCCGCAAGGTCGAACGAGAAATATTTTTTCGGGGCGATCGTTTCGAGCGATACGACCGGCGCCGGCGGCGTCGTAAGAACGATCGACGGAACAGGCGGGGCGACCGGTTTCTCGATGACGATCTGATCATCATTGGCGACCGGGGCGGCCGGCGCGTTCGTGTCCCGGTCGGCCGGCGCCGTTGGTGTTGTATTTACCGTCTGTCCGGGATCCGCGTCGCTTTGCGTTGGGGTCGCGGTGGAAGCATCGGCTTGAGGAGCGCTCTGATCCGTCGTCGCGGGGGCGGGCGTTGGCGCATCATTGCCGGTCGCGGTCTGATCCGGTGATGCGGGCTCGGCGGGAACAGCCGCCTCGCCTTGCGTCGATTCATCATTAACATTTTGAACATCGCTCTGGTCGGGCGCGTTAACGGGCGCATCGCTACTTACAGGCGGCGTTGGCGCGATCAGATCTATCACCGTTTGATCTCCCGCTGGCGAAGGGTCCGGCAGGGTCGTTCCCGGGTCCGGCTGCTCGGCGTAAGAAATATGCGAAACCAAAGAAATGCACACCACCAAGGCAATACCGATAAAGCCGACCGCAAAGATCGACACTTTAATTAACCTGGCTTTTGTCTTTTTGCTCTTTTTCATAAAAACAGAATCCGACCGGCAGATCGACCGATCGGATCGTTGTGTAATAAAAACCTTATTCCGGCTTCTTCTCCGAAATTTTCTTGAGAGAATAAATTGTCAATTTTGTATTGGAAAAATCCTGTCATTGGCAATGTTATTTCTCTTATTTCTACCCAAATAAATTATACCAATTTCACCCCCATTCTCATAGCCTTTGCCGCCTTAATTGTTTTATGCAAAAAATGCTAATTATTTGGCTTAAAAATGCGTAATTTTAGATGAAATTTACGCAATATATCACTACGAGACAAAACTTATGATCTTTTAATGCCTTTCTGACCGAAAAATGTCCACATTTCCATGGGATCCATTCTTCGAAAAACAGGTTTTCCGTCTTTGCGCAATAGTAATTATCCACACGCATAATAGCATCGAAAAAATACAAAACCCGCCACATTTAAGGGCGGATCGGCGCAGGCGAACGGATGAAACGCTTTAATTCAATCATCTTTATCGCGATCAAATTGCAGCCAAATCATCCCGCCTCACCGTTGTCGCGGCCGCGACAACGGTGAAACCATTGCTTTTTGAATATTTGAAGCGTCATTCACCCGCTATGTGAACCTCAACCCAGCGGCCTATTTTCAACAGACCGATCAAATATCGCATTTCTTTAAAGACATCTTTTTTGATTGACGAGACGCTTCCCTGTACGTATTTGAACCCTACGGTTTTTATGAAACGGCGAAAGGCTGCGCGCGCCGTTTCAGCGGCTTCGGGGATATCAAAAGATACCAAGCATATCCGGCCGTCATGAAAACGATCGTGGCAATTCGCGATCAGCACCTTTATAGCCTGTATTTTTCCGTCCTCGGTAAGTTTTAATACCACTCGCTCGCATTCTTTCCTTCTTTGTCAATCGCCATAATACCCTGTAAAAAATGCCCTTATCCAAACCGCCATTCCCCCCTTCCGCCCCAAAAATCCCGCCTCACTTATTGTCCAGCTGGACAATAAGTGAGGCGTATCGATATTTATCGAAAATCATTGACGAGCCTCGAAAACAAGCGCCCAGCGAGGTATTTTCAATAATTCGATAAGATGACGGATCTCTTTGGACACGTCTTTTTTGATCGACCAAACACTGCCCTGTACAAAAGTAAAACCGACGCTTTTCAGAAAATTGCGAAACACTCTTCTCGCTTCGTTCGCTGCTTGGGGAAAATCAAAGGATACCACGCAGATCAAACCATCCTTATAATATTTTTCGCTGTTTGCGATCAAAATTTTCAACGCTTTTATTTTTCCATCGTTGGTAAGTTCGTAAATCATTCGCCTACCCTGTTCTCGCAATTTTATGTATTTTTGATCGACCAAACGTTTGATCGCCTGGCGCTTCATTTTTTCTTCGTGCAGCCGCCGTCCCTCTTCGCTTTCATAACGCTCCGCGCGCAAGTCGCTGCTGAAAATGGAACGATAATGTGTCTCTGTAAACTTTATATCATCGACCTGTTCCATTAATTCAATGAGAATCCTACCCGCCACCGACAACGCTTTCTTCCCCAACACCACCCCGCCCCGTATAATCTTTTTAGATCGTTTCGTCATAATATCGTCTAATTAATTTAGTTATCGTTGACTTGTATCGATATTCCAGAAGTGACCGCACTCACTTATTGTCCAGCTGGACAATAAGTGAAGCTATAAACAAAAGACGCCTCAAGCGTTTTTTCGCTCAAGGCGTCATAGTCAGTCAGATCGCAGGGAGTTTTCGTTACGTCTTTCGATTATCGTTTTATATATTATAGCACATTTCCGACTGCATTAAGAAAGGCCTTATCCCTCGGAATGATATACATTCTGCCCCACTTATCGACCGGCTCCTCGGAAGAAAAAATATGTTTTGCATCATCGAACTCAACCCACTGAACCATAAAACCGTCCTCAATTTCGCCGGGCATGAAGGCCGGCTTGCCTTTTTCGCCTACCAGTTTCGCCATATAGCAAAAAGATGTCTGGTTAATATTGAACATCTTTAAATATTCGACGATCTCGCCGATCTCTCCCGCAACTTCGATCTCACAGCCGATCTCTTCACGACATTCGCGTTTTAAGGCATCCAAAACACTCTCCCCCGCCTCGATCCCGCCGCCGGGAAGCTTGTGGTAGTTCTTTTTAGAGACGTTTAATAGGGCGATCCTGCCGTCACGGTCAAAAACAACCGCACGCGCGGCTTGTCGCAGTTTGAATTTTGATATCTCTTCTTCGACCGCGTTCTCCGGATTGATAACAGCTAATAACTTCATGATCATGTATTCTTTAATACCTGCCATGTCGCTTCGGCGGCGGCCGACCATGTAAAATGTTTGGATCGTTCAAGACCTTTTTCGATCAATGAGTTCCTAAAAATATCAAAGGTGACTTGATCCATGGCCTCGGCCCATTTTTCGGGATCGGTGGGGCGGACTTGCAGCGCGGCGTCGCCGGCGGCTTCGGCTGCGGCTCCGTGGTCAGCGACGATGACCGGAACGCCCAAGGACATCGCTTCAATGACCGGCAAACCAAAACCTTCAATCGGACATGGATGAACCAACGCGGTGGCGTTCTTTAATATGGCGAACATTTTTTCATCGGAGAGCGGGCCCATGAATTCGATCTTATCCCCCGCTCCGCTTTTTTCGGCGTGCGCTTTTATTTCATCAAAGCCGTATGACGGGCGGCCGACGATAAAAAATTTGTAGCCGGGGTGAGTGGCGGAAAATTTCGCGAAGCCGTCGATGGCGACATTGAGATTCTTTTTCTTATCCACGCGGCCGACGAACACAAAGTATGGAGTTGCGAGTTGCGAGTTGCGAGAAGACGACGACCGCCCAGACGATGATTGGATTCCCGCCTTCGCGGGAATGACAGAAGAAGGAATTCGAACCCCCAACGGAATCACTGCGATATTTGCTGGCTTCACGGCGGCAAGTTGGGTTTTGGTGTATTCGGACGGAACAATGATCGTGCTTGCGCGTTTGCAGGTGTCGAGAAGCGTTTTATTTTGCCTTGCCAGATCGGCGGGCGCGTAAAGTTCGGGATATTCCAAAAATGATGCGTCGTGGATCGTAACGACCGATCGTTTGGGCGCGAAGAACGGCAAGCGGTAACCGGGGACGAACAAAACATCGGGGGCATGGCGCCACATTTCCCATGACAGGCGCAGGGCGGTCCAGGCGTATTTGGGCGGCCAGTTCAAAACTTTGTTCCTCCATTTGTCGTTCCACGGGCCAAGTTCTTTGGGAAGCGGTTCGTACGAATACAAATCAACTTCCGCGGACGGCGGAAGAGAGGCGCGCATGGCGCGGATTATTTCGAACGAATAGCGTTCAACACCGGTTTTCAATTTTGCTTCGGCGCGCGAGGCGTCGATGCCGATGAGCATAGGTTAGGTTACAGGTGTCAGGTTATAGGTGTCAGGCCTGAAACCTGAAACCTTGAACCTGAAACCTATCGTGTCGCAAGGATCGACCGCTTATAACTTTCCAAATTCTCCAAAGCGATGCCGGTGCCTTTGACCACGCAATACAAAGAATCATCGGCAACGTAAGCCGGAATGCCGATGGCCTGCGAGAAAAGCTGGTCGATGTTCCGAAGAAGCGACGAACCGCCGGAGAGCATCATGCCTTTTTCCATGACGTCGGCGCAAAGTTCGGGCGGCGTGTGGTGCATGACTTCTTTGATGCGCGCGACAATGCCTTCGAGTTCGTCGGAAATGGCGTCGGTAACGTCGTCGGAGGTGACAGTGATGACCTTGGGCAAACCCGAGACCATGTCGCGGCCTTTGACTTCCATGGTCATCTTGTTTTCCATGTAGAGCGCCGACCCGATCCCGATCTTGATGTCTTCGGCGGTGCGCTCCCCAATGGCCAGGCCGTACTTGCGGCGGACGTGTTCCGAAATGGCCAGATCGAATTTGTTGCCGCCGATGCGCACGGAGTCGGACGCGACAATCCCCCCAAGCGAGATCACCGCAATTTCGGCGGTGCCGCCGCCGATGTCGATGATCATATGCCCCGAAGCCGAGCCGATCGGAATGTCGGCGCCGATCGCGGCGACAATGGGCTCTTTGATGATGTAGGCGGCTCTGGCGCCGGCGGCGATCGTCGCGTCAATGACCGCGCGCCGTTCGGTGGACGTGATGCCGCCGGGAACGGCGACCATGACCTCGGGGCGGAACAATCGAAAACCGCCGACGGCTTTGTTGATGAAATAACGCAACATCGCTTCGGTCGTTTTATAGTCGGCGATCACGCCATCCTTGAGCGGCCGCACGGCCACGATCGTGTCCGGCGTGCGCCCCAGCATTTCCTTGGCTTCTTTCCCCACGGCCATGATCTTCTTATCAACGGTCGAGATGGCGACCACCGACGGCTCATTAACGATAACGCCGCGCTTTGGCACATAGACCAAAACGCTCGTGGTTCCCAGATCAATTGCGATCTTTTTGATGAACATACGCAATGCGAACGATTAACGACTAATGATGAACGACTAATGCGGCGTCGTATTCATCATTCATCGTTCATAATTCATACTTCGACACGAGTCGTTACCAAAGCTTCTAAAACCTTACACTGAACTCACGGTCAACGCGTAGATCCGTTGCTTGCGAATAAACGCCGTCGCCCCAGTTCTTTTGATCCTCGGATGGCGCGGCCGATGCGACTTTCTTACCAAAATCAAGGTTCAAAGTCAACGGCACGGCGATTGTTCCGGGCTGTTTCTGGACATTAAGGCGGTAGATGCCGGCGTTCGCGGCCGAAACGATCGACGGCGGCAATTTGTAACTGAACGAGAGCGTGCGCGTTTCTCCCGGCTCGACCGAAAGAAAGGCGCCGAACGAACGCAATCCGAGTTCGTCAACCGTATCGACTTTTCCCGGCGTATGCCTCGGGTCGAGTATTTTATCGTTGGCCATGGCGCCGGATGACGATACGAGCGCGCTTCCCGGCGGCACGTAAATGCGCGTGTAAGTGCGATAGCGCGTCGTCTTCCAACTGAAGCCGCCATGATTCGCGTAAGTGAGATTCACGGTCGCCGTCAGGCCGTCGGCGGCGGGCGTGAACGAATAATCGATCGATCGCGTCATAACGCTGTCGGTTTTAAGCGCGGCAAGATTAGCGTCGACCACCATGAGAAAATCATTCGCCGGGGCGCGAACGGCGCCGTCCCAATTGCGCGAACGGGCGAAGTTTGCGACCGCCGGATCGAACGATGCGATGAGTATGTGTTTTTCGTCGAGGGCGCGCACGAACGCGTCGACCGCGAGCTGCCAGCGGTCGGGCGGAAGCGCGGCGACGCGAGCGAATACTTCGCCCGCAAGCGCGATCAATATGTCCTTGCGCTGAGACACCGGCAAGCCGTTCGCGCTAAATCCTTTTTCCACCTGATACTCGATCTCGTCGGTGGCGTTCGCGGGGGTGAAAGTGGACGCGCCGATCGTGACGTTCCCCACGATCTTAAGAAGGTCGGAGGCGAGCGTCGGATCGACGGCGAGGACGCCGTCGAATTTTTCCGTCCCGCCCTCTTGGCCGTAAATATCGATCGCCTCGCGGGCGGCGGTTGGAAAATCAGGCGACCAGTTGGCGTCGCGCAAATACCATTTTGTCGCTCCGAGATATTTCGCCAAGGGCGGCGGCGGAACCGTGTTCAGCTTGTTCGCATCCGCGTTGTCAAGCGAATAAACATCGGCCACCTTCAGGTTCTCGGCTTGGGCGTCAACGATCGTTACCGTGCCCAGCGTGCCGATGAAGCCGCCGGTGGGGCGCAGTTCGGCGTTGTTCTGCAGGATCAATAAATAATTTTTCGGCACGGGATATCCGGAAAGCGCGGGCAAGAGCTTGGAGAGTTCCGCGGCCGCGGCAAGTTTGTCGCGCAGGGCGGAAAGTTCGGCGATCGCCGGCCGCATTGACGCGATCGTCGAAGCCATGTCCGTCGCGTCGGGCAGCGAATTAAAACCCGCGAGCGCCTTGTCGATCTCGGATACCGATGCGTCAAATCCGTCCGGCGCCATGCTCAATGCCTTTAGCGCCGCGTCGCGGTCGGTCGGGGAAAGCTTGAAAAAAGCGATGACGCCGCCGGAAACGGTCGGCTCGCTCGCGTTAAAACCGCCGGCGCGCGCCAAAATGCCAAGGACGTTCTGGCTTAAATTGGCAACCCGCGCGAGCGCATCGGCGGTTTCCAAGGACGAAGCTACGAGCGATCGCGCGGCGCTTATATCGGCGCCGAGGCGCGGCAAGACCTCCAAGGGCGCAAGGACGGCGCCGAAGGTTGCGGCCGCCTCCAAGTGCGACTTGGCAAAACCAAGGTCCTTATTCGCGGCGCCGAGATCGGCGGCGCTCGCCGCCGCGGCGGCGTCGGCGAGCGCCGCTCGGCCGGCTTGCGCTTCGCGCAACATCCGCACCGCGGCGGCGGTGGCGGGAATGCCGATCACGACCGCGGCGAGAACGACAAAAGTTATAACCCAGGCGACGAGCTTAAGGGGTCGTAATTTCGATTCGGGCTTATGTTCTTCGTGTGGCGCGTTGGGGGCGGGAGTCATACATCTATGAACTATGAACGATGAACAAATCATTCTAACCTCCGGCGAAGCCAAAATTGTTCATAGTTCATAGTTCATCGTTCATAATCATGTTTTAAACGCTTCCATCTTTGTTGCAACGCGTTTGGCTTTTTCGCTCACGTTAAAACCGAGCCGGAAGCGGCCGCCCAACATGAGGCGCGTTTGCGCGTCGATCGCCGGGATCGAACCGAAGACGATGAAAGTGACGGGGGTGAGCGCCCACTGAAATATCATGACAAGCCAATTCCAGCGCTTTTTGGCGTGCGGCCGCGGCGGCAGCATGCGAGTGGCGAGCGTCATGGCGATGATCGTGCCCACCATGGCGAGCGTCATGATGTACTGGAGGGTGAAGGGCGTATTCTGAACAAAGGCCATTTCGCGGACCGCGCCCGAAGTAAGATAGATCGGCAATTGACCCAAAAGAAACATGAGGATGGGCGCGGTGGCCCACGAATACATCCCCTCGAGCGTGCGCGCGATCATCATCCATTTTTTGCCTTTTGGAAAATGGGGGCGGACCGACTTGCGCAGGTTCCAAACCAAATACGGAAAGTTCTCAACCCCCCAGGCCCAGCGGCGCTGTTGTTTGTAAAGTCCTTTCAAATACCCCCAATAGTTCTTGCCGCCGACCGTGTCCATGGACACGGGCAGGTAGAGCGGGGTGACGCGGTAGTCGCCGTTGTAGTGCACAAAGCCCTGAAGAAAGATCCGCGAGTCCTCGGAAGTGATGTCCTTTTGCCAGTAGCCGACCTCGGTGAGCATTTTCCACGGCATCGAGTGCGAAGAAAAGGTGGCCATGAATTCGGGCCGCGCCAATTCGGTCATGAGCCAAAAGGTCGTGCCGAAAGCGGCCACTCTTAGCGCGGCCGGCGCGTCCCAAATGTTGTTGTTGTAGACCACCATCGGCTGATAGGAGCTGTGCGTCGGGTCGGCGGTGGTGCAATAGGCGTACGTGAGGTGCGCAAAAAATTGCGGATGGACGATGGTATCGCAGTCGAACGAAGAAACGATTATGTCTTCCGGCGGAAGTCCCATTGCTTCGAGCTGGGGCTTGACCGTGCGCGCCGACGAATTCAAATTGGCGCTTTTCCCCACAAGCTCGTCGGGCTGAACCGTGTGCAAGGTTATGAAGACCTTTTTAAAAACGCCGGCGTATTCGCGCGCCAATCGCTCGGCCTTGGGCATGAACGCGTCCTTGACCCGTTCTTCGCCCGCCAAAACCACCATCATCCTGTCGGTGGGAAATTTTGAAGAGGCCAGCGCGTCCATGGTTGTTTTTAAAACTTCGTATTCCTCTTTGACCGTGGGCAGGAAGATAAGATGGTAAAGCTTGGACGAGCCCGGGCATTTGTTCATCTTCTCTTCCCAGTCGAGCTTCAAATTGCGGCGGTACATGCGCCACGAAGCGATCAAAAAGATCGCAAAATAGCTGATCCTGAAAAGCCAGTACACGTCAAAAACAACGATGAAATAAATGACCCAAAGCGGACGGATGAACGACAAGACGACGGCCGCGGTGAGTGTCGTCCAAACCAGCGCGCCCGGAATGATCTCGAGGATCCTTATCTTTTGGCGGTCGGAGAGTTTCATAAGGTTTATGAACGATGAACAATAAACAATGAACAAATTTTTTCCGCCGCGGCGGAGTGGAATCGTTCATCGTTCATAGTTCATTGTTCATTTTATCTTTTTTACAGTTATATTCGGCGGCGCGCCGTAGCGAACCGCGACCGAGCTCCGCGCGCCGGACGGAAGCGGATCGTCAGAGTCGAACTGCGCTTGATCCAAAGCGACGATGGGAATATTGAGCCCATAGGCAAGGGCGTTGGCGAGCGCGACCCCGGTACGAGTGGCGCTAAAGCCGCCCGGCCCGGCAACAACGCCGATGAGGCGCGGATGGCGTCCGTCAAGAATTTTGACGATCCGCGGCAAGGCGGCATCGGCGTAGATCGCGAATTTAACTCGCTTTATCTTTTTTCCGTCATCCAAGCGGATCCTGACTTTTTTGAGTTCTGATGTGTCGAGGGAGATTACCATATGAACTATGAACGATGAACGATGAACGATGAACGATTAAAGCTTCGCACTTATTCCGATGGAATTGTCCATCGTTCATTGTTCATTGTCCATCGTTCATTAATTCGTCGACCACGACGACCTTTTTGCTTTCCAGAATGGAGTAAATGAATTTGTCGCCCACTTGCTTGCGATATTGGAATTCCGGGCCGGTCAGAACCGTGAAGCGGACCGAGGCGCCCAGCTCGCGTTCGAAATCGTGGATCAGCCGCTCCAGCCGCTCGCGGTTCACCTTGCCGATCACCAAAAGATCGGTGGAGAGCGCGGGCTCGTCGACAAAACGGCCGGTGAGCGCCAAGTATTTGACCGAGCCCATGTCCTGGATGCGCTTAACGAAATTCTGTTCCAAGAGGACCTGCGACTTTAGGAGCAGGGCGCGCAATTCGGGATAGAGAACAAATTCGGTGTTCAACTTGTAGTAGCGTCGCTGGCCGAGCGGGCCTTTGGGCCGATCCCCCCCGGCCGGAGCGCTTTCCATGAGCGCGCCGAACTTGACGAGATTGTCCAGTTCGCGGCGCACGGCGTTCATTTGGAAATGGGTTTTTCTTGCCAATTCACGGACGAAAAACGACTCTTCGGGATGATGAAGGAAGAGGCGCAAAAGCCGAACGCGGGTTTTTGAACCGAAAAGATGTTCAAGCATGCTATGCTTTGCCGATTGGCACTACCTACGGTATACTAAAAAACCGATGATATCAACATTATGCATGCAATCCGCATCGATGAGATCCTGATCCGCCGCGGCGGCGCCGGGGTCGAACGCATCATCGCGCCGGCCGTGCCCGGCCACCAAGAGACGGCTCTTGGTCGGCCTTTCGGTTTTATTTGCGTGAACATGCCGCGCACGCCCCAGCTTGAAGCGCTTGTTTCGGAGGTCGAAGCCGCGATCGAGAACGCTTACGCCCGCGGATCGCTCCGAAGCGGCCAAACGCCGGAACAATTCTTCGAGCAAGCCGTGGGCAAGGTGCGCGAAGCGATCGCCGCCGCGCTCGCGAAAGAGCGGATCAAGATCGATCCGTCGCTTTTGACGATCGTGCTTGCCGCGATCTACGGCCCCGACATATACATGACCCGCCACGGAAAAGCCGAGGCCTACCTCATCCGCCGCGAAATCGGACGCGGCGCCAAGACCGTCGACGTTTTCCGCGGCTTCGACGACAACTCCGACGAACGGTTGTTGAACGACATGGTGATCGGGAACGTGGCCGAGAACGACCTTCTGCTTGTGGCAACCGGCTCGCTTTTCGACATTTGCCCGATCGCCGACATCGTCGATGCCACGGATCGCTCCGAGGCTCCGGCGGTGGCGGCTCGGATCCGCTCGATCATTCTTTCGTCGCCCGGGAACGGATCCGTGGCCGGCGTCGTCGCGCGCCTCGCGCCGGTTCGCGCCATGTTCCGCGCCAAAGACAACGCCTCGGTAAGCGGTTTGCGTTCGCGCGAAGAAGAGGTCGCCCGCACCCTCTCCCCCTCGGGCATTCCGGAGATCGGCGCATGGTTCGACCGTTTAAAACCCAAGGGCAAGAGCGCGCCGGCCGAACGCCGCCCCAAGTTAACGGTAAAGAAAGAACCAAAACTCCCGCCCCTTGAGCGTTTCAACAATCTGCCGCTTTCGGTCAAGCGAGCCGGCGCGGTGCTGCTCGCGCTTTTGGCGGTCTTTGGCGTGAGCCTGGAGATCATCTCCGCGAGCAACGCCCATCGCGCCGCGGAAAATAAATTCAGCGCCGCCGTGCAGAACATAAAAAAACAGATCGATCTTGCCGAGAGCACCTCCATTTACGACGAAACGCGCGGGCGCGCGATCCTCGCCGGCGCCCTTAACGCGGAAAAGGCTTTGTCCGCCCCGGACCAAGCGCAAAATTCGGTCTTGAACGCCCTTAAGCAGCAGCTCGCGACGGCCGACCGAAAACTCCAGCACCTTTATGACGCCGCGCCCAAAACCATTGAAACGCTCAAAGCGCCGGCGAATTTCACGCTCAAAACCTCCGGGGGTTGGCTTACGAACGCCGGACCCGACCTGATCCTCTTGAACAACAACGGTTCGCCGACCAACATCGCCACCTTGCCCGACGTGCCGGTGTGGGCGGCGGTTTCTAGCGACACCGACAACGCCATCTATCTGTGGCTAAAGAACGGAACGCTCGTAACGATCGGCGCCGCGGCCAAATCATTGCCGCGCGTCCTTGATTATTCCGGCCCGGCAAACCCCCGCAGCGGCGCCATGTGGGGCGGACGCCTTTATGTTCTGACCTCCGACGGCGCGCAAATTTGGAAGCTGCCGCCGACCATGACCGGTTTCGGCCGTGGTTCGGCTTGGCTCACCACTTCGCTCACCACGGGCGCATCCTCAATCGCCATCGACGGCTCGGTCTACGCCGCGATCCCGCGCGACGCCGTCCGCCGTTTTGATAAAGGAAAAATGTCGCCGTTCGCCGCCTCCGGCGCCACCGCCAACGCCGCTCCGGCCGCGCTGGTGCTGGGCGCGAGCGATATTTATCTTTTGGGCGCGGATCCCTCGGCTTCGCTCGGGACAGGCAATTCGATCGCCGTCTGGGACAAGACCGGCAAGCTTTTGGCGCAATACTCGACTCCCGGAAACGAAGGCAAGATCACATCGTTCGCCGTCGACGAAACGGCGGGGAATATCGTCTTCACCACAAGCCAAGGGGTTGTTTCGGAATTCGCGATGACGAAATAGCTTTTTAGCTTGTAGCTTGTTAGCTTTTTAGTACGACCGGGCCTAACAAGCTAAAAAGCTACAACCTCTTGACCAAATAAAAAATTCCCGATGATGATCGGGAATTTTTTATTTGGTTATTTGAGAGTAACCTTGGCTCCGGCGGCTTCAAACTTTGTCTTCCAGGCCTCGGCGTCGGCTTTGGCGACCGCTTCCTTAACGACCTTGGGGGCGGCATCGACGATGTCCTTGGCTTCCTTAAGGCCCATCTGCGTCACTTCGCGGATCACTTTGATCACGTTGATCTTGTTGGCGCCCGCGTCGGTGAGCTCAAAGGTGTATTCGGCTTTTTCCTCGGCGCCGCTCGCGGCGCCGGCGGCGGCCGGGGCGGCGGCCATCATCATGGCCGGGGCGGCGGCGGAAACGCCGAACTTCTCTTCGAGGACCTTAACGAGTTCCGAGAGATCGAGCACGGAAAGCTCTTCGATCGACTTGACGATCGAGGCGAACTTGGCCGGAACGACCGCTTCTTTCTTTTCGTCTGACATAATTTTGTAATTTAGTTGTTAGTTGTTAGTTTTTACGCGGCTTTAGCGTCTTTAACCGCGTTAAGGATGTTCACAAGGCCGCGCAGATTGCCGGCGAGCACATTGACGAAACCCGTAACGGGCCCGTTAATGACGCCGACGAGTTGACCGAGCAATTGTTCGCGGGTCGGGAGCGAGGCGAGCGCCTTAACGGCGGAGGCATCGATAACTTTGCCGTCGACCACGCCGCCCAGGATCTTCATCGATTCGTGCGCTTTGCCGAACTCCGCGAGGAGTTTGGCGGCCGCAACTTCGTCCTCGGCCGTGGCCACCCCGATCATGCCTTGGAGGGTGACCGCGTCGAACTCGACGCCGGCGGACTTCAGCGCTTTGGCGAGGAGCGTCTTTTTGGCGACGGTGTAGCTGACCTTTTCTTTGTCAGCCGAGCGGCGCAATTCGTCCGCTTCCTTCACCTTGAGGCCTTGGTAGTTGACGAAGACGGCCGACTTCATGGAACCGAAATATCCAAGAAGCTCGGCAACCGTCTGTTCTTTCTGTTGTCGCGATTTTGCCATAAAAAAATTGTGGTTCTCTCTATGAGAAACCACAGACAAATTCCGCCTTGCGGCGAATCGACCTTTATTCCTCGAACGCTTACGCGCCCTAGGAACCCTAACGTAGGATCCTTGCGGAATTAACGGCCTTTCGGCCTACCTAACGGTCTGTGGCAAGGGCTTAAACCCTTGTGTTTGGATACTACCCTATTATCATTTTTACGTCAATATCAATATCATTTCATTTCTATCGTTTCAAAAAATACCTAAGAACCAACATCAAAACCGACAATTCGGAATAGTAATTTCCTTTTGAGATATCAGTCTGAGGTGTCAACTTTATAAAGTTCTATCAATTTTTTAAAGCGCTCATCATCTTCAAAAGATAATTTTACAGCCTTAAGATTTTGAAGAACTTTCTCCGCTTCGTCTGAATTTGCTAGTGCTTCCGCTAATCCCGATCCGTTATGCCCAAAATCGGCATGTCCGTTTTTAATAACCGGTCTTTCGTTCCATAACCGTAAGTTTCCATACCCCAAACCCACTTCATGTGTTAGGAATGTTACACCCTTCACCATTTTTGCCATTCTTTTAATAAATTCAGGCGTAACATTACGTAATAGTTCGTTTTCAATAAGCTCTTTAATGGTTTCATCTGCCGCATTTTTTCTGGCTTCTCGCCAATCGCGCCCATGTTCGACAATCTCAGATTGCGGAACCTCTGATATCCTTTCGGTCATATTATTATGATTAATATAAAATCTTTCTCAATTTTACCCCCCCCCTCATAAAAGTCAAGAAGGATTTTTACCAAAAACCCCCGCGCAAAACGGAGGTTCCCGATAATATCAGATTGGGGCGGCGATCAATTGCTTGCCTTGGCTTTAAGCTCCAACCCTTCAACCCGCTGACCAAGAGCGTCGAATTCGTAGCGACGAACTCCGCCGTCTAGGGTTATTTTAATATCGCTTACATCCGTTTTAAGAATACCGACATCTTTCTTCAGCGCGTTAATATCTTTTTCAACAACATCAAAACGATGATCAACGGCATCAAAGCCATTTTTAACCATAAGCGCTAAATCGTCAATGCCGGTCGCTAATCCGCGAATATCAGTAGTGTTGTCTTTTGTCTGAACAGACAGGTTCTCGATGGCCGAAGTGTTTTCCTTCGTCTGAACGGACAACTCACCAATAGCCGAAGTGTTTTCCTTCGTCTGAACGGACAACTCACCAATAGCCGAAGTGTTTTCCTTCGTCTGAACGGACAACTCACCAATAGCCGAAGTGTTTTTGTCCACTTTGGTCGCCAAATCTTTTACAACACCGATCAACTCGTCAATTTTTTTATCGTTATTTTCCATACTTGATCAATTTTATCACTTCGATAATTGCCGTCAATCCTATCCCCTTCGGAGTTCCAATCGCGCGATATTCTTGACGTATTCCTTGGCAAAAACGCGGTCGCTATCCCCCGTCCACGCATCGTGCTCGACGAAGAACGCGGCGAGGATGGCGCCGGCGGCGAGAATATTCGCGCACACGAAC
>Ga0265330_10000920_pt1 | contig 18124 bp, 15 predicted proteins | sample 41919metaG_FD_202083 | JGI IMG/M metagenome (GOLD analysis project Ga0265330, IMG submission 202083) | Rhizosphere microbial communities from Carex aquatilis grown in University of Washington, Seatle, WA, United States - 4-19-19 metaG | ecosystem: Host-associated > Plants > Roots > Rhizosphere... | reverse complement strand
CGCGCTGCCAGCGGGCTCTCCCGTAGTCGGCACCTACACCTACGACGGCGACGGACGGCGCGCGTCGAAATCCGGCACTACCAACAAGCTTTATTGGTACGGCTCGGGCGGCGAGATTCTGGCCGAGACGGACGCTTCGGGCAACACGCTGAACGAATACGTTTTCTTCGGAGGCAAGCGCGTGGCCATGCTGCCCGCGGGCGGGACCGCTCAGTATTATGTCGAGGACTTTCTGGGCAGCTCACGCGTCATGACGACCAACACGGGCGCGGTCTGCTATGACGCCGATTTCACGCCCTACGGCGGAGAACGTGCCTACACCAACACCTGTGCGAACGCCTATAAGTTCGAGGGCAAGGAGCGCGACAGCGAAACGCAGAACGACGACTTCGGCGCACGCTACTACAGTTGGCGCTTTGGCCGCTGGCTGAGCGCGGACTGGTCGGCGGTGCCGGTCGCGGTTCCTTACGCGAACCTGACGAACCCGCAGACGCTGAATCTGTACGCGATGGTGAGCGACGATCCCGAGTCGTTCGCGGACTTGGACGGGCATAAAGGTGGAGGCACCTGCGGATCGAACCCCGATCCTACCTGCGCCAGAGTCGAGGAAGAGGAGAAGAAAGTATCTAAATCCGTCATCACCCAGGCGCAAAACGTAACAACAAAAACTTTCGTTGACGAAAGATTCATTCCTGACGGTAGTGGCGGTGGGACTTTTGTCAGGACTTATGTCACTGTGGTGATTAGAACTGATGAAAACTCTCGGGGGCTCTTCGTCAAAGCGAACACGCAAACGATAACGTCTGCATACGATCCCGAGACTCAGAAAGAAAAAGAGATCAGCAGAACCGATACCAAAGACCTGAGCTTCATGCAGACCATACAAGCAATTGGAGCGGAAAACATGGCTCGCGCCTTCGAATCAGCCCAGCCGAGCTACGTCAGCTTCTTGGGTAAAGCTATGTGGCAGATGACGAAGGACCATCCGGCCAGGGTCATAGGTGGATCAATGATTATACTCGGTGGTACGCTTGCCCTTCCATACAACAAGAGTGGCAGTCTCAGGGCAATTGGTTACGGAATGGCCATCATCGGAGGAGCCATTAACGGTTTATATTGCGGTGCTGGGAATGGTCCGGGCTGTTAATAATGAGATCACCGATAAAAGGAGAAGGAGAGGGCACCTAAATGGAAAACTTACGAACATTCATTTTCTCTACAAAAGTCGCGGTTGGTGGCACCATCGTTTCCGGCTTCTTTGTAGGCATGGCGATTATTCTGGCAAACAAGGGCCGGGTATGGTACCCCTCGGCGATCGCTGCATCTATTTCAATAATTGCTGCTGTTCTGCTTTGGATGCACAATCGGTATGCCGCCCATGCCTGGGGTTTCCTCGCAGCCTCTCTGGGAGTGGCCAGCTTGCTGCTGGGCGATCCTAATCGACACGGCATTTTATATTGGGTCGAGAAAGCGGGATATGCCTTAATTTTGGGCGCCATCGCATATTGGCTTTTCGCAATGGGGAATCAAACCGTAGATCGCCCTAATGACCAGAGAACATAAAAAAAGACTTGACAAAGCCGGGTGCCCCAGCCTTCCTCTGGCATAACAACAAAAGTGGGTGCTGTGGCTCGCCAAAATACAAAACGGATTCACATCACGAGTTCGTAACCAGTTCCAAGGGGTAAATTCGGCGGGCGAGATGCCATCGGATGATAACGAAGAGTGATCACAATGGTGCCGGGTAGTTCGAGGCAGGTAAGCGGGCACAACTCACCCGCCATTTCCCTTCAATTTTGTTGAACGATCTCCGAAGCGCCGGTTCAGGCGGCCAGATCGTAACGATGATGCAGACCGCCAAGCCTCGGCATCACGACGACTCGGCCACCGGCCTCGGAACTCTTTTCTGCTTCACGACCGTTCGGAGTTCCTTTCTCCAACGCGAGGTGCGTCCGGTCATCGTGGTAGTAGCGGACGTACTCGCTCATTAGTCGTTTCAGATGTCGTTCGTTGAGCACGATCACATGGTCGAGCAAATCGCGGCGGCAATTTCCGACCCAGCGTTCGGCAACGCCATTCTGCCACGGACTACGAAAAGAAGTCCTCTTCGGTTGAATACCGAAGTTCTTGATGGCGCGGACGACTTCCGCATTGAAATTTGAGCCGCGATCAAAAATCAAATAGCCGGGAACCGAGTCATACGGAAACGTCTCGCGCATCTGTTGCACAATCCACGCGCTGCTTGGAAGCCTGGTCACAGTGCAGCACAGAATCCGCAGTGGAAAATTTCGGCTGCGGACGGCGCTCCTTCAAAACGGTAAGCTGCTGTCGCAGAGCCAGATTCTCCAAAAGCAGGTCACGCCGGGAACGGAAGGATCGAGCAGCCAGAACGAACAGGAGCCTCAGCAGGCGCAGCATGAAACCAGTTTTACACGGAAGCAAACCAAACCTGGTACGAGCTGGTTTTAAAAATGGCTTTTTGTTCGGAAGTCGAAAACCTGTTGTTGCTGTCGTCGATTTTGAGGCTGTGGAAGCATCCAAATCCATCAAGGTTCAACCGACTGCAAGGAGCAGCCCGCAACAGGTTCAATATCAATCAGTTGAATGTGGCTGGCCCGGCCTAGACTAACCGACTAAATTCCCGAGGGTGTGCCGTCCAAGCCCCGCTTGGGCGGGCGCGTCGTTGCCCGTTTCGTTTGATTCATGTAAAGCCAGTCCTGCATTTTAATGGTTGACACTGTTAGATCCCTATTACTAATCCTTGGGCGACGGATGGGGCTGGACTGATTTCGAAGGCGGAGGTTTTTGAGACTTCGGCTCCGAGTTGGGGGGCGAGTTTGGCCTTGTCGTCGGTAAAGAGCATGGCTTGGTGGCTGGCGCGGGAGAGGGAAACGTAGGCGAAACGGTTGTTGAGCAGGTCGGGGTGGGTGCTGGTATCGGCGTGGACTAGGACGCGTTCGGCGGTGAGGCCCTGGGAACTGTGGCTGGTAACAGCGTAGCCGTGGTCGAAATGGCGATGCTCGCTTGGGTCGAACTCGATCTGGCGGTGGTCGTCGAGGCGGGCAGTGATGCGGCCATCAGGTGCGATTGATTCGACTACTGCTAATTCACGATTGGCGACGCCGAGCGACTTATAGGGGACGGTGAATTGTATGCGGTCGCCTACGGAGAACTCTCGTTCGCTCTCGCGGTAGACGCTGACGCCGGTCAGACGGCGGGGATCGTAGGTAGCGAGTTCTCCGTTCGGCTTCTCGACCGTGAGTTGGTTTGCGGCGGGGTCGATTGCTGCGACCGTTGCGTAACTGGCCGCTTCGATTCCGATGGTTTTGCTGCCGCGTGTGTAGCGGACAACGTCGTCGATCTCGTAGTGGTTGGCCCAGGATCGTTCGGCCCCGGTCATGTCTTGACGCGGAACAAGGACACGGAAAGTGTGATCTTCCGGGGCAAGGACGCCGGCGGCCTTCAACTCTTGGCGAACGGCGGCGTTCAGTTCGTGGCGGGAAGCATTGTCGGGTGAAACGATCAGAGTGTTCACGGGCGACTCGACGTAGCTCTTGGCGATGGCGCGGACGCGCTCTTCCCGGTCAGGAATTTCCTTTACCCGGCCCTGCTGCCCGAGCGCGTCGAGCGCCGCGGAGACTTGTCCCGTGGCCAGCATTTCGACGGCGGATTTAAGTGCCGGGTCTTTTTGCCGGACGATCTCATCGAGCTTGGCGGTACGCATTCCGGCCTCTTGTAGTTGCTCGAAGGGGCGGCCAGCTTCGACGCCCTGATGCTGGCGAGTGTCTCCAATCAGAAGCACGCGGTCGTTGGTGCCGAGCCGCGCAAGGAACTCGCGCATTTGGTTCGTGCTGGCAAGGCTGGATTCGTCAATCATGAAGAATCGTTTCCGCTCGGAATTGTGATCTGCGTTTTGCCCACGCACAAGAAAGCCTTGCAGTGTTCCGGCCTGGACTCCCGACTGTTCCAGTTGTTTCGCAGCGCGGGAAGTTGGGGCGAAGCCCTCGACCTGATAGCCCTGCGATTCCGCCGCGCTGCGGATGACGGTGAGCGTGGTGGTCTTGCCCGCACCGGCGAAACCTTGGATTCCCTGAATGCTGTCGGGCGAACTGAGTACATCTTCGACGACACTCTTCTGCGCATGATTCAGATGTACATGGTTGAGATGCTCTTGCTGGTCGGCAACGGCGATGGCCTGCGGACGGGAAAGAATCGGCTCGACTTGGTTCTGCCCTTCGCGCATCCGGTGGAGAATTTCCTGTTCGGCTGCGATGGTTTTGGCCGTGGTGAATTGACGGCCCGGAACACCCTGCTGCCGCTCGACGATTTGGAATTCCCCAGATGCCATGCGGGCGTCAAGATGGGCGCGCACCTGGGCATGGGTAATCTCGCCCATGCCACGCCGCAGCCCGTCGCGGATCAGCGCACGTTCATCGACAACCGCCTCGCGCTCGAAGTTCTTGTCGCGGGAAAAGGTGAGAGATTCTCGGACACGGTCAACCGAGTTCACGGGCTTCTCTTGATTCTGAAACCTCTCATAGGCTGCCCGGACAACGGCTTCGGCTTGGTGTCCGAAGTCGGCGGCGAGCTTGCGATGCGCGACCATCACCTCTCCCGGCGAATGGATTTCTTTTCGGTCGCGGGTGGAGTGCGCGGCGATCTCGGCGGCCTCTTTCCCGGAGCGTCCCGTCCGTTCGAGGTATTCACGAATCTGTTGGCTGCGGGGACTGGATGCGTCGAGGTATTCCTGCGTGTAGCCCTTGATCTCGGGCGCGCCGCACCGCCCGGTCGTAATTTCGTAACCAAGCTGACGGAGTTTGTAGGTCAGTTCGGATTGATAGACTGCCGTCGCAAATTGTTGCGATTGAAATAACCCTCGTTCCTGCAGCGCGCGCGTTTGTCCATCTCCCCGCTCGGTCACATTTAAGATAACAGCGTGGGTATGAAGTTGCGGCGCGACATAGCCATCGACGGGGCGGGCGGTATCGTGTTCAAATTTCGCCGCGATAAACCTGCCTGTGGTCTCAGGCGGATGATTGCCGCCGATGCGTGCTTGCGTGTAGCGTTCGAGCTGGTCGAGGGCAACGCGGACGCTCTCCCGGTGCGCATCGCGGACACGCTCATCGCCGCCGACGAGCGCCGTGAGCGAGACAGATTTCGGTGCGGAAAAGGTAGCATCCCATCCGGCGCGGTGCTCCATCGTTTTGACGGTCTTACCATCGGCATCTTGATACTCATAAGACGCGCGTTGCCGCACCAACTGATCGCCGGACTGTGGATGCTGGCCCTGACTGAGTTTTGCAAAGTCTTCGGCAGAGACCGCTCCGGCAAGGCCGAATTGCTCCGCCAGTCGGCCTTGCCACTCACCTGCGATGACGCCGCGCTGCGACCAATAGTTCTGCTCCTTCGCGGTGAACTCCTTCTGGTGATAAGTCTGCGCCTGGCCTGCAGACAGCGGTTTTGAAATAGTTAGCATGGTAGTTACTTAACCCCGAAGAATGAGATTTTGTTGGTCGTTGGCGTTTATGCCGATAGCGGCCTCCGGCGCTGTCGGCGGCGCTTTTGTCTGCGACGGTGTGGGCACATTTGACTCTTGCTTCAGTTCGACCAGGCGTATCTCCGGTTTAGCCGCTCCTATGTTTTTGGGATCGTAGGGGAGCTTGTCCTCGGGCGTATCGCGCAGCTCAAACTCACTGGCGACCAGCGGCACATCCAAGTATGGAAAGGAGAAGCGCGTCACATAGTTCTCGTACTTCATATAGGCGTGTAGGTCCGCGAGTCCGGAGATTTCCGACTCCATCACCAGCGGTTCAATCTGCCGGTCCAGCGAGAAGTTTCGCCCATCGCGGGTGCCGTCGAAATGGGTCTCGCGCAGCCGTTCGATCTCGACCTTGCCAATGAACTTGCTGACCCACTCGCCAGCGGTCGGCTCTTTTGTCTTCAGCCAAATGCTGGTTGCTGGCTGCGACAGCATGACCTCAGCCAAGTGGCCGTAGAGATATTCCAGTTGGGCCTTACCTTGGAAACCGAGAATCACCGGATTCTTGCTCTTTCGATTTTCTGTAATGGCGGTGTGGAGCTGAGGGAGCTTTTGCAAACTCGCCAACTCGTCGATGACGAACCATGCACGCTTTTGGCCCTCCTTCGGCTCGTTGAGCAGACGCAAGACGAGCAAGTCGATCCATAGACTTTGGAGCGGGCGGAGCGCCTCGCGTTCCGCCGGAAGCGAAGTAATAAAGATCCATCCCTGCCGCGTTTCGGCCCACTCCGTGGCCGACCACTCGCCATTTCCCTCGCCCTTTTTCGGCAGAAGGCGAAGACTGTCGGCGACCAGTCCAAGCGAGCCAAGAACGCCCGCACGCTGTTGGTGCGCCCTCGGGTCGATCAGGTGAGCGTGCTCCGTTCCTTTCAGTCTGCGGTCGATCTCTTCCGGGTCTGACATCCACTTCACTAATTCTTCTGGAGTGGGGCCGTAGGCCATCAGGTATGCAAATATCTTCTGCGGGGACTCGATGAAAAACTCACCCTTCTTGTCCTGCGGCGGCTGAAACAGGGACACCGCCAGGGCCTTTGCCTCGGAGCGGCGGCGCAGTTCCTCCGCGGGTCCCCAATACGGGCAACGTTTGTCGAGGGGATTCAGGATCACATCGCCATTCTTCGGGTCGTAAAAGCGCTGCACAAACTCCCGTGCCGGATCGTAGATGATCGCTGAATCGCCACGGTGTTTGATTTGCCGGAGGACCTGAAGCATGATTGTGGTCTTGCCCGCGCCCGTATCTCCGATGATCTGCATGTGTTGCGCCTCGGCCCGTCGCGGTATGCGAATCATCGCCTTCATTTCGTCCGTCTTGATGCCGATGCCATCGCCTCGGACCATTCGGTTGAACTCGTGCGGCGTTAGTAGCTCGGGGCCTTTCAGTCGTCGCCCGTACTTCAATTCTTTGCGACGGCAAATGTCTTTGCGGATGGAAAACGGCAATTGGATGAGCAGTGACAGCAGACCAAGAAATAGCGGGAACTTGTAAGGGTCAAACAAACTGTCGCCACCGTAAACCGCATTCTTAAGGTAGGCACTCAAAGGCACGTCGAAATAGCTTAGCTCGGGGCCTCGGTAAAGAAAGACATAGCCGTGCTGCAAGGCGGGTTGCGCGAGCGCAAGCGGAATGGATTTGTCATTCGGCTCCGGTGTGTTGCCGTCTATCACGTCGGCATCCGTTGCCAGACGCGCTGGAATATTGCGGCCGGCAACGAAGAGCATCCGATACTTGTCTCGGCGGCTCGGACCTATCATGCCCATGACGCTCGACCGTAGGTAGATCGGTGTATAGAAACGCTGTAGCGGGCTGGTGCCGAAGCTAAACCGACAATACAGAAACAGTCCGGTCACAACGACCGCCATGAACACCGCGCCATAGGTGTAAATCGGGCTGTGCGGTGGCCAGATAATTGTTTCCTTACGACCCCACTTTGTCCTTGTCATCGCCTATTTCCTTTCTGTAGAAGTTGTCAACTTGGCGGCGAGTTGGTGCTTCGCAGCGCCGATTTCGTCGAGCAGTTTGTCGAACGCATCGGGGGCGAGCTTTTGGCCTGCCGCCAGAGGCCGCAACACGTTTACGAGAAGTAAGCGAACGCCTAAAATCTCGGTCAACGACGCATCGGTAGACGGCGCGTCGCGCAATTCCCGAAGGATCACATTGCGCATCCATTCCCCGCGTGCTAGCCCCTGCGATTTGGCAAACTCTGTGACCCTCGCCCGCTCCTCCTTCGTTAGCTTCGCGGTCACGGGGAAGACGCGAGTTAGAGTGCGATCCCTGTCGGGAACCTCGTCCGATTTGGTTTTCAAAAGTGCCACGTTGTCCTCGCATTGAATAAGTGCACCCAAGTGCACCTGAAATTGCTATGTCCTTGAAACCGCTGTAAGTGCACCGTGGTGCACCTGCAGCACCCTACAAGGGATGGAGTGTCTAAATTCTTCCGGTGCGGAGCACCGCTCTTGCTCCGGCACGAAATTGAAGGACCAATCATGCCTTCAACACCCGCGCAGAAGCCGTGGATTCCACCCCGGCTGACTGCTTCTTTGCTGGCTGCTCTGGCGCGTTATTCGCATCCTTATTAAGACCTCTGCGGACGCGCAACGTTGCTGTAACCTGCTTGGCCTGTGGCGTCTTCAAAAAGTCCTGGAAGTCGCGGTCTTTTGAGAAGACATAGTTGAGCGCCTTGTCCACCACATCGTCGGCGGATGCGTGGACGAAAGCGGCATACTGATCGACCTGCTCGGCGGTGGACTCGTCCAGCCGGATCGAAGCACTGATGTAGCGGCTTTGGTTGATTTCAAGTAGTGGCATATTGTTCTCCTTATTGGTGTGTAATCAAGCAGTCTTTCTACGGGCAATCATCCGCTGTGCCGTCTGTGCAATCTCCCGCGCACGAGCGGAGCAAAGTGCGGCGGGTATCTCGAAGCGGCGGCGGAATTCGAGCATCGTGACAACGTCCTCCATCGGAATACCTTCACTGAGCCAAAGTCTGGCCGATGCGATATCGACAGTCCTCTGGGCGTAATAAAGAGGATGGGGCTTATCCGAGCGGCGGGAGGCTAGGGTTTGGGTTAGCTTTGCGGCGTCTTTTCCGTGGGCAAGTTCATGCAGAATCCAGGCCCAATCGCGCTCGGAATTGGTGTGGTTAGCGGGGTGCTTTCGCAGTGTGATTGCCTGGGACGGAAGCACTGCATCCGCCGCTAGGATGTCCAGCCGGAAGTCATCGAAATTCCAAGTGGAGTCGCCAGGGTATTCGACGGTGACGCTGTACGCCGGATCGTACTTGCAATTCAGGAATCCCGGCAGTCGAAGGACGCGGTTGCAGTCCGTGCAAGCGGGATCGCCGCCGAAGGCGATGGCGAGCAACTTGAGGGCGCTTTCCTGCTGCTCGAAAGTGAAGCCATACACACGCCAGAGGGCCTGATATTTGCCGTGCGATGTCGAGACTATTGCGTTCGGAGCTGGGACGGCATCGGAGGCCCGGAGCGAAGCGAGGCGAGCCTCGCCGTCGGTATCCAAGTCAAGGTACAGATGCCGCACGGCGGCGATGCACTCTTTGGTGCGTTTGCGGCTGCCAGAGAGCAGCGGATTGGCAGCCACATAGATGTTTGCGCCGATAGAGTTATTGTGCGCGAGCCAGCCGAGGTAACGAGGCGCAAGCGCACGCTCCAGCGGTACTATTCGCTGAATGATTCCGGTGGGGTTATTGCGTCGAAGAAGCAGTGCGATGGACTCACCCGGAGCGAAGCAACGGGTGAGGAAGTCAGCGGCGATACTCACTGCATTCTGTGTCCTAAGCTGTGGCATGTTTCACCTCGAATACCGACTCGATCAGGAAGCGTTTCGCGTCGCGGTCGTAGCCGCGAAGAGCGAGCACCTCGCGGAGGACGCGGCGACCCGGTTGGCGCTCGACATGGACGACCAAATCGACTGCCTCTCCGATCTCGGCTTCGGTGTCGGAGAATGTGCTCTGCGCGTGGTTCCGCATGACCAGATTGGCGAAACGGCGGAGGGCCTTTTCCGCCGAATTGGCATGAATCGTCGCCAGCGATCCAGCGTGGCCGGTGTTGAAGGAATCGAGCAGCGTGCGTGCCTCGATTCCGCGCACTTCGCCCAGGATGATCCGGTCCGGTCGCCAACGCAGAGCGGACTTCAAAAGGTCGTCAAAAGTGATGCTGGCCTTGAACGTATCGGTCTGGCATTCGACGGACAGAATGTTTGGCTTCTGGATGTGAAGCTCGGAGGTATCTTCGATGACGACGATGCGTTCGTGTTCTGGGATGGAGTCCGCCAATATCCGCAAAAGCGTGGTCTTACCCGTGCCGGTTCCGCCACTGATAAGCAGCGTCTTACCGCTGCGAATCTGCTCGGCCAAGAAGTCGGCAAGCGGGCGCGTCAGCGTACCGCACGCAATGAGGTCATCGACCGTGTAATTACGGCTGGTGAACTTCCTTATTGTTAGGGCCGGAGCGGGGCGCACGACCGGCGGAATCACCGCCGCAAGGCGGCTTCCGTCCGGGAGCTGCGCGTGCAGGACGGGGTTGTCTTCGTCGAGCTTCTTGCCAAGCTGATTGGCGATCACTTCGAGGCCGGTACGAAGTCTGCCGGCGTCGAATGAGATACTCTCTTCGCGGCGAATGATCCCGTCGCGCTCGTACCACCATGAAGCGTCGGGATTGCCCATGATCTCGCTGACGCTGTCGTCGAGCAGCAGCGGCTCTATCGGGCGAAGGAATGGAAGGATCAATTCAAAACTCATAGCGTGAACCTCACAGCATGGAAGCCCAGCGATTAGCCGGGCTTCCGAGAGTGAAAAGCAATGGCTTATGCGGCCGCATCCTCTGCGGGACGGTCATCGTGCGCTTGGTCTTCCGGGCCGGCCTTTTCAGCGCGGTCGAGCTTCAGGATCGAAGCGACCCGAACTTCCCAGACGCGCTGCTTCGCGTCTGTCTTCTTGCTGGTGTATTCCCGGCTGCGCAGCTCGCCTTCCACCTGAATATGCGCGCCCTTGGTGAGCGTCTTGGCGAACTCCGCGAGCTTGCCGAAGACGACGCAACGGTGCCATTCGGTGTGCGAAATGTACTTGCCATCCTTCTTATAGGAGGACTTGGTTGCCAGCGAGAGAGTGGTCAGGCTGCGATTGTCGTTCGTGTGGGCTTTTGCGTCGCTGCCGACGAAGCCGATGAGGGTGACTTTGTTCTGGTACATAATCGTGTCTCCTGGTTGTTGAATTTCCCGTTGTTGCTCGGGTCACACTGGGCGAAGCCTGGCGAGTGGGCCCGGCTCCCAAGTGCCGAAGGTCTGCTTTCTGGGAGGGGCCCGAAAGAAGTTTGCGCGGCGCTTTGTGCCGCCGATGGCAAACTTGTTTTGGGAGGAACCGAGACCCCGAAGGGGCGCCATCGGCGAAGCAGAAGACCGAGTGCCGCCGGGCGCCGGAAAGGCCCCGAAGCGGTGACCAAGCATAAGACGGGATACAACACTGCAGACACGCTCCAGAGCAAAGTTGTCATCGGCGGATTGGCTGCGAAAGCTCGCCGCAATCACAGTCGAATTCGATTTGGCATGTCCGCCATAATAAGGATGAAATTCGCCATCGCCGTTGCGAGTCAATAGGCCCGCGTTCGCCCGTTCCACTGGGCGCGGGGACAGGTGGGGAAAGCCAGCCGGATTGGCAGCAAGAAACGACATAGATAAGCCTCTGTAAGGTCGGTGAGTCTTTAGCTGAACGCCTGGTCGGCCCGGAAGCGCACGATGGTCAGGCCGAGCGGGTTCACGGCCAGCTCATTGTTCTTCACGTTCTCGCGGAAGACATAGGTGACGCTGGCTGTCCATCGCTCCCGCTTGAGTTCGGAGTGGTCCGCCGGATTCGTGTATACCTTCTCGAACTCGATGCGCGCCGAATAGGGCGACTGCCGCAGGTCGTCCAGGATGACATTCTTGATCTCCACATCGACATACGGAAGCGCGCTGTCTTTGATGTAAGTTTGAATAACATTGTCCCGGCGTTCCCGGTCGATGACGGCGCGTTGCACGTCGCTGTTGAGGAAGTAAAGCGAGTCGGTCTGGTCGTGCTCGACAGTGAACCGATTGCGGCTGAAATACAGTTCCGCCCAGCGCGAAAGGTAATACTTGTTTTCGGCCTCCTGCGGACGGTACTGGAAGTTGCGATAGTCGATGGCTTCGGCGCGGCCCACGTCGTTGATCCGCACAATCATGGGGTGCATGTCGGCGAGCGCCTTCTGGCTCTTGTAGGTGAGCGCCGCCAGCGCGAAACAAACAGTGGCGAGCACAAGGATGGTCACCTTCAGATAGGTATTCATCACCAGCGGATCGCCATACTGTTCTAAGTACCGCTCCGCAGCGCGGGTGATCTCGGGAGTCGCCTTCATTTCTGTGTTCGTCGCTTTTGTTTCTGCGTTCATTTCTGACCTCGTTTCTCGCCTTTCCTGACGTGGTTTACAGCGCGGCCCGCACCGCCATTGCGACCACGCCTAGGCCACCGCCGTGTCCGCCGCTGCTGCCAAACAGGCTATGCGACATAGCCGGAATCTTAAAAAGGATGTAGACGTTGACCAGCACGAGAAGGATCAGAAGCGGCAACGTCTGGACCATCGTTGCCGGGTCCGAGATGCTCTGTCCAAGTTGGAGGTAGTAGTTGGTCAGAACATGGGCCAACACATTCATCGTGGCGGCGGCAATGACCTTGTAAAAGCTAAAACCGAGATACGCCTTGAGCCATCCCCAAAACAGCCAATCGAGCTTATCGAAGACAAGAAACGGGATGAAGATCGGCCCGAGCAGTCCGATGATGGTGGACGCAATGGCACCATAGGCCAGGATGGCCGAAATGATTGCCGCCAGCAGGGCCAAAAGGAACTGCACGACGAAGTACACAATCGAGTAATAGGGCGACATAATGCTGGTCAGAAGCGACGGCCCGGTCTTCGACGATGCCGCGTGAATCTCGTTAAGCATGGTGGTCGATCCGTCCGACCCAATAAGGTTCACAAGATTGGTTGTGCCGCCGTCGATAAAGCTCTTGATGGAAAAGCCGAGTCCGGGGATGGAGCTGTCGTAATATTTCACCATCACGTAGGCGAAGGTGAGCAGCATGAAGAGGTTGAGAAACCTCCCCATGCTGAAGCCGTCTCCGCCGTGCGCCGATGCCAGCGCCTCCTGTACGCCGAACCAAACCAGCATGATGGTTGCGAGCGACAGGACGATGTGAATCCCCATTGCCGTAATCGCGGGCGCAGCCGTGGCCGCGAGCGATTGGCAAGCCTGAGCGATAAAGTCGAAGAGACCCATAATTTCTCACCTTCTAGCTTTCTTATTCCTCACTCTTACTTCCTTCCGCTTGCGCCAATTCAGTACGCTTGCTTAAGGAGATTGGCCGCGCCGCCGCTGGTCGTGGCGACGTTGGCTTTGTAGTAGCTTTCGTATCCCGATGAGTCGCGGAATGCCGACTTCATTGCGTCCTGTTGCTGCTTTTGAGCGACGATCTGCTGTAGGGCGAGATTGGCGTTGATCTGGTTCGCGTCCTGCTGAGTTCGGAGTTGCAAGAGCAGGGCCTGATTGATGCGCTGAAGCGTCGCCATGATCGTCTGCTGTGAGGCATCCGAGCTTTGTGTCGCTGCCTCCAGGTTGGCGAGATCCGTTTGTCTTGATGCCTGATTGGTCCGCATCGTCCCGAGCATTTGCAGGTTGTTGGTCATTACGGAATCGCCGATGTCGATGGTGGCTCCCTCGGCGGCGATCTGCTGTTGTCCGGCAGTGCTTGCGCTTGTGTAGCCGGGAACGATCTTCGAGGTACTTGGCACGCTCACCTGCTGATAAGCGGCTGCGGCCCCGCTTCCTGTATTTGCCGAGTTGAGCCAACCCGTCGAGTTGCCATAGGTGTTCGAGATTTGTTGCAGCATTCGCAGGTCGGTCGTGGGAGATTGAAACCGCCGATAGAGCGACGACGGCGCGAGAGTCATCTGGTAACTGAGTTGGTATTGCTGCTTGGCGACGTTGTAGGTCTGTAGCGCCGTCTCCGCAATCTTTACGGTGGTGGTGAAGAGTTGTTGGCCCTGCTCGATCTGCTGGATTTGGTTGAGGATGGATTGTTCTTCGTGTGCGATCTGCGCAATGGCATGGGCCGACTGCGTGGGATCGTAGACGATGCCGGAGCCGAATTGCGCGTGCGCTACTGGCTCGAACGCCGTGGCAAGTCCGATGGCGAGTGCGGTAACAAGTAGTTTCTTCATTGTCTTTACCTTTCTCCTTAAAACGTTTGTGGAATGGTGTGGTTGGAATACGCAGGCAGTAGCATGTCCTGCGTGAAATACACTTTTATGCGGTGGCCTTTCCGAATCGTGATGGTGGGCGGTATCTGCAGGAAGCGGTCGAGAATGCTGGTCGCTGACTGCGCGACACTGGCCGCAGTCCCGGTGGTGAACGCCTGCGAGCCGCTCGTGGTGATGGCGCCGCCGCCCTGCGTGATCTCGCTCGCCCCGGCAATCACGCCCAAGGCAATCGAGGTGCCGAAGACTTGCAGGTAGTGATTGTTAACCTTGTCCTTCAGTCCTTCCTATCCGATCTGGTCGAGACCGTGGAACTGGTCGAGATCGACCGAGTATCCATCCGGCATAATCAGCCGGTGAAAAGCGACAGCCATGCGCCGCTGCTGGCCGAAGCCCGCCGCTCCAATCTTCTTGGCTTCGCCGAGCACTACCGTTCCTTCGGGGATGATGACGTGCTGATGGTCGTGCGAGTACAGTGGGTTTGAGACCAGTACTTTGACCGGCCCTGAAGCGTCTCCGTCCAGGCGATTCATGAGAACCGTGTCGAGGACCGAGCCTTCGTAGACGAGATAGGGCTGACCCGTGGCCGAATCAATGTTGGCTTCCAGTGGGCGCTTATAACCTCCAGGTGAGATCTCTTTTTCACCTTCGGCTCGTGGGGTGATGAGACTGGTCTTTGATTGCCGCTCGGTATGTTCATACTGGACGGGTGTCTGGCCTTGCGCTTGTGGTGGTTGTTGCACTTGCTCGGCAAGACCGGCGTACACAAGGTTGGAAGCAAAACGGGAGTTATCAATTCGTTCGCGCTCCTTCGCGGCAATGAGTTGCGCCTGCTGCTGTTCGGGAGTAAGTTGCGACTGCATGGCACCCCGCTCCGCTTGTTGGCAAGGCCGGCCCGGAATACATGCAGCACCAACGCCACTCGAATCACGGGCCGCAGCGGCGAGCATCGCAGACGACGGATCTTCCGTGGCAGCCGCGGCCGCCTGCTGTTCTTTTTGGCGTTCGGCTTGTAGCTGGTTCTTCAAGTCCTGCACATTGTTATCGGTGTTGTCCTGCACCGTGGGTTGCGGTGCTTGCCCGTTCGCGGCTGCCTGCTGCGCGGGCGTCTTCTTGCCTGTCGAACTGAAGAGCGCCGCCACAATCACGAGCAATGCCGCGCCCAGATAGACGAACGTCTTGAGGTTCTTCTGCAAGACGCCCTTGGGTTGCGCCAGGATGTGCCGCAAGGTTGGTTCGGCTTGCGGACTGGTCTTTGGCTCAACTCGTGGCCCAGCCTGCTCGTCTGTATGAGAAGTGCGATTGTTCTCGGTCATGGCGGTTATCCTTTCCGTGAAAAGCTCATCCGCTTCTTGCCCAGTTCGACATATCCGTCGTTCATCACTTTCGGGATAATGTAAGTCCCTTCCCGGAGGTCATAGGTGATGAGATTGGGCTTGCCGTCCTTCATCTCGTACACGCTGAACTTCTCCGGCGCGTTCGTCTTGATGTAGGTGAACTTGTCGTCGTGATAGATCGACTGGATATCGAACGGCGCTTTGTTTGCCTTGAAGACGTAGTCATACTTGAGTTGCATGGGATAGCTGCTCTTGTACTCATCCACGGCCTGCTCAACGTGCGATTGCAAGGCTGCAACCTGCTGTTTAGATTGTTCGAGCTGTACGGCGGGCACGAACTGCGCGGGGCCGCTCGCGGCCACAATCGCCGAGCGGTCGGCGGGTTCGACGATCACCTTCAGGTCGGGATCGGCGGAAGACCCGGAAATGTCCTGCAAGGTGAAGCTGTAAATGTTTCCCTTGTCCGTTATGAGATTCAGGTTCGAGCTGATGCCTTGCTTCGCCGGATGCACAAAGCAGAAGTTGCCGACCACATCGACGATCCAGAAGTCCTTGTCTCCTGTGGCGGCTTGCATGATCTTCTCGGTCGTGGGCAGTTCGATCAGGGTTGTGTATTTGACCTTGGCACGAATGGCAACGATGTCCTGCGAATGATATTGCACGGTGCGCGCGGACTGCTGCGCTAGAGCGGCAATGGATGAAACGACCAAAACAGCATTGACGATACGTTTTATAAATCGCATTTCTTGTCTCCTCAGTGGTTCGTGTTGATGGTTGATAAGGCCAGCACACGCGGCTGGAATGGATAATCTTCGGCCAGATGGCGCAGCCCCTCGGCAATGCCGTGACGCTCGAAGTACTCGCGCTTTTTGAGATTGTCGCGGGCGTTGTTGGTCGCCATCCAGTGCGAAACCGAATCGACGTTCAACTGCACTTTTTTTGAGGTCTGGGCCTTGCGAATCAGCATCTGGCCCGGCGGAACCAATCCGCCGATTAGGTCCAACTCGGTGTCGTTGAGATGGAACGCCTCCCGGTATACTTCGCGGTTCATCTCCGGATTGGCCAGGAAGATTTTCGTCGGGCAACTCTCCGCCACAATCGCCAGCATTCCCGACTCCTCAAGCTCTTTAATGGATTGCGTCGCCAGAATCATCGCGGCGTTGTGCTTGCGCCAGGTCTTCTGCGCCTGCACCACGTAATTGCGGATCGTCTCGTTCTTGATGAACAGCCAAGCCTCATCGAGCAGGAAGGCCTTGAAGGTGGCGAGCTTCTTCGGATCGGCAATCTCGTTCGACGCGCGGTGCAAGACGTAAAATAGCAATGGCTCCAGCACCTCGGGCGCGTCGTTCCATCCGTGGAAATTGAAGGTCTGAAAGCGCGAGAACGAAAGTGTGTCCTCGGAGTTGTCGAAAAGGAAACCGTATTGTCCGCCGCGCGTCCAGCGATGTAGGCGTTCCTTCAACTCGCCGATGATGTTCGTAAAATTCGAGACCGTGCGCTGGCTGGGCTCCAGCATGTACATGCGCTCGATGGCATCCCATAGGCGGCGTTCATCCTTGAAGTCGAGGCGGTATCGCTGGGCATTACCCTGACCTTGGCCCTCAATCAGCACGCGGAAGAAGCTGAAAAGAAATTGCAGGTTCTCTTTCGTCTGAGGCAGCGAGAATGGATTGATGGTGAAGTCTCGCGCTTCCTGGCCGGCATTTAGATACGAGCCTCCGAAGATCGTCGTCAGTGACTCGAAACTGCCGCCGATGTCGAAGATGAAAGTCAGCGGCGCGTACTTCTGCGCGTTCTGCAGCAAGAAATTGCAAAAGTACGATTTGCCGCTTCCGGTCATCCCGAGAATCAGCGTGTGGGCGACCTCGCCGTTATGCAGATTGAGAAAATAGGGAGTGCTGTTGTCGGTTTCGAGCACCGCCAGGTATTCGGTGCCGAGATGCGCGTTCGTCTTTTCGCCGGGAAGGATCGTAAACAGAAACGACAGGTCGGCGTAGTTCGTGTTTAACAGATACAGCTTGCGGAGATTTAGCGCGTAGTTGCCGGGGACGGTGGCGAAGTAGGCGTTGAGCTGGTTATAGGTCTCCGCAAACAGATTGCCGTCCGAGTTGGTGAAGATGCCGGTGAACTCGGCCCCGAGTTGTTCCAATTCGGCTTTCGAGTGCCCGTACAGAACAATCGTGAGTGAGAAATCGCCCAGCGATTGACCGTCGCCTAGCGCGCGCAGGCAGTCGCCGAGGTTCTCGATGTCGGCCTGCTTCGACTCGTCCACCAGCACATCGCGCTGGTTCGTCTTCGTGGCGTCGTTTCCCATCTGCGACACAAACCCGGTCTTCGACATATTGAAGTGGCGGCGGCGCTTGTTGACTTCCTTGCGGGCCTTGTCCGCCGCGAGCGGCGTCCACTCCGTAACCACGCGGAAGTTGGCCGGGATCTTCAGCAGCGCGTCCAGCGCCAGGGGCCGCGTTTCGGTAATGGCCTCTTTCATGGTCAGCACGCGGACGATGTGATCGCCGACACGAAGATGGTCGCGTTCGGCTTCGATGTTCGAGTTCACGACTTGATAGTCGAGAAACTGCGTGGACTGCGGCCTACCCGCAATGCGCCAGTCGTCGAAATTGAGCAACCGGCGGAAAAATGTGAACTGCCCCTGCCGATTCAAGACCTCGATCTGCATGAAATCCGCAAACTGCCGGACGAATGCCTGTACGCACTGGTCGAGCCGCCGAACGTCGCGCTCGACGTGCGAACGCAAAAGCGTTTTCATGCTGTCGCTCATGAACTGCGCCCTGAGTTCATCCATAGCGCCAGCGGGATCGCGGAACAGGCGAGCCAGCGCTGCGCCCACGCCGCTCTTCGACCGCGCGCCTTCGAGCAGGATGCAGTAGAAAATCTCTACCTGATAAAGACGGTCGCGCTTCGCTTCAAAGAACTGCCGCCGCTGTTCAATCGCCGCTTCCACAATCGG
>Ga0265330_10000917_pt1 | contig 18172 bp, 15 predicted proteins | sample 41919metaG_FD_202083 | JGI IMG/M metagenome (GOLD analysis project Ga0265330, IMG submission 202083) | Rhizosphere microbial communities from Carex aquatilis grown in University of Washington, Seatle, WA, United States - 4-19-19 metaG | ecosystem: Host-associated > Plants > Roots > Rhizosphere... | reverse complement strand
TGCACGAACACCGTGGCCCCAGGGATATCGTGGCCGACATCCGGCTGCGGGGCCAGTTTTCCGGCAGATTCCAGGTTCCCTGCGCCCGTTGCGTTGAGCCGGTGGAAATCCCCCTGGCGGCCGAGTTTGACCTGATTTTCAGGCCCGCAGGAGCGGATTCTGAGGCCCCCGAACGGTCCATTACAGCGCCGGAAACTGAAATCGGTTATTATCTAAAAGACAGTCTGTTGCTTGAAGATGTGCTGCGCGAGCAGGTGCTTTTGTCCCTGCCGGTCAGAACGCTGTGCAAGCCCGACTGCAAGGGACTTTGTCAGAGCTGCGGTGCAAATCGCAACAGCCAGACATGCATCTGTGAAGAGGGTCCGAAAGACCCCCGCTGGGAGGCATTGTCCGGGCTCCGCAGCAAGATTAAGTCGCGAAGCTAACCCCAAGAGATTGAGGGTGTTCCGCCGAGCCGGGAGGCTTGAGAGGGGCAGTTTGCGGCCCTGAGGTACGTAATCGGGCAGAACACGAAAGGAATTGCATTATGCCGAATCCGAAAAGGCGCCACTCAACGCGCCGCACCGCCAATCGCCGCGCCCACGACTTTTTGACGGCAACGGGTATTTCAGAGTGCCCCAATTGCCACGAAAAAAAGCTGCCCCACCGTGCCTGCCCCAAATGCGGCGCCTACAAGGGCCGGGCTGTTCTGGACGTCAAGGAAGCTGCCAAGTAAGCTGATCTTCTCAGACATTCGGCGCCCTTGGTAAGGCAATATGCTCATCGACATTGCGCTTGATGCAGTAGGTTCCGACAAAGCTCCTGAGCCGGAGATTCGCGGGGCGATTCTCGCCTGCCGCACTCTGCCCGTTCGTGTCCACATGATTGGACCGGAGGCGGAGCTGCGCGATCTTCTCGACGAAGAACTCGAAAACGAAGACCTGCCCATCGTCATCCACAACGCCACGGAACGGATTGGCATGGAGGAGAAGGCCGCGCATGCCGTGCGCACCAAGCGCGACAGCTCCATGCGCGTGGGGCTCAAGCTGGTGCGCGAGGGCGAGGCTGCCGGCTTTGTCACCGCGGGCAACACCGGCGCGGCCATGGCCACAGCCAAGATGGTTCTGGGCGCGCTGCCCGGAGTTGATCGTCCGGCGCTGGCCACTCCCATGCCCAGCTCCACCGGCAACCCCTGCGTGCTGCTCGACGTGGGCGCCAATGTGGATTGCAAAGCGCACAACCTCGAACAGTTTGCCGTGATGGGCGAAATCTATGCCCGCACTGTGCTCAAGATTAACGAGCCGCGCGTTGGCCTGCTCTCTATCGGCGAAGAAGAAACCAAGGGCAACGACCTGACCCGCGAAGCGTTTCCGCTGCTCAAGAATCTACCGATCAAGTTTATCGGCAACGTTGAAGGCCGCGACATCTTCTCTGGCCTGGCAGACGTAATAGTGTGCGACGGCTTTGTGGGCAACGTTGCGCTGAAGACTAGCGAGGGCGTGGGCCGTTTTGTGCGCGATGTGTTGCGCGAGTCCCTCACGCGCACCGTAACCGCGCAGGTGGGAGCACTGTTGTCACGGCGCGCGTTCAACGATTTCCGCCGCCGCCTCGATTACCGCGAATACGGCGGTGCTCCTCTCTTAGGCGTGCGCGGCGTGTGCATCATCGGCCACGGCTCGTCGAACGACCGCGCCATTTTCAACGGCATTCGCGTAGCCTATGAGTTCGCCAAGGGCGGCACCACGGCCAAGATCGAACACGAATTTGCCGACCTGGCCAAGCGCCACTCCAACGGACCAACCCGCTCGCACAACAGCGACGGTCACCACCCTCCAGTCCAGTAGAAAGCGAACAGTGGGCAGCCGTTGAGACTGTCACCGCTTATGGATTTTCCTTTTCAATTCGATGAGGCCGTTGTCAGCCAGCTTGCCTGTCCTGCCTGCGCAGGCGATCTGCGTCTCGCAACGTCGCACCTGGTCTGCATCGCCTGCCAGCGCGCCTATCCCGTCATCGACGGCATCCCCGTATTGATTAAGGAACGGGCCGTGCAACCTCCTCTCTAGTAGTGGCGGCCAGCTTGCGATCCGAGACTCTCACCCCAACACTGTCATCCCGAGCAAAGCCGAGGGACCTGCAGTTGCTTTTCAACCCTCCAGGGCGATCGCAACCAATTTGCCGTTGAACGTATAGCCCTACGCAGAAGTCCCCGAAGACTCGTGCGATCTTTCCGCCGGCCTGTCTCCAGCCTTCGGGTTTGAGCTGTACCAGTCAATAAAGCGCGTAAAGTACATGGCCACAGCCACCGCGAGGAAGCTGGCAACCGCGCCCACCAGCAGCGCATTATCTTCAAGCCGCAACAGCATGTAGATCAGCCCATACAGAGCGCTGAAAACGGCAAGCGCTCGTAGCCCGTGTACGCGGCTGGCGAAAATCCATCCCGCATTCACTGACAGCAGGATGACCGTAGCCGCGCCCGCGGTCAGAAAGCCGAAATCAAAACCGATTCGCTCCGCGAATGAAAGCAACAGCAGGTAAAAAATGATTTGCGCAAAGCCGACCAGGATATATTGCGCCGGATGCACGCGCTTGCCCGACGTAACTTCAAAGATGAAATACGAAAGGAACACCAGGCCCAGAAAGAGCGGCACGTACTTGAGCGATCGATTGACCGACTGATACGGATCAGCAACTTCAACAAAAGTGATCCCGAGGTCGCTCTCCTGCAAATCGCCGATTGATTCGGCCGATCCCTCCGCGCGAACCCCGCGCGCGATGAACGGCACTGACCACTCCGCCGTGAATCCCGATTTGGTGATCGTGCGCTCCACCGGAAGAAAGCCTCCATCGAACCCCGGGCTCGGCCAGTCTCCCTGCGCGCTGAATCGCGTGGTCTTTCCGAAAGCCAGAACAGCAACGCGCTGCGCACCAGAGAATCGCAGCGTCGAGCTCACCTTGAACTGCGCGCCGGGTTGCGCAACGGCCGCGGCCTTCACCCCAAAGAGTGTGAGATACACCGGCCGCCCCGCGTCCACGCCAATTGAGATATGGTCTGCGGTCTGCGCCGGAACCATTGTCATTGTCTTCCCATCGATTGTGATGAGCGCGTCCGCCAGAGCTCCGCGCGCGTCGGTCACGCCGACAACGATCTCCGCGCGGCTCCAGTCCAGTACCGCGCCACGCGGAGCAAAGGCGGGAACGCCAGTTAGATCGAATGAAGCGTCCAGCTTCGCCTCCGATTTAAAAACGGGCACGCGGAAGAGTGAGCGGTGCCGTTCTTCAGTATTTGTTTTCAGCATGGCGATTCCTTGAGCCGGAAAGACAAGATAAGTTCCGTGCCTGGTCTGGTCGCCCTGCGCCTGCGGCGGAACATCGTAGGGAATAGCCAGCGTGGGTCCGAGAAATGTTTGCTTGCCGCCAACATTGCGGCTGATCTCTCGCGTCACATCGTCGGCACGGTTCCTTCGTTCGTTCACCAGTGAAAATACAAAGAGTGCAGGGATAGTCATCAGCAGCGCAAGCCCGCACACAACGATGAGCTTGAATCCCATGGATTGCGATTTGAAGCGATTTTGCAAGGTGTTCTGCAATATGGACAGGTCACTCACGGAAGTTCTCCAATCGATAAAGTTACTTTGCATTGCAAAGTTAGTGATGAAAAAAAGATCAAGTGCATGCGACTGCGGAATTGAGCGCAGGCGCCGGTTCAGGCACCGCACCAAAGCGGCGCTGCCGATGGCTGAAGTCGGCAATCGCTGCGTCCAGATCGGATTCGTCGAACTCCGGCCACATGCGATCCGTAAACAGCAGTTCGGCGTAGGCGCACTCCCACAGCAGGAAATCTGACAGGCGTTTCTCGCCGCCGGTGCGGATCAGCAGATCCACATCACCGCAATCGGCAGTGAGCGAACGCATCAGCATGGGGCCAAAGAGGTCGGGCGACATGAATCGGCGCGGCCCAAGTGCATCCGCCGCGTGAAATGCCGCGCGCGCAATCGCGTCGCGCGAGGAGTAGTCGATAGCAACGCGCAGATGCAGCCCTGTGCCGTCTGCGGTGGCTCGTTCAGAGTTTTCGATCGCGCTAAGTGCAGCGGCCGGCAATCGATCGCGGCGCCCGATTACTTCCAGCCGCGCTCCACGATCGCGAAGACGAGCGGTCTGCAAACGCAGAAATGCGCGCAGCAACCAGAAGATGCTTTGCACTTCGGCTGAAGGGCGGCGCCAGTTGTCAGATGAGAAAGCGTAGAGCGTGAGGCAGCGAATGCCGGCGTCCGATGCATGTTCGACGACACGGCGTACGGATGCGATGCCGGCACGATGCCCGGCCATGCGAGGCAGGCCGCGCCGTGCGGCCCAGCGGCCGTTTCCGTCCATGATGATGGCGACGTGTTTGGGGAGGGCTGAACTTTGCATTGTAAAGTCACCTTGTATAAATAGCGCTTTGCAATGCAAAGCGGGTTGGCAAAAAAAGTTAAGCGCGCGACGGAAGCAGGCTGCGCACCAGGCTGGCCGTTGCAGGATCTTGTGCGCCCTTGGCGGCATCGCGCACAACTTGTTCGAGCGTGGAGAGATATTCGAGATAGCGTTTGCGGCCCGTAGTTGTAATGCGGCAAACAGTAAGCGGACGATTGCGTTCGTGGCCCTTGGCTATTTCCACCATGCCGGCATGCTCGAGCACGCGAAGATGCCTGCTCAAATTGCCGTCGGTAAGCGAGCACAGTTCTTTCAGATCGCCGAAGGCTACGCCCTTGGGGTGAGTGAGAAGCGAGGTGAGAACACTGAGCCGGGCGCGCTCATGGATCACGCGGTCGAGGCCCTCGTAAGCGAAGCGGCCCTGGCTGCCGCGTTGAGGCTTTTTAGTTGTCATCGCCTGCCTCCGACGCATGAAACATCAGCACTGCGGCCACCAGCAACTGGCCAAGCCCAAACGCAATGCCCATGGTCCAGGGTGAGAGCGCGCGGTTGCCCGCAAGTGAAATGCTGACCAGCCCCGTCAGCAGGTACCATGCGCCGGGCGCAACCATCAGGCGTGGAAGAAAACGGCAGGAGGCGAAAATGCCAAGGCTGAAAATAATCTGCCACACGCCGGGCAACATCCACATGGCCGAGGGTACAAAGCGGAGAAGCACGAAGGTAAGCAGCGCGCCCGCCCCCGCCGAGGGCAAAAACTGCTCGACGGCCATGTGGATCATTTCGTCAGCCAGGCCGGAATGAATGCGGCGCGTGCGAGCGAACATTTCTGTGCCGATCAGTGCGGCTGAGACAATTGCCGTTGAGGCCCAGATGGCGAGGTAAATCTCAATGTGATTTGCGGGGTCGGGAAGCCACTCGGCCTGCGCCGCCGCAGCCAGCAGGGCTGATACTCCGGTGGCCGCCAGCGTTACCGGGCCGTAGCCGCGGAACTCCGTGCTGCGCGCCATCTGCCGCCGAATGCTGGAAATGTCGCCGATAGCTTTGTGAAGGTCAGTCATGCATTCACTTTACAATGCAAAGTAACCCAACTCTGCCGGCTTGTCAATACCCCGTAAAGTCCGGGTGTTTTAACGCCGCAAATAAAAAGGGAAAACGATAAGCGCAGCCACTGCGATCGCGGCCATCAGGGCAAGCACAATCAGGCCGTATATGATTTTGAGATTTGGACCGCCGGTTTCGTCCTGATCGCCGCCGTGCTCGGGGTTATTCATACTTGAGCGCATCCACCGGATCGAGCTGCGCCGCGCGCGTGGCCGGTACAGTGCCGAAGACCACGCCCACAACGGTTGCCGCGGTAAGAGCAATGATCACCGACCAGATTGAGATTGGCAGTTGGTAGTCGGTGAAGAGACGAATAGACAACGGCACGGCTAATCCTACGATTGTGCCCGCGACTCCGCCGGTGAGCGAGATGATGAGCGCTTCAGCCAGAAATTGTAGTTTTATTTCGCGATAGGTCGCACCGAGCGCCTTGCGGATGCCGATTTCGCGAATGCGTGACCGCACATTGGCGAGCATTATGTTCATAATGCCGACGCCGCCTACGGCAAGCGTGACCGCCGCAACAAGCACCAGGACCGCAGTCAGCGCCTGGGCGCTTTTATCGGCCAGGTCAAGCAGTTCTTTTAATGTTTGTGCCTTGTAAACTGAGTCAGGGCGGTGACGCGCCTTGATGATGCGGATAATGTCTTTTTGCGCATCGGGAACCTCATCCATGCTGCGCATGGAGAAATAGATCTGATTCACGCGCTCAGTTCCGGTAAAGTAGCGAACCACGGAATACGGTATCAGAATGGTCTGATCAGCAATTTCAGACTGGCCAAAATCGTTCACGCTCATTTTGAAGACGCCGATGACCGTGAAGGGAATTCCGCTGATCTCAAATGTGCGGCCAATCGCCGAGTCTGAAGTGCCGAAGCGTTCTTTTGCGAACGCCTCGCTCACCACGGCGCATTTCTGATGCGTGCTTTCGTCGGTATCGTCAAAAAAGCGACCGGCAGGAACGAGCAGGTTGTGAATGAACTGGTACTGCGGACTGACGCCGAGCACCAGCGTGTCCTTGACCACGCCGCCGCCAAAGCTGATGGGGTCGTGCATGTCCATCACCGGCGAGGAATACATGACATCGGGGAGTTGAGCCAGCACAGCCTGTTCGTCATCGCGGGTCAGGAAGTCACTGTAGCGGACGCGCTCCGCCGCGGTTGCGCCACCACCGGCATACTCAACTTCCACTGAGTTGGTGCCGAATTTCTGAATCAGCTCAAGAATGTATTGCCTGCCGGTCATGCCGATGGTTACGACCAGGATGACGGAGGCGGTTCCGATGACCATGCCCAACGCTGTGAGCACAAAGCGCGTTTTGGCGGCCTTGAAGCTGTCGATCGCGAGCTTCAAAATCTCGCTCAACATCATGGTGCGGTGCGCACTTACCAGCGTCTCTTCAAAACTCGATGGGCGGGTTTGCTCGGTCGTATTCATTCGTCATCTAAGAAGATGCGCTGGGGCCTTGCCGGGGTTCCAGAGTTGCTGAATCCCCACACCCTTCCCCTTAAGCACCCTTAATTGATAGATTACGCGCATTTGCGGCAAGTCTGAAACTGCATCCGTCCTAGGTACCACGGACCCGGTAGTTTGGCCTATCATTGGCCGTTCAGTTCTTTGACGTTCGAAAATGCACCAAGGGGTGGTGGGTTGCGGAAGCCAATAGGAGTAAATTGATGCGGGCCCTGGTCTACGCGTCTCCGCGTATGGTCAAGGTTGAAGACTGGCCGCGCCCGCACATCGTGCCCGGCGAGGTGGAGATTGCCGTCACGACCGCGGGGATTTGCGGCGCGGACGTCACCGGGTTTCTGGGGCGCAGCCGGCGACGTAAACCGCCGCTGATCCTGGGGCACGAACTGGTTGGCCTGACAGCAGAGGGCCGCCGCGTAGTTGCCGATCCGCTGATCAGCTGCGGGCGCTGCGCACAGTGCGTAAGCAGCAAGGGCAATCTGTGCCGCAACCTGCGCTTGCTGGGCATGGACAGAACCGACGGTTGCTTTGCCGAATATGTGGCCGTTCCCACCGCGCAGGTGCATGAGATACCCAATGAGCTCGACGACGCGCGGGCAGTCCTTGCTGAGCCGCTTGCCAGCGTCGTGCATCTGTTCAGGCTTGCCGCCTTGCAGCCGCAACTTCGAATCGGCATCGTGGGCGCGGGGACAATGGGCAGCATGGTGCTGCAGTTGGCGCTTCAACAGGGCATGCGCGAGGTGCTCGTTGAAGAAGTAAATGAGTCCCGGCGAGCGGCGGCCGCAACCATGGGCGCTACGCTGGCGGTGAATCCGGGAACCGAGGCACGCGACTTCGCAGGCTCGGGCCTAGACGTGGTTGTTGACGCCTGCGGTACTGATGAAGCGCGCCGGGAGGCATTCGATCTGTGCCGCCCTGCAGGCACGGTCGTGTTGCTTGGATTAGCCAGGGAACGCAGCGAAATCAATTTCGCCGCCAGCATTCGCAACGAACATCGCGTGCTCATGTCGTTCGGATACACGAAGGAAGATTTCACGCATTCGCTCAATCTGCTGGCCGCCCGTGCCATCGACCTGAGGCCGTGGACCGCGCAAATGGCGCTGGAAGAAGGCCAGCAAGCGTTTGAACGGATGACCTGCGCGCGCGGCGACACGCTCAAAATGATTCTGCGCGTGTGACGACTCAAGACGCAGAAGGCGCGGCAACATCGGATTCAGCGAGAAGCTTTGAGAGCATCGCAAACGAATCGATGGAGAGCGCCTCAGCACGGGCTTGGGGTGGGACTCCAGCCTGCTCAAGCGCAGCGGTTATATGGGCGGGGGCATATCCGGCGGCACGCAGATTGTTAGAGAGCGTCTTGCGTTTCTGCGCAAACGCCATTCGAACAAAGCGCAGGAAAGGCACTTCCTGAATTTCGAGTTCGGCAAAGCGCGGTGCAAAGCGCCAGCGGAATACCGTGGAATGCACGTCTGGCGGCGGCAAAAATGCCTCGGGAGGTAGCGTAAACATCCGCGCAACCGGTCCATACACCTGCGTTGTAACGGAGAGCACGCTATAGTCGTGAGAGCCGGGTTGAGCAGTGATGCGGTCGGCCACTTCTCGCTGCACCATCAGCACAGCCAGGTCGAGCACAGCGTGGCTGGCCGCCAGTTTAAACAGGATTGGCGAAGTAATGTAGTAAGGCAGGTTGCCGACCAGGCTCAGCCGCTCGCCCTGGGTAGCGTGCTCGGCCCGCGCCGCCGCAATGTCAAAGCTCAACACATCCTGCTCGACGACCGTGACCTTCTCCGCCGGGAACTTTACTCGCAGGCGAAGGGCGAGATCATGATCGAGCTCAACGGCCACAACGTGCTTTGCGCGTGCGACCAGCGCTCCTGTAATGGCGCCCTCTCCAGGGCCAATCTCGACAACGGTGCGGCCAGAGAGGTCGCCAAGCCCAGCCACAATGCGTTCAACAGCCTGCGCATCGCGCAGAAAATTCTGGCCGAGTTTTGGCTTGGTGGGCATGCGCTTACCTGATGGTAGTTGATGATGCACTCCATCGAGACCTAATATCTCACTGAGATCAGGATGCGAACCTGGACGCTCTCCGAGTCTTCAGGCACGATGCCCTGATAGCCGCTAAAAATGCGTTTCCAAACGCATCAGCACAGAGCGCTCAGGCGCGATGGCATTGCCTGAGAACAAGCCGCCAAAATCGAGCACATTCAATCTGTTGTTCAGATTTTCGCCGTCAACATGGAGTGTGCTTTGGAAATGATCGCGGCGAATCAGGTCCGCGCTCATCGATGCGCTGACCGCGAGTTGAGGCAAAACGCGGCCGCGTGCAAAATTCAAGCGGCTCACAACCTCAGGGCCATATTGCGCCAGCGCATCGTCCCTGGTGCCTCCATAAGCAAACGGCAAGCCAGACCCGTAGCTGGCCCCCGCAGACAACCGCAGGTGGGATGAAACATTCGCACTCCATCGTGTGGCCAGAGTGTTGCGCTGATCCTGTGTCGCCGGAAAGTGTCCGCTCAAGTGGGACGCCGCATCTTGCGCACCCTGCCCCAGGAACAGCCCGCCCGTAACAGGGAACCATTCCATGCCAACCATGTATGAGTAGCTCACAAAGCCGCTCACCGGCCCGACAGAAGTGATCTGCAGTTTCCCCTCAGCGCCGTAGGTGATGCTCTTGTTGAACGCGATCGGATAGCTGACCCCCGTATTCAATAGCTGATCGTCGTCAGCAGCGTTGCGCGTCTGGCGTCTGTAGGTTGCCACATCGAATCGCAGGTGGTTTGAGATACCCTTCACCGCGCCCAGTTCGAAATCGTCGCCGGCAGAGGGCTGCACCGGCAGCCGAAGAAAATCGCCATTGATTGCGCTTACTTCCGGCGAACTCGACAGCAGAATGTTATCGAATGATGGAGTCTGGAACACGCGGTCATACGAAGCATGAAGCACCAGGTTCTGTTGCGGGAACGCACGCCCAATCGTGACCCTGGGACTTACGGAATGCCTGTTCAACAGCAACTGATAGTGGTCCCACCGGATGCCAAGGCTTGCGGTCCAGTTGCCGAATCGCGCCAGGTCTTCGACGAATGCGGATTGTTCAAGATCAGGCCGTGCATCCGCAAAACTGATTGACGGTTGCGTACCCGCGTCGAATTGATCCGGATCGGTGAGTTGGTAACGGAAATTCTCGTGGAGAAAAGTTGCGTCAGAGTCCAGCCCTGCCTTCAACTCATGATGCCCATGGTGCAGAGAGTACGTGCCCTTGAAATATGCTTCGTTGAATCGGTCATGTTCAAAAGCTGCAATCGGCGTTGGATTGGTATTGGAAACCAGATCTTTGGAATTGCTGCGCAGCATGGCTGAAAGCAGAATCAGGCTGTCCGGCGAAACAATATGCTGATAATGCGCGGTTCCCATGGTCTCGAAATTATCGCCATTCTCGATTTGTCCCGCCTGCTGCTGAATAAGCTCATTCGGAATCAGATAACGTGAAATTTCGCGCCGGATATCAACAACCAACCTGTCACTGCTGGTCAAATCGCGCTCGTACGCCGCAGAAAAATCGGCAGCAGTTCCGGTGTTGGTAAAGTTCTGCGGCACCACGGGATTCAGATAGTGCTGTGTGTGCGAGCCGGATGCGGATATTGAAACTGAATCGTGCCGTCGCGTCTCCTGCAGCCGTCCGAATCCCGACAGCGTATCGTAGCTGCCGCCCGATGTAATTAGTTCGCCATGCAGGCCGGGATCAGTCTGGCGGCGCGTGTTCAGTTCCACCACCCCGCCCATCTTGCGGCCATACTCCGCAGGAAATCCAGCCGTGTAAATGCTCATCGACTCGAGATCGTCGGCTTCAATCTCCGGTCCAAAACTCGGCGAGCGATTATCCGTTAGCGGAATTCCATCCACAACGAACTGCGTTTCATACTCTGATCCGCGCGGATGCAAAACAGAATTGCCTTCGTAAATCCAGCCCGGCTGCGACACCACCAGGTCCTGCACAGAACGGCCCGGCAAGGATGACAGACGCTCATTGATCTGCTCGGTTCCAATCTGGCTCGCATCGGAAGCGGCATGCAGATCGACCGATGTATTCACATCGTTGACCCTGATCTGCGTCTCCACGCCGGCGACAGCAAGCTGCACGCGCCGATCCTGTGGAATGGTCGAATGCAAATCAATCACGGAGTGATAGGCGATAAATCCGCCTCGTTCCACGGTCAGGCTGTAAGTGCCAAAGGGAAGCAGCGCCAGAGTTACGTGCCCGGTAGCGTCCGTCTCCAGCGCTTGATGAAAATGGCTTGCCTGCGAGTCCAACTGAATCCGGGCACGCAGACCTGCTCCCGATGGATCAGCGATACTGAACCGCAATTCACCGCGATTGGCCTGGCCCCATGCCGCGGTTGTCGCGAACGCAAGTAAGAACGAAAGCAGTCTCACCATCTGTGGTCTGGCCAATCGCATAACCGCAGCAGTTCAAATCCGGTTCAAAGCGCACACACCATCAAATCAATGCGCGCCTTCCGCAGTCGGCAATGCGAACGCCATGTATCCCTTCCAGTCGGTTGGATTCATCTTGCCGCCGGGCGGAATGTAGGCTCCTTCAGGATAGGGCGTGCCTCCGCCGCTCACAGCCAACAAAATATACTCCCGCCCTTTTACCTGGTACACAGCGGGTACACCCTGCGAGCCATTTGGCAGATCCTTGCTGAAAATCAGCTTGCCGGTGGCGCTATCCAGTGCATAGAGCTTCGAATCGTTACCTGCAAATAAGACAAGCCCTCCTGCCGTGGTCACAAATCCGCTCTTCGGATACATGTTCCCTTTCATCTCGTCGCCTGGAGGGGCTTGCGGAACGCCGCCGTACGGTGTCTGCCACTTGATCTGGCCGGTATTCAGGTCGTAGGCGGTAATGTAGCTCCACGGCGGAGTAATCACATAGGGCTCGTTACCGTAGCCGGTCTTGTAGCGGGATGGAGGCGCTTCAACGCCCTCGGGGTATGGCGGCTCAGCGAGCGACCTGAGCATTGCCTGCATCTGCACATTTGGCGCAGAGCCCGGAGGGGCCTGGTCCGGATGTCGGAGGAATGCCATCAGGTAGCTGATGGCATCATCAGGCATGGAGGCAAACGGAGGCATCATCCCTTTGCCCTTCATGATCACCGTGTGCATGCCGTCGGCGCCCAGGCGGGTAAATGAGCTATCGATCGCAGGCCCGCGATCTCCCTTCAGCTCCGGGCCGTGGCACATCTGGCAGTTCTGCTCGTAGACGGCCCGTCCCATCTCTTCCGGAGTTGGAAAACCGGCGCGGCGTCGAACTGCCCCGCGGGCGGGGCGGCTCGGAATGAGGCCGCCTTGATTGGCGCTGGTTGATTCGCCTGCGGGCACCAGCTTGACGATAGAGGGCATGTCTCGGTTGAGCACGTAGACGGTGCCGTTGGTCGGATCGGCGCCGGTGCCGAAGAAGAGTGCGCCGCCATTCACGCTGGGCAAGTTGATGGTTTCGGTCCCAAGGCCCATCGGCGTGTAGAAGCCGGTTTTTGCCTTTGACAGCCTGTCCTTCCACTTCTCAACTTCGTCAGGCCGCATAAAGCCGGTGTACATGTCATTAACGGTCATTCCCTGGCGCGCAAAGGGAGGCACTACGGTCGGGAAAGGCTGTGTCTGTGCAGTGTGTTCACCCGGTGCGTCGCTTTGCGGAACGGGGCGCTCTTCGATGGGCCACAAGGGTTTTCCAGTCAGTCTGTCGAACACAAACAGGAAGCCGTTCTTTGAAGCGACCGCCACCGCGTCCACCATCCTGCCTTCGTGCTTCACGGTCACCAGCTGAGGAGCGGCATTCAGGTCGTAATCCCATAGGTCGTGATGAATGGTTTGGAAATGCCAGAGTTTCTTGCCCGTGGCGGCGTTCAACGCAACTATCGAGTCTGCATAAAGGTTGTCGCCTTTTCTATCGCCGCCGTAGAGTTCGTATTTTGCAGACGCCAGCGGTACAAAGACGATACCGTGCTTTTCATCCACGGTAAGTTCGCCCCATGCATCCACGCCACCCATGTATTTGTAGGCGTCCTTCGGCCATGTGTCGTAGCCGGGCTCGCCTGGGCGCGGGATTGTATGGAACACCCAGAGAAACTTTCCGGTCACCACATCGAATGCGCGAATGTCACCCGGAGGCGCCAGGTATCCCTCACCCGTTGCGCTGCCCAGAATCAGGATGTTTTGATAAATGCGTCCGGGAGTTCTCGATGCCAGAGGCCTGGTCGTCCGGTCGACGCCACTCTTCAGGTCAAGCCTTCCGTGGTCTGCAAAAGAATCCACAAGATTGCCGGTGCGTGCGTTGATGGCCAGCATGAAGCCGCCATAGGGCAGGAAGATGCGGCGATCTGTGCGATCCTTGCTCTCCCAATAGTTGGCTCCCCGCATGCCTGCGATGCCGCCAAAGCGCGAAGGCGCGGCGCCGGGAGCCGTAAAGCTGTGGGCCCACAGTTCCTTGCCTGTCGTTGCATCGACCGCAACGAGCGATCCATTCTTCGCAGCGAAGTAAGCGACGTTGTCTACAACCAGCGGGCTGAATGTGTAGGCCAGGTCGTCCCCGGTCTCATATTTCCACGCAACATCCAGTTGGTTCACATTGCCGGTGTTGATCTGCTTCAAAGCGGAATAATGCGAACTCTCAGGACTGCCGAGATAGTCTTTCCAGGCAGTAAAGGTTTGTTGCGCCGATGCGGCCTGTTGGGCCGATGCAATTCCGCCGCAGAAAAATGTAATCACCACTACCAGAAGAAACAGCTGGGGCTTTCGCATGTTGATTCCTTTTGCCACTCCACTTCAAATACGCTCGCGCGTTAATTGTGATTTCAGAAACTGAAGTCGCCTCAGCGCGGAACGGTGACCGTCCAGCGCGCCCTCCGGCTTTTTCCGTTGCCCCCAGTGCGCTTCCCCCGCGAGGGAACGCGCCCCTCTTGCAGCCAATGGGTATGCTGCAAGGCGATCTTCGTATTACGCAACGGGCAGAAAATCGCTTTTATTTCAGAAGGCACTCTATCATAGGACGCAGACGACTTGCAGAAGGACGAAAAGGCCGGCAAATTTGGCGCTCCACCCACGCCCGCAGGGCCACCGCCAGCCCGAGCTATACCACAGATTGGGAAGAAGTTGACGCCCTCTCCCTTGTGATTCTAATCGGACTCTGTTACTCTAATTTAGTTAATGAGCCGCGCTTCCCAACCCCGCTCCTGTTGTTGCCTGTCGAACATCTTCGGCGGGTTTACAAATTAGTCTCTGATCTCCGGAACAATCGATCCAGACGACGCACCCGCTGCTGAAGGGCCGGGTTTTGCATCGTCGCTCGGTCTTCAGCATCCACCTTGAATACGTTGAGGTCCCGATGCCCGTAGCCGAAACAGATTCCCGCACTCATCCAAACGGCGCCACACCCGCTTCCCCATCGCGGCTAAACCATTTGCGCCTGCTTGAAGCGGAAAGCATTCATATTCTTCGCGAAGTTGCGTCGGAGTTTGAGCGGCCCGTCATGCTCTACTCCATCGGCAAAGACTCGTCCGTGATGTTGCGCCTGGCGCAAAAAGCGTTTTATCCGGCGCCCATTCCATTTCCCTTGATGCACATCGACACCGGCTTCAAGTTCAAGGAGATGATCGAGTTTCGCGACAATATGGCGCGCGAGGTTGGAGCGGAATTGCTGGTCTGGCGAAACGAGCAGGCGATTGCGTCAGGCACAAATCCAATTGCGCTCGACACTAAGCGTTGCTGCGGCCTGCTCAAGACGCAAGCACTGCTCGACGGCCTGCGACACTACAACTTTGACGCCGCTTTTGGCGGTGCAAGGCGCGATGAAGAAAAATCGCGCGCCAAGGAACGCATCTATTCCTTCCGCGACGGCGCTGGACAGTGGGATCCCAAGAATCAGCGCCCCGAGTTGTGGAACCTCTACAACGCGCGCGTTCATCCAGGCGAAAGCATTCGCGTATTCCCCCTGTCGAACTGGACCGAGATGGATGTGTGGCAATACATCTACGAAGAAAACATTCCGGTTGTCGATTTGTACTTTGCAAAAGAGCGCCCCATGTATGTGCGCGGCGATGCGCTGCTGCCCATTGAGCAATCGTTTGTGGCGCGGCTGGGCGAGCAGCCACAAATGGTCAAGAGTCGGCTGCGGTCGCTCGGTTGCAGTCCCTGCACTGGAGCCATCCGTTCTGATGCGGCAACCATTCCCGACATTATCGCGGAACTGATTTCGTTCCGCTCGTCCGAGCGCGCCAACCGCGTGATTGACCACGATCAGGAAGGCTCAATGGAAATCAAAAAGCGGGAGGGATACTTCTAAATGTCGACCACTGCGGCAACCGAATTCTCTCCCTCATTTTCGATCAAGGACTTTTTGCAGCAGGAGCGCGAAAAAGATCTGCTGCGTTTTTCTACCGCAGGCAGCGTGGATGACGGAAAGTCGACGCTGATCGGCCGATTGCTCTACGACACGCAATCGGTCTACGAAGACCAGGTGCGTTCAATCGAAGGCAAGGGAACCACCGCACCCGGACAGATTGACTTTGCGTTGCTGACTGATGGCCTGCGTGCCGAGCGCGAGCAGGGAATCACCATCGATGTTGCGTACCGCTACTTCTCCACGGCGCGGCGCAAGTTCATCATCGCGGACACGCCTGGCCACGAGCAGTACACGCGCAACATGGCCACCGGCGCTTCAACTGCCGATGCCGCCGTGGTGCTTATCGATGCCAGCAAGGGCGTGCTTATCCAATCGCGGCGTCACGCGTATATTGCATCGCTGCTGCGCGTAAAGCATGTCATCGTGGCCGTAAACAAGATGGATTTGATCGGCTACGATCAGGCTGCGTTCCGCGCCATTGAAGCTGACTTCAGCAATGTGCTCGATCAGATAGCGGCCGACACCGGCAACCCGGTTGAGCGAGTGTTTGTCCCGGTCAGCGCCTTGAAGGGCGACAACATTGTGCACCGCGCCGCCTGCACCACTCGCACCATGGACTGGTACTCAGGTCCATCTCTGCTTGAGCTGCTTGAGTCGCTGCCGTCGTCCGTGGATACACGTAATGCGCCGTTTCGTTTTCCTGTGCAGCGCGTGCTTCGGCCAGACCACACGTTCCGCGGATTCGCAGGCCAAATTGCCTCGGGTACCATTCGCAAAGGTGACGAGATTACAGCATTACCCTCAGGCAGAAGCGCAAAGGTGGAACGTATTGTTACCTGGGACGGCGATCTGAATGAGGCCGTGGCGCCGCTTTCGGTAACGCTGGTGCTCGATCGCGAACTGGACATCAGCCGCGGCGATTTAATTGTTGCGGCCCAGGCTCCGGCAACGGTGACCAAAGCATTGAAGGCTGGAATCGTGTGGATGGATCAGCGGCCTCTCGAACTGCATCGCCGCTACCTGCTCAAACACACCAGCCAGACTGTGCCGGTCTTCCTCGGCGCGGTTGAATATCGTACCGATCTCGGCACCCTGCATCACGACTCTGCACGCACGTTGCATATGAACGACATCGGTGCCGTGGCGCTTAATTTGCTGCGGCCTATCGCCGTCGATGTGTACGGCGAAAATCGCAGCACCGGCGCATTCATCCTTGTCGATCCGGAAACCAACGGCACCGTTGCGGCTGGAATGATCCGTGCGGCTGAGAAGGTTCCTGCCAAGGGCGAGGCGTTCTTTGCCGATGTGTGGGGCCCCATGACAGCGGGCGAACGCGAAGCGCGCTGGGGACATCGTGGCGGCGTATTGGAGCTGCGTGGCTCAAAAGAAATTGCGGATGCAATTGAGCGTTCGCTGTTCGCCGGCGGTGCGGCCTCAATTCGCATTCACGCGGACGACGATGCATTCCTCATGCACCCCATGCTGCTTGAAATCACGACGTCGCTCGCAGTGGAGTCAGGCTTGATTGCGCTGGTTGTGCGCGAAGGTGAGCCGGACGTAGCGACAGCGCGCGTGGAAGGAAAGCAGATTACTGTGCCGGAAGAGTCGGCAACGAACGAAGGCGACGTGGGCGATGCTGGCGGATCGAGCGGTGCCGGCAGGGTCAGCAAGGTGGTTGTCGCCGTTCACCAGTTGCTATACGACACAGGAGTATTTATTTCACCTGAAAAGGCGGGCCTGTAAATGAGCACGTTGGAAATCAACGCGGAATTGAATGCAAAACTAGACCAGGTGCGGGCCGTGCTCGACAAGGAGATCACCGGTAAGGGCGACGTCTGCCTCACCTGCAGCTTTCAGGCCGAAGATGTGCTGTTGACCAAGCTCGCCATTGAGCGCGATGCGAAACTTCCAATTCTGTTTCTCGATACGGGCTACCACTTCAAGGAGACATACGAGTATCGCGATCGCATTGCGCGCGAGTGGAATCTGAATCTCATCAACCTGCTGCCGGCCAAGACTGTTGCCGAGCAGGAAGCCGAATTCGGTTTGCTCTATCAGTCTGCCCCCGACCGCTGCTGCGGAATGCGCAAAGTTGAACCGCTGTTCAAAGCGCTTGCCGATTATCGCGTCTGGTTTACAGGCTTGCGCCGTGAACAGGCAAAGAGCCGCGCCGCGCTTGAAGAGAGAGCCATGTTCTCCTTGCCGGCCGGCAAGCAGATTTTGAAGCTGGCGCCGCTCACCGAGTGGACCACCCGCGATATCTGGTACGCGTGCGAGCAGCTTTGCATTCCGCTGCTGTCGCTGTATGACCGCGGCTACTCCTCCATCGGATGCGAGCCTTGCACATCTATTCCTACCGATCCCAACGATCCACGCTCGGGGCGCTGGGCAGGCCGCAAGGTCGAGTGCGGAATTCACATTCAGGCAGCACCTGCAAAGTAAGTAGACGGGCAAGGCGAGGCTATGCGGTATCTCATCGGGTTTGTAATTGCGTTGTTCATCTCTCTCACCGGGGTGGGAGCAGGAACCGTTACGGTGCCCATGCTGGTGCTGTTCCTCAAGGTGCCCGCGCCGGTCGCGGTGGGCATCGGGCTCATGTTCTCCGCGGCCATTAAGCTCATCCTGGTGCCCTCGCAGATTGCGCGCAAAAACGTGGCATGGCGCACGCTTGGGTTTATGCTGCTGGGAGGACTGCCGGGCGTTCTGTTGGGTTCGATCTTCCTCAAGCAGCTAGTAAACGCGGGCTCGCAGAATCTGCTCAATGCGCTGCTGGGCGTGATCCTGGTGGGCACCGCAACCTGGCAACTCATTTAT
>Ga0265330_10000916_pt1 | contig 18206 bp, 16 predicted proteins | sample 41919metaG_FD_202083 | JGI IMG/M metagenome (GOLD analysis project Ga0265330, IMG submission 202083) | Rhizosphere microbial communities from Carex aquatilis grown in University of Washington, Seatle, WA, United States - 4-19-19 metaG | ecosystem: Host-associated > Plants > Roots > Rhizosphere... | reverse complement strand
TCTGACCAGAGGCTGGTCGACCGGTTGGTCAAAGAGGCCCAGGCCCAGGCGTCTTTGCAACACCCCAATGTGGTGACCATCTACTACATCGGGAGCTTCGAGGGCGCGCCCTACTTCGCCATGGAATATGTGCCAGGCGCCAATCTGGCCGCCCACATCGAGCACGAAGGGCCGCTGCCCTGGGGCGAGGCGCTGGAGTACATCATCCAGACCACGCGGGTTCTGGCCGCGGCCCACGCCCGCGGCATGGTCCACCGGGACATCAAACCGTCCAACCTGCTCCTCGGCGCGGTCCCGACCGGCGCGCAGGCCAACGCGATCAAGGTGGCAGATTTCGGCGTGGCCGCGCCCGCAGGAACCGCCGACGGCAGTTTTGTGGGCACGCCCTACTATGCGGCGCCCGAGCAGATCGCGGGCGAAGGGCCGAGCATGCGCGGCGACGTGTACGCGCTGGCGGTGACCTTCCATGAGCTTCTCACGGGGCGCGTGCCGTTTCAGGCCAACAGCCTGTGGGGCATGCTGCAATTGCATCGTGAGGCGCCGCGGCCCGAGATCTCGGCCGAAGCCGCCCCTTGGCGATTGCGCCACCTCATCCGCGAGATGATGGACCCCGATCCGCACAAGCGGCCTGGCAGCTACGAGGATTTGCTGGCGCGATTGGAGTCGTTGCGGCCCAAGCCGCGGGTGGCTGCCGGCCTGGTCCCGCGTGCAGCAGCTTTGGCCGTGGATGCGATTTTGGTCGCACCCGTCAGCCTGATCGTGGCTGCGGCACTGGGGCTGTCGCAGCACGCGGCTGCGCAGATATGGCTACTGCTGTTTGCCGGCTACTACATCCTGTCCCACCGTTTGTGGGGCAAGACCATGGGCAAACGCCTGCTCGGATTGCGCATTGTCGGCACGACCCGCGCTGTGCGCGTGTCAAATCTGGCGCTGCGTTTTGCGGTCGAGTTTTGGGGTCCGCTGGTGGCGCTGGCGATCATTACTGTCCAGTGGGGTGTGACCGCAGATTTTGGGTCGGCCAGGGATGCCGTCGCGGGCGCTGGCCTTTCCTTCTGGGATCGCAGCACCGGGACGGTCTTGCGCATGTTGCTGGTGCCCAACCTGATCGTGGCCATCCCCTGGCTGGCCGGATTCCTGTTTGCGCTTTTCGATCGCGATCGCCAGGCGCCCCACGATCGCGCCGCCTGCACGCGGGTGATCTACGAGATCCAGGAACCCAAGCCAGCCACCGCCCGAGGCCCCATAGGCATTAACCCAATTCCTCCGCGAGACGTTGTTGGAATTTGACGGCGCTGCGCAGACGTTTGCGCGGGACTTGGCGTTGAAGGTGATCAAGGAATGCCTGCAGCAGACTGGGAAGACGACTGGCGCTGGGGATGAGTGCCGGGGAGTACGGCATCAAGCGCGCCACCGACGTCATGGTGGCGGACAGGGTCGTGGTGGTGGCGGGAAGCTGTCACCAGGGAAGAGGCCCATGCTGACTTGACCAACTTGACCAACAAGGGACGAAATGTCAGTATCAGCATGAAGGCCGGGGAAACATGCGCAAGGCTGTGAATATCTACCAAGCCAAGAGCCAGCTGTCGGACATGGTAAGCCGGGCCGCTGACGGCGAGGAATTTGTCATTGCCAAGTCGGGAAAGCCGCGTGCGCGCTTGGTACCGCTCGCCGCTCCCCCGCCGCGCCGGCGGCCAGGCGGTGGCAAGGGCAAGGTGTGGGTGGCGGATGACTTCGACGCGCCTTTGCCGGCGGATCTGGTTGCCGCCTTCGAGGGACGCTAGCCTTGCGACTGCTCCTCGATACGCACGCGTTCTTGTGGTGGTGGGCCGGGGACCGGAAAATTGGCGCCAAGCTCCGCTCCACGATAGGCAGCGCGGACACCGTATTGGTGAGCGCGGTGTCCGCGTGGGAGATGACCATCAAGATGTCACTCGGCAAGTTGCGTTTTGATGGCGGCATTGCCGATGCGGTGGAGGGCTGTGGCTTCGAGCGTCTTGACATGCGGTTCGAACACGCGGAGGCCGTTCGCAGTTTGCCTTCTCACCACAGCGACCCCTTCGACCGGCTACTGATCGCACAAGTCATCGTCGAAGGCGCGACCTTCGTCACCCACGACCGCGCCACCGCGAAGTACCTCATTCCCACTTTGTGGATCTAGTTTCGATAGGTTGGTCGCGCTATTCAGGTCCTCGCATCAAGACTCAGTGGTGAATTTCGCGCGTCTGATGGTAGTCTGCCGCTCGTGGACCCTTCTCGCCTGCGCGCCCTGCTAGTAGATGTTCGCGACGGCAAGACGTCGCCTGACGATGCCCTGCGCGAACTGCGCGATCTGCCCTTCCGCTCGTTGGGCTTTGCCCATGCCGACACCCACCGGCACATGCGCACCGGGTTCCCCGAGGTGGTGTTCGGCGCGGGCAAGACGCCCGCGCAGATCGCGACCCTGCTCGGCGAGCTGGGGCGTGACGGCGTTCCGGTGATGGCCACTCGGGTGACGCCCGACGTGGCGGCACAGGTGGCGGCCCTGCTGCCGGCCGTGCGCTACCTTGACGTGCCCCGCATGCTGGTGTTCGGCCCGCCGCCCACACCCGATCGCGGCCGCGGCGTGGTGGGGGTGCTCTCGGCGGGAACCTCCGACATTCCGGTGGCCGAGGAAGCCGCGTTCACGGCTGAAATGGACGGCAATCGGGTGGTGCGCATCTTCGACGTGGGCGTGGCCGGGTTGCACCGCCTGCTCGCCCATCGCGAGCCCATCGAACAGGCCGAGGTGCTGGTGGTGGTGGCGGGTATGGACGGGGTGCTGCCGACGGTGGTGGGCGGGTTGTTCTCGCGGCCTGTGATTGCGGTGCCTACCAGCGTCGGCTACGGCGCCTCGTTCGGCGGCGTGGCCGCGCTTTTGACCATGCTCAATTCCTGCGCCACAGGCGTGGCCGTGGTGAACATCGACAACGGCTTTGGCGGCGGGCGCCTCGCCTCCATGCTCAACCGGATACGACAATCATGAACTTGCGCGGCCTACACGTACATTTCGATCCATCGTCCGGGATCGCGGGCGACATGGCGGTGGCGGCCCTGGTCGACGCCGGGGTGCCAGCCAAAGTGGTGATCGACGCCATCGCGGAGATGGGCGTGCACGGGTTGAAGGTGGGCTTTGAAAAGCGGCAACGCGGGGCTTTTGCCGGCAAGGGTTTCGTGGTGCACGCCCCCCATGCGCACCACGAGCACCATCATGGCCATCACCACGAGCACGAAGACGGACATCACCACGAGCATCGCGACTACGCAGAGATTCTCCGCCTGCTGAAAAAAGCGCGGCTGGACGCGGAAACCAAGCGCGTGGCTGGCAACATCTTCGAGCGTATTGCGCAGGCCGAGGCGGCGCTGCACGGGGTGGCGATTGATCGCGTGGCCTTTCATGAAGTGGGTGCCTGGGATTCCATTGCCGATGTGGTGGGCGTGGCTGCGGCTATCGCGTGGCTGCGGCCTTCATCGGTGTCGTCGACGCCGCCCGTGCTGGGATCGGGGCAGATCCATACCGCGCATGGGCTGATGCCGGTTCCGGCGCCGGCCACCGCCGCGATTCTGCGGGGGGTTCCGGCCTTGCTGGAAGGCCAGGGCGAGCTGACCACGCCCACCGGCGCCGCCATCTTGGCTGCCCTGGTGGGCCAGTTTGGTCCGCCGCCGCCCTTGCGCCTGGCCGCCCAAGGTTTTGGGGCTGGCACACGCGAAGTCGCAGACCGCGCCAACGTGCTACGCGTCTTGCTGGGTGAGGCGCTCGGGCGCAGCCTGCCCGCATCCGCGCCCGAGGTCGTCTTGCTGGAGGCCAACCTGGACGACATGAGTCCCCAGTTGGTCGAACCCTTGATGACAGCGCTGTTTTCGGCCGGCGCGGTCGATGTTTGGACCACGTCGATCTTGATGAAGAAGGGGCGTCCGGCTTGGCAGGTGTCGGCCCTGGCGCCGCCGGATGTGGTGGGCGCGGTCGAGCAAGCCTTTTTCCTCAATTCGACGACCTTGGGCGTGCGGCGCACGCGGATGGAAAGGACTGTTTTGTCGCGCTCGCTGGCCAGCGTGAAAACCCGTTTCGGCACCGTGTCGGTCAAGCTGGCTGCTGACGGCGCCTGCTTGCTCGACGCCACGCCGGAGTTTGACGACTGCCGGCGTCTTGCCAGCCAGGCCGGCGTGCCTGTCCGCGCGGTGCTCGGCGAGGCTGCGGCCGCGGCGTCGCGCCTCTTGCCGTCGGAGGGGAAGAAGCGGCGCTGATGGCGCGTTCCCCGAAGCCGCGCAAGCCGGCGCGCAAACCGGCGGCGACGAAGTCCGGGCGCCCGCGGGCCGGGGCGGGACCAGCGCGTTCTGCGACTCACCTGTGCGACTACCTTGAACAGATCGTGGACCAGACCAACGTGCTGGTGGTCGCCACGGATCTCGCCGGCCGGGTGTTGGTCTGGAACCGAGCCGTGGTCCGGTTGACGGGGTTCCCCTCCCAGAGTGTGGTGGGTCGTGACCTACTGGCCTGGCTTTCCGAAGTGGGCACGCCGGAGCTGGCCCAGGCCATGCGGCAGGTGGCGGCCGGTGAAGACCGGTCGAACTGCGAAGTCCGACTGCCGTCGGTCAGTGGGATGGCCGCGCGCGCAACTTTCAATATCGCCAGCGCGCGTGTCGAGGGCGGCCGGGCTTCTGCTGTGCTGGCGGTTGGCCAGGATGTGACCGCCCTACGGGTGTTGCAGAACCAAGTGATTCATGCAGAAAAACTGGCCACGGTGGGGCAGATCGCGGCCGGCGTGGCCCATGAGATCAACAACCCGCTCACCTCCATCCAGGCGTGCGTCGAGGCGGTCATGCACAAAGCCAGTCTGGCCACCCAGGGGCTGGTCCCGAACCAGATCGATCCCGTCGATCTGGAGCGGCTCAAACGCGTTCAGGACGGGGCCGAGCGTATCCGGCGCTTCACCCACGACCTGGTCGGCTACGCTCGACCATCGCGGGTCGAAATCGAGCGGCTGGATTTCAACGAAGTCGTGGAGCACGCGTTGTCCTTCTGCGAGCACATTCTGGAGAAAGCCAAGGCCGCGCTGGATCGAGATCTGGCGCCCAATCTGCCACCGGTTCGCGCCGTGCGAGATCAGGTGATGCAGGTGGTGACCAACCTGGTGACCAACGCGGCGCAGGCGCTGGGAGACAACGGCGGGGTCATCAGGGTTCGAACCTTCGGCGACGGGGAAACCGCGGTTGGATTGGCAGTGACCGACACGGGCAGCGGCATTCGCGAGGAGCACCGTGCCAGCATTTTTGAGCCGTTCTTCACCACCAAACCGGCTGGCAGCGGGACCGGGTTGGGGCTGTCGGTCGTGCGCAACATCGTCTACGCCCACGGGGGACAGATCACCTTTCAGTCCAAGCTCGGCAGCGGGACAACATTCGTGGTAACCCTGCCCGTCAGTCATCCCCTGTCTCACAGCGGTGAGGGAGAGAAGTAGTCCCCATGAAGCCCGAACAACTTGCCGAAGCCCTGGAAAATGCGGCCAGCCAACTCGGCGTGAAGGTGCGCTACGAGAACCTTGCTGCTGCTGGGCCGACGGGCGGCGGCGGCCTGTGCAAGGTCAAGGGCGAGTGGTTCATCATCATCGACAAGAAGACCGCACCGTCGGAGCGCGTGTCGATCCTGGGTGAGTCCTTGGCCACCATGGATACAGAGAACATTTTTCTGCCGCCGAAAGTGCGCGAGATGCTGGCGCAACGACGGGCCGCCATCCAAAAGTCTCTTAGCTAGAGCTATACCTCGTCCAGGGCGCGGACCTTGGCCGCCAGCATGGGATCGTCTTCTAGCGTCCGGCGAAGCGCTGCGCTGAGTTGTTCCCTGACCGCGGCTGGTCCCTTCGCACCCACCTGACGGGCCACGATTCGTTCGACCACACGATCAATCGCCGCCTGGGGAGTGATCTTCCCGGCCTTCAGATCCCTGGCAATGTCGGCGACACCTGAGACCTTTCCGGCCTGGGCGGCCGGCTGGGTCGGCGTGGCGGCACCCGCCTTCCGACTTTCCGAGGCTTTCGCGAGTTTGTCGGCAAACCCCTTGGCGGAAGCGCCTCCTGGCGCAGGCGCGCCCGCGGGCCGTCCAGAAACCGATCCCGAGAGCGGTTTGGAAACCTTCATCGAAGAGCCTCAACATTAGCACAGGGCAATTGGAACGAGTCTTTTGCGGCTTGGGCCATTTGCATCCTTATCGGCGGGCAGCGCCGCTGGTTGCTTGGGATCTTGTGGCGCATTGGGTTAAAAGCGCAGGCAGCAGAAGCGGGGCCACTCGACTACGGCCATCTCCTGCTACAATCTCGGCGCAAAGAAGGTTAAGGTAGCGCGATGAAGAAAGTTCATTTCGAGACGACCAAAGGCGAAATCGTGGCCGAGCTGTTTGAAGATGACGCGCCGGGCGCGGCGGCCAACTTCGTGGGCCTCGCTGACGGAACCAAGGAATGGGTGGAACCATCAACCGGGAAGAAAGTCAGCCGTCCCTTCTACGACGGCCTGACCTTCCATCGAGTTATTGCCAATTTCATGATCCAGGGGGGCTGTCCACTTGGGACTGGGACCGGTGGCCCTGGCTACAAGATCAAGTGCGAGACCACGGGAAAACGCCAGGTTCACAAGGCCGGATCGCTTTCGATGGCCCACGCGGGCAAGGACACGGGCGGATCGCAGTTCTTCATCTGCCACTCGCCTCAGCCGCACCTGGACCGCAAGCACACCGTGTTCGGGCAAGTCATCTCCGGCATGGAGGTGGTCAACAAGATCCAGGCCGGCGATCGCATGACCAAAGTGTGGATCGAAGGGTGAGGCATTCTTCCCGGTTCGACGCCAGGGTGCCGACGCCCTGGGATGGCGGTTGGCTTGGGCGCCGGGGTGGATTCGCTCTGCTCAAGGTGGGTTCCTTGACTTCCAGCCCGTCGGTGGACGATAAGGGGATAATTCGCGTCCGTTCTTGCCCACGCTCCGGAGTCGTTGCTTGAACAAGCCCACTCCTTTCGGAAAATACTACCTCCTCGAACGCATCAACGTCGGGGGCATGGCCGAGGTGTTCAAGGCCAAGGTCATGGGCGTGGAGGGATTTGAGCGCATCGTTGCCCTGAAGCGCATCCTGCCCAACATCGCTGAGGACGAAGAGTTCATCACGATGTTCATCGACGAGGCGAAAATCGCGGTCCAGTTGCAGCACGCGAACATCGCCCAGATCTTCGACCTCGGTAAGGTGGAGGATGCGTATTTCATCGCCCTTGAGTACGTCCAAGGGCGCGACCTGCGCGGAATCTTCGATGATGCGCGCAAGCACCGCCAGCCCATGCCCCTGCCGCAGGTCTGTTACGTGATCATGCAGGTTTGCGAGGGCCTGGACTATGCGCACAACAAACGCGACGCCCAGGGGCGGGCGCTCAACCTGGTCCACCGCGACGTCTCGCCTCAGAACGTGCTGATTGGATACGAGGGCGAGGTCAAGCTGATCGACTTCGGGATTGCCAAGGCGGCGGGCAAGGCATCGAAGACCCAGGCCGGGATTCTCAAAGGCAAGTTCGGCTATATGTCGCCCGAGCAGGTGCGCGGACTGCCGATTGACCGGCGCAGCGACATCTTTGCCGTGGGCATCATTCTCTACGAAATGCTCACCGGCGAGCGACTGTTCGTCGGTGAGAGCGACTTTTCGACCCTGGAAAAGGTCCGCAACGTCGAGATTGTTCCGCCGTCCACCTTCAATTTGCAGATTCCTGACCAGCTTGAACGCATCGTGCTCAAGGCGCTGGCCAAGGACGTGGACGACCGCTACCAGAACGCGCTTGACCTGCACGACGACCTGCAGGCATTTCTCTATTCCGTTGGCAAGTTCTCTTCACGCAAAGACCTGTCGGTCTGGATGAAGCGGACCTACTCGTCGAGTTTGCGGCCGGAGGAGCCAGTGCCTTCGTCCGAGGACATCGAGGAACTCGAACCCAGCCAAGTGGTTGCGGGGACGCCGGGGCCAGCGCGTGCGACGGCGCCCCGGGCGAAAGGCGAGCAGGGCCTGGGTTGGGACGACGATGAGCTGGAGACGTCCATCTTTGACAAGCCGACCGGCGCAATGGTGCCCGCCGCGCGGGTGGACGACGGTTTCGCCGGCAACGAAGACAAGACCGTGGCGGCGGCCCCCTCTGATGCGTCACTGCGGGAGATGAACGAGGCCTTTCCCCCAGCTTCGACTTTTGCCGAAAAGTCTCCGACCCACAAGGAGGGACAAGCCGCCTCGCTTCGTCAGACTGTGATGGGGGTTGGCAACACCCCGCAGGTTCGGCCGGCACCCTCGGCACCGGCGAATCGAACCACAGGCGCCTTTGGAGCCGTGCCTCCACCCTCTGCGGCGCCACCCGCGCGTCCGTCGCGGTCGTCGCCGATACCTGCCGCGGCGGTTCGACCCACGTCGGCGACTCAGGCGACCCTGGGGCGACCATTGTTTGCCCCCTTGGGGGCGCCGTCAGCCCCGGAGGGACCGCGTCCGACACTGCGCCAGACGTTGCTGGGGGTGGGCGTTCCCAATGCACCCATCCCGGGTGCTCCCGCGCCTTCCATGCCATCGCCGCCGTCGTTCTTTCCGCCCCAGCCCCTGCCGGGGTTCGACTTGGGCCCGGCGGCCCATCCCGCTGGCCAGGGCTACGGAGCGCCTGGGCAACGTTTGACCGGCGGACTGGATGTCGCGTCGGCTGCTGCGGCCGCCTTGTCGCTGCGACCGCCGTCGCGGGCCAAGTACTACTTGCTCTTCCTTGCCTTCATGGCACTCGGGGGCGTTGGGGCCTACCTCTATCTGACCCGGTCGGGGAAGATGCAGATCGCGGTCAAGCCGGCTGATGCGCGTGTGACGCTAGACGGGGTTGCTCTGCGTGACGGGCCACCCTTTGTCATCGAGCGGCGGCCGGGCATCTATCACGTGGCGGTTGGCCGCGACGGGTACGTGCCGCGTGAGCAGGATGTCGAGATTCGCACCGCACAGGTGGAGCGGGTGGAGATCGATCTTGAGGCGTCACCTGACACGGGCTTTGAATTGACCAGCCAGCCGCCCGGCGGTTTGGTTTGGCTGGATGGGCAGGCCTTTGCCATCAATGAGACAGGCAAACAGGCGACCACCAACTTCAGGGCGTCGCGCATCACCCCGGGCCGTCATGTGCTGGAAATCAAGGGGGATGCGCGCTTCAAGGATTGGCGCCAGGAGATCTTCCAGGAACCGGGCCAGACGCTGAAGATCATTGCCACACGGGAGCCCGCGGGGGCTGGCGCCTCGGCTGCCGGGCGGGGCGCGGGATCAACCGGGGCACGCACGCCCACGCCCGCCCCTTCTCCGCCGACGGCAGCTCCAAGTGCAGTGAGTGAAACTCGGCCGAAAGCAGCGTCAGCCTCGCGCCGGGCCAGCCGCGCGGGCGGGCGTGCGGAGGGGGCAAGCGACGACAGTTCGGGCGGGCAGAAGTCGGCGGGAGCAGCAAAGGCGCGGGACAAGGCTGCGGGCGATGAGGACGTTTTTGAACACGAAGCGAAGCTCGGGGCTGGTGCGGCTGGCGCCGAGCAGTGCCTGGCGAACATCGGGTCCAAACCCTGGGCCCAGGTGTCCGTCGACGGCAAGCCAACCGGAAAGAGCACGACCCTCGTCGACTTCAGCCTTCCTTGCGGCAAACACAGAATCACCTTCAGCAACTCCGATCTGATGATCGAGCGCAACGAGATCATCATTCTCAAGCCTGGCCAGCGGTTCAAGAAGATCTTCCCGCTGGTGGATATGGATTTCTAGAGTTCATGCCTCGGACAGAATCATTGCCGTCACCTGTGGGACTTCGTCCAGGCTCACCGGAGGCGCTGGAGGCAGCCTGGGCCGACTACTTTCACCGCATCGTCTTCGAGCGCCCGCGCCACCCGGCCGCACGGGAGTTTCTCGAAGAGGATCTGCGCGCGACCCTGCGGCGTTGGATCCCGGCCGATGCGTCCGTGGTCGAGGTGGGATGCCGCACGGGTGACCTCATCACGGCCTTGCCCAATCAGGAACGGGTGGGAATCGCCCCCTCGGTTGAACTGGCAGCGGAGGCCCAACGCCGCCATCCCGAGATCACGTTCGAGGTTGGCAAGATCGAACGCCTGCCGCCGGGGCGAAAATTCGACGCCGTGATCTGCGATCGTTTGTGTCACACGGTGACGGACGTGCGGGCCTGGCTGGAGGGCCTGCGCGATCGGCTGACCGAGCACGGGATCATCTATCTGACCGCGTACAACTATCTGTGGGAATTTGCCGCGCAGGCGGCCGAGGTGGTGGGCTGGAAGACCCCGGCGCCTACTTCGAACTGGCTGTCGCACAGTGATTTTCACAATTTGTTCAATATCACTGGCCTCGAAATGGTTCGTTTCGAGGACCGACTGATGCTGCCCTTGCCGGTGCCCGGCCTGGCCCCGCTGGTCAACCGCTACCTAGCCAAGTTGCCGGTCTGGCAACGCTTCTCGGTCTATCGGCTGTATGCCTTGCGCCGGCGGGACACCGCCGCGGCTCCGCAGTCGCTCTCGGTCAGCGTGATTGTGCCCACCCGCAACGAGGCAGGCAACGTCAGTGTGGCCATCGAGCGGACGCCGTGCATGGGCTCGTCCACTGAGCTGATCTTCGTTGAGGGCGGGTCCACCGACGGAACCTGGGAGACGATCCAAAACGCAATCAAAGAGTACAAAGGCCCGCTCAAGCTGTCGGCCTACCAGCAGACGGGCAAGGGCAAGGGCGATGCCGTGCGCCTGGGTTTTGACAAGGCCCAGGGCGACGTGTTGATGATTCTCGACGCCGACCTGACTGTGCCGCCGGAAGAATTGCCGGTTTTTTACGACGTCATTGCGCGCGGGCTGGGGGATTTCGTGCAGGGAACCCGCCTGGTGTATCCAATGGAACCCGGCGCCATGCGCTTCTTCAATCGCATTGGCAATCACGCCTTTTCCTACTTGTTCACCTATCTGCTCCAGCAGCCGATCAAGGACACACTGTGCGGCACCAAGGTGCTGCGGCGGCGCGACTATCAACGGCTGGCGGCTGCGCGGCACGTGTTTGGCGATTTCGATCCCTTTGGGGATTTCGACCTGATTTTCGGGGCCGCGCGACTGAATTTGAAGATTGTGGAAATTCCGGTTCGCTACCGGGAACGCCTCTACGGTTCGACCAACATCTCGCGCTGGCTGCACGGCTGGCTGCTGCTCAAGATGTCGGCCGTGGCTGCCAGCAAACTCAAATTTGTCTGAGGCTCTCTATCGGTTGGTCCACGAGGTGCATTCAGGGCAGGCGATCTGGGCACGAGCACGCCCGCAAGGGGAAACTGGAACTTCACGGTCCGGTTGGTTCGCGGTGGGTGGTGGACCTGACCGGCGAGAACAAGATGCTGTTCGAGGTGATTCTTGGCCCGATGATGAGGGAGAACGCCTCGGAGAAATCGGGGTAGCGGCTGTCGACCAGGGATTGGAATTCCTGCCGCCGCTCTGCCATGTCCTCGACCGCCTGGCGCCCAAGCAGCATGGCGAGCTTGCCTTGCACCTGCTTGCGGGCCTCTTCGCTGGTGGCCACGGCGTACGCCTGCTCCAGATGGTGGATCGCCAGATCTTGGCTTCCTTGCCTGGTCAACATGCGGGCCACCAGATTGGGGATGTAGGGGGGCGCATCTTCAAAGAGCGCGGCTTGGCCGAGGATCTCAACGCCCTGTTGGCGCCAGCCCGGGATGCGCGGATCATCCGGAGCCGCGTCGTTGGGCAGCTCGTAAAGCAGATTGAATCCAAGCTGGAACGGTATCTCCCAGTCGAAGGGGAAGGCCTGCCGGCCGCGCTCTAGCACTGTGTTGGCGGCCAGTACCACATCGGGGACGATGCGCTGGCCGTTGTAGATCAGCATGGCTGAGCCGGCCAGATACAGTCGGCGGAACTGGGGGTCGAGATCGATGGCCGTGTACAGATACTGGGCGAGCCACTTGGTGGGCAAGCGCGCGTGCATCTGGCTGCCGAAGTAGACGTTGGCTCGGGCATGGATCAGGTCGGCCGCCAATTCGTTGTGGCCAAGGCTGGCGAGTTTGATGATCTTTGAGCGCGGCAGGTAGAACGTATCGGCCTCGGGCGGCCAGGTGGAGTGCAGGGCGCCGGCCTTGGCCTGGCACAACCAGGCCACCGTCGACAGGAACAGCAGCAACAAGCCCATGGCCAGCACCGGGCCAAGCCGGCGGGCCTCGGGTGGGGCAACGATTGCACGCGACATCGGGCAGGTCAGCCTTCCACAGGGGGCGGGGTCTTGTCGCTCGTGTCGCTGGCGACGTCGGCTCCGGTGATGCCCAGTTTGGACAGGCGGTAGCGCAGCGATCGGAAGGACACGCCCAGCAGGCGCGCCGCCTCGGTGCGGTTGCCACCGGTTCGTTCCAGCGCGCTGATGAGAATGGCGCGCTCGAAATCCTCAACCACGCGTTCGAGATCTAGCCCGCTTTCCGGCACGAGAGGGGCGCTGGTGAGGTTGGGGCTGCTGATGGACAGGCTGCTCAATGAGGGGAACGCGTCGATGCCGAGGTGATCGCCGACCGCCAGGACCACCGCGCGCTCGATGAGATTCTCCAATTCGCGCACATTGCCCGGGAAGTGATAGGCCATGAGCGCCTGCATGGCCTCGGGGTCGACACCCGCGACTTTGCGCCCGTGCTCGGCGGAGAACTTGCGCACGAAGTGGTCGACCAACAGGGGCAGATCCTCGCGCCGCTCGCGCAAGGGGGGCAGGCGCAGTCGGATGACGTCCAGGCGATAGAAGAGATCCTGGCGGAAGGTTCCCTTTTCCACCTCGGTTTCGAGATCGCGGTTGGTCGCGGCCACGATGCGCACATCGACCTCGCGTTCAAGAACGCCGCCCACCGGTTTGATCTTGCGTTCTTGCAGCACACGCAACAGCTTCACCTGCATGGTCACTGGCAGCTCGGCCACCTCGTCGAGCAGCAGGGTGCCGGTGTGGGCCGCCTCGAACAGGCCTTGCTTGTCGGCGTGGGCGCCGGTGAACGATCCCTTCATATGCCCGAACAGTTCGGATTCGAGCAGAGTCTCCGGGATGGCGCCGCAATTGACCGCCACGAAGGGACGATCCGAGCGTTGCGACAGTTCGTGCAGGGCGCGCGCCGCCAGTTCCTTGCCGGTGCCCGATTCTCCGACCAGCAGCACGCTGGCGCGCCCGGGGCCGGTTTTTCTGAGAGTGTCGAACACCCGCTGCATGGGCGGCGACTTGCCGAGCAGCCGATCCAGCCGGTAGCGTCCCTTGATCTCGTCGCGCAGGACCAGGTTGTCGCGGGCCAGTGACCGGCGCTCAAGCGCGCGGTCCACTACCAGGCTGACCTCGTCGATCTTGAAGGGCTTGGTCAGGTAGTCGTAGGCGCCCGCCTTCATGGCGGCGATGGCCGTCTCGGTCGAGGCAAAGGCAGTGACCACGATGACCTGGGTATCGGGATAGAGCTGCTTGGTTTGTTCCAGCACCACCATGCCGTCGACGTCCGGCATGCGCAGATCAGTGATGACCACGTCGAACTCGTGACCCTTCAAGGTCGCCAGGGCTTCGTTGCCCCCAGGCGCGGCCTCGACCCGATGCCCGGCCCGGCGCAAGTGAATGGCGAGAAACTCGCGCATCGAGCGCTCGTCGTCGACAATCAGAATGTCACCGGTGATCTGGGCCATGGTTCAGTTCTTCTTGCGCGCGATGAGAATGAGGAAGCCGCCCAAGCCGCGCAGGCCCGGCCAATCACACACCGCCCGCTCGGCGCGTTCAAACAGCCCGGCCAGAACAGGAACGCGGAAAACTTGCGACACGGGCGTGACCACGCGCACCCCGCGCACACCCACGAATTCCAGGCTGTCGGGCAAGTAGCTGCGCGCCGTTTTCAGCGTGTCGTAGCGGGTGAAGACGTCGCGGTCGGTGGTACCTTCGGCGATCGGCGCAGCCCCGCCGAGCACCTTGGCCAGGTAGCGCAGCGAGCGCGGGTTGTAGAACTCTAGCAACAGGTGACCACCGGGGCGGACTACGCGGCCAAGCTCGGCCAGGGCCTCGCGGATGGGCGGCACATGCGCCAGCACCTTCATGCTGTACACCAGATCCACCGACTGGTCAGGCAGAGGCAGCGCGGTCAGCGAGCCCTGCACCACGGACAGGTTTCGATGCTGAGCCAACCCAAGCATGCTGCGCGAGAGATCGAGCCCGATGGTCTTGCGGGCCACGCGCGCGGTTTCGGCCAGCAACAGCCCGGTGCCGCAGCCCGCTTCCAGCACGTCGAGCCCGGTGCCGTAGCGGCGCACCAGCTCCAGTTCCAAGTCGTCTATCAAACGATGATAGCCGCGGTGGCGCTCGCGTTCGTAGGTGTTGGCGAAGCGGTCGTAGTATTGCTGCGTCGAGCGGAGATCGTTCATGGAAAGCAGCCCTGATTATGCGGTCACTGCGCCTTGGACGCGAGAGGCTTGCGTGAGAAATTTGCGCGTTCAGAAAAGGTCAGCCCAGCGGCACAAGGCGATTCCCCGCCGCGCGAGTCCGGCGCGCACCCGGGACGACGACAACGCGATCATCTCGTCTTGTTCTGCAGGAGTGTCACTCTCGCGGGGCGCGCAGATGAGCTCGTGGATGCCAGGGTCAAGGCGGCCGAGAATTTCAATGATGCGAATTTCGTCGAGGCGGCCGCGTTCAAAGTAGCCCCAGGTTTTCGGACCGTGGCGCAGAGCACCCATCTGGCGCCGGTTGAACCAGGCCAGACCAGCAAGTGCGGCCGTGGTCAGGCTGCGCCGAACCTCGGTCAGCCAGGCCAGGGTCGGACGTTCCACGGCGGTGCGTACGCCGGCGATGCCGTGCCGACGCGCGACGGCCTCGACCGCGTGGCCCACCACCGGCAGAAAGCCCACGTGGTGGCAGGTGCTGAGGTGGTCGATGGCCAGGCCGGTGTCACGCAGGCGCGCCACCTGCGCGTCGAATTCGCGCTCGATCTCGTCGGCGCGCGGCTGGGCCTTGGCCCACGAGAGGAAGACCTCGCTCACCTCAGAGGGAAATTTTTCATCGGGGCCGAGCAGAGACCGGACGGTGGACGGCCGCGCAACCGACGCGCCCCCGGTCAGGGTCAGGTGAACCCCGATCCCCAATGCCGGAACAAGCGCAAGCTGCGCTCGGATGGCGTCGGGATCGGCGCAGTTGCCAATGACTGAGGTGCTGGTGACAATGCCTTCCCGATGGGCGCGCAGGGTTCCGGCCGTGATCGCCGGATCCCCGCCGAAGCCGTCGGCGTTGACCACCAAGCGGATGGGTGTGTCGGAAACTTGCATCCGCCGTGCTTCTAGCGGATTTTTCGCTACAGTCCCGCGCAACCTGCCCAGGGTTCGAGGGCGATGCCGGACAGTCAGAGGGTCATGCGGCCGATCGCCTTGGTGCCCACGTCAGTGAACCAGATGTTGCCATCCGGGCCGATCGCGATGTCACCAGGACAATTGCCACTGACGGAAATAGGGAATAGTGTAATCGCACCGGTCGGTGTGATGCGGCCGATCGCTCCTGCGTCAGTGAACCAGAGGTTGCCGTCCGGGCCGCTCACAATCCTGGCGGGGGAACTGTTCTTGGCGGGGATTGGGAATTCCGTGATTTCTCCCGTCGGAGTAATGCGACCAATCTTCTTGCCAATGCTCTCGACAAACCAGAGGTTGCCATCAGATCCGGCAGCGATGCCAGCGAGACCGCTGTTTGGTTTCGGAAGGGCGAATTCGGAGATTGTACCGTCAATCGAGACACGACCGATCCTGTTGCCGTCAGACTCAGAGAACCAAAGGTTGCCATCCGGCCCAGCCGTGATTTGCTCTAGGCCGCTGGTCGGCGTCGGAACCGGGAAATAGCCGATGCTTCCACCAGGCACAAGGTAGCCAACGTCGTTTCCCGTTGTCCCAGTCAACCAGAGATTTCCGTCGGGACCAAGGGTTATGCCTATCGGTCCTTTCAGATCCCCGGGAAGCTTGTACTCCTTGATGACTCCTGCAGTCGTGATACGGCCGACCCGGGCCCCCGTGAGTTCGGTGAACCAAAGATTGCCGTCAGGGCCGGAAGTGATGCCGTAGGGACTGCAGCTCCCGGTTGGCACCGGGAACTCCGAGACCACTCCATCAGTCGTGATGCAGCCGATCTTGTTGGCCTGCATTTCGGTGAACCAAAGGTTTCCATCCGGGCCTGCCGCGATGTCGATGGGATCGCTCTGCCAGGTTGGCATCGGGAACTCAGCAATGGGATGGGCGCCACCAGAAAGTCCAGAGCTGCCACCACTTCCTCCGGTCGAATCTTCTCCCCCGACCCCAGCCGATCCGTTGATTCCACCCGGAAGACCAAACCCGATCGGGCCGACGCCTGCAAAGCCGCCCGGACCACTGCTTTCATTCGGGTTGTTTCGCAACAGGCCCGAGCGGCCGCCACAGGTACAGGACAGGAAAACGGTCCCAAGAGTGGCAATACGCGTTCTCCTCGTCCAATCCATGGTGTCTATGAACGGTACCAAGATTTGGGCGTATGATTCATCAAATTCTCTCGAAATAATGCTGTCAGATCGTGGCAATCGACGATTCCCGTGCCCGTCGCTTTTTTCAAGAAATATGGGAATTTTGTTACCTTCGGAGACAAATGCCCGCTCAAAGGTTTGTGGCCATGAAGGCCGGATTCACTAGCGCTGCGCTGCTTGCCGTGATTGCTGTCACGGGTTGCGGGCGGACGCCCCTGGGCTTGGCGGCGGGCCAATCGATTGGCGCCAGCTCTGACGCGAACGGGGGCGCCGGCAGCAGCGTCGGAGGGCGCGTGGTTGAGTTCGGCGGAAGTCCTACAGCGGGCGCGGAGGCTGGGGGCGGCGTGGTCCAAGGCGGCGCGAGGCCGGACCCGGTTGGCGGCGTCAGTCCTGGGGGCACCGGCGGTCCAGTCACCACTGCCGGCATCCCGAGCAGCGGCGGAAGTCCCGAATTTGGGGGCACTGCCGTGAACGGAAGAGGGGGCGCCGCGGATGCGGGCGCGGCCGGTGGCGCCGGTGGCTCAGGCACGGCAAGCACCGGGACCGGGACTGGTGCTACTGGCGGCGGTTCGGGTTTGGCGTCGGGCACTGCTGCATCGGCTGGTGGCGGTACTGGCTTGGGCGGCAGTGCGGGTTCGGGGCCAGGAGCCGGCGGCGGCATCGGCATGGGTGGCAGCTCGTGTCTCGGCCTTGCGTACAACGACGAACTTGTCGACGACATGGACGACGGCAGTCCGTCCATCCCATCGGTTGCAGGCCGAAGCGGCCTCTGGAGCGACAGCGATGACGGGGCACCAGGGGGGATAATGTTTCCGGATCCCGCGGGTCCTTTCACCATGACGGACACGGGGGATGTCTGCCGCAAGCTGGCCGTCTACGTGCACGGGAGTGGCTTTTCCCTGTGGGGGGCCAATGTCGGGGTTGGCCTCGGAAATCCGTATGACGCCTCAAAATACATAGGCATTGCATTCTGGGCAAAGGCCGACGCGGGCACTTCCGCAGAAGTACGCGTTGCCTTCCCCGATAACGACACCTCCCTTGCCGGCGGCCTCTGTACTTCAAACCCGACTGGACCGACTGCATGTGGTGACCACTTCGGGGTTCGCGTCACCCTCTACCCCCATTGGTCGAAATACGCGGTAAGCTTTGCCGAAATCAGGCAGGATGGGTGGGGACGCCAAACAGAAAAATTCGATCCCGCGACCCTCTATGGGATCTTGTTTCAGATCCCAGTCGACGCCACTTTTGGCCTTTGGATTGATGACATCATGCTCGCGCACCAATTGTAGCGGCAGGGTCCGATCGGGCCGGACTGAGGATTCGCTCAGGGCATTAGCGTAAACTGCAGATTCATCTGCCCCGCTTCTACTGTCAGCGGGTTCCAGCGGTTTTCAAGAGTCAGATATGTCTGGCTGCCCGTGGTCACACAGTAGCCACCGTCGTCGTCAATGCTACCGCTGGCTGCAATCAGAGCGGTGTCGGACAAATCCGACGACATTGTGATCGTCCGCTTCAGAAAACCCGTTCCCGCTGTAGAATTGTCGTAGGTCCCGTGTTGGCTAACCGTCGTGGTCACGAGATTCATGGTGCAAGTGCACAACATGGTACCACTGTCGGACGTGCATTTGACAGAACTGAAGAGGTCTGAGCTCCCGGTCAACG